>Ga0070704_100000736_pt1 | contig 16045 bp, 16 predicted proteins | sample KBSK5252metaG_FD_65467 | JGI IMG/M metagenome (GOLD analysis project Ga0070704, IMG submission 65467) | Corn, switchgrass and miscanthus rhizosphere microbial communities from Kellogg Biological Station, Michigan, USA - KBS K5-25-2 metaG | ecosystem: Host-associated > Plants > Roots >...
TGGAAGTCCGGTTCGGTGTCCTCGTCGAGGGCAGGCTTGGCGTCGAAGAGCGCTTCGTACCAGGGAACGCTCACCGATAGATCACGAACCGTCAGAGCGACGTGACCGATCGGTGGGAAGGCTGCCATCGGTGGACCCCCTCACTCCTTGTATCGGTCCCCGAGGATCTCGAGTCGCCGCCGGCCCTCGGCGGTGAGCCGGGTCGTGAAGTCCGGGCCCGGCTCGACGAGCTGCTGATAGAACCCCGCCATGCCACGGCGGTTGTACCCGTGCTCCTCGCCGATCTCGAGGAACCGCTGTCGGGTCACGTCGCCGCCCTCACGGTCGAGCTGGTCGAGGACGGCGAACAACATCTTTGCCCACCGTTCGTTGCCGTCGTTGTCGAGGCCGAGATCGTGGCGGGCGCTCCTGGCCTCGTCGGCGGCCGCCCGCAGGAGCCGCTCGACCCGGTCGAGGCGTCGCTCGACGTCCAGTAGCTTCATCTCTGCCACGAGGGACCTCCTCCCGCCATCTGGTCGAAGCTTAGTCCGACCCGGACGAGCGAACGGAGGCGCGGGGAAAGAGGGACCCGCTAGACAGCGGACCAGGCCGCGACGGTCGGGTGGTCGGCGGTGACGGGTCCGACCTGTGCCGCGCCGCCGGGCGAGCCGAGGCCCGAGATGCCGTCGGTGAAGAACTCCGCATTGACCTGCGTGAACTGCTTCCACTCGTTCGGGATGTCGTCCTCGGAGAAGATCGCTGTAACGGGACAGACCGGCACACAGGCATCGCAGTCGACGCACTCGTCGGGCTGGATGTAGAGCATCCGGCCACCCTCGTAGATGCAATCGACCGGGCACTCGTCGACGCACGCGCGATCCTTCACGTCGATGCAGGGCTCTGCGATCACGTATGCCATGCCATCAACAACCCTTCTCCGTTGAGATCATGAACACCTCAATATAGCTCGGCGTACGAACCCCGCGGGTCATCGCGACAGTTGCCCCGCGACCTGCGCATACTCGATGCAGGACACGAACCCGTCAGTGACGGGAGAAGAGACTCTCACGGGTTCGCCTCCGCCGAACCCGCCCCAGCGGCTATCTCGGGATCCCGGTGAGCCGACACTTCGGAGCGCAGTCCAGCTCCTGACCCACTCACCGCTCGCCCCGGCCGCCTCGGGCATCTATCGAAGGAGAAATGCGATGCAAGCACTACGGATCGCGAACTACAAGGTACTGAAGGGCACCTTCCCTGAGCTCGCCGACGAGGCGAAGAGCGGCATGCTCGACATCTTCAAGACGCAGCCAGGGTTCATCCGCTACGGGCTCGCCGACACCGGTGAGAACACGTGCGTATCGATCAGCCTCTGGGAGACACATGCCCAGGCTGAAGCGGCAACCCCCGTGGCCGCGACATGGGTGCGCGAGCACCTTGCGGACCGGGTGGAGCTCCGCTCCTCCGAGGTCGGCGACCTCGCCTTCTACGAAGGCGTGTCGGCCACGGTGTAACCCGGTCGATCCCGTGGAGGAGCCCAGCGATGGGCTCCTTCGCAGGGCCGTACCGAACGGAAGGAGACAACATGCCGACCACACTCCAAGACCCGACACGCCAACGGAACCCGCTCTCGCTCCACGCGTTCCCCGATCTCGTCGCGGAGCCCACGCTGCGAACTCGCCCCACGCTCGCCGAGGAACTGCTCGATGCCGCACACCGCGCGGACGATCGCGAAGATCGCACGCGGCCACGCAGCACGCGACGCACGCTCCCGCGAGCCCGAACCTCAGGCTGAGCGGAAATCCAGGTGGCCGTCGGCGACGTCGACGGTCACGGTGGCGCCGTCACGGACCTCGCCGGACAGGAGTTTCAGCGCCAGGGGGTCTTGGATCTCGCGCTGGATCAGCCGCTTGAGGGGTCGGGCGCCGAACAGCGGCTCGTAACCCTTGTTCGCGAGGTACTCGCGCGCCTGGTCGGTTAGCTCGAGCGTCAGGTCGCGATCGGCAAGGCGCCGCCGCAGGTATCGGAGTTGGATCTCGACGATCTGGCCGATCTCCTCTCGACCGAGCGGCTCGAAGACCACGATCTCGTCGATCCGGTTCACGAACTCCGGCCGGAAGTACGTGCGCACCTCCTCGAGGACGGCCTCCTTCTGCTTGGCCGTGTCGATCGATGAGTCGCCGAAGACGAACGAGCCCAGGTTCGAGGTCATGATCACGATCGAGTTGCGGAAGTCGACCGTGCGGCCCTGCCCGTCCGTGAGCCGGCCATCGTCGAGCAGCTGCAACAGGATGTTGAACACGTCCGTGTGCGCCTTCTCCATCTCGTCGAGCAGCAGCACGCTGTAGGGGCGCCTTCTGATCGCCTCGGTGAGCTGGCCGCCCTCCTCGTAGCCGATGTACCCGGGCGGCGCCCCCACCAGCCGAGACACGGTGTGTCGCTCCTGGTACTCGCTCATGTCGATCCGCACGACCGCTCGCTCGTCGTCGAACAGGTAGTCGGCGAGCGCTCGGGCGAGCTCGGTCTTGCCGACCCCAGTCGGTCCGAGGAACAGGAACGAGCCGATCGGGCGGTTCGGATCGGATAGGCCTGCGCGCGAGCGACGGATCGCGTTCGCGACCGCCTGGACGGCCTCGACCTGGTCGACCACTCGGGCGTGCAGCGCTTCCTCGAGGTGGACGAGCTTCTGCATCTCGCCTTCCATCAACCGAGATACGGGGATGCCGGTCCAGCGCGAGACGACCTCGGCGACGTCCTCCTCGGTGACCTCCTCGTTGAGGAACTTCCGCTCACGCTGGAGCTCGGTGAGCGCCTCGTTCTCGGCCTCGAGCGCGCGCTCGAGCTCGATCAACGTGCCGTAACGCAGCTCCGCCGCCCGTTGCAGGTCCGACTCGCGCTCCGCGCGGTCGGCCTCGGCCCGCGCCTCCTCGATCCGCATCTTCAGGTCGCGGATCGTGTCGATGCGTTCCTTCTCCTGTTGCCAGTGCGCCGTCATCGAGGTGCGGTCTTCCTCGAGGTTGGCGAGCTCCTCCTCGATGCGGGCGAGCCGGTCCTTCGACGCGGGATCGGTCTCCTTGCCGAGCGCGGCCTTCTCGATCTCCAACTGTCGGATCCGCCGGTCGACCTCGTCGATCTCGACCGGCATCGAGTCGATCTCGATCCGCAGCTTCGAGGCGGCCTCGTCGATCAGGTCGATCGCTTTGTCGGGCAGGAACCGCCCGGTCACGTAGCGATCGGAGAGCACCGCGGCCGCGACGAGCGCGGGGTCCTGGATGCGCACGCCGTGGTGCACCTCATAGCGCTCCTTCAACCCCCGGAGGATCCCGATCGTGTCCTCGACGCTCGGCTCCTCGACGAGCACCGGCTGGAACCGCCGCTCGAGCGCGGGGTCCTTCTCGATGTGCTGGCGGTACTCGTCCAGCGTCGTCGCGCCGATCGCACGGAGCTCGCCGCGCGCGAGCATCGGTTTGAGCATGTTGCCCGCGTCCATCGCGCCCTCGGCCGCGCCGGCCCCGACGATCGTGTGCAGCTCGTCGATGAACGTGATGATCTCGCCCTCACTGTCGGCGATCTCCTTGAGCACGGCCTTCAGCCGCTCCTCGAACTCGCCGCGGTACTTGGCGCCCGCGACCATCGAGCCGAGGTCGAGCGCGATCAGCCGCTTGTCCATCAGCGAGGTCGGCACGTCCCCGTCGACGATCCGCTGCGCGAGCCCTTCCACGATGGCGGTCTTGCCGACCCCGGGCTCGCCGATCAGCACGGGGTTGTTCTTGGTCCGGCGGCTGAGCACCTGGATCGAGCGACGGATCTCCTCGTCGCGCCCGATCACCGGGTCGAGCTTCCCGGCGCGTGCGTCGGCGGTCAGATCGCGCCCGTACTTCTCGAGGCTCTGGAACGTGTCTTCGGGGTTCTCGGTCGTCACGCGTTGGCTGCCGCGCACCTGGGCGAGCGCCTGCAAGAGCGCATCGCGCGTGATACCGGCTTCCTGCAGGATGCGAGACGCCGGCTCGTCACCACCGCCGACCATCGCGAGCAGCAGGTGTTCGGTCGAGATGTACTCGTCGGTCAGCGCCTCCGCCTCGGCGCCGGCGGCGGTCAGCAGGCGCGTCGTGACCGGTGAGAACCGTGGCTCGACGCCCTGGGCGTAGACCTTGGGCATCGCGTCGAGCGCCTCGTCGGCCCGGTCTCGGACCGTCTTGGGCTGCACACCCAGGGCGTGCAGGAGCGGATAGACCACGCCTTCGGGGTCGCCCAGCAACGCGAACAGCACGTGCAACGGCTCGATCTGCTGGTGGTTCCGAGCAACGGCTTGCTGGTGCGCTCCTTCGAGCGCCGCACGGCTTCGGACGGTCAGCCGATTGAGGTCCATCACCCGATCATCCGGTATCTCGCGCGAGCGCTAGGCCGACCGCCAATCCCGCTTGGCGGCATTGCGTCCGTTCGACCCGAGATCGAGGAAGACCGCGATGCCGAGCCACAGGAAATCGAAGCCGGTCACGCCGTTCGTCGCGACGAGGACCCAGACGATCGTCGTGAGCGGCAGGAAGATGATGCCGAGCACCGGCCACACCCAGGAACCGTTGAACGCACGGTCCCAGAGCCCCGGTCGCCAGAGCCAATAGAGGACCGCGGCGAGCCGCGGGGCGAAACCCGTGAACAGGATGATGAGGCAACCCATGGGGCATCCTCGCACGGACGACCGTGGGCCGCGAAACGACCTCTGGTCACTTGCTGCCGGAGCCTCGCGGATACACTCCGACGCGCCATATCCCCAGGTCGAAGGCGGTTCCCGCGTGAAGGATCGATACGAGATCGTCGTGATCGGCGGCGGCATCGTCGGCTGCAGCGTGCTGTACCACCTGGCGCTGCGGGGCAGCACCGACACCCTCCTGCTCGAGCGTGAGGAGCTGACGGCTGGGTCCACCTGGCATGCGGCCGGCGGGTTCCACGCGATCAACGCCGACGCCCGCGTCGCGGCGTTGCAGCAGTACACGATCAGCATGTATCCGACGGTCGAGGCTGAGAGCGGCCAGCCCGTCGGCCTGAAGATGTCCGGCGGGCTCGAGCTCGCCGGCACCGAGGAGCGCTGGCGATGGCTCCGCCAGGAGCTGGCGTGGCTCCGCGCGCAGGGCCACGACGACGCCTACATCGTGTCTCCTGAGCAGGCCGTCGAGATGGTGCCGATCATCGACCCGACCGGGATCTATGGCGCGCTGTTCGACCCCGAGGAGGGCAACCTCGACCCGAACGGCGCCACCCGCGCGTATGCGGTCGCGGCGCGCAACCGCGGCGCCACGATCGTGGAGCACGACCGGGTGCTGTCGCTCGAACGTGAGAACGGCGAGTGGCGGGTCGAGACCGAGCAGGGACCGATCACCTGCGAGCACGTGGTGAACGCCGGCGGGCTCTGGGCGAGACGGATCGGCCGCATGGTCGGGATCGACCACCCGCTGGTGCCGATGCCCCACCACTACCTCGTGACCGACGATGTGCCCGCGGTCGCGGCGATCGACGGCCTCATGCCGGCGGTCACCGATCTCGAGGGGTTCACCTACCTCCAGCGCGAGGGCAACGGTGTGCTGCTCGGTCTCTACGAGCAGCACCCACGCCACTGGGAGGTCGACGGCGCCCCGTGGGACTTCGGTCGCACCCTGTTCCCCGAGGAGCTGGACCGGATCATGCCGGAGCTGACGATCGGCTTCCAACGGTTCCCGGTGTTGCAGGAGGTCGGGATCCGACGGTGGGTGAACGGCGCGTTCACCTTCACCCCCGACGGGAACCCACTCGTCGGTCCCGTCGACGGCGTGCCCGGCTACTGGGCGGCGTGCGGGGTCATGGCCGGCTTCTCCCAGGGGGCCGGGATCGGTCTGGCGCTCGCGAACTGGATGGTCGACGGCGACCCGGGGGTCGATGCCTTCGGGATGGACGTCGCACGGTTCGGCGACTTCGCGTCGGAGGACGCCTACCTGCGCGCGACGACCGCACAGTTCTACGCGCGCCGGTTCGTGATGGCCTACCCGAACGAGGAGCTCCCTGCCGGACGGCCCTTGAAGACGACGCCCTGCTACGACGACTTCCTCGAGGCCGGCGCTCGGTTCACGGTGAACCACGGGCTCGAGGTGCCGTTGTACTTCGCACCGAGCGAGGACTTCGTCGAGCAGGACACGCTCGGCCGATCCAACGCCGAGCCGATCGTCGCCGAAGAGGTCGCGGCCGTTCGAGGCGCGGCGGGCGCCTACGAGATCGCGCAGTACGCGCGGTATGAGGTCACCGGGGCCGGCGCCGAGGCGTGGCTCGATCGTCTGCTGGCGGCTCGCATCCCGCCCGTGGGTCGCATCCGGTTGACACCGATGCTCGGCCCGGCCGGCCGCCTGATGGGCGACCTCACCATCGCGCGTATCGACGAGGATCGCTTCTGGCTGACCGGCTCCTATTACCTGCAGGCCTGGCACATGCGGTGGTTCCACCAACTGGGCCCTCCCGCCGATGTCGCTGTTCGCAACATCACCGACGACTGGATGGGGTTCTCGGTGTCGGGGCCTGCATCGCGCGAGATCGTGGCCAAGCTCGCGCGCGAGGACGTGGCGAACGAGGCGTTCCCGTTCCTGTCGGTCCGCGCGATGACCGTCGGGAGCGCGCAGGCGGTGGTCGGTCGGATCTCGCTCACGGGCGAGCTCGGCTACGAGCTGGTGGTGCCGACGTCGCAGCATCGCGCGCTGTGGGCGGAACTGCAGGAGGCGGGTGCCGGTGCGGGGCTCCGACCGATCGGCGATCGCGCCGTCGACAGCCTCCGCCTCGAGAAGGGCTATGGCATCTGGTCGGCGGAGTTCCGGCAGGAGAACACGCCAGGCGAGTCAGGCCTCGATCGCTTCGTCGCGTTCGACAAGCAGGACTTCGTCGGGCGGGAGGCCGCGCTGCGTGAACGCGAGCGTGGGCCGTCGCGGCGGCTCGTCCTGCTCGCCGTCGACGCGGCGGACGCCGACGCCGCCCAGGATGACGGCGTGTGGGCAGGCGATCGTCTGGTTGGACTCGCCACCTCGGGCGCCTACGGCCACCACCTTGGCCGGAGCCTCGCCCTCGCCTACGTCGACCGCGACGCGCTGGACGCGGACCTGACGGTGTTCGTCGTCGGGGAGCCGCGCGCGACCGAGATCTTGCCCGAGATCCCCTACGACCCCACGGGCACGAAGCTTCGCGCGTAGGGGTAGGGGGCGAGCACCTCGGGACCGTCGTCGGTGACGAGCACGACGTCGCCGAGCTTCACCCCATGGGAGCCGCCGACCTCACCCATGTACGTCTCGACCACTAGCACCATGTCGCGCCGGATCTCGCGGTCCGGGTTGCTCTGCGCGTCCTGCGGATGACAGACGCTCGGGCTCTCCTCCTCGAGGCCCGCGCCGTGGATCATGCATTCGTACCGCTGCGCGCGGAACCGTTCCGGCACGACCGGCGCGACGCGCGCGAGCTCGCCGCACGTGATACCCGGACGGACGAGCTCGGTCATCCCCCGGACCCACTCGTACGCGGCCTGATAGGTCGCGCGCTCCTCGGCGGCCGCCTCGACGCCGCCGCACACGAACGTGCGTGACACGCAGAAGAAGCACCCCTCGATCCCGACGGTGTCGGTATCGATGTAGACGAGATCGCCGGCCTCGACCGGTCGGTCGGTGGCCTCGGCCCGCCACGGGTTGGTGTTCGGGCCCGAGCAGACCGTGTTGGTCGCGAGGTACTCGGCGCCCCGACCGAGCACGCTCTGGGCGTAGACCGCGAACAGGTCGCGCTCGGTGATGCCCGGCGCGAGCGCCGCCTCGAACCTGCCGAGCGCATCGACCACGATCGGTCCGTTCATGCGGAACAGCGCGACCTCCTGCGGGGTCTTCACCTCACGGGCCTCCTGCGTCACCGGCGAGGAGTCGGTCAGCGTGAGACCGTTCGCCTGCAAGGCGAGGTACCCCGGCGCTCCAAGACGGTCGACGGCGACCCGATCGCCGGTGACACCCAGCTCGCGCAGCGCCGCGACGGCCTCCCGGGCGAATACATCCGCCTCCGCCTGCGCATCGTCGAAGAACTCCCACGCGTGCATCGGCCGGACATCGACGCCGGGGACGCGGTGCATCGAGTTCGGGTGCTCGAACAGGATCGGCGGACCGTCGGCCGCGACGACCGCGCAGCGCGCGAACGTGCTCATGCTATACACCGGCATCGTCACGGCGCCGGTCGCGTACCGGACGTTCGACTCGCTGAACAGCAGGCACGCCTCGACGTCGTGTGCGCCCATCGACGCCTGCAGGCGTGCGAGGCGCTCGGTGCGGAGCAGGCCGCGGTCGTACACGGCCCGAAGCCTACGCCCGGCGGGACTCGATCAAGTGCTTGAGGTTCGTGAGCGACGTCATGGCGTCCTTCTTGATCGCCGGGCCGGCCACGAACCGCACCACTGGGTTGATGCTGCTGTCGGTCTCCTTCTGCAGCAGCGTGCCCGAGCCCTGGGGCGACAAGGTGTAGGTGTGCTCGTACCAGGCGTCCTTCTTGCCCTCGTGGTGCTGATCGGACCGCAGTGCGAACACGGTTGAAGGCCGGTAGGCCTTGACCGATATATCAGCGGTGACCGCCGACTTCACGAAGATGCCCGACGACCGATACCTGGCGTCCGTGCCGGGGCCGTCGCCGGCGACCTGTTCCATCGTCATCTCCGCGGCCGGGTTGGCCCAGGTCGGATGCCGCTCGACGTGCGACAGCTCGTCGAAGACCGCCTCCGGTGGGGCATCGATCGTGATCGAAGACCTGATCATGGTGCCTCCTTCCATCCGTTCGTCCGCGCTCCGCGAACCATCCCTGAGACGAACGGGTCGGAGCGCATCCGACAGCCTCCCGAACGCCGGCCGCTCACAGGGACGTGAGTAAGGTGGCTCTCCGTCACGCGTCTGGTGCCGTCATGTCGACGATCACGCCTGCTCCTGAGCAGCCCTCCCGCGCCCGCAGGCTGTTGCGGCGCAGCATCCGCGTGCTCGTCTGGGTCGGCACGCTGCTGGTGGTGTCGGCCGCGTCGATCGCGTTCGCGCTGCGGGTGACGCCGGAGCGGACGATCGATGCGCTCGGCCAAACCATCAGCGTGGGAACGGCTTCCCCCGACTGGCATCTCGAGGGACCCGGCCAGGCGGTGCTGTTCGGTCAGACGATCCCGACAGAGGTCCGATTCATCGGCCCGGTTCGACCTCGGCTCACGCTGACCGACATCAGCATCAGTCAGCAGGTGACGGACCTGTTCTCGCCTGGACCGCACGCTGCGGTGGGCGACACGCTCGGCTCAGCGCTCGCGACCGGCTGGAGGTGGTACTTCACCTACGAGATCGCCTTCGTGGCGGTCGCCGCGATCGTGTTGCTCGGTGCGGTCGCCGGATGGCGCCGCCTGCACGGCCGCAGGACCGTGATGCTGATCGTCGGCGGCCTGATCTTCGTCGAAGCGGTCAACCTCGGCGCGATCATGGTCACGGCGTTCACGGCCCCGGGGATCCTCCGTGATGTCCACAGCTTGGATGACCTCATCGGGCGCGCCCCCCACGTGCCGGTCGCGACGGCGCCGGGCACCGACCTCCCCCACGTGGAAGCGGTGGTGCTCGGTGATTCGACCGCCGCCGGACTTGGCGGCCCCCCGGTGGAGGACGGCACCGACACGGACCGGTTGTGCGAACGCAGCTCCTTCGCGTTCGCGGAGACCCTCGCGCGGGTCAACGAGTGGACGGTCGACAACCTCGCGTGCAGCGGCGCGACGATCGCCGCCGGCATCCTCGGCCCGCAGGACGTCGGCGGGCAGACGTTGCCGCCGCAACTCAGCGTCGCCAAGCGTGCATCGAACGCGAGCACGGTCATCGTCTCGGTCGGTGCCAACGATCTGCACTGGAACACGCTCATCCGCCTCTGTGCGATCAACGAGAGCTGCGACAACAAGGCGTTGACCGCATACTTCCAACGCTCGCTCGCGGCGTTCACGCGCGATTACCTCGGGCTGCTCTCGCAGCTGGCGGCGCTTCCGGACGATCCGACGATCGTGATCAACCAGTACTACGTCCCGTTCGATCCGGCGCTGAACTGCCTCGCCGACATGGGCCTGACGGCCGACAAGGTGCAGGTCCTGCTGCAGGACCTGCAGATCCTGAACGATGTGCTCGCCAGCGGCGCCCAGACGTTCGGCTACCTCACCGTGCAGCCCGACTTCACCGGGCATGAGCTCTGCACCGACCAGACGTATGTGCAGGGCTCGAGCGATCCCGCTCCCCTGCATCCCAACGCGCGGGGTCAACTCGCGATCGCGGTGGCCGACGAGGCCGTACTCGTCGGCGCCCCATAGGGTCTGGGGGTCGCCGACCGCAAGGAGGCCCGATGCTCTACCAGCTCGCGATCCACCGGCCGGAACCTGAGCACGAGCGAGATGTGATCGACTCGATGCATCGTTTCGGCGCCGCGGCCAGTTCGCAACAAGGGCTCGTCGAGGTGCACGCCCTGAAGGACCAGCGGAGCGACGCGCTGATAGGACTCGCCGTCTGGACCTCGGTGGACGCACTGATGGCGGCTCGCCCGGCGCTCGCCGCCGCGACAGCCGGCGACGACTTCGACGCCTGGGAGGGTGAGCCGATCCGATCCAGATGTTCCTGTTGGAGGAGATCTAGGGGTCCCAACAGGGCCCTGGCCCTCGCCAGCTCCGTCCATCACCGCTAGCCTGGTCGCACCATCAGGAAACGGGCGGCATCCGCCGTTTCGAACGCCAGCTCCGCGGGGAATCCTCCCCAAGGAGCGACGGGTGCGCTCAACGACCGAGGGAGGATCGCCGTGACCCGGTATTTCTGCGACGACGTGAGCCATTGGCGCGACGGCCAACCCCGGACCGTCGATGTGACGGCGCAGGTGCAACTGGAGTTGGGCTCCGTCGTCCACCGCGAGGCATACAGCGCGGACGTCCACGATGTGATCGACCGCGTGCGCGAGCTGACGACGGACGATCCCTCGGGCCGCCGAGCAGAGATCCGTCGCATCCTGACCGGCAGCACGATGCCGAGCCGAGCTCCCGTCCGTCTCGTCGACGGTCGTGCCGGCACCACGAGCGACGTGATCAGGCTGCCCGAGGCCGCCCCCCGGAGCAACGACCCGGGCACGGTGTCCACGCGCGCCGACCGCCGGACCGAGACCGGTACCGTCACGGGCACGTTCCCGGCGGATGAGCTCGCCACGCGGCTCGCGGCGGCAGAACGGACGCCGGACGCGCTGGTCGACGCGGTCCGCCACACCCCGGCCTTCGACGTCCGGTCGGCCGATCGGGTCGGCAGGCCGTGGCGGGTGGTGATCGCGTGCCCCGTGCTCGAGGGCAACCCCCCGGTGGAACATCGCGTCGTGTTCGCGGGCACGGGCGACACAGAGCAACTCGATGTGTTCGGCATCCCCGCCTCGAACTGGGATCTCGCCTTGGAAGCGAGCGCGACCACCGACCTGACGCCCTCGCGCGGCGCCCGACGGGCCGAGCGCCTGCTGGGCGGCCTCCTGATCGCCGAGGTCGTGGTGGCGGTCGCGCTGGCGTGCACCACCTGGATCACCGGCGGGCTCGGGATGGCCGCCAGGGAGGCTCCGGGATGGTTGCTGCTCGCGATCATCCTGGCCGTCGGCGCGATGGCGTTCGCGGCCGTCGGTCTCGTGGGCCCGCGCTCGCCCGAGGGGAACGTCAACGACACGTTGGTGGTGAGCAGGTTCTACGCCAGCCGGACCGAGATGCTGTGGATCGCGGCCGCGGTCTCGATCGCACTGTTCGGGGCATCGCTCGTCATCGCGTTCGCCGGACCGCTCGCATCGAACAACGGTGCGATCCCCACACCGACGGTCTCGTTCGACGCGACGGGGCGCTCGGTCACCGCGACCATCGATCTGGACGCCGCGAACATCGGTATCGACGAGCGGCCGACGGTAACGCTGCGGACGTTCAACGGGCACACCGACGCGGGCACGACCATCGGCACGGTCGTCGCGACCGGCACGTCGGACGGCCGGATCGTCCTGCACGACGTCGTCGGGCTGCCGCCCGGCGCGGACTTCCTGGCCGTGCTCGTCAACGTCGACGGACACGGACCGACGGCCTGTAGCCCGTTGGGCGCCACGGACCCCGGTTGCACCCTGCTGGCGATCCCGCAGCGAACCGGGGGCACGTCCGCGCCGATCATCGGGATCGGCGCCGCCTCCACGAGCACGGCCACCGCGACGGCGCCGACAGCGTCGGCGTCGGCATCGGCATCGGCGGCCCCGTCCGCAACGACATCGGCATCGACATCGCCGGCCACCTCCGTCTCGCCGGCTTCACCGACGTCGAGCATCGCCACTCCCTGAACAGCGAGATGAGGTGAGTGATGCGGCTCGCTCGTGGTGCTGATCGCCGGGTTCCTGAGCCCTTCCGATCGGTGAGGGACTGAGGATGCTGGGCCTGCCGCAGGCGCGTGGGCCACTCACCGAGGCGCTGATCGCGCATCTCCGGGGCGGGCCGCCGCCAGCAACGACAACGATGGTCGACCAGACCGAGCCACGCATCGACGACGATCTGCAGCTCGCCCTGTTCCTCTGCTACGAGCTGCACTACGGCGGGTTCGTCGACGTGCCGGATGACTTCGAGTGGTCGCCGGACGTCCTCGCGTTCCGCGAGACGTTGGAGGCGGCCTTCGAGAACGCCCTTCGCGCCGACGTGCGCGTGGTGCCTCGCCCCGACCAACGACCGATGGTCGACCAACTCCGCGACGTCGTGCGACACGGCGGAGGCTCGTCGCTGCAGCTCTTCATGGCGCGCCGCGCGACCCTCCGCCAGTTCCAGGAGCTCGTGCTGCATCGGTCGGCCTACCACCTGAAGGAGGCGGACCCGTTCACCTGGCTGATCCCGCGCATCGCCGGTTCCGCGAAGGCGGCGCTCGTCGAGATCCAGGCCGATGAGTACGGGGGCGGCGATGCCGCGTGGATGCACGCCCGCCTGTTCGCCGACCTGATGCGGCATCTGGATCTCGATCCAGACCTCGGCCCGCCGATCGACGAACTGCCCGGCTCCACGCTTGCGGTCGTCAACCTGCTGTCGATGTTCGGGCTGCACCGGCGCCTGCGAGGGGAAGGCGTCGGCGCGCTCGCGATCTTCGAGATGACGTCGTGCATCCCCAACCGTCGCTACGGCGACGGGATGCGCCGCCTCGGCTTCGATCAGACCGCGACGCGGTTCTTCGACGAGCATGTGGAGGCCGACGCCGCGCATGAGGCGATCGCGGCGACCGATCTCGCCGGCTCGCTCGCGACCGCCGAGCCAGCGCTGGCGGAGGCCATCCTGTTCGGGGCGCACGCGCTGGTCGCGACCGACGACACAGCGTCGGCGACCATGCTCGACGCCTGGGAGCAGGGCCGTTCGTCCTTGCGGGAACCGGAGCCGGCGGCCGCGGTCTCGTCGTGATCGACTACGTCTTGCCGATCCGCTGCGACCCCTGTCCGCCCGATGCCCACGAGGGTCTGCTCGCGTACCTGCGAACCCTGGCGTCGGCGGCACGGATCATCGTCGCGGACGGGTCGACGGGCGAGGTGGCGATATCGCACGCGGCGCGCTTCGGTGCCGTCGCCACCTACCGCCCCGTCGACGAGGACCTCATCTCGCGCAACGGGAAGGTCGCCGGAGTTCGATCGGCGATGCGTCACGCGTCGCATGAGCGCGTGGTGCTCGCCGACGACGACGTTCGCTACACGGTCACGTCCCTCCGCGTGGTCGCCGAGGCGCTCGACGGCTGCGACCTCGTGATCCCACAGAACGTGTTCCCGATCGATCAGATGCCCTGGCACGCGCGATGGGACACCGCGCGTGGGTTGGTGAACCGCGCGCTCGGGTCGGACTATCCGGGGACCCTTGCGATCCGACGGTCCGCGTATGAGGCGATCGGCGGCTACGACGGCGACGTGTTGTTCGAGAACCTCGAGCTGATCCGAACCGTCGAGGCCGCGGGGGGCACCGTCTGTCGACGGCCGGACCTGTTCGTGCAGCGCCTCCCACCGACCGCACGCAGGTTCTGGGAGCAACGGGTCCGGCAGGCCTACGACGACCTCGCACGCCCGTCGCGCCTAGTGGTCGCTCTCGCGACCATCCCTGCCATCAGCGCGGCGCTCCGGGGGCATCGGTGGAAGCTCCTGCTGTCGGGCGGCCTTGCAACGATCGCGCTGGCGGAGATCGGGCGGCGGCGACACGGCGCGACGGCGCCGGTGCCGGCGACGACCTCGCTGTTCGCGCCGATCTGGATGCTCGAGCGCGGTGCCTGCGCGTGGCTGGCGGTCGCGAGCCGGGTGGTGCTGGGCGGCTGTGCCTACCGAGGGACGATCATCCGTCGCGCGTCGACACCGCGTCGCGTCCTTCGTCGGCGGCTGCGAGGGCGGCTCCATGCGAGCCATCGCACAGTGGCTTCGTCCTCGAGCGGCCGCATCGGCACAGCGGCACCACGGCTCGACGGATGATGACCTCGGTCCCGTCCTCGTCGATGAGCCGCACGTCACCCCGCACGAGGTACGGACCCGATCGGTAGACGGTGATCGACGGCTCTCCCACATCTCTCGTCCTACCCGCGCGGGACCGGTGCATGCGGTTTGCCGGAGCATCCGTCGGGTATCGCCCGGCACCATGGGAACCCGTGATGATCGTGCGTGGGGACGGATACAGGACGGCCTGGTGAAGGGGCTCTCGTTCGGAGCGATCGGCGGCGCGATCGTCGGCCTGATCATCGGATCGATCGTGTTCCAGGGGATCGGTGCCGTGCTGACGTCGATGCTCGCCGGCGTGATCGGGCTCGGCGGCCTGGGAGCCTTCTGGGGTGTCTTGTCAGGGCTCGAGTCGCCCGATCCGGGGCGTGAGCCCGGTGACACCGAGCGACCGCTCGACGTTGCGGAGCTCGTCACCGAAGAGCACGACCACCGCTCGCGTTGACTCCCCTGGTGACCAGGGTGGAACCAGGTGGTTACCAGGTCGGCGGCGGTTCCGGAGCGTCCGGCCGCTCGGGTATCCGATCCTGATCGTCGCGCAGCGACGTGTCGGTCGAGGCGGGAGGACGGGCGTCACCGATCCGCTCGCCGGCAACGACCTCGCCGCGCCAGCCACCGCTGGCTACCCGCTGGTGCTCGATCAGATCCTTGAAGCGCGCAAGGTCCTGGCGGACGTGGGATGCATCGATCCCGAGGGCGGCGCCCACCTTCTCGACGGGACCGTCCGGCTCCCAGGACATGCGAACGGAGACACGGGTGGACTGCTCGCCCAGCGGCTGGAACGTGACGATCCCCGCCATACCCTTCCCGACCGCGCGCCATGCGATGCGCTCGTCGGGCTGCTGCTCGGTGATCGCGGCGTCCCACTCCTCATGGACGCCGTCGATCGTCGCCGCCCACCGGAGCCTCGTTTCGTCGACCTGCTCGACCCGATCCACGTCATCCATGAACCGAGGGAACTCCTCGAACTGCGTCCACTGATCGTACGCGGCGCGCACCGGTACCGCGACGTCAACGCTCTCCATCACATCGCTCATGACGTTCCCTCCCCGGTACGTCAGGCGCGCGCGGCGGTCACACCGATCGGCTCGCGCGTCTCGTGTGTCTGCTCCCAGTGCTCGCGCAGCTCGTCGTCGGTCTCGAACCGTTCACCGCACAGATCGCATCGATAGGTCTGCTCACTCATCGTTGCGCCTCCTCCTGTAACTCTCTGCAGGTGTCGTACCCGTGAGGGGTTGCGACAAACCGCGCCCCCGAGGGGGCTCAGAACAAGGGCTCGTAATACGCCCCGATCAACTCACGGTCCCGATCCGACCCTTGGACATCCTGCAGGTCGGGGGCCTCCTCGATCTGCTGTTTCTTCAGGCGGAGGAACACGGTCTCGTTCGGGATGTCGACGCGCACGATGGCCTTGGCCGGGATGAGCACCCGGCGCCCGAAGATCCACGGGCCGGTGTCGATCACGATATAGGAGGAGTTGACCTCGTACGTGGCGTCGTCGATCTTGCCGACGTCACCGTCCAGCGCCGCCACCGCGAACCCCTCCAGG
>Ga0070704_100000740_pt1 | contig 15988 bp, 14 predicted proteins | sample KBSK5252metaG_FD_65467 | JGI IMG/M metagenome (GOLD analysis project Ga0070704, IMG submission 65467) | Corn, switchgrass and miscanthus rhizosphere microbial communities from Kellogg Biological Station, Michigan, USA - KBS K5-25-2 metaG | ecosystem: Host-associated > Plants > Roots >...
TCGAGGCCGTCGCCGCCGTCACGGGCGCCCCACCCCTCCTCGTCGCCAACGCGCCGGACTCCGCCTCGTGGCGCTCCGACCTCGTCACCGTTCCCGACGCTCGCCCCAATTGCGGCAGCCTGGGCGGGATCTACACGGCCGTCGCCGCGGGCGATGGACCCGTTCTGTGCGTCGCCTGGGACATGCCGTTCGTGGACGAAGGCTTGCTGCGGGCGTTGACTGCCGGCTCCGCGGAATGGGACGCATTTCTCCCCGAGAGTGACGGAAGGAGGGGAGTGGAGCCGCTGTGCGCGGTGTACGGCCCGGCGTGCCGCGTGGCGATCGAGCGCCGGCTGGACGTCGGCGACCTCAAGGCCATCGCCTTCCACGGTGACGTGCGGGTCGGTATCCTCCCCCTCCAGGAGGTGCGGCGTTTCGGCGACCCGGACGAGCTGTTCTTCAACGTGAACACTCCCGAAGATCTGGATCGGGCGGAGGCGGTGTGGCGGCAACGCGGATGATCTCGATCATCGGTCTCAAGAACGCCGGCAAGACGACGTTTCTCGTCGCGCTCGCCGCGGAGCTCGGGCGCCGCAAGTTTCGCGTCATGACCATCAAGCACGGGTCGCACGCCGCCGACCTGGATCAGCAAGGCAAGGACACCTGGCGGCACTGGCACGAGGGCAAGGCCGAGCGCGTCCTGATGGAGGCGCCGGGCCAACGCGTGCTGTTCGAGCGCACGCGGGAAGAATCCGACCCCGTCGCGCTGGCCCGGCGCTACTTGAGCGGCGCCGACATCGTGCTGGTCGAAGGATTCAAACGCGTCCCGCTTCCCAAGATCGAGGTGTACCGCCGCGTGGCGGGGCCCAAGCCGATCTTCGACGCAGGCCAGCACGATCCCGCCGATTGGGTGGCCATGGTCACCGACGACGCCGATTTCCGCGCGCCGTTCCCGGTGTTCCGGTTCAGCGACACCGCCTGGCTCGTCACCGTCGCCAACCTCGCCTGGGATCGCGCCAAGATCCTGCCGCCGTGACTCCAGCCGAAGCCGCCCGCTTCATTCTCGGGCACGTGAAGCCGCTCGAGACCGAGCGCCGCCCCCTGCGCGAGACCCTCGACGCCGTGCTGGCCGAGGAGGTGACGAGCCCACTCGACCTGCCGCCGTGGGACAATTCGGCCATGGATGGCTACGCGGTGCGGAGCGCCGACGTAACCGGTCCCGTGGAGCTGGACGTGATCGAATCCGTCGCCGCGGGGCAGTTTCCCAGCAAGCCCGTTGGGCCCGGCCAAGCGACCCGCATCTTCACCGGCGCGCCCCTGCCCGACGGCGCCGACGGCGTCATCCGTCAGGAAGACACGGAGCCGCTCCCCAACGGACGCGTCGCGATCCGCAACGCCCGCGACGCCGGCAAGAACCTGCGGCGCCGCGGTGAGGACATCAGGAAAGGCGCCGTCGCGCTCCCGGCGGGCACGGTGCTCGGACCCGCGCAGCTCGGCGTCCTCGCCTCGCTCGCCCACGAGCGGCCGGTGGTGTATCGCACGCCGCGCGTCGCGTTCATGGGCTCGGGCGACGAAATCGTGGACCTCGATCGCAAGGCCGACATCCTGGGCGGTCGCAAGATTGCCAGCTCCAATTCCTACACGCTGGACGGCATGATCCGTCGCGCCGGCGCGCAGCCGATCGACCTCGGGATCGCACGCGACACTAAAGAGAGTCTGCGGGAGCACTTGGAGCGTGCCCGCGAGGGCAACGCCGATCTCCTCGTCACGACCGCCGGCGTGAGCGTCGGAGAGCACGACCTGGTGCGCGACGTGCTGCAGGAGCTGGGCGGGGAGCTGAAGCTGTGGCGCGTTCAGATGCGCCCGGGGGCGCCGCTCGGCTTCGGCGCGCTGCACGGCAAGCCCTGGATCGGGCTCCCCGGGAATCCCGTAAGCACGATGGTCACGTTCGAGTTGTTCGTGCGCCCCGCCATCCGGCGGCTGGCGGGTCACACGCTCCCGTTCCGGCGCACGGTGCCGGTCGTGGTGCGGGAAGCGATCACGCTGGGTCCCAAATTGCGGCACTACCTGCGTGCGATTGTGCAAGCCGGCGACTCGGGAAGTTCGCTCGACGTGCGTTTGACAGGCCCGCAGGGTTCCGGCATTCTCACGAGCATGGCGCGCGCGAACGCCCTGCTCATCGTCCCCGAGGACATGCCGGCGGTTCCCGTCGGCGCAGCGCTGCGGGCGCTGGTGCTCGACGACCCCCACCACGTGGCCGAGCCTCCCTACTAGATGCGCCGCGCGCTTCGGCTCTCGGGCTACGTGCTCCTGACGCTCGCCGTGTACTGGGTGAGCGACCACACGCCCGCGGAGATCCGCCTCGGCATCCTCTACATCGTCCCGGTGGTGCTCGTCACGTGGACCGATGGGCTCGCGTGGGGGCTCGGTTTTGCGGCCCTCACGATCGTGTTGCGCGAGGTCGTGGCGTGGGAGCAGCTGCCCCAAGCAACGCCGGCGCTGTGGCGCTTCGTGAACGCGACCAGCTACGTGCTGGTCGTTGGGGTCGCCATGGCGGGGTTGCAGCGGCTGCGGCACATCCAGCGGCAGCTCTCCACGCTCGCGACGCACGACCCCCTGACGAGCCTGGTCAATGCCCGCAGCTTCGCGGCCCGGCTCACGCAGGAGCTGGAACGCAACCGCCGCTACCCGCGGCCCCTCGCCCTGCTCTACCTGGACCTCGACGACTTCAAGGTGATCAACGACTCGCACGGCCATCAGACGGGCGACGCGGTGCTCCGACTCGTCGCAGAGGCGATGCGCTCTTCGGTCCGCCAAGCCGATGTTGTGGGGCGGCTGGGCGGCGATGAGTTCGCGGTGTTGATGCCCGAGACCGACGCCGCGCTCGCCGACGCGGCCGCGAAACGCCTCGCCGCGGGCCTGCGGCACGTGTTCAAGGGCACGCCGAACGTCACCGCGAGCATCGGCGTGGTGTCGTGCAGCGTCGTGGATGCCAACACCGACGAGCTGCTGCGCCGCGCCGATCAGGCAATGTATGAGGCGAAGAAGGCGGGTAAGGATCGGGTGGTGCAGGTTGCGATCTAGCCTCCTCGCTCTCGTGTGGGCGTCGGCCGCGGCCGCACAGACACCGCTTCAGACCTACTCCGACGCTTTCATTCAACAGTCCCGCCGCACCGATCCACAGATGAGCTACACCGTCACCGTGCGCAGCGCCGACCGTAGCGCATACTTCGTCGAGCTGCGCATCACCAATCCTCCCTCTCCAGCCCGTTTCGTCATCCCGAACTGGGCGCCGGGCGCCTATCGCCTCATGGATTCGGGGCAGAACATCGCCGCCTTTGCGGCTGCCACCACGGCCGGCGACACGCTGCCCGTCTCACGCGACTCCGACATCTCCTGGATCGTGGACACGAAGGGGGTCGCGAGCGTCGTGGTGCGTTATTCCGCCGGCCTGCGCGATCCGGCGCAGTGGCGCCGCCCCAACAATCGCTGGTTTTTGCGGGCGACCTCCGGGATCATCGACGGGCCGCGCACGTTCATGTATCTGGACGGCTGGAAGCTCGCGCCCGCGCAAGTGACGTTTCGCCTCCCCGCGGGGTGGCGCATCGCCACGGGACTCGTCGCCACGACTGATAGCGCGACGTACTGGGCGCCGAGCTACGACGTGCTCATCGACTCGCCGGTGCTGGTGGGCCATTTCCTGGACTATCGCTTCAAGGCGGCGGGCCGCCCGCATCGCGCCGTCGTGGACCTGGGCGGCGTCCGGCCGCACGCCGCGGGCGCCTTCGTCGAGATGGTGCGGCGCGTTTCCGAGACGGCGATCGGCATCTTCGGGAGCGCGCCGTACAAGGACTACACCTACATCTTCGTGGCCGGCCGGGGCGGCGGGCTCGAGCACCTCAACTCGACGACGATCGGCGTGACCGAGGATGTCTTGGCGCGCCGTCCCGCCGGCGCGGAGGGCGTGACCGCCCACGAGTTCTTTCACACGTGGAACGTGAAGCGGATTCGGCCGGTGGAGCTGGGGCCGTTCGACTACGAACACCCGGTCCGAACTCTCAACCTCTGGGTGAGCGAGGGGGTCACCGACTATTACACAGAGGTGATCCTGGCGCGGAGCGGGCTCAACAGCGCCGCCGATTTTACGCGGCGCATGGGCGACGCGATCGGCAATCATCGCGGCAACGCCGCGCGGCTCGTCGTGTCTCCGGAGCGCGCTTCGTGGACCGCGTGGGACTCCCCGGAGGTCAACAACAGCTACACGATCTCCTATTACCTGCAGGGACAGCTGCTGGGCTTCCTGCTCGACCTCGCGATCCGCGACTCGACCGATAACGCCAAGTCGCTCGACGACGTGATGCGCTATTTGTTCGACCATTACGCGGGGGCGAGGGGGTTCACGCGCGACGACTTACGGGCGGCCATCCGGACCGCCGCGGGGCCCGACTTCCAGGACTTCTGGGGCCGCTACGTAAGCGGCACGACCGAGATCCCCTGGGACGATTACCTGAAAACGGCTGGATGGAGCGTACGCTTCGTCGAACAGGCGGCCGTGGACGCGCGCGTCGGCTCGATCACGCCGGCTGTGCAAGGCGGCCGCTGGCGCGCTGTCGCGGTTCCCGGAAGCGCCGCGGCCGCCGCGGGGCTCGTGACCGGAGACGAGCTGCTGCGCATCAACGGCCGCGAGATCCTGGATGGCGGCGACGTGTCCTCTGTGGTGCGCGCGGTTCGGGCGGGAGGCCCCGTCGTCGTGCAGGTCATGCGGGGGGGGCAGCCTGTCACCATTCGCTTCACTGCGGGGACGTACCAGCAGGTGCGGGCGGTCTTGACCGATCTGCCGGAGCAAACCGACCGGATGCGGCGCATCCGGGCGAGCCTCGTGACGGGGCGCTGATGGAGCTGCTCCTCGTCTTCACGTCGGTCTTCTTCATCGTAGATCCCTTCGCGGTGATCCCGACGTTCCTGGCTATGACGGAGCGAGACTCGCCGCAGCACCGGCGGATTCTGGCCAAGCGCGGCGCCTGGACCTGCGCCATTACCCTCATCGCGTTTGCCGCGGGCGGCGCCTTGATCTTCAAGATCTTCGGCATCACGCTCGGCGCGTTCAAGATCGCCGGGGGAATCCTGCTCGGGCTCAACGCCCTCGACATGGTGCAGGCGCGGCGCAGTCAGCAGCGCGAGACCCCCGCCGAGAAGGCAGAGGGCATCCAGAAGGAAGACATCGGGATCATGCCGCTGGGCGTGCCGATGCTGGCGGGGCCTGGGGCGATCTCGACGGTGATGGTACTCGCCCTGGGCTCAAAGGGGCCTCTGCTGACCGCGGCGGTCTATGTCTCGATCATCCTCACCGCGCTCATCTCGTTCTTCGTGCTGGCCGCCGCCTCGCTCGTGGAACGGCGTCTGGGTCAGACGGGAATGCGGATTCTCACACGGCTGATGGGGTTGGTGCTGTGTGCCATCGCTGTGCAATTCATCGTCGACGGGATCAAGCTATCCGGCCTTTAGCCGGCGCAGCGCCCGCGCCGAGCCGCGGCGCGCCCGGCTCATCTGGCGCCGCAGGTTGGACAGATCGGTGATCCCGGCGAGGCGGCCGGCGAGCGGGGCGCGCAGGCGGTGGACCGCCATGATCTGCTCGAACGCCACCCAGCGCACGTAGGTCATGAAGTGCTCCACGCGCTCGAACCCGAGCTGCGCCAGGGAGCGTTTGACGGCAGGCAGGCGCATCTCGAGCGCTGCCGCCAGCTGCTTGGGGTGACGGACCTCCCACGACCGCTCGCACACGACACGCACCATCGGCGCGATCTCCTCCCCGGTCAGACCGGGCTCGCGCGCGAGCACCAGCGCGGCGATCTCGGGGCCCGTCGGTCCGACGATGCGACGCAGCAAGGCAGACGCGACCGTGTCGAACCCAGTCGCCCGCTCTGCGCTGTCGCAATGCGTGAGTTTCACACCGGGCCACCGCACGGCATCCTGCCACCCGGCGCCGACGCCGCGCTCGCCGGCCACGAGCCAGACCTCGAGTCGTGTCAGCAGTGGCAACAGGTTGTGCGCATCGGGAGATTCAGCCGCGTCGTCCAGATCGATGACGAGGATGTCGGTCGAGTGGACGGCTTTGGCGCTGGGAAGCGCGCTGTGTTGCTGGACGCGCGCGTGGCGCCCCAGTCGCTCCTCCAACCCCGTGAGGAGGCTGGTTCGAGCGGACGCCACGACGTGAACCGTCGGCGTTGAGCTCATGGCCCCCCCGAGGTGGTGATCGCGAAATGAAACGTGAAAGTATGAGTGCGCGGGGGGCGCGACAAGACACGAGAAAGCCGAGTCTCTGAGGTACGAATCGTAGCGGGGAGGTACGAATCCGCTACATGCGCTTGTACTTCGGTCCGCTCCCCCCTTCCCGCGGCGTCCAGCGCGGCCCCAGCACGTCGGTGGCCTTGCAGTCCACGCAGTTCGGCGCGTTGACCCGCAGCACGCCGTCGACTTCCTCATAGACGCCCGCGGGGCACACATGCGCGTAGAACCGCGCGACCTCTGCCGAAACATCCTTCCCGATCACGAGGTGCGTGGGGATCGTGTCGCGAGTGGCGTTTCCCGACTTGAAGACAGCATCGACTTTGCTGAGGGTCAGGTTTGGGTTGACCGACCGCGGGCGCAAGCCCGGGGTTCCCGAGGACCGGCGTCCCACTTCCGCATCGGCGTGCATCCCATACATCCACCCCGGAAAGACTCCCCGGGTGACCGTCATCAGTGCCGCCTGGATTCCGCCGAGGAAAAAGCCGTCCTTGAAGGCGAGCCGCATGTTCCGTGTGCGATACAAATCGCGCGCGATGTAGGAGTGATCGACCAGGCGATCGTACTCGGCGAGCTGATGCGCCGACGGCGCGTCCGCCTTCAAGGCCGCAAAGATCGTCCGGGCCGCGATCATCCCGGACTCCATCGCATAATGAATTCCCTTGAGGGACGGAACGTCCACAAACCCCGCGGCGTCCCCCAGGATCACGACACCATCCCCCGCGCGGCGGTGCGGCAACGCGTAATAGCCCCCCTCGGGGATCGTCTTCGCTCCCCACTCCACCAGCTCCCCGCCCTCGAGATACGGGCGGAAGAGCGGATGCTGCTTGAGCTGTTGCAACAAATCGTGGACGTCGAGGTTCGCGTCCTTGTAATCGAGACCCACGACGAGTCCCAAGGCGACGAGGTTGGGCTCGAGGGGATACATGAACGAACCCCCGAACGCGTCGCTGGGGAGCGGCCACCCCATCGTGTGAATCACACGGTCCAAGGGCCGCTTGGTCTCCCACAGCTCCTTCACGCCCAGCGCGAAGATCTGCGGGTTGTCGGAGGCCACGCCCTGCCACGCTGACCAGGCCTGCGACAGGAGGCCACGCGTCCCCTCGGCAAGCGCGGTCACCCTCGCGGTCAGATCGTTCGGCGCCGCGTAACCGGATCCGGGCTTCCCACTGCGGTCCAACCCGCTCGCTGCCGTCCGCACGCCCACCACGCGGCTCCCCTCGGTCAGCAGGCTCGCGGCTGGAAAGCCCGTGAACACGTTCACGCCCAGCTCCTCGGCCTTGGCGCCGAGCCAACGCACGATCTCGCACAACGAGGCGATGTAGTAGCCCTTGTTGTGCATCGTGGGTGGAGTCGGAAGGCGCCATTGGTTGTTGGCCGTTAGCAGGTACACGGCCTCCTTCGTCACCGGGCCACGGAAGGGGAAGTCCGAATCCTTCAGGTCCGGAAAGAGTTCTCGGAAGGCACGGGGATTGACGACCGCTCCCGAGAGCGAGTGCTCGCCCAGAGCCTCGGCCTTCTCGAGCACGCCGATGTTCAGCTCGGCGCCGTCCGCCTTGGCCAGCTTCGCCAGCTCGATCGCGCAAGCGAGGCCCGCGGGTCCCGCCCCGACGATCAACACGTCCAACTCCATCCGGTCGCCGGCGCCCTCCGCACCATCCTTGAGGATGAGCTGATCCAGGGGCAGCGGCGGCTGATACTTGGCCGGGACGATTTCAGCCATGCAGCTTCTTGATTTCCTCGGTGAGCCTCGGCACCACGTCGAACAGGTCCCCCACGATGCCGTAGTCGGCGACTTTGAAGATCGGCGCGTCTTTGTCCTTATTGATCGCGACGATCACCTTCGACGTCCGCATGCCCGCGAGGTGCTGGATCGCGCCCGAGATCCCGACCGCGATGTACAGCGTGGGGCTCACGGTCTTCCCGGTCTGGCCCACCTGATCGGCGTGAGCGCGCCACCCGGCGTCCACCACGGCGCGCGATGCGCCCACCGCGGCCTGGCCGCCGAACGCTCGGGCCAACTCCTCGATCACCTTGAAGTTCGCGGGCTCTTTGAGGCCGCGCCCGCCGGAAATCACGATCTGCGCCTCCGCCACATCGAGTGCGCCAGCTTCCGCCGCCTTGACCTCTCGTACCTGGACACGACCGGCCGTCACGGCCGTCGCGACCGTCTCGGCGGTCCCAGGTTTCGGTCGCTCGACCGGCGTGAAGACGTTGGGCCGGAGCGACAGCACTGCTGGCTTGGTCGCGACTTTGACCTTGAGCAGCGCCTTGCCCGCATACACAGGTCGAGTCGCGACGATCGCGCCACCCTCCGCCGCGATCTCCGTGCAATCCCCGGCGAGCCCGACGGCGAGTTTGGCGGCGACGCGCGGCGCGAGGTCTTTCCCCGTCGCGCTGGCGGCGAAGAGTAGCGCCGAGTAGCCGCCGGCCTTGGCACGCTCGACGATCGCCTGAGCGCACCCTTCGGGGTTGTACTTGGCAAAGGCCGCGTTGGTGAGCGTCACGACTTTGTCGGCGCCGAACTTGCCGAGCTGGTCGGCGCCCGTCACCGGACCCGCCGCGCAGACGACAGCCTCGACCGTTTCTCCGATGCGCCGCGCCGCAGTCACCACTTCGTACGAGATCTTCCGCAGGGCGCCGTCACGCTGTTCGAGGATCGCCAGCACGGTCATAGGACCTTGGCCTCCTCGCGCAGCAACCGCACCAGCTCGGGAACGGCCGCTGCACCTTCCCCGACGATCTTCCCTTCCTTGCGCTCGGGGGGCGGCGTCAACGCGACTACCTCGATGCCTCCAGCCGCGAGCTGCACCGGCTTCACCTCGAGCGGTTTCTTCTTGGCCGCCATGATCCCCTTGAGCGCGGGGTAACGCGGCTCGTTGAGCCCCTTATCAGCGGTGATGACGGCGGGGAGCGGGAACTCGACGACCTCGATGCCGCCCTCGATCTCGCGCTCGGCGACGCCCTTGGCGCCGGCCAACTCGAGGTGCGCGACGGCCGTCACGCAGGGCAGGCCGAGCAGCTCGGCCACCATCGGGCCGACCTGCTGGCTGTAGTCGTCGATCGCCATTTTGCCGAAGAGGATCAGGTCCCAGCTCCCGGCCTTCAGCTCTGAAGCCAGGGCTTGGGCGGTCACGAAACCGTCGGCGGGAATCGCGTCGCTCTGGAGCAGCACGCCGCGGTCGGCCCCCATCGCGAGCGCGGTGCGGATCGTTTCCTGGGCGGCAGCGGGACCGAGGCACACGACGGCGACCTCTCCGGCGCCGGCCTTCTCCTTGCGCTGGAGCGCTTCCTCGACGGCGAACTCGTCGTACGGGTTGAGGACGAACTTGACGCCGGCCTCGTCGAGACTCTTCCGATCGGGGCCGATCTTGACGCGCGTCTCGCTGTCCGGGACGCGCTTGATGCAGACGGCGATTTTCATGGACCCAAAAGCTAAACTATCGATCCGCCATCCGGAACACGGTGATCCCCCAGCTGGCGGCATCGTCGGGGGCGTCGTCGTTCCAATCTCTGTAGGAGTGCGAGCCGTCCGACTTGTAATGCAGGACGTAACTCCCCGCCGGTAGGCGGATCGTCCCCTCGAATGCGCGGTTCTTACGGGCGCCGCCCGCCGGCTCGGTCGCGCCGTAGCTCATCTCCCACACGACACGCCCGCTCGCAGCGTCCTCGATCCAGCCGTAGTCCACCATGTCGCCGTTCACGCCCTCGCCCAACGCATAGACGCGCAGCGTCGTCTCGCGCTCCAGGCGGAATGGCGTGTGTGCCCGCTCGTCGTCACCCATCCGAACCAGCTCCGCGAGCACGGTGCCGCTCGGGCCCCGCTCGAACTTGCCGACGACGGTCGAGTCCAACCGGCCGCTGGCGGGAAAGACGCTCACGCCCCAGTACCGCTCCTCGGCCGGCGGCGCGGCGTTCCACTCCTCGGCGGAGTGGGAGCCGTCGCTGGTGTAGCGGACGAGGTAGCTCCCCGCCTCGAGATGCACCGTCCCGTCGAACAACCGGTTCTTGTCCGCGCCCCCCGCGGGTTCGGTGTCCTCATAGCGCATCGTCCAGACTCGGGCGTGATGGGTGGCGTCCACGATCCAGGCATAATCGACCATCTCGTCATTCATGCCCTCTCCGATGGCGTACACGCGCACGTCCAGCGGCCGACGCAACGTGAAGCCCGCCGAGGGTGAGGCGTTGTCGCCGATCCCGGTGAGGGAGACGAGCGTCTGTCCCGCCGGGACCGGCTCGTACGCGAACGGCCGCACACCCGCGCGCGCCGTGGGATCGGCCACCCGCAGCGTCAGGCCCCAGAACGCGGGATCGAGCGCGGGGACGGCGTTCCACTCGTCGGGGTCGTGTGAATCGTCACACACGAAGTAGGCGACATAGCGCCCCGCCGAGAGGTGCAGCGTCTCGCGTGCCATCCGGTTCTTCGCGGCGCCGCCCGCGGGCTCGGAATTGGCGTAGTCCATCTTCCACACGCGCGCCCGCGTGTCGGCGTTGATGATCCAGCCGTAGTCGAATGCGCCGTCGCGACGCACTTCACCGATCGCGTACACCTCGACGTCGGCGGGCCGTGTCAACGCGAACCCGTAGCGCGCCGTCGACTTCGGTTCGGGCTCGAGCCGCGCGATCGCCGACAGGGTGAACGCCTTCGCCGCATCCGCGAGTTCGGATTCCGGGGCGGGCCGGCCCGCGCCGGCGATCGTGAGCGAGAACTCCTTGTACGACCCGTCGTCGACGTAAGGACCGCCGTAGCGCACCCGGCCCGCCAGCTGCCGCAGGCCGCTGAGGAGCGCGCCATCGATCGAGGTCCATGCGGCGGCATACGACGCGTAGTGGGCCTCGTACACGCCCGCGGGGAGGCGCACCGTCCCGGTGAAGCGGCGCAACCCGTTCGAAGAGCGATCGGTCGCGGCGGCGCGAAGGTCCCACACCACTTGACGGGTGCGCGCATCGATGATCCAGGCCGCGGCCGGCCACGTGGCGCGGTCGTCGTCCTGCCACGAGTCTTTGCCGCGGTTGCGAGATTCGCGCTCGGGGCGCGGGTCAGCCCCGACCGCCGCGACGCGCAGCTCCTGCGGCGCCGCAAGCACGAAGCCGGCGGTCCGGTGCTCGCGCGGGGTGAGATCGTGGATGTCGACGAGTGTCTGGGCGGGGGACTGACCGAACGTCGCTAGGGCGAGCAGAGTTGTGAGGATCATATGGCTTAGACAACGAGACCCCGGAGACGGTTGTTTCTAGGTGAAGGCGGACAGTCCGGTGATCTCCTGTCCCAGGATGAGGGTGTGGATGTCGTGTGTCCCCTCATAGGTGTAGACCGATTCGAGGTTTGCGAGGTGGCGCATCGCCTGGTATTCGACCAGGATGCCATTGGCGCCCAGCAACCGCCGCGCCTCGCGGGCGATGTCGGTGGCGATGCTGACGTTGTTGCGCTTCGCGAGCGAGACCTGCTGCGGCGTCGCTTTGTCCTGGTCCTTGAGCCTGCCGAGCTGCAAGCACAAGAGCTGAGCTTTCGTAATCTCGGTCAACATCTCGGCGAGGCGCAGCTGCTGTAGCTGGAAGCCGCCGATCGGCTTGCCGAACATCACCCGCGTCTTGGCGTAGCTCGCGGCCTCGTCGTAGCAGGCCATCGCCGCGCCGACCGCTCCCCACGCGATGCCGTAGCGCGCGGCCGTCAGGCACATCAGCGGCGACTTGAGCCCGCCCGACTTGGGGAGTATCGCGTCCTTGGGGACGTGCACGTCCTGGAGCACCAGCTCGCTCGTGTCACTCGCGCGGAGCGACAGCTTGCCCTTCTGGTCCTTCGCCGAAAAGCCCTTCGCGTCTGTGGGAACGACAAAGCCGCGAATAGAATCGGCATCCTTGGCAGTCTTGGCCCACACGACGGCGACCTGCGCGGTCGACCCGTTCGTGATCCACATCTTGGCGCCGTTCAGGACCCAACCGTCCTTCGTTTCCTTGGCGACGGTGATCATGCCGGCGGGGTTCGAGCCGTAGTCGGGCTCGGTGAGTCCGAAGCAGCCGATCACCTTGCCGCTCGCCATCTGCGGCAGCCACGTCTTCTTCTGGTCGTCCGAGCCAAAGGCGTAGATCGGGTACATCACCAGGGCGCCCTGCACCGACGCAAACGACCGCACGCCGGAGTCGCCGCGCTCCAGCTCCTGCATGATCAGTCCGTAGGCGACGTTGTTGAGTCCGGCGCAACCGTACTCCTCCGGCAAGTTCGCACCGAAGAGACCCAGCTCCGCCATCCCAGGGATCAGCTGCTTGGGAAACTTGCCCGCGATGTAGGCCTCGCCGATGACGGGCATGAGGTTGTCGTCCACCCAGGCGCGCACGGTGTCGCGCACGGCGCGCTCTTCTTCACTGAGAAGAGTATCGGTGCTGTAGAAGTCTACCCCTTGGAACTTGGGGGCCATGTATGGACCTCGGTTTCGGTGATCCCCGGGCTTGCGCCCGGGGTCAGTCAAACTAACCACTCATCGGGGTCAAACTGACCCCGGGCGCGAGCCCGGGGTAGACCGGATCTACGCTGGCGCCGTCCGGAGTTGTTCCTGCCTCTCCACCTTCCCCTGCCCACGCCCAAACGCAAACGTATCCGAAGCCCGGAAGCGTCCTCGTTCACTCTCCCACCGGAAGAACGTGATGTGCACAGCGGTGGGCTCGATGGTCACGAAGTTGAAGCAGGACGGCCGCCCGCCGCGCGAACGCGTGGACAGGGTGCCCGTGGTCGACACGACGACTTTGCCCGCCAGCACGTCGGCACCTTCCTGGTGATCGTGGCCACACAACACGACGTCCGCCCCCGACTCCACGATGCGCCGCTGCGCCTGGCGCCAGCGGGAGAGACCCATGCGGTGCGAGATCTCCCCGCGCAGCACGTTGTGGTGCATGACGAGGACGCGCGGGATCCCCGCCGGCGCCTCGGAAAAGAGCCGCTGCACGCGCAAGAATTCCGATTTGGGGAGGTGTCCTTTGACGGCGATGTCGCGCACGCTCGTGGTCAGCGAGCCCCACGCGACGCCGTGCGCCGTGAGCGCCGACGCGATCACCGCGCCGCCCGGAATCGTGAGCGTCGGCGTCAAGTCGTCACCGAAGTAGCTGCGGTATTTCCGGTACAGCGCGTCCTTGCCGAACGGCACGAACGGGCGCCACCACCATTGCACGTCGTGGTTCCCCGGGATCGCGATCACCGGCGCGGTCTGCGCCGCCACGCGCACGAAGGCGCGCGTCCGCTGGAACTCGCCGTACCGGGCGCGCTGCGAGACGTCGCCGCCGATCACGACCGCGTCGGGCCGCAGGTCCGGCAGCATCGCCTCCAGGGCCTCGATCTGCCGGATGTCGGCAACGCCGCCGAAGTGCAGATCCGCGACGTGCACCAGTTGGACGGTCACGATTCCATCTGCACGGTGTAGGTCAGCGTGACTTCACCCCCAGCCGGGACGACCAGACGGAAACGCTGCTCGGTCGCCGACAACTTCTCGGGCGCCACGCTGCTCTCGACGATCTTCCACACGCCGTAGCGCGACTCGCGCACGTCCACCGTCACCGGCTCGGCCTTGGCGTTGTTGATCGTCACCCGATAGGCGGCCGTCACCCGCTGGCGGCCCGGCAGGCCGCGACGCGCGGGGGGGATCGCCTCCTGCGTGAAGTCGGTCTGCACCCGCTCGGCGGTGACGTCGAACGCGTCGCCCGACTGCAGACGCAGGTCGCGGCCCGGCGCCGTGTGATCGTTCGCCGCCTCGCCGATGAGCTGCACGCGGCCGCTCGAGTCGGCCTGGTAGAGCTGCACCGTCCCTGCGGGGAGGGGGCGATCGCCGAACGGTGTGTTGCGGGCGCGTTTGAGCGTGTACCAGACTTGCACCGGCAAGCGGTTCGGCTCCGGCGACTGCCCGATCCAGCCGCGCCATGGGAGGACGCCGGGGACGATCAGATCCTGCGTAACGGCGGTTGAACTGCGGGAGAAAAGCGCGGTCGCAACCGGCACGCCAGGTTCGATCGAAATACGACCGGGGAGTTGATAGACGTGTGTTTCGCCGACGGCCTCTTCCGACGTCGCGGATACCCCGTCCAACATCGCCACGCGGCCCCGACTGAGTGCCTCCACCCCCTCGAAGGCCTTGGGAGCCCGCGCGCGGGCGATCGCGCCCGCCACGAGCTGCACATCGGCGCTGTCGGCGCGCAGTCCCTGCGAGGTCAGGGTGGCCGTCCCGGACACCTGACATCTGGCACCTGTGAGTATCACCTGATACAGAGCTTCCCACGTAACGCCGCTCGTAACGTAGGCCAAATCCGTGCGCTGTCGCGGCCGCGAGGCATCGAGCACGACGACTGCTTCGGGACTCGTGCGGACTAACTCAGTGGGAAAGAGAGGCTCACCCGGGGACTCGAGCAGCAGCCTTCCATCGCTCAGGCGGTACTGTGGCGGGTCAGCGTGTACCACCGTTGCCCGGATCGTGTCGCCCTTGGCGCGCACGAACGACAGCGTCTGCCCGACCGCATTCGCGAGCGCCTCCCCCTTACTGCTCGGGTAGCGCGCCGTCGCCGACAGCACCGCGACCGACGTGTCGGGGGAGAAGAGCGTCGCCGGGTCGAGACCCTCGAGCTTCAGGGTCAGGGCATTCCGCCCGCGCTGCAAGGCTTGCGGCAGGCTCTGCCGCACGACCACGCGGCCGTCCCGGTAGATGGACAGGGACGTCTGAGCCGCGAGCGGACCCGCCAGCAGAGCCACCGCGCCCCACGCCCCACTCACCACGTATTTGTTCATTTCATCCACTCCAGCGCCACGCGCTTAGCAATGAGAAACGTCAACACATACCACAGCAACGCGCTCGCCGCGCCCACGAGCCGCGCGGTCCGCTCGGCCGGCAGGGCCCAAGCGACGTAGACGGCGAGCGGCAGCGTCGTCCCGATCGCCACCAGCCGCCCGATGCGCGCCGCGCGCCGCTCCGCCGCCCGCGCGCAGCTCGGGCACAGGCCGCCGATGGCGATCCCGGCCACGAACTCCCCGCACCCGGCGCACGGGTGCTTAGGCCCGACGGGCCACAGCGCGGGCGAAATCGTCGGTCGTAGCACTGCCCCCCAAGTCCTTGGTACGGACGTTGTCCTTCACGATCGCCGTCTCGACGGCGCAGCGCATGCGCTTGCCCGCGTCGAGCTCCCCGATGTGGTCGAGCATCATCGCCGCCGCCAGCATCTGGGCCGATGGGTTCGCGATCCCCTGCCCCGCGATGTCCGGCGCCGAGCCGTGCACCGCCTCGAAAATCGCCGCGTGGGTCCCGATGTTGGCGCCCGGGGCTAAGCCCAGGCCGCCCACGAGACCCGAGGCCTCGTCAGATAGAATGTCGCCGAACAAGTTCGTCGTCACGATCACGTCGAACTGCTCCGGCTTGATCACCAGCTGCATCGCGGCGTTGTCGACGATCTTGTCGTCGCACGCGATCACGCCCTCGTACTCTTTCGCGATCATCCGGCCCGTCTCGAGAAAGAGCCCCGAGGTCGCCTTGAGGATGTTCGCCTTGTGGACGATCGTCACTTTCTTGCGGCCGTGCTGCTTCGCGTACTCGAACGCGTAACGCACGATGCGCGTGCAGCCCTCGCGCGTCACGACAGAGAAGGCCTGCGCCACCGCCTTCGGATCTCCGCCGACCTTGAACGTGTGATCGAGCCCGACGTACAGCCCCTCGGTGTTCTCGCGAATGATGACGAGGTCGATGCCCGTGTAGCGGCC
>Ga0070704_100000745_pt1 | contig 15974 bp, 15 predicted proteins | sample KBSK5252metaG_FD_65467 | JGI IMG/M metagenome (GOLD analysis project Ga0070704, IMG submission 65467) | Corn, switchgrass and miscanthus rhizosphere microbial communities from Kellogg Biological Station, Michigan, USA - KBS K5-25-2 metaG | ecosystem: Host-associated > Plants > Roots >...
CGCTGCACGCCCTCGCGCACGAGATCCGCCGGATCCTCGGGAAGCGCGACCGGGATTCGCGCCCGGATGTCGTTCCACATCTGCGCGATCCTGTCGGGCGCCGGCAGCGAGATCTGCTGCACGTACCCCGTCACCTGTGACACTTCCTGCGCGAGCGCGGCCACGAGCAGTATCGCCGGCGCCGCGATCAGGAGGCCGGTCAGGAGCGTCGTGACCAGCGCCGCAGGGCCCGGGCCGATCCGTCGCGTCAGCGCGGCCTGGCCTCGCTGAAACACCAGGGCCAGCACGGCGGCCCACGTCAGCGGCTCGAGGAACGGCTCGAGGACGAGATACGCGACGTACGCGGTAATGAACACCAACGCGTAGAACGGGACCCGGCGAAGACTCTCGTCTCTGGCGGCGGTATTGGCGTTCGCCTCCGGCAGCATGGGGGTGCTCCTTCGTTGACGTTGAGGCCGATCAGGGCTCCTCCAGTTTAGCCTTCGAGGCTCTGAGCGCGGCGTCTACGAGACCACTGTCGAAGGAAGCGGCGAGACCTATCGCGGGCGACTGACCTGACGAAGGCGCGAGTCAAGGCTGCGCGGAAACAGCACCGCGAGAGCAAGGATTACAAGGGTCCAGGCAGCGGTCAGTCAGCGGGGCAGAGCGGCAGGATGCCAGTCGCGGCCGTTGCCGTGCGCTCTTCGCGGACAAGGTCCGTGTTGGGGAACCACGTTCGGATCACCGGCAACGCCGCCATCGCGGCGGCTTCCCCCGCGTGGACGAGCTCTCGCCCGGCGTCGAAGGCATTCCACTCGATGCTTCTGAGATCCGGCGTGAGCACCAGGTCGCTGGCATTCCGCCAGCCGGATTCGCTGTGCCGCTGCATGATCTGGAAGCATCGCCGCACGACCTGGAAGACGTCCGCCGGCGGCCGGCACAACGGCGGCGCAGGCACGGCAACCGAGATGACGTGCGTCGCACCAAGCTCGCGGGCAAGGACCGCGGGGATCTCAACGCTCATCGCGCCGTCAACCAGCAGCCGGCCGCCCGCGTGCACGGGCTGAAATAGACCCGGGTACGAGCAGCTCGCGCGAATCGGGAGAAACACATCGCCCGTGTCGCGGAACGACACAGGCTCGCCTGTGCAGAGATCGGTGGCGAGGACCCCGAGCGGAGTCGGCATGTCTTCGAAGCAATGCTTCTTGAGCACGCCGGAAAGGAACTGCTTCATCCGATCGCTGCCCATGAATCCCATCTTGCAGAGGCGCCAGCGCGCGACGTCCCGGAATCGCATGGAACAGCCCACACGTGCGATTTCCTCCGCGCCGGTGCCGCTGGCATATGCCGCCGCGACAATCGACCCGGCGCTGACACCGGTGATGCAGTGAAGGTGGATGCCGTGGCGTTCGAAGATTTTCAGGACGCCGGCGTGGGCAATGCCGCGGGCGAAGCCGCCGCCAAGCGCCAGCCCGATACGCGGCGCCTCAGGGGCGGACGCGGCACGACTTCGAATCAGTCTCTCCATAGGTCCCCAAGGTCCCGCAGGCGGGCTCGGTAAATCGCATCAGTAAGCCCAGCAATTGGCACGCCAGAATCGGCTTCCGGACGATTCACGTTCTCGAACGAATCGGCGCTGCAAGGACCAGGGCCCGTGGCTTCGGATCGACACACGCCCGAACACCACTGACCCAGAACCGACACACCGTCGGATCGACACGGATCAAAAAGTGTCATCGTCTCTCGCGTAGCGCCTCGATGACTCAGGGTTGGAACGAACTTTTGTCTGCCCTGGCGGAGACGGGGCTTTCGGCCCTGACCGGCGATCTATTCGGGCACCGCGCACATCGGTAACAGTTTCGTTTCCGGAGACGCGCCGAGGGGTCGGGTGGGGGCGCTTGTGTGCTATGTTTCGCGGACTCGTGCCGGCCCGGTTCGCCCTAATCCTAGCTTTCGCCAGCGTTGTCGTTGTGCCTGCCGTCGCGGCGGGGCAGCAGCGCCCGCTCGCGGCCGCCTCGCTTTCGGCGGCGCGGTCGGCGCCTCCTCCCGTCACGGCGATCCCGGAGGGCAGTGCCTCGATGTCCCCGGATGTGCGGCGGACGATGGAGGCGGTGCGGATGGACGCGGGTGAAACGATCGAGCTGGATGGCCGGCTGGACGAAGCCATCTGGATGCGGGCGGTGCCCGCGACCAACTTCATTCAACGCGATCCCGACACCGGCCAGCGCGCGACCGAGTCGACGGAAGTCCGGATCGTGTACGACGCCGACACGCTGTACATGGGCGTCACCTGCTTCGATACCGAGCCCGACAAGCTGATCGCCAACCAGATGGCCCGCGACGGGAACCTGTTCGGCGACGACCAGTTCCAGTGGGTGTTCGACACGTTCCTCGACGGCCGCACCGGCTACTTCTTCGAGATGAACCCGCGCGGCGCGATGGGGGACGCGCTGCAGGGCGCAGACTTCAGCAGCCGGAACCGTCAGTGGGACGGCATCTGGGACGCCCGGTCCCACATCAGCGAAATCGGATGGACGCTCGAGATCGCGATCCCGTTCCGGACGCTGAACTTCGATCCCAAGAGCGACACGTGGGGTATCAACTTTCAGCGCGACCTCCGCCACAAGAACAACGAGCAGAGCATCTGGTTCGGCTGGCCGCGGAACCAGGGGCTGAATCGCATGAGCAATACCGCCCTGCTGACCGGCATCCACGACGTCAGCCAGGGCAGCGGCCTCGACATCAAGCCGTACGTCCTCGGCACGTCTGAATCGTTTCCGGGGCGGGGCAATCCCCGGGTCGCGAACGACGCGACCGCCGGCGTCGATCTCTTCTACAGCGTCACGCCCGGCCTCCGGGCCAACCTCACGGTGAACACCGACTTCGCGCAGGCGGAAGTCGATCAGCGCCAGGTCAATCTCACGCGCTTCTCGCTGCTGTTCCCCGAGAAGCGCGATTTCTTTCTCGACGGCGCGCTCTTCTTCGATTTCGCCAGCGCCAACATCGGCGGGAATTTCGAAGGCAACAACAACGCCGATGTACTTCCGTTCTTTACACGCCGCATCGGCCTCGACGAGCGCGGGAACCCGCAGCGGATCGATCTCGGGGGCAAGCTCCTCGGGCAGATTGGCAATTTCGACGTGGGTGTGCTGCAGGTCCACACCGGTCGGGAGGGCGCGGCGCTCGGAGAGGATTTCCTCGTCGGCCGCGTCAAGCGGCGCGTGCTGCGTCAGTCCTACATCGGCGCGCTCTATACGCTGCGGGACACGCGTGGCGGAGACCTCGTCAATCGTCAGACGGTCGGCACGGATTTCAGGCTCGCCACGTCCACGTTCCGCAAGCGGCAGAACCTGAGCCTGAGCGGGTATTTCCTCCACACGACGAACCCGCTCGACACCGGCAAGAGCGACGCCTTCGGAGCGGAGCTGTCATATCCGAACGATCCGTGGTACTCGAGTCTCGAATACGTGGACGTTGGGGACCACTACGATCCGGCGGTCGGGTTCACGCGACGGACGGGCTTTCGCAAGCTCCAGCCGCGACTCGGATTTCAGCTGCGGCCGGACAGCGACTGGGTTCGCCGCTTCGACTTCCGCGGCGACGTGGACTGGCGAGTCGATCCCGATACGAACCGCACGCTGACGCGCGAGGTCGACGTGAAAGCGTTCGATCTCTTTACAAACTCGCAGGACCGCATCCAGGTGCACGTCCTCCCGACCTACGACTCGCTTCAGGAAGATTTCGCGATCGCACCGGGCATCACGCTGCCGTTCGGTCGCGAGTACAGCTTCACGCGCTACCGCGTGGACGGGAACACCGCCGACCGGCGCATGGTGTCGGTGCGGCCGCTCGTCGAATGGGGCAACTTCTACTCGGGCGACCGTCGTGAGTTGAGCCTGGCCGTCAACCTCCGTCCGCGGCCGGGTCTCCTCCTCACTCTCGCCGGGGAACGGAACCGCGTCAGGCTCGCCGAAGGAGCGTTTGCCACCAGTCTCTACCGGTTCGTGACCGAAACGGAACTGAACCCGAAGGTGTCGCTGGTGAACAACGTCCAGTACGACAGCCAGAGCAGCGTCCTCGGGTGGCAGTCACGGTTCCGCTGGATCATCAAGCCGGGCAACGATCTGTATTTCGTCTACATCCACAACTGGCAGGACGATCCGCTGAGCCACCGGATATACACCCTCGATCGCAGGGCCACCTCGAAGATCTCGTACACGCACAGGTTCTGATGGCTTCGTCGGCGGCGCTTACTTAAGAAAGCTCACCAACTCCGAATTGATCCGGTCGGCGTGGGTCCACAGCACGCCGTGCGGTCCACCGGGCAGCTCGACGAACTTCACGTTCTTGATCATCTTCGCCTGTCGTCTCGACGTCGCGTCGGGCGGCAGGATGCGGTCTGCGTCGCCGTGCAGGATCAGCGTCGGCACGGTGTTCTTCTTCAGGTCCTTGCGAAAGTCCTCGATCCAGCAGTCGACGCACGCCACGGTGCCGATCGCGGACGCACCGGCGGCCACGTTCCAGTTGTCTTCGAGCACGCGTTCGCTCACGAGCTTCCCGCCGGTCACGTCATAGTTGTAGAAGTTGCGCAGGAACTCCATCAGGAACGCGGGACGGTCGGCGGCAATCGCGGCCTTGATGCCTTCGAACACTTTCGCATCGACGCCTTCGGGGTTGTCGGGCGCCTTCACCAGGTACGGTCCGAGCGTCCCGATGAGCACCGCCTTGCGCACGCGCTTGCTCCCATACTTCCCGAGGTATCTCGTCACCTCGCCGCTTCCCATCGAGAACCCGACGAGCGCGACTTTCTTGAGGTCGAGCTTCTTCAGCAGCTTGTCGAGATCGGCGGCGAAGGTGTCGTAGTTGTAGCCGGCTCCTGTCTTGCTGGACCGGCCGAAGCCACGACGGTCGTAGGTGATGACGCGGTACCCGGCCGCGAGGAGGGCCGCCGTCTGCTTCTCCCACGAGGCCCCACTCAGCGGCCACCCGTGAATCAGGACGACCGGCGAACCCGACCCGTGGTCCTCGTAATAGAGCTCGATGGGAGTCGAGTTCTCCTTGCCGACGGTAACAGTGCTCATGATGGCGTTCCTCCTCGCCGGCAAGTATTGCCCACGACGCACGCCACGAGAAGCGCTTATCTCGCCGCCGGATGCTTAAGCATGTACGCCCTCACGAACGGGCAGACCGCAACGATGCGGAGCCCCGAGGAACGCGCCGACTGAAGCGCCGCCTCGACCAGTGTCTCGCCCACGTGATGGCCGCGCAAGTGCGCCGGAACCTCCGTGTGAATCAGCCTCAACGCGTCGTCGGTCCTCTCGTACAGCAGAAACGCCGTGCCGCCGTCCAACGCGAGCTCGAACCGATGTCTCGCCCGGTCGTCGGCCACGGACGGCGCTGCCGCCGGCACCGCACCGATTCGTATACCGGTTTCGACCGTATTGGCCGCCGGGTCGCTCGCGGGAAACGATTCTTGAAGTGCCTCGTCGAGCTTCGAATCAGCTGAGGATGTTGGATCGCCCATGCTGCACCGCCTGGCCCTATCATGCCTCTTTCAATCCACTTGGATGCGCTCGCGGTGCCGCAGGATCCAGTCGCACGAAGGACGTCAACTGCGAGGAAATCGTGAGGCCCTCGAAAAAATGTCCGGGCGCGTCCGGCTCACACGTCATATGCGTGTAACCGGCCACAATACGGAAGGCTGGACTCAAAGGAGCCGACTCATGAGCCAATTTGTGTACCTGTACCGCATGGCGGACGAAGCACGGCAGCAATCGATGGGCACACCCGAGCGCGCGCAGCAGAGCATGCAGAAGTGGATGGCGTGGATGCGCGAGCTCGACGCGCAGGGACATTTGAAGGATCGCGGCCAGCCGCTCGAGCGGATCGGCAAGGTCGTGCGGGGGCAGCAGAAGACGGTTACCGACGGCCCGTTTACCGAGGCCAAGGATCTCATCGGCGGGTACACGCTCGTCGAAGCCAGGGACATCGATCAGGCGGTCGAACTGTCGCGCGGGTGTCCCATCCTCGAGGGCGGCGGTTCGGTGGAGGTCCGGCCGGTGATGAAGATGGATCTCTGAGCGATCGATGCAGCTGAGCGAGCATCTGTTCCGGCGGGAATCAGGACGCCTCGTCGCGGCGCTCACGCGCATCTTCGGTGTCCACAACCTGGCGCTGGCGGAAGACGTCGTCCAGGACGCCTTCTGCCGCGCGCTCGAAGTGTGGAAGGTTCAAGGGATCCCGGACAACCCGGCCGGCTGGTTGATGGCGGTCGCGAAGCATCGCGCGCTGGACATCGTGCGCCGTGATCGGACGGCGCGGACCTTCGCGTCTGAATTCAGCCGCGTGCTGGAATCGGAGTGGACGCTGGTTCCGGCCGTCGAGGAGGCGTTCGCGGCGTCGACGATCCGCGACGAGCAGCTGCGCATGATGTTCTCGTGCTGCCATCCCCGCCTGGCGGAAGACGCGCAGGTGGCGCTCGTGCTCAACATCCTGTGCGGCTTCGGCGCCGGCGAAATCGCCGACGCGTTTCTCACCGGGCGCGCCGCAATCGAGAAGCGCATTTCGCGCGGCAAGAAGGTCCTTGCCGGGTCGAAGCGCCTGTTCGATTTGGCGGACGCCGAGTTCGCCCCGCGGCTGTCGGCAGTCCTCCGGGCGATCTACCTGTTGTTCAACGAGGGGTATCACGGCTCGTCGGAAGCCGCCGTTCGCCTGGAGGTCTGCCACGAGGCCATTCGCCTGGCGGGACTCCTCCTGGAGTCGCCGCGCACCGCGGTGCCCGAGACGCGCTCCCTGGCCGCGTTGATGTCCCTCCATGCGGCGCACATCCCGACACGACTCGATGCCGCGGGCCATCTCAGTCCTCTTGTCGAGCAGGATCGATCGCGATGGGACGCGCGGCTCGTGGAGCAAGGGCTGGCGCTGCTCGACGAGTCCGCCGCCGGGCCGGTGGTCACGGCGTATCACGTCGAAGCGGCGATTGCGGCCGTTCATGTGACGGCACGCAGTGTCGAGGAGACCGATTGGAATGCGATCGTTGGCCTGTACGACAGGCTGATGACGATCGCCCCGACGCCGGTCGTGGCCCTCAACAGAGCGATCGCAATCGGACAGCGTGACGGCCCGGAACGCGGACTCGAGATGCTCCGGGCCATTCCCGATTCCCATCGACTGCGCCGTTATCCCTTTTATCCCGCCGCCATGGGCGAGCTCGAACGGCGCCGCGGAGATCTCGATGCCGCGAGGAGTTACTTCGCAGCGGCGGCCGGCATCGCGCGCAATACGGCCGAGCGGCAGTACCTGCAGGACCGTATGCGGGAATGTGAGGCTCGCTGACAGCCGTTAGGTCGGCATTTCTGTTGCACGATGCTCTGCCGCAGGCTCGATGGTCGAGCCCTCGGGGGAATTTAAGGTCTTGGGTGCCGCACAGTGCCGGAATCAAGTCGTGGCCGGCGCCGCCATCTCAGCGGCACTCCTCATCTGTGGCTGCGGCAGCACGACTCCCAGTTCGCCGTCGGCGCCCTCGCCCGTCCGCGCCCCGGCTGCTCAATACCCGTCGATTGTTGGCGAGTGGGGAGGAAGCGCCGGCCTTCTCATCCAGTATCACGGGCCTGATGCGTCCTCGTCATCGCATTGCGACGGCTCGCTGAGCGTTCGTGCGCAGACGGACGGGACGTTTTCAGGGTTCGGCGGCCTGACTGGCTCGTCGCTCTCCAGCGACAAACAGTGCCCGGGTCCTTTCGCCTTCAGCGCCGAGATGATGCCGGACGGGACGATCACCAGCTTTCGTCCGGATCGACCGTTCCGCACATCCGAGTGCATGCCTATGTCGGACGTCAGTTTGAGCAGCGGCACGGCGAGCAGCACCGGGTTCCGCATCGAGGTGACCGACCACGCCATGTGCCGATGGCCGCCGCTCGACGCGCGCAACCCGTTCATCAGAGATACCGACCGCACCTTCACGATGTCGATCACGCAGCGGCGCGCCTCGTCACCGCAGTGATCAGTCATCGGCCTGGCGCATAGCCGCTCATCGCTGACGCGTGTACTCGACGGTCTCGATCGTCAGGCGGCCGTCCTGACGCAGCGGCACCGTAATCGTTTCCTCGCCCCGCTCGCCCATCGTCAGGATCAGCCGGCCACCCTGAACGACGTAGTGGCCCGAGTTGACGGGATCGGCTTGCTCCGCCGCGTCGAAGTCGAAGCGGCGGATGTCGCCGCCAGGCGCGCGGATGTCGTCGTACGCGCGGTAGACGCGGCCGTCCTCGGAGAAGAGATACAGGTGCGCCGCCTGGACGAACCCGCCGGAGCCGGCGCCGATGCCCGGGCCGATGGCGGACACGAACTTCGGCTTGGTCCCGACGTACAGCCCGGCGAGCGCGCGTGATGCCGGAGTGACGGGGCCGGCCGTGGCGCCGCCGTCGTCCACGCGCAGTGTCCCGATCAACGCATTGAACGAGGCCTGCGCCACCTGCCACGCCTGCGGGCTTGCCGCCTGCGCGTCGACGATCGCTGCCGCGCCGCGGGCGACGATGAGTACGCGCAGCCGCGGCCTGGCGCCGGCAAACGACGGCTCCGCAAACTGCGCGTAGTACGCCGCCTCGGCGCCCGCCACCGACATGGTGCCGAACGCTGGCGGCGACAGCAGCTGCGCCTCCTGGAATTGCGGCGCAATCCACTCCCTCAGCAGCGTCTGCTGAAAGCGGGCGGACACGTCCCCGCCCGCCGCCCGGAACGTGTAGACCTGGAGCGCCGCGCTGATGCGCGTCGACTCGTAGTTCTCGGGCGGCCCCAGCGCGCTGTGCATGAGATCGGCCGGAGGCTCGTAGCGGAGGCGCGGCAGGCGCGGCTGGCCGGCAGCCGATGCCGCGAACAGGGCCGACACCGTCGCTGCAGCAATGGTCGGCAGCACCTGACAGAGAGTGTGGGTCATGGCGTCTCTCGTCGGGAGGAGCTCGATCGTAGACTCCTTCCCGCTCGTCCGCAGCCAATTTGACGTCATTTCGATCGAGGTGATTCGGTCATTGACGTGAATCGAAATGGCTCCGTCCGAAATGGCTCCGTTTCACGATCGACACGCGCCGTCCAGAACGCTACGCCGCGCCGCTCCACGAACGCGCGATGGTCCGCGAAACGCGAGATCCACTCTGGCACTCCTGTTGAACCCCGCGCACGCCGGTCTCAGCAGTCATCCCCTCAGCGCTGCTCGAGCGGGAAGGAGAACCTCGATGAGAAAGCTTCACATGCAGGTATTTACCATCCTCGTAATGGCGACGGCGATGGTAGGCGCCATCTCCGTGCGCGACGCGGGAGCGCAGGACGCGCTGCGGGCGATTCCCTTCGTCTTCGTCGGAACGGCGGACGAATGCGGCGTGGCGGGAAGCCACATCGTGACCGCCGCATGGCTTGGAGGGATGGGATTGCCCGACAATGGCGGATCGAACACGACAGCCCTCGATCTCGCCACCAACCCGAACAAGAACGATCCCCATCGCGGCCTGCTGCTGTCGAAGAACGGTCCGACGCCCGATTGTTCCTCCGCCGGCGCGGTCATTGACGGCTTCGTCCGGGGAGCAACGCTGACCGAGCTCGGGTTCGACTATCGCAACGGCACCCATTGCGGCGCGGGCGCGCCGAGATTCAACATCACCTCGACGCTGGGCTTCACGTACTTCGCAGGGTGCGCCGCGGGCACCAAGACGCCGGCGCCGCAGGACCCGCTCGAATGGACGCGCGTGCGCATCACCATGGCGGCGCAGGTGTTCCCGGCGTCGCCGACTGCGCCTCCGTTCGTCTTCGGTCCGGGAGGCACGCAGGTCAGGCGGCTCTCCATCCTCTATGACGAAGGGACAGACACACCGGGCGTCGAAGATCCGCGCGGCGTCGGCCTTTCGGTCCTCGACAACATCGACGTGGGCGGCCGCCTGATTCGGCGTGGCGAGGGCATCAAGGACGGCACGAACGTCGAGCGCGAGGAGGAGGACGACGATCGCAACGAGGACAACGACCACGACGACGACCACGATTAGGACGGACACGGGTATTCGTCCGCCGGGCGCACGTCCCACGGGTGTGCGCCCGGGCGCCCGTGCGGGCCTTGACACCCAGTAATCAATTAATATATTGATTACTTGACTATGCCGGACCCGTCGCACCGCCGGTTCAAGGACGCCTTGTACGGGCAGTTCGCGCAGCTCGGGAAAGCGCTGGCCAGCCCTCTCCGGATCGAGTTTCTCGAGCTGCTGGCGCAAGGCGAGCGGACCGTCGAGTCGCTGGCCGACGAAACCGGCGTCTCGCTCGCCAACGCGTCGCAGCATCTGCAGGTCCTCCTGCGCGCCGGCCTCGTGGACAACCGCAAGGACGGGTTGTTCGTCCGCTACCGGCTCGCGGACCAGTCGGTGATGGAGCTGTGCATCGCGCTCCGCACCGTCGCCAGGAGACGCCGAGCCGAGCTCGATCGCCTGGTCCGCGAACACTTCGGCGACCGCTCGGACGCCGAGGCGGTCGCGATGGACGATCTGCTGAGGCGTTCCCGTTCGCGAGACGTCGTCATCCTCGACACGCGGCCGGCACGCGAATATGCAGCGGGGCACATCGCGGGTGCGATCTCCGTTCCGGTCGACGAACTGCAGCAGCGCCTGAAGCGGCTCCCGAAGAACAAGCACTACGTCGCGTACTGCCGCGGGCCGTACTGCGTGTACGCAGACCGCGCGGTCGAGCTGCTGCGTGCGAGCGGGCGCCGCGCGCAGCGGCTGCTCGACGGATTCCCCGAGTGGCAGATCGCCGGATTCCCAATCGAAGTGGAAGCCACACCGCGATGATTTTTCGGCCCTTCTACTACGACGACCTCGGTTGCGCCGCGTATCTCCTCGGGTGCGGAACGCTCGCCAAGTGCGCCGTCGTCGATGCGCGCGCAGATGACGTCGAGACGTACGCGGCCTTTGCGGACAGCAAGAAGATGCGCATCACGCACGTGATCGACACCCACGTGCACGCGGACCATCGCTCAGGCGGACGAGAGCTGGCGGCGCTCGTCCAGGCGGATTACTGCCTGCACGAATCGGCGGAGGTCTCGTTTCCGTTCATGCCGCTGCGCGACAACCAGGAAGTCGAGCTGGGGAACACACGCCTCCGGGTGCTCCACACGCCCGGACACTCACCCGAGAGCATCTGCCTGCTCGGTACGGATCTCAGGCGCGGCACCGATCCCTGGTTTCTGTTGACGGGCGACACGCTGTTTGTGGGCGCCGTTGGACGTCCCGATCTTCCAGGCCGCGCGAAGGAGAATGCCGCGCTGCTGTATGCGAGCATCCACGACAGGCTCCTTCCGCTGCCGGATGACATCGAGATTTACCCCGGCCACTTCGCCGGATCGGTGTGCGGCGCCGGGTTGAGCGGTAAGCCCACCAGCACCATCGCATTCGAGCGGCGCTGGAACCCGATGCTGGCGATGGACCGCGAGGCGTTCATCCAGGCGCTGGCGGAGGTGCCGCCGAAACCGGAGCAGATGCAGCAGATCCTCGCGTCCAATCGCGGCAACGCGCCGGCGCACGTGCCGGCGTGAGCGTCGCCGCGAGCGACGCCACGAGCGACGCCGCGCCGATCATCCATCTCGGTCTTCGCGCGAATCTTCGTCAATTCGCGCTGCTGGTCGTCATCAACGCGTTCGTCGGCGCCATGGTCGGCCTCGAACGCGCGATTCTTCCCGCGATTGCCGAGCAGGAGTTCCACCTCTTTGCGCGCACCGCGGTGCTCTCCTTCATCGTCGTGTTCGGCCTGACGAAGGCGATCACCAACTATTTTGCCGGCCGGTGGTCCGACGCCATCGGCCGCAAACAGGTCCTCGTTGCCGGCTGGCTGATTGCGTTCCCGGTCCCGTGGCTGCTGATGTGGGCACCCTCATGGACGTGGGTCCTGGTTGCAAACGCGCTGCTCGGAATCAGCCAGGGTCTCAGCTGGTCCATGACGGTGGTCATGAAGATCGATCTCGTCGGGCCGAAGCGGCGCGGCCTGGCGATGGGCCTGAACGAATTCGCGGGCTACGCCGCCGTCGGTCTGTCCGCGCTCGTCACCGGCTACATCGCCGCACGATACGCCATCCGGCCGCAGCCGTTTTACGCCGGTGCGGTCTACGCGACGGCCGGTCTGCTGCTGTCGGCGGCGTTCGCGCGCGAGACGCGCGCTCACGTCCAGCATGAGGCGCAACAGCACGGGCGCAGCGTCACAGGCGAGCGGTTGTCCTCGCAGGGTGTCTTCATGCGCACGTCGTTCACCGACCGCAATCTCTCGGCAGTCAGCCAGGCCGGCCTCGTGAACAACCTGAACGACGGCATGGCCTGGGGACTCTTTCCAATCGTCTATGCGGCCGCCGGCCTCGGACTGAGCCGCATCGGCGTGCTCGCCGCGATCTATCCGACGGTATGGGGGATCGGGCAACTGTTGACCGGCGCGCTCTCGGATCGGTTCGGACGCAAGTGGTTGATCGCGGCCGGCATGTGGCTTCAGTCCGTGGCCATCGCCGTCATGGTGCTCGCTCACGATTTCTCCGCGTACGCGTTCTGCGCCGCGCTCCTGGGGATTGGCACGGCGATGGTCTATCCGACCCTCCTTGCGGCGATCGGTGACGCGGCCCATCCATCGTGGCGGGCATCGGCGGTGGGTGTGTACCGCCTCTGGCGTGACCTCGGGTACGCGGCAGGCGCCCTGTTCGCCGGCGTCGTCGCCGATCTGCTCGGTGCGAACGCCGCCATCGCGTCGGTGGCGGCACTCACATTCGCGTCAGGTCTCGTCGTGGCGGTGCGGTTCGATGAAGCGCAGCGATGCCGGCTCAACTGAGCCGCGTGGCCCGTGCGGTTACCGCTGGTTCCCCGGGGCCGCCGCTTCGTTGAGACGCGTCGTAGCGGTCGCCTCGAGCTCGGTCATCCACGCGCGAAACACCTCGGGCGCGACGAACGGATGCGGGTCGCCGGGTTTACGGCCGGCCAGGCGGTCGACGCGGTCCCAGAACTCCGGGTCCATCCACGCGTGCGTGACGACGCGCACCTGCACGCCGTCCTGCATCTGCTCGATGCGCTTCACGCTGGCGAGGAACTGTTCGGCGGCCTGGCGGCCCGGACCGGGGGCGGCCCCGCCGAACATGAACGCGCGATACGGCTTTCCGCCGTCGTACACCGTGAAATCGACGCCGAGCGTGGCTGGTGTGTGACCGCCGAGCACGTGCAGCGTGATCGTCGTCGACCCGAGAGAGATCGTGTCGCCGTCCTTCACTGCGATGTCGCGGCGCGGCAGGCGCTCGTTGTTCGGGTTCGGCGCCTGCGCCAGCGCATCCCAGTCCGCATCGCCCAGCGCCAGGTGCGCCCCATATGCCTCCTGGATCCGGGCCGCCCCCGCCGTGTGATCGAAGTGGGAATGCGTGAGGATGACGTACTTGATGTCCCGCGGGTCGAACCCGAGCTTCCGGATGCTCTCGATTGGATGGTCCTTGTACGCGCCCTCGAGCGTGTCGATCAGGATCAGTCCCTGGTTCGTCGTGATCAGCCACGACCCGACGTATCCCACGCCGACGTAATAGAGGTTGTCGAAGACCTTGAACGGCGCCACGTTCTGCAACGTGGCGTTGTTCGTCTCCCTGCGGAGACGTTCGGCGCGAGAGTCGGGCGCCTGTCCCGCGGCGTCCACGCGCAGGAGACCTGTCGCCAGCAGGCCGGCCACAACGACGACGAGCGTCCCTGTCTTCGCGAGCGTCCCTCTCATCTCGTCCTCCGCACAGTGGAAACGATGCCCGTGGCACAATACACCGGGTCTCACCATGGTCCAAAGATTGTTCCTCCCTTCGCTGTTCGTCTTTGGATTCGCCATGGGCGCCGCGCCGCTGGCGCATCATTCGACCGCTGCGTACCAGACCAAGACGATGACGCTGAAGAGCGCGGTCGTGAAGAAGTTCGCCTGGCAGAATCCGCATTGCATCCTGTCGTTCGACGCGAAGGACGATCGAGGACAGGTGATGACGTGGAGCGTGGAGACCGGCAGCCCGTCCGCCCTGTCCCGCATCGGCTGGAATCGCAATTCGGTCAAGGTCGGAGAGACGATCGCCGTCGAGCTCTTTCCTGCGAAGAACGGCGCACGAATCGGCCGGCTGGCGAGGATTACGCTGGCGGGTGGTGGCGAGCTGCTGGACAGCCTCTACAAGGATTCGCCGTTTGAGACCATCCAGAAGAAGTAGGCGCGCCCTCGCCGTTGCGCTGATCGTCCTTTCGTGCGCCGCATGCGGCCGTCAGTCGCCGTCACCTCCCTCGTCTGCCAGCCAGGACAGCAACGCCGCACCCGTTCCACGCCGCGACATCAGCGGCGTCTGGGCCGGACCGGCGCTGCCGACCCTCCAGGAGGCACCGCCGTTGACTCCAGCCGGGCAGAAAAGATACGAGGCGAACAAGGCGACCTGGGGGCCGAAAGCGGTAGGCCTTGCCGAATCGAATGATCCGCTCATCACCTGCGACCCGCTCGGGTTTCCGCGCAGCGCGCTCTACGAGACGCGAGGATTCGAGTTCGTGCACACGCCCGCGAAGACGATCGAGCTCATGCAGTACCAGCGCGTCTGGCGTGAGATCTGGACCGACGGTCGCCCGTTGCCGTCCGATGTGGGCGGCATCGGTCCGACCTCGCTCGATCCGCGGCGGTACGGCTACTCGGTCGGCAGGTGGGCCGACGACTACACGTTCGTCGTGGAGACAGTTGGCACCGACGAGCGATCGTGGGTCGATTACGTCGGTCATCCGCACAGCGGCAGCGCTCGCTTCGAGGAACGGTACCGTCGCGTCGACGGCAAGACGCTCGAAGTGACGGTGACGGTAACGGACGCGGAGACGTATACGCGTCCGTACGTCGCGCTGAAACAGAATTTCGTTCGAGCGGACAAACAGGAGCTCGAAGAACAGCTCTGCGTCCCTTCGGAAGCGATCGACTATTTCAAGACGATCGCCGAACCGGCTGCCGCGAAGGCGAAGTAGCGAGCTCCTCCACGTTCAAAAGCTCAGGGTGCCGCTCAACTGCACCAGACGGCCATCCAGAATGGACTGCGGGCGGCGCCACTGTTCTCCGAACGTGCTGTTGATGGTCAGAATCGTGTTCGCATTCAGCGCGTTGTAGAGGTCGAGATTGGCCTGCAGGCGGGTCCGATTGAGCCTGACGATCTTCGCCAGCCGCAGGTCGAGCTGCGTGAGCCGCGCCTCGTACTGCGTTTCAGGTGCAATCAGCGGCACGATCGCGGCGCGGCGGCCGCCCGCCAGCGGCCGCCCCAGCGACGGCGCGATTTCTACGTTCGTCGCCGAGTAGTTCGCGCCCACCGAGATTCCAGGATTGTTCTGCAGCACACCGCTCACGACGAAATCCCCGGGCAACGGATAGCTCCCGCTGAACTTGACCTGCAGATTCTGCAGCCATGGAGTCACGACGCGGCAGTACAGGAGTTCCTGCGGAGAATCGACGACGAAGCACCGCTCCGTTACGGTGTTTCCGGTGTCCACTCCGCCGCTCCATTGCCCGCCATTGCCGAATCGCATATTCACGTTGGCGTACAAGAAGTTCGAGACTCGCGTCTGCTTCCCGTACGCAGACGCCCGCGCCACGAGGTTGAGGACCTGCCCGAATTTATCGGGATTGATGTCGTACAGGTCGCACACGCGGTAACGGCCGCCGTCCGGCAGTTCCGCGTGTGCGGGCGCGGCGATGCAGTACGGGCTGTAGTCAACCGGACTTACCGCCAGATTGTCGGTCACGAGGAAATTGTCGTCCCAGTTCCGGGAATAGCCGGCGGTCAGAGACGCGCCGCGGCCGAACTGATGCTGCACTTCGGTCACGACATCCCACGTCGATCCTCGAAGGCCCCAGCCGCGCAGCACGTCGTCGGCGTATCGGTTCGCGTTGGGATTGGCTTGCCCGAAGTTGCGGTTTTCGATCGGCCCGCACTCGCCGTTGGTGGCGAAGTTGCGCAGGTCACA
>Ga0070704_100000751_pt1 | contig 15957 bp, 25 predicted proteins | sample KBSK5252metaG_FD_65467 | JGI IMG/M metagenome (GOLD analysis project Ga0070704, IMG submission 65467) | Corn, switchgrass and miscanthus rhizosphere microbial communities from Kellogg Biological Station, Michigan, USA - KBS K5-25-2 metaG | ecosystem: Host-associated > Plants > Roots >...
GACAAGAGCACGAAGGTGAAGATCCCCGAGATCAAGTTCCCGGAGGCGGTGCTCGCGTATGCCATCGAGCCGAAGAGCCGCGGGGACGAGGACAAGATCAGTGGTTCGATGCAGCGTCTGAAGGAGGAGGATCCGTCGATCAGCTACACGAGGGACCCGCAGACGCACGAACTGCTCCTCGCCGGCCAGGGACAGCTGCACATCGAGGTGACGGTGGCGAAGCTGAAGCGGCGGTTTGGAGTGGAGGTGAACCTGAAGCCGCCGCGGATTCCCTACCGCGAAACGATTACGGCCTCGACGGAGGCGCACGGCCGTCACAAGAAGCAGACGGGCGGACACGGGCAGTTCGGCGACTGCAAGATCAAAGTGGAGCCGCTCCCCCGCGGCAGCGACTTCGAATTCGTCGACGACATTTTCGGCGGCTCGATTCCCCGGCAGTTCATTCCGGCCGTCGAAAAGGGCATCCAGGACGCGCGCACACGCGGGTATCTCGCCGGCTACCCGATGGTGGATTTCCGCGCCACGGTGTTCGACGGCTCGTTCCATGCGGTCGACTCGAACGAGCTCTCGTTCAAGATGGCCGGTTCGCTGGCCTTCAAGGACGCGATGACTCGGGCGCGTCCGACGATCCTGGAGCCCATCATGAACGTCGAGGTGCATGCGCCAAGCGATTTCGCGGGCGATTTGATGGGCGATTTGAACGGACGTCGCGGCCGCATTTCCGGGATGGACACCCGCGGCATCACCACTGTCATCCGCGCGCAGGTCCCGATGTCGGAGATGCTCACCTACGAACAGCACCTGACATCGGCCACCGGCGCCCGAGGCTCCTATCACATGGAGTTCTCGCACTACGACGAGGTGCCGCACCAGCTGCAGGCGAAGATCATCTCCGCCGCCAAAGCGGAGCGCGGACAGGAGGCAGTCGAAGAGGTGTGAAGTTAGCCTACCGCCTTATCGACGCGCTTGCCAGACGTCTGGCCGCCGCACACAACAAGGAACTACACGCCGTCCGCCGGGAGCTCGACCAGCTGCGCAACGCGGTCGTCGCGCTCTCGCACGACACGGAAGCCGTCGCGGGCACGCGCAAGCAGCTCGACAAAGTGCTCGCCAATCAGCGGATCGACGAGAAGTACCGGATGATCTTCCGCCGTCAGCTGGCGTCGCTCATCCGCGCGTCGTACCTGCCGACCGATCTCCCCGCCCCGCTCGCCCTTCAGATGCGCCGATTCAGGCTGCGATCGCAGAACGAGGAAGACGGCATCATCCTCGCGCTGCTCGACGCGACCGGCGTCCGCACACGGCGCTTTGTTGAAATCGGCTGCGGCGGAACGGGCGGCAATTCAGCGACGCTGGCGCACGACCTGGGATGGAGTGGACTCATGATCGACGCCAGCAAGCAAGCTGTGCGCATGGCGACGCACGAGTTCAGATCCAACCCCGGCGTGGCGATCCTCCGCGCCTGCGTGACGTCGGATGACGTCAACGACCTGCTCCAAGCACATGGCTTTGACGGCGAGGTAGATCTGCTGTCGATCGACATCGATAGCGCCGACTACTGGGTGCTCGACGCGATTTCCGCCTGCACCGCCCGGGTTCTCGTTATCGAGTACAACGCGTGGTTCGGGGCCACACGATCGATTACGCTGCCGAATGCGCCGCAGCCGAAAATCCGGCCGCGCGAGTACTTCGGTGCATCGCTTGCCGCACTGACGAAGGCGGCCGACCGGCGCGGCTATCGCCTCGTGCTGTGCGAACACAGCGGCGTCAACGCGTTCTTCATCCGAAAGGACCTGGCACCAGGAGTGCCGACGCTGCCGCCGGAACAGGCGTTTCGCCCGTTCCGGTATCGATTGCGCGACGACGATCGCGGCCGCGAGCCCGAGGAAGTGATCGCGTCGATCGAGCAGACCGGGCTGCCGCTCGTGGAGGTCTAGGCCTAGCTCCCGCCCGCTTTCCGTGGCGTCGTCGACTTCTGCGCCTTCCCACGCGTCTGCCCGCCGGCCTGCCCTTTCGATCCGCCGCCTCCCGGCTCCCCCTTCGCGCCGCCTCTGAGGCCGCGCGCCGCGGAGCGGAGGCGATCGCCGACGCTTCTGGTCTTTGTCGCGGCTTCCTTCTCGGCCTTGCGTTCCTCGGCCGACTTCGGACTGTATTCGCTGCCGATCAGCTCCACCTGTGCGACTTCGGCCGAATCGCCTCGGCGGAATCCAACCCGCAGGATACGGGTATAGCCGCCAGGCCGTTCGGCATAGCGCGGCGCAATCGATTCGAACAGCTTGCCGACGACCGCCTTGTCGGGCAGCTCCGCGAGGACGAGACGACGCGCGTGGAGCGACTTGCCGTCCGCCTCGCCGGCGGCGACCCCGCGCTTGGCAATCGTAATCAGCCGCTCGACGAAGGGCCGCAGCTCCTTCGCCTTCGGCATGGTGGTTTCGATGCGCTCATGTCGAATGAGCGCCATCGCCTGGTTGCGCAGCAGCGCCGTGCGATGCTCACTGACGCGTCCCAGCTTGCGGTATGCGAGGTTGTGTCTCATAACGGTGTTCCCGGTCTATGGTTGCGCTCCTGTCGGCTGATCCACGCGCATGCCGAGGCTCAGCCCCATGCTGTGCAGGATCTCCTTGATCTCGTTGAGCGACTTGCGACCGAAGTTCTTCGTCTTGAGCATCTCGGCCTCGGTTTTCTGCACCAGTTCGCGAATCGTCCGGATGTTCGCGTTCTTCAGGCAGTTGTACGACCGGACTGAGAGCTCGAGCTCCTCGACACTCTTGTCGAGGTTTTCGTTCAACGCGCCGGCGCGCGGCTGATCGGCCTGCGCCTCCGCAGGCTGCTCGGCGACATCCTCGAGGTTGATGAAGATGTTCAGATGATCGCGAATCAGTTTCGCGGCCAGTGACACCGCGTCCTGTGCCGTCACCGAACCGTTGGTCCAGACGTCGATGGTCAGCTTGTCGTAGTCGGTCGTCTGTCCGAGTCGCGCCGCCTCGACGAGGTAGTTGACCTTCTTCACCGGCGAGTGCACGGAGTCGACGGGAATCCAGCCGATGCCGAGGTCCTCGTCGAAATTCTTGTCGGCCGAGACGTAGCCGCGGCCGCGTTTCATCCGCAGCTCCATGTGGAGCTTTCCGCCCTCGGACACGGTGGCGATGTGCGCCTCCGGCTCGAGGATCTCGACGTCGGCATCAGCCTCGATATCCTTCGCCCGGACGATGCCGGGTTTATCCACCCTCAGGTAGAGCGTCTTTGTGTAATCGACGTGCAGCTTCAGCGGAATCTGCTTCAGATTGAGGATGATGTCGGTGGCGTCCTCGACCACACCGGGAATCGGCGAGAACTCATGGAGCACGCCGTCGATCTTGACCGCCGTGATCGCCGCGCCCTCAATCGAGGAGAGCAGGACGCGCCGCAGCGCGTTGCCAATCGTCGTGCCGAAGCCGCGCTCGAACGGCTGCGCGTAAAACCGACCGAATCGATCGGTGAGTGTTTCGCGCTCGAACTCGAGGCGCTTGGGTCGCTGAAAACCTTTCCAGAGCATTGCGTGTGTCCTTTCGCTAACGGGCGGGCAGCCCCCGCCTCCAGGCCTGCGGGTTATCTCCACCAGCCTCCCGCTGCAGGCCTGACAAGCTGCGGGCCGGTGGGTGCGATTGGGTTGGTGGTTAGTGGTTTGTAGTTAACAAGACCACCAACGACCACCCACCAACTTTATTTCGAATACAACTCGACGATGAGCTGCTCCTGCACGGGCAGATTGATCTGCAGGCGCGTCGGGACCGATCCGATCCGCGCCGACATGCCTTCGGCATCGAAGACGAGCCACTCGGGCACGCCGCGTCCCTTCACCTCTTCGAGCGCGTGCGCGATGGACGCGTTCTTGCGGCTGCTCTGCCGCACCGCGACGACGTCGCCTGGCTTGACGGAGTAGGACGGAATATCAACCTTGCGGCCGTTCACCGTGAAATGACCGTGCCGAACGAGTTGCCGCGCCTGCGGCCGTGACGTCGCGAATCCGAGACGATACGCGACGTTGTCGAGCCGCCGCTCGAGCAGCTGCAGCAGCGTCTCGCCCGTGATGCCGCGCGTCCGTTCGGCCTGTTCGAAGTACCGGCGGAACTGGTCCTCGAGCACGCCGTAAATGCGCTTCACTTTCTGCTTCTCGCGCAGCTGCACGCCGTAGCCCGCCAGCTTCTGCTTCCGCGACTTGCCGTGCTGGCCCGGCGCGAAGTTGCGCTTCTCAATCGCGCACTTTTCCGTGTAGCAGCGTTCGCCCTTGAGGAACAGTTTGATTCCCTCTCGGCGGCACAGGCGGCAGACGGGACCGATATATCTAGCCATTAATCACACTCTCCTACGCTTCGTCGGGCGGCAGCCGTTGTGCGGAATGGGGGTCACGTCGCGGATCGACTTCACCTCGATGCCGACGGTCTGCAGCGCGCGGATCGCGGATTCACGTCCCGACCCAGGCCCCTTCACCTTCACGTCGACCGAACGCAGTCCGTAGGTCTTCGCGGTGTTGCCGGCGTTGATCGCGGCCTGCGTCGCGGCAAACGGCGTCCCCTTCCGCGATCCCTTGAACCCGATGCCGCCGGCGCTCGACCACGCAATCACGTTCCCCTCGGTATCCGTGATCGTGATGTGCGTGTTGTTGAACGAGGCGTTGATGTGCACGTAGCCATGATGGACGACGCGCTTCTCGCCGCGCTTCTTGAAGGTCTTCCGCGCCGGCTTTTTTCCGCCTTCGGTCTTGCCTTTTTCGGGTGCTGCTGTTGCGTCTTGAGCTTTAGCCATTCAGTCTCTCGCGGGCGGGTCTCTAATGACCCCGTCCCTACACTTCGGTTATACGGTCTTCTTCTTGGCGATCGCGCCCTTGCGCGGGCCCTTGCGCGTGCGCGCGTTGGTGCGCGTCCGCTGGCCGCGCACCGGCAGGTTGCGCCGGTGCCGCAGGCCGCGATAGCAGCCGATCTCCATCAGCCGCTTGATGTTCATGGAGATCTCCTTGCGGAGATCGCCTTCCACGCCGCCCTGTTCCTCGAGCACGCGGCTGATCTTCCGGACATCGTCTTCGGAGAGATCCTTGACCCGGATGTCGGGGCTCACGCCCGCCGCACCCAGCACGTCGTTCGAGCGCTTCCGCCCGATGCCGTAGATGTAGGTAAGGCCGACCTCGATCCGCTTGGTCCGCGGGAGATCCACACCTGCAATACGCGCCATCGCTTACCCCTGCCTCTGCTTGTGCTTCGAGTTGGTGCAGATCACGCGTACCACGCCACGGCGGCGCACGATCTTGCACTTGTCGCAAATCCGTTTGACTGACGCTCGTACTTTCACGACTGCGCTCCCGGCTCAAGGCTCCTGGCTTAAGACTTAAACCATGTACCTGAACCAACGTGCTCGAGCCCTGAGCCCTCGAGCCCTAAGCCTTCCTGACGATCCGGCCGCGATTGAGGTCGCGCGATGTCAGCTCCACGACGACCCGGTCCCCCACGAGCAGGCGAACGAAATTCCGCTCGACCCCGCCGCCGATGTGCGCCGTAATCCGGTGCGCATCGACTTCTACTTCGTACAACCCGCTCGGCAGCTGAGCGCGAACAATCCCCTGGACCGTCCGATTGGCATCGCTCACACGCGCGATGGCGCGCGCGAGCCGGCGCGCCCCAGCAGTTCCGGCACGCGTTCGGCGTCGGCCGGCAGCAGCGTGAGGATTTCGCAGCCGTCCGGCGTCACCACCACCGTGTGCTCGAAGTGCGCCGAGAGACTGCCGTCGCGTGTCACCGCCGTCCAGCCGTCCGACAGCACCTTCACCGCCGGCTTGCCCGCGTTCACCATTGGCTCGATGGCCAGCACCATTCCTTCCGCCAGCCGTGGCCCCCGCCCACCGGGACCGTAGTTCGCAATCTGCGGCTCCTCGTGGAGCGCGGTGCCGATCCCGTGTCCCACAAACTCACGCACGACAGAGAACCCGTGGGCCTCGACGTGCTGCTGAACGGCGGCGCCGATATCGGAAACCCTCGCGCCCGGTTTCACAGCCTCGATGCCGTGAAAAAGCGCCGCCTCGGTCACCCCGAGCAGCTGCGCCGCCTGAGGCGACACACGACCGATGGCGACGGTCACGGCACAATCGCCGAAGAACCCGTCGAGCTTGGCGCCCATGTCGATGGAGAGGATGTCTCCTTCGACGAGTTGCCGGTTCGAGGGGATCCCATGCACCACCTGCTCGTTGGCTGACACGCAGACCGTTGCCGGATACCCGTGGTACCCCTTGAACGCCGGCTCCGCCCCTGCGGTGCGCACCCGCTCTTCCGCGACATGATCGATCTCCGCCGTCGTCACGCCCGGAGCCGCCATCTGCCGTAGCTCCGCGAGCACCTGCGCCACCAGCTGATTGACCCGGCGCAGCTTCTCGATTTCCGCGTGCGACCGGCAAACGATCATGTCCGCGCTGCCTTCTGCGACGGGACAGGCGCCCGTGCCGTGGCACCAGCGCTGACCGCCGCCGCGTCGTCAATCACCGTGTCGAGCTCGTGCGCGACCCGCTCCTGCGCCTGGGCGCCGTTGACGACGCGGAACGTCGGTCGGTCACGATAAAAATCGACCAGCGGCTTGGTCGCCCGTTCGTAGACCTTCAACCGCTCTCGAACGACCTGCTCGTTGTCGTCGGCGCGCTGTACCAGCGCACCCCCGCACTTGGCGCACGTTTCCGGCGCCGGTGCGCCTTCCTTCGACGGTTCGGCGTTGGCGCCGCATCTGGCGCAAATCAATCGGCCCGCCAGGCGACGCACCAGCTCGTGCTCCGGAACCCGGACGTCGACGATGACGAGCGGACCGTTATTGCGCTCGGCGACAATCGTGTCGAGCGCCTCGGCCTGCGGTACCGTCCGTGGAAAACCGTCGAGCACGAACCCGCACTGCGCATCGGGCCGCATCAGCCGCTCGCGAACGATCGCAATCATCGTCGCGTCGTCAACGAGCTCCCCGCGATCCATCAGCTCCTTCGCGCGCAACGCGACGGGAAGGCTCGCCTTGATCCCGTCGCGCAGGATGTCGCCCGTCGAAATTTTCAACAGCCCCCGCTCACGTGCGAACCGCCCCGCCTGCGTGCCCTTTCCGGCGCCCGGCGGTCCCATCATGATCACGTTCAGCGCCAAAGTCTGGTCTCCAGTCGTACGACCCTCGGCGAACCGGACCCGTGCCGGCCCCGTTGGCCTTATCCCCGCCGACCTCGGATTCGCGTCTTCTTCATGAAGCCGTCGTAGTGTCGCATGATGAGCTGCGACTCCACCTGCTGCACCGTGTCCATTGCCACGCCCACCACAATCAACAACGTCGTCCCGCCGAAGTAGAACGTCACGCCAAGGCCCTGCGTGAACCACTGCGGCAGGGCCGCGTCGAGGCGATCGCCGATGAAGGGAATGGGCGCCACCTTGAAACCGGTGATCAGGAACTCTGGAAGAATTGCGACGGCCGCAAGATAGAGCGCGCCGACCAGGGTGATACGCGCCAGAATCGTGTCGATGTATTCCGCCGTTCGCTTGCCGGGGCGGATGCCGGGAATGAACCCTCCGTACTTCCGCATGTTCTCCGCGACATCATCGGGATTGAAGATGATCGCGGTGTAGAAGTACGCAAAGAAGATGATGCCGACGATGTACAGCAGGTTGTAGAGCGGCATGCCGTACGCGAGCTGATCCACGATGGCGCGTCCCCATCCGCCGGACTGGAACATCGTGGCGAGCGTCGCCGGGAACGCGAGGATCGAGGAGGCAAAAATCACCGGGATGACGCCGCCCGTGTTCACTTTCAACGGAATATGCGTGCTCGAGCCGCCGTACTGACGGCGGCCAACCACACGTTTGGCGTACTGGACCACAATCCGGCGATGGCCCCGTTCGACGAAGATGATCGCGGCTATCACCGCCACCATCATCACCAACAGGAAGAAGATGCGGAACAGGCTGATCTGCCCTGTCTGCATCTGGTCGAATGTCTGAAGAATGCCGCGCGGGAACCCGACGATGATGCCGGCGAAGATCAGCAGGGACATTCCGTTCCCGACGCCGCGCTCGGTGATCTGCTCGCCGAGCCACATGATGAAGATCGTGCCGGTTGTCAGCGTGAGCACGCACAGCAGACGGAAGCCCCATCCGGGGTTGTAGACGAGCGGAAGGCCGCCCGCGATCTGCGTTTGCCGCTCGAGGAAGATGGCGATGCTCAACGACTGCACGATGGCAAGCACGCCGGTCAGGTACCGCGTGTACTGCGTAATCTTGCGGCGCCCCAGCTCGCCTTCACGCGACAGCCGTTCGAGATACGGCCAGACCACCGTCAGCAGCTGCAGGATGATGGACGAGCTGATGTAGGGCATGATGCCCAGCGCAAAGATGGTCACCTTCGACAGGTTCCCGCCGGAGAACATGTCGTAGAGGCCGAACATCGTGTTCTTCTGCGCTTCCGCGAGCAGTGCCAGCGCCGTCTGGTTCACACCGGGCGTCGGAATGTGATTGCCGATGCGATACACGCCCAGCATCCCCAGCGTGAAGAGCACGCGGTTCCGCAGGTCGGCAATCTGCCAGAGGTTTTTCAGTGGGTTGTTTTCCATTGCTGAACCCTTGGGCCGGCTAAAACGGGCCCCTCGCTCTACGCACCAATCGTTTCCGCCGCGCCACCTGCAGCGGCAATCTTTTCCGCCGCCTTGCCGCTGAACTTGTGTGCCCGCACCGTCAGCTTCTTCGCGATGTCGCCGCGCGCCAGTACCTTGATCTGCCCCGCGCCGTGGACGATGCCACGCTCGCGCAATAGCTCCGGTGTCACTACGGTACCAGTATCGAACCGCTCGGCGAGCGTGTCGAGATTTACCACCGCGTACTCGGTCCGGAACGGGTTGTGGAAGCCGCGCTTCGGAACACGCCGATGCAGCGGCATCTGGCCGCCTTCGAAGCCGCGCTTGAACTTGTACCCCGAGCGAGACTGCGCACCTTTGTGCCCACGCCCCGCCTGGGCGCCCTGGCCGCTGCCATGCCCCCGGCCTATACGCTTCTTCGAGTGCTTCGACCCCGGCGACGGTTTGAGAGTGCTCTGATCCATTGTGCTCCGGCGGGGTCCCAGAGGTCCCCGCGCTCCAATCACTGGAGGCCTGGTCTTCTCAGACCCGGCTACTCCGCAACTTCCACTAAATGTCGCACTTTGAGAATCATCCCGCGCGTTTCCGGGGTATCCGGCAGTTCGACCGTGTGGCGAATGCGCCGAAGGCCCATTCCCTCCACCGTCTTTCCCTGCGTCTTATTGAACCCGATCGGGCTGCGCACGAGCGTGATTTTCAGTTTCTTCGCGGCCGGTTTGGCCGCCGCCTTCTTGGCCATCGTTATGCTCCGACCAGATCCGCTTCTTCCTTGCCCCGATAGCGTGCGACGAGCGCCGGATCCTTCAGATCCATTAATCCCTTGAACGTCGCGCGCACGACGTTGTGCGGATTGGGCGATCCCAGCGACTTGGTCAGCACGTTCTGGATGCCCGCCGACTCGACGACCGCACGTACCGCGCCGCCTGCGATCAGGCCGGTTCCTTCAGGCGCCGGCTTGAGCAGCACGCTTCCGGAGCCGAACTTCCCGACGACTTGATGCGGAATCGTCGTGCCCTTCAGCGGGACGCGAATGAGGCTCTTCTTTGCCGCCTCGATTCCCTTCTTGATCGCCGAGGGGACTTCCTTCGCCTTGCCGACCCCGAACCCGACAACGCCATGACCGTCGCCGACGACCACGAGCGCGCTGAAGCTCAGGTTCTTGCCGCCCTTGACGACCTTGGTAACGCGGTTGATCGAGACGACGGTGTCCTTGATCTCGAGCTGCGAGGCGTCAACCTTCTCGCGATTCTTATTCATCATCCCCATTGGCTTAGAACTCCAGGCCCGCTTCGCGAGCGGCGTCGGCGACCGCCTTGACGCGGCCGTGATAGAGGAACCCATTGCGGTCGAAGACCACGCGTTTGACGCCCTTTTCGATCAGGCGCTGGGCGATCGCCGCGCCGATCGCCTTGGCTCCGGCGATGTTTCCGCCGCGTTGTTCCTTCTTCAACGCACCCTTCACCGTCGGCTCCACCGTCGAGGCGGATGCGATGGTCCGTCCGGTCATGTCGTCGACCACCTGCACGTACATGTGCGCGACGCTGCGGAAGACGGTGAGCCGCGGCCGCGCTTCCGTGCCTTGCACGCGCTTGCGGATCCGATGCTTGATCCGGTCGCGACGATCCTCTTTCGTCTTGATCTTCATCGCTATTTCGCTCCGGTCTTGCCGACCTTCTTCTTCAGCACTTCGCCGGTGTAGCGCACGCCCTTCTGCTTGTACGGATCGGGCTTGCGCATGCGGCGGATATTCGCGGCGACCTGGCCCACGAGCTGACGATCCACACCCGTCACGGTGATGTGCGTCTGCTTCTCGATCGCGATGTCGATTCCATTCGGAATGTCGAACACGATCGGATGCGAGTAGCCGAGCGCGAAGTGCACCTGCTTGCCTTTGAGCTCCGCGCGGTAGCCGATGCCGACGATATCGAGCTCCTTCTTGAAGCCCTCCGTCACGCCGGTGACCGCGTTGGCGACGAGACTGCGCGCCAGGCCGTGAAACTTTCCGAGCGCCGGCGCGTCGCGCTCCAGCTTTGCGACGAGCGACCCGTCATCCTGCGCGAAGACGATGCCGGGCGGCACGTATTGGTTCAACTTGCCCTTCGGGCCCTGCACTTCAACCGAACCGTTGCCGATCTTGACGCTGACGCCTTTCGGGAGCGCGATCGGCTTCTTGCCAATTCGAGACATTGTTTTCTCTCCCGCCTTGCGGCGGGATCCTCATCACCACACGTTGCAGAGAACTTCGCCGCCGACACCGGCCTTCCGCGCCGCTCGCCCGGTCATGACGCCGCGCGAGGTCGTGAGGATGTTCGTCCCCAGCCCTCCGAGCACGGCCGGCACATCTTCGACACCGAGATACACGCGGCGACCCGGGCGGCTGATGCGCTCGATGCCCGAGATGACCCGTTCGCCGTGCGGGCCGTACTTCAGGAACAGGCGAATCATCTGGCGCGGCGTGCGCCCGTTGTCGGCCGGCTCCTCAACGAGGCGATAACCCTGGATGTAGCCCTCGTCCTGGAGGATGCGCGCAATCTCGGCCTTCAGCTTGCTCGCAGGCATGTCCACGCGCGCGTGCTTCGCAGCCACGGCGTTGCGGATGCGCGAGAGCATGTCGGAAATCGGATCGGTCATCTTTGTGTCTCTCTCTTAAATCCCAAATCCCATATCCCAAAGCCCAAGTCCCAACCACTCTCCCAGATTCTTCTGGATGTGGGGTTTGGGATGTGGGGTTTGGGATTTACCAGCTGCTCTTCGTCACGCCGGTGATGTCGCCTTCCAACGCCAGCTTCCGGAAGCACAGACGGCACATCGCGAACTTCCGCATGTAGGCGCGTGGCCGCCCGCACAATCGGCAGCGGTTGCGCAGACGAATCCTGTACTTCGGTAGCTTGGCTTCCTTCGCAATCTTCGCGGTCGTCGCCATTCGTTTGTTTCCTCTACTGGCTCAATGCTCAGAGCCTAAGCCTCGTGAAGCCTGATGCCTTCCCTACGTCCAAGGCCTTGAGCCATGAGCCATGAGCCTAACTCGTGCGGAACGGCATGCCCATCAACTGGAGCAGCTTCCGCGCTTCCTCGTCGGTCTTCGCGGTCGTTACCACGGACACGTTCATGCCGCGCGCCTTGTCGACCTTCATGTAGTCGATCTCCGGAAACAGGAGCTGATCACGCAGGCCGAGCGTGTAATTGCCGCGGCCGTCGAATCCTTTCGGCGACACGCCGCGGAAGTCGCGGACGCGCGGCAGTGCGATCGAGATCAGGCGGTCGAGGAACTCGTACATCCGCTCGCCGCGCAGCGTCACCATCGCGCCGACCGGCATTCCCTGGCGAAGCTTGAACTGCGCAATCGACTTGGTCGCACGGCGCACAACCGCCTTCTGGCCAGTGATGCGGCCCAACTCGTCGGCCCCCACGTCGGCGATCTTCGCGTTCGAGGTCGCCTCGCCGAGCCCCATGTTGACGACGATCTTCTCGACCTTGGGGATCGCCATCACGTTCTCGTAGCCGAACTCCTTCTTGAGAGCCGGCATGACTTCCTTCTGATACCGGACCTTCAGGCGGTTCATTTGTCCACCACTCCCTCGCACTTGCGGCAGACGCGGACCTTGCGGCCGTCGCCCAGAATCTTGTGACCGATGCGCGTCACTTCGCCGCACTCCGGGCAGACCAGCTGCACGTTGCTGGCATGCAGCGCGGCCTCGCGCTCGACGATCCCGCCCTTGATATTGCGCTGCGGGTTCGGGCGCGTATGCCGCTTGATCATGTTGACGCCTTCGACGATCACACGATTCTTGCCGGGTAGCACCTTCAGCACGCGGCCACGCTTGCCGCTGTCTTTCCCGGTGTTCACCGACACCGTGTCGTTCTTCCGAACCGGCGTTTGCAGACGGGACATTGCTAGAGCACCTCTGGCGCGAGCGAAATGATCTTCATGAACCGGCGCTCGCGCAGCTCGCGCGCCACGGGACCGAACACACGCGTCCCAATCGGCTCGCCCTGATCGTTGATGAGCACCGCCGCGTTGCGATCGAACCGGATGTAACTGCCGTCGCGGCGACGCTGCTCCTTGACGGTCCGCACGATGACCGCCTTCACCACCTGCCCTTTTTTGACGGTCCCGTCCGGCGTCGCTTCCTTCACTGACGCCGTGACGATGTCGCCGAGCCGCGCGTAGCGCCCGGTGGATCCGCCGATGGGGTTGATGATCGAAATCTTGCGCGCGCCGGAGTTGTCGGCGACGTCGAGAATCGATCGCATCTGAATCATGGCTCGCCTCTAAATCTCCTGCCGTTTCGCGACCACGCGCGTCACGATCCAGCGCTTGCGCCGTGACAGCGGCCGCGATTCGGCAATCGCGACTGTGTCGCCAACCTTCGCTTCGTTGCGTTCGTTGTGCGCGACGAACGTCGACGTCTTCTTCTGGCTCTTGCCGTAGACGGAGTGGCGCACCTGCCGCTCCACCGCGACGACGACGGTCTTGTCCATCTTGTCGCTGACGACGGTGCCGGTCAGCTGTGACTTGACGCTCATGCCTGTGCCTGCTCCTTCTCGCGAAGAATCGTCTTGACCCGCGCCAGATCACGCCGCAGCTCCCGCACTTTGGCGGGCGCCTCGAGCTGTCCCATCGACTTCTGGATGCGAAGCCGGAACAGCTGGTCGTCGAGCTCCTTCTCGCGATCGCGCAGCACGTCCACCGACAGCTCGCGGATTTCCGCTACCTTCATGCCGTTTCTCCCGCGCCCCTACGCCGTCTCGTGCCCGAAGCGGGTCGCGAACTTCGTCTTGATCGGCAGCTTCGCCGCAGCCAGGTTCATTGCCTTGCGCGCTTCGACCTCGGTGACGCCTTCCATTTCGAACATGATGCGACCGGGCCGGACGACACAGACCCACTGCTCGGGTGCGCCTTTGCCCTTGCCCATTCGCGTTTCCTGCGGCTTCTTCGTGATCGGCTTGTCCGGGAACACGCGTACCCAGATCTTGCCGCCGCGCTTGATGAAACGGGTCATCGCGACGCGCGCCGCCTCGATCTGCCGGTCGGTGATCCAGGCCGGCTCCATCGCCTTGAGCCCGTAATCGCCGAACGACACGTCGGCCCCGCGCCAGGCCTTGCCCGCCATCCGCCCGCGCTGTTGTTTGCGGTACTTAACTTTCTTCGGCATCAACATGATGCTGGTCCCTCGCTACGCTCGCGCCGCCGGACGCCGCGGCGCGCGATCCCGGTACTCCTCGTCGCGCCCCAGACGCGGAATGAGGCGCTCGCCCTTGTAGAGCCACACCTTCACGCCAATCTGGCCATAGGTGGTGTTCGCCTCGGCAAAGCCGTAATCGATGTCCGCGCGGAGCGTCTGCAGCGGCAGCTGGCCGTGCAGATACCACTCGGAGCGCGCGATTTCGGCGCCGTTCAACCGGCCCGAGACACGGACCTTGATACCGCGTGCGCCGAACCGCAGCGCCGATTCCACCGCCTTACGCATCGCGCGGCGGAACGCGACGCGCTTTTCCAGCTGCACGGCGACGGACTCAGAAATCAGCTGCGCCTCGAGTTCGGGCTTCTGAATCTCCTGAATGTTGATGAAGATCTCGCGGCTCGTACGCTTCTGGATTTCCTGCTTCAGCTTGTCGACTTCCGTCCCCTTGCGGCCGATGATGATGCCCGGTCGCGAGGTATAGATGTCGATCTTCAGCTTGTTCGCGGCGCGCTCGGTCTCGATCCGCGACACACCGGCGTGCGAGAAGCGCTTCTTCAGGTCCTGTCGCAGCGCGAGATCCTCGTGGAGGAGCTTCGCGTAGTCGCGGTCCGAGTACCAGCGCGATCGCCACGTCTTGTTGAAGCCGAGCCGGAATCCGTAGGGGTGAACCTTCTGGCCCACAGTTTCTCCTTTATGCCTTTGCCGTGGCCGCTTTGCCGGCCGTCTTCTTCGCGCGCGCCGGTTTGGCCGCCGGCGTGTCACGCTTCCCCGTCGCCGCGTCACGCTTCCCCGTCGCGACCTCGCCATCAGTCGCCACGCGTGCAATCTTCAGCGGACGCTCCGCCACCTGCACCGTCAGGTGCGCGGTTCGCTTGACGACGCGATAGGCGCGGCCCATTGGCGCCGGGCGCACACGCTTCATCGACGGTCCCTGGTTTGCGTAGGCGGCCAACACGTAGAGACGATCGATGTCGCCGCTGAACGCCTCGTCCTGCTGCACGTTGGCGACCGCCGAGCGGAGCACCTTCGCGATCTCACGCGCGATCGTCTTGCGCGTGAACTGCAGCGTCGCGAGCGCCTGATTGACGTTCTTCCCGCGAATCAGCTCGCACACGAGTCCCGCCTTCTGCGCGGAGGTCCGGATGCCTCGTGCCGTCGCGATTGCCTCAACCGCCATGACCTACCCCTTCGCTCCGGCGCCCGCTCCTGCGCCCGCGCCAGCAGGTGCGCCGGCGGCCGGCGCCGCTGCGGCGGCCTTTTCGCTCTTGGTGGTGTGCCCTTTGAACGTGCGCGTGGGCGCGAACTCGCCCAGCTTGTGGCCCACCATGTTTTCCGTGACGTAAACGGGGATGAACTTCTTCCCGTTGTGCACCGCCATCGTGTGCCCCACCATCTCGGGAATCACCGTCGAGCGGCGTGACCACGTCTTGATGACCTTCTTCTCGTTGACGCGGTTCATTGCCTCGAGCTTCTCGAGAAGCGGAGTGTCGACAAACGGTCCCTTCTTCGTTGACCGGCTCATTTACTTCGTCCTTCTCTGCACGATGAAGCGGTCCGTGCCCTTCCGGCGCCGCGTCTTGTAGCCCTTGGTCGGCTGGCCCCACGGCGTCACCGGGTGACGGCCGCCCGAGGTCTTGCCTTCGCCGCCTCCGAGCGGGTGATCGACCGGGTTCATCGCCACGCCGCGCACATGCGGACGCTTGCCGAGCCAGCGGCTGCGACCCGCCTTCCCGATCGCGACGTTCTCGTGATCGAGGTTGCCGACCTGGCCGATGGTCGCGAGGCACTCGACGTTGATCTTGCGAATCTCACCCGAAGGCATGCGCACCGACGCGTAGGTGTCTTCGCGCGCGACCAACTGCACCGACGAGCCCGCGCTGCGCGCAATCTGACCGCCCTTGCCCGGCTTCAGCTCCACGTTGTGGATGGTGGTGCCGAGCGGGATGTTCTTCAGCGGCAGACAGTTGCCCGGAAGGATATCGACGTTGTCGCCGGACACGACCGTGTCGCCCACCTTGATGCCGAGCGGCTGCAGGATGTACCGCTTCTCGCCGTCCGCGTAGGTGAGCAGCGCGATGCGTGCCGATCGATTCGGGTCGTACTCGACAGTCGACACCTTCGCGGGAATGTCCTTCTTGTCGCGCTTGAAGTCGATCA
>Ga0070704_100000755_pt1 | contig 15911 bp, 17 predicted proteins | sample KBSK5252metaG_FD_65467 | JGI IMG/M metagenome (GOLD analysis project Ga0070704, IMG submission 65467) | Corn, switchgrass and miscanthus rhizosphere microbial communities from Kellogg Biological Station, Michigan, USA - KBS K5-25-2 metaG | ecosystem: Host-associated > Plants > Roots >...
CTGTCCGACCCGGTGAGTTGACTCCCGGATCAACGAGCGCCTGAGCCCTTGGTTGCATCGGCGCCCTCCCCGGAATTTCCGTTCGGACTCGCTTTGAAGGCGTTGTCAGGACGCCAGGTCCCAACCCTTCCCTTCATCGCGCGTGGAGACAATATAGGGGCCTCCAAAAAGCGCGCAAGTGCCGATATTTCTTCGGGTTAGCTCACTTCGATGTGCATCGTCTGTGGAGAGTAAAAACAGCCTCTGCAACTCGTTCCGGGGTCCGTCCACACGATGTGGACTTGTGAATCCACAGTACGCACGTTCCCACATCGGGGATTTTAGCCCTCGATGGCGACCTCACAGTATGCAAACGGCTCGTCCGAGTCGGCTGGAACGAACAAAAACCCGGCGCCGCTCGTCGCGAACCAGCCCGCCAGCAGCTGCGTCGAGCGACCCACCGCAGGTTCCGCAAAGAGTGCTTGCGTCCAGCGGCGAATGTGACGCAGCTCAGGTGCGCGACGTGATAGAAGACTCAATGCGGCACCAAGACCATGCGTCGCGCGTAGAAAATGGGCCATCGCGTGGCCGCGTTGTGCAAAGATGTAAGAACGGACTCCCGGCTCGTCGTAGAGCAAAGTACCTTCGTATGGGTCGGCGGGCGGGGCGTCCATGCGCGGACCGAAGTAGACAAAGACCCGCGCGTCACCTTCGCGGCGCTCGACGACGATGGCTGCGGAATCGGGACCGAGACGGGCGGCGTGCACCAGATCTTCGGCGGCCAGGATGCCGACCTGCGCCGTCCACTCGAGCGCCGCGAGGGCCTGATCGAGCGGCAGACCGACGGCGTCATCGTAGGCGATGAGTCGCGGTGCCTCGCCGGCGCGTTGAAAGAAATGCGCGAGCGCGTCAGCGCGATCGTCGAAGGTCCGGATGATGCGGGATGTTGCGGGCACGGCCATTTGAGGATAATAACCGGGCAGTATTTCAACTGTTAGAGGAGTCGTCAGAAGATGCTTGCTGGACTCGTGATGGTGATCACCGCAGTGACGTATCCACTGATGCCTCAGGATACGACGACACACAGGGACAGTGTGCCGCCGTCGCCCGCGCTTGTTCCCGCTCCAGCCCCGGTGCCGCCCCCGCCCCCGCCCCCGCCAGCGCCACCCGAGCCGACGATCGAGCAGGTCCGTTACATGGAGGGACTGAAAACCGTCACCCGGGGCGTATCGCAGATCCGCGACGGCCTGAATCGCGTCACCCGTGCGCAGCAAGCTGACTCGGTCACCCGCCGCAACGCCGCGCGCCGCCTCGGTGGGCTGTGCGGCACCGCGCGCTCATTCATTGTGAGCGGTCGTCCCAAAATGCAGGCGACGGCCTACGCCGACTCGATGCGCATCATCGCAAAGCAGCTCACGACAAAACTCGACTCCTTGACGAACACTCTGCCGACCTGCGAGAAGACCGCCGGCAAGGACCCGACGGTGGCGCCTTCGCTCACGACGCGCCTCAAGAGCTACGACGACGCGCTGCTCATCTTCAAGACTGCCCAGGCGGCGCTATACAAGGCCGATAGTACCAAAACCGTTAGCCAGCAATAACTTAGCGTCCTTCTGTTTGCCACTGCTGCAGCACATCAGTGACGGCCTGCTTGGTATCCGGATACTTCAGATTCGCAACGACCGCCTGCAGCTTGGGCTGGCCGATCGGCCGCGGTAACGAGAACCGGAACGCCTCCACCGCCCAGCGCCGCACATAGCTCCGTTCGTCATCGAGGTGCTTCACCAGCAGGTCCAGCGACCGGCTGCTTCCGCGCGCGGCGAATGCCGCGAGCACGTGGACTGCAAAGTGATCCAGACCGGCGCGCGCCTCCACCGAATCGATCAGGGTCGTGTCCCCAGTACCGGCGAGCACCCGGTACGCCGCAATCTGAATCGCGTCCCGGTACGAGACTGTCGACAGCCCTTGCAGTACGATGGCGCGCCGATTCGTTGAATCGGTGAGCGCCAAGGCCGTCACGGCCGCGGCGCGGACGGCGTCGCTGGAGTCACTGCTCCAGGCCTGGCGGGCAACCGTCGCAGCCTCCACGCCGCCCACCGTGCCGAGCGCCTCGATGGCGGCGGCGCGAACCTGTGCCGACGTATCCCGCGCCGCAGCCTGCAATGCGGGCAGCGCGACAGACCGCGGGAAAGCGGGGAGCGCGCCAATCGCGGCGACGCGCACCAGGAAGTAGTCAGCGCTGGTCGCGGCCTGAGCCACAGCGGCGCCGGCTGCCGGATCGTTGGGATGCTGGGCCAACTGCGCGATGACCCAGTGCCTGTTCCACAGGTTCGGATCGCGCTGCAGCTGCGTGGCGAGCCACGCGGTCGGCTGGGCGAAGGTGAGCTGCTTCAGGATCGCGTTCCCGTCGTCGAAGATCACCATCGTGGGAGCGGTCTTCACGTCGCGGACCACGATCGTGTCCTGACGTCGCGAGAGCTGGGCGCGCGCGATGACGTCGCCCCCCCCTCCGCCGGAAGTGCCTACGCGAATCGCGACGGGCATACGGAACACCGCCGGTGTCGTGTGGCGCAGCCCGGAGCTGTCGGCTTTGGACGAGTCCTGTTGGGTCTGCTGGACGACGAGGGTCACGAGCGACGTACTCGAGTCGTACTTGGCCGCCACGGTGAACTCGGGGTAGCCCGCCTGATAAATCCACTGGTCCCAAAACCAGTCGAGGTTTTCGCCGGTGGCGTCGAGCACGGCCTGTCGCAGGTCATCCGTCGTGGCGTTGTCGAGTGCGTGATCTTTGAGATAGCGGTTGATGGACGCCCAGAACCGCTGCGCGCCCAGGTACTGGTGCAACATCTTCAGGACGAGCGCGCCCTTCGGGTAGATGTTGTTCGAGGCGAGCGCCGCCAGTGCCATCCGACGCTCGTGGTCGATCTGCATGAACTGGTTGTACTCGTCGAGGTAATAGTCCTCCTCGGCGCGCGGGCCCTGTTTCCGGGCCCAGTACTGTCCCGGCATGAACTCCGCGAACCCCTCGTTGAGCCACATGTTGGCCCAGTTCTCAGTGGTGACGTAGTCCCCGAACCACTGATGCGCCAGCTCGTGCGGAATGAGAATCCACTGATACCACGGGCGGTCCTGGTAGTCGCGCGAACGCGGCAGCCAGTCGACGAGCGTCGTGGCGCTCACGTTCTCCATACCGCCGAAGAAGTCGGCGACGGTGGTCTGTGCGTATTTGGCCCACGGGTAATTGATGCCGGTGAGGCGCGAATACACTTCGATCATGTCCGGCGTGACCTTGAAGAGCGGTCGCGCCAGCGCCGAGTCCTCGTGATAGACGTAGTAGTCGACCGGCACGGTACGCCACGTGTCGTGAATCTTTGCGAGCGGCGCGACGATGATCGAGACGAGGTACGTTGCGGTGGGTTTGTCCTGCAGCCAGTCGAATGTGCGCGAGCCGTCCTTCGCGGGGACATCGGAAACCAGCCGTCCGTTGGAGATGCAGACCATGCCCTTGGGAACGGTCGCCACGACCTCCCACGTCATCTTGTCGTTGGGGAAGTCGTAGGTGGGGAACCAGTAGTGATTGTCGTTGTCTTCACCCTGGCTCCAGATCTGGTGGGGACGGTGCGTCCGGCCTTCCGGAGTGATGAATGTCAGTCCGCGCCCATTCGTGACGACGCCGTGGTAGGTGATCGTGAAGCGAGTCGTGTCACCAAAGCCCACGGGCTTTGCCAGATAGACCACGAGCGTGTCGCCGTGGCGTGCAGTTCGTAGTGAGCTGCCGGATCGTTGGGTGACTGTTGTGATCTGCAGCCTGGCACCCGCGTCCAGCACGACGGAATCGAGCCCGGTCCGGCGGGCGACAAGGGTGGTCGCCACACGCCCCTCAAACGAGGTCGAGTCCCAATTGAAGTTGGAGACCTCGATGCGTTGGTGGATCAGGTCGTAGTCGTGCGAACGCGTATAGTGGTCATTGGCAATACGTTCGGCGTTGGATTGGGCGTGGAGTGGCGCGGCGACCAGACTGGCCGTCACGAGTCCGAGTACTAAACGCATCGAAAATCCTCATCGCGAGGGTGGGCCCGGAATCTATCTGAGCGGCGGGCTCATTATTGGTGCCACAATGCTGTCGCAATACTGCCGGCCCGACTTATCGGCAGGCCTGATTGACAGGTCCTAGCACGTTCCCTACCTTAGGCCCCGGTTCAAGCATACGTGGCACCGTCACCGGCTGTCTGCGCTTCCGCGAGGACCATAGGTCTCGCGGATTTTTGCTTTGAGCCCGCCCCATGCCGCGGTGGCTTGGGTCGTTCCAGTCCGGGGCCGTGCCCCATTGTGCTGAGGTTAAGACAGTATGGCTAAGGGTAAGGTGAAGTGGTTTAACGACGCGAAGGGCTTTGGCTTTATCGCGCAGGAGTCGGGTCCAGACGTGTTCGTCCACTTCACAGCGATCCAGGCAGAGGGCTTCCGCAGCCTCGCCGAGGGCGACAACGTGGAGTTCGATGTCGCTCAGGGTCCAAAGGGTCTCCAGGCGCAAAACGTTCGGAAAGTCTGAGCTGTAGGGCGCAGCGTGCTGCGCCCCTACGTAGACGGGCCCGGGTCACACCGGGCCCGTTTGCTTTTCCATATATTGGCGCATGGCTTCCACCGCACAGCTTCTGCTGCTTCTGACGCAGGCGGCCCCGGCCCCGGCCCCGGCCCCCGCCCCGGCCCCCAAGAAGCCGGCCGTTGCTCCCGCCGCGTTGACCTATCGCGGCTTCGCTCCGGGCATGCCATACCGCGATTTCGCGACCAAGGCGCGCTCGATGGCCCGGCCCAAGGAAATCCTTGGGTGTCAGACGATGAAGAGCACCGCGCAAGTGATGGATTGCGGCGTGCGCGTGCGCGATCCCGCCGACAGCGCTCCCTTTTACCTCAGCGCGAACGTCATCGAGGGAAAGACCTCGGTCATCTCATTCATCGACTCGGGGAAGGTCTCGCTGCTGAAGCAGCGGCAAACCGAGCTCCGCACCCAGCTCGGCACCCCGACTCGGCGGGAACGCAGCATGTGGGAGTGGACCAACGGCCAGCGTTTTGTACGGCTGAATTGGCGCGGCGGCAAGGATTGGCGGGTGGTATCGATCACGCTCAACGATCGCGACGTGATGAATCGGATTGCGAGCTACGTGCCCAAATCGAAGTCGAAACCGAAACCAAAATGACCCATGACGTAAGCCGTACGTCCTAAGCAGGCATCACGGCTCACTGCGCACGAGTTCCTCAGCAAGCTTCCCGATCCCCTGAGCACCAATCAGCTGATCTCGCCAGCGCGGCGGCAACGCAGTCTCCCCATAGCGCGCGCCGAGCAATGCACCCGCGACCGCGGCGTTGGTGTCGGTGTCCCCACCCGCCTGCGCCAGATACAGCAACGATTCCTCGAGTGTGCGATCGTGGGTGACGAACCAGAACGCGATCTCAACGCAGTGCACCACGTACCCTGCCTCGCCGGGGCGAGCGACGGGGAGATCGCCCTCCGCCTCGCGGGGGACGCGGTGAATCGCCTCGCGCAACGCACGCGGCGCCCGGTCCCCAATACGGTGCAGCACTTCCTCGATGAAGTAGATGTTGCCATGGAGCAGCTCGCGCGCCGCGAGGTTCACTGCCGCCGCGCCCCATGTGCACCGCTCGTCCGCGTGCGTGATCGCGGCCTGCTGCGTCGAGATGCGAATGAGGCGATCGACATCGTCGTGATAGCGCAGCGCCACCGGGATGCAGCGCATCACGCTGCCGTTGCCGGCTGCGCGGCCAGGATTCTCCTGATACGCGAGTCGACCGGCTTCGAACGGTTCCTTCCCGCGTTCGATCAGGGTGAGCGCGCGCTTCGTGGTGAGTCCGATGCCTCTGCCGTCGACCTTCATCCACTTCACCCACCGCTTCGCGACGTCGCCGGCGTCAAAGCCCTTGGCCGCGATCAGGGATTCACCGAGCAGCAGCGCCATGGCCGCGTCGTCATCGTAGGGCGAGTTCTTCGGGGGCTGAGCAAGATCGCGCAGGCCGGCGGGATATGCTTTGCGAATCGCCTCCGGCGTCCCCAGATGCTCCGTCGGGACGCCGAGTTGGTTGCCGGCGACCAGGCCCAGCAACGCGCCTCGGGCGCGGGAGACGAGCTGTGGGTCCATTGGCTCACAAATTAATGGGAATCGTCGCGGCCGTTGCCGGGATTTACCTGCTCGTTCTCGTCCTGCTGTGGTCCATGCAGGAGCGCATCACGTTCCCGGCACCGAGGGCACCGCTCCCGGATCCGGCTCGGACTATCGGGTATGGCGAGCGCATCGAGGTACGGATGCGTGATGGGACGCAATTGGTTGGCTGGTATCTGGCGGCGGAGGGCGGCGAAGGGCGGCGAGGGGCGGCAAAAACTCCGGGCTTGCTCTGGTTCTATGGCAACGGTGAGACGATTGCAGCAATCTGGCCTATCATTCGAGACTTCCGACCACCTCACGCCGCGCTACTCGTGGTTGATTATCCCGGCTACGGCGGCAGCGAGGGTCGAGCCAGCGAGGCCGGGATCTACGAAGCTGGGGATCTTGCTTATCAGGCGCTGCTCAAACGACCCGACGTCGACCCGCACCGCATCTACGTCTATGGGCGCTCATTAGGCAGCGCGGTGGCGACGCACGTGGCGGCGACGCACGAGGTGGCGGGGATGATCCTCGAGTCGCCCTTCACGAGCGCCCGCGGCATGGCGGCGCGTCACTACAAGATCTTTCCTCGAGCATTGGTGCGGCTGCGGTTGGATAATCTCGGGAGGATCAAGCAGATCCGTTGCCCGACGCTCATCCTCCACGGCAATGCCGACGCGCTCGTCCCGATCGAGATGGGAAAGGCGCTGGCTGCCGCGGCCGCCGGTCCGGTCGAGTTCGTGATCGTCGATGGATCAGGGCACAACGAGACGTATGACTTGGGAGGAGCGAGTTACCGCGACAAGCTCGCGGCGTTCGTCAAATGACCACGACTGGCTGAAGCTGGTCCTTCTCTTCCTCAAAAATCCGCTGCGCTTCGTCGAGTGCCTGAATCACGCCCGGCTCCTCGGGGTTCGGGAACTTGCTGCTCGCCGCGACGCGTCCCGTGAGCTTCCGGACCCCCACGAGCGCGCGCGTCACCTCACAGCGTCCGAGATCGCGATCGGTGTGTCCGGCGACGAGCAGCTCCTCATATAGAGGAAGCGCAGCCGGGTCACCCAACACGTACAGCGACTCGAGAATCTTGGGCGCCAGGAAGCGACGGAGCATCTCGTCGCCGCGAATCCGCTGAAACAACGCGATCACGTGCGGCGCCTGACCGGGATAGTACCGCGTCGCTTCGACTGCAGCCGCCACGAATGCGTGATGCGCGCCGGGCGTCTGCAGATAGCGGGCAAACAGTGGCCACGCTTCCTTGGGGTGGCGCTCGGCGAGCGCGAGAAACGCGAAGTAGCGACGGCCCAGGGGCGCCTGCGTGTCGGCGATAACCGTGCGCAGACCGGCCACACCCCAGCGGGCGCCGACGAGCGCGGCAGCGGAGGCGTGCTGCCAGCGTTCCAGCTCGGGGATGCGGAACGTCACGATGTGGGGATCGAGAAACGCGCGGCACCGCTCGAGCACGCCGAGTAGCCGGCGATCCAGCTCCGCGAGCGCGGGCTCGAGCTTTTCGGTGTTGGGGCGACGGGCAAGTGCCAGCGCCTCCCATCCCAACTGCCCGAGACTCAGTTCTTCCCACAGCGTATCGAGCTCGGCGGCATCCCGCGCGCGCAGCAGGCGCTCCAGCGCCGCGGTGAATCCACACAACCGGTTAGTCACATCCATGCTGAAATGTGGAAAGCGCGTGGATATTGCGCTATCCCATCGGCAGTCTTAACCTTGCCCGCTCTCTTCCTCTCAACATCAGGAGGGTGGTTTTGCGCAGGCTCCTCGCCGCGACGTTGGTTCTCACGGCCTGCGGACGCGCCGACACACGCCCCATCGTTCTCGGATTGGCGGGCCCCTTCTCCCAGCCCAGGGGCGTGTCTATGCGGCATGCGTCCGAGCTGGCGGTCAAGGAAATCAATGCGCGCGGCGGAGTCCGAGGCCGGCCCCTGACACTCCGCATCATGGATGACAGCGGCAAGCCCGACGTCGCCATCCGCATCGCGCAGCAGCTGGCCGTGGATCCGTCGATTGTCGCCGTGATTGGCCACCTGACCTCGAGCGCATCGCTTGCTGCGGGCCGTGTCTACGGCGAAGCGCGCCGTCCGCTCGTCATGATTTCGCCGTCGGCCTCGAGCCCCGATCTCTCTGGTGTCAGTCCTTACATGTTCCGCGTCTGTCCCAGCGACTTGAATCACGGGATCCAGCTCGCGCGCTACTCGCGCCGCGTCCTGAACGCGCGCCGAGTGGGCATCATCTATCTCGACGACGACTATGGCCGCGGACTGCGCCTCAGTTACGCAGCCGAATTCCGCAAACTGGGAGGTGAGATCGTCGAAGAGGATCCAATGCTCTCCACCACCGCGAGCGTCGAACCCTATCTCTCGCGCCTGCGACAGCGAGGCGGCGTGGACGCGCTCATGCTGGCCACCGACCGGGGCGGCGCGGAGCTCGCCCTGCGGGAAATGAATCGCCTCGGTGCTCATTGGGCGCCGCTCGGCGGCGACGCGCTGAGCGGTATCGAGACCACCGGCCCCCTGGCCGAAGGTTTGAGAATGTCGGCCGCCTGGCTCGTCGATCAGCCGGGCGAGCGCAACGCGCAGTTTGTTGCGGCATACGCGCACGCCTACCCGGGCGAACGCCCGGACCACCGTGGTGCGGCGGCCTACGATATCGTGCAGCTGCTGGCGGCCGTGCTTGCGGACGTTGGATCGGATCGGCGTGATATCCGGAACCGCCTCGCCCGGATCGGCGTCGATCTCCCCGCATTTGACGGTGTGACCGGCACCATCGCATTCGATACCCGCGGGGACGTGCCCGCCAAGCCCGTCGTCATTGGATCGGTGCACGCAGGACTGCTTTCGCCTGAGGCCGCGCGGTGAACACGATCCGGTGGCGAATCATCCTCGGCCTCTCCGGACTGCTCGCCGGATTGCTGATCGCGGCCGTCGTGGGCGTAGCCTCGCTCCGCACGCTGGGGCGCTCGCTGGCGTCAGAGATTGAAAGCCTGCGCGTATCGAGCGAGGTCGGCAGCGGTCTGGTAACGGCGGTATTCGACGAGATCCGGCTCGGTGAGACCGGCCCTGGAGGGGGAAGGGGGGGCGCTGAGTTCCAAAACGCCGCCGACCAGGCATTCAGCTACCAAAAACAGCTGGACGCGCTGCCGGGCCTCGCCGAAGCCGACCGGATCACGGTGAGTCGCATCAAGCAGCTGCAGTCGACGATTCACGTCGATTACTCCCTCGCTCACGCCCTGCTCGATCTGGGCCGGACGAGCGACGCGCAAGCACTCATCGCGGCAGCCCGCGGTCCCGTCACCGAGCTCAATCGCCTGGTGCGCGAGTTGTCGGCGCGGCAATCGGAAAAGGCATCGGCCGCGGGACAGCGTCTGTCGGGGCTCACGCGCGAGCGTGAAATCGTGCTCTGGCTCGTGCTGATCGCGACTGCGATCGTGGGTGTGGCCGTCGGCGCATTCACGCTGCGGTGGGTGGAAGAGCCACTCGCCCGGCTGGTGACCGCTGCCGAGCGCTTCGGGAGCGGCGATCTCCGTCCCGTGACGACCGGCCACATGCCCCGCGAGTTTCAGGTGCTGGCGGACGCGATGCGGCACATGGGCGAGCGGCTGCGTGGCATCGTCACCGAAGTGGTGAGCTCGGCCGACCGCATCGCCGCTTCCGCCAGCGACCTCTCAGCAGTCAGCGAGGAGTTGGCCGCGTCCTCCAGCCAGGTCTCCTCGGCGATGCTCGAGATCTCGAGCGGCGCGGAGCATCAGCGCAACGAGCTGAACCAGGCGCAGACAGGACTGGACCAGCTGCGCCTGGCCACGACCGAGATGACCGACGCGGCGGGCCGGGTCGCGAGCCTCGGCGAAGAGATCCGCGGTGTGGCCGATCGACATCGCAGCGACATTGCCGCCGCCGGCAACACGCTGCTCGACGTGCGCGAAGTGGTCCGCACGACGGGCACGGAGGTCACGCAGCTGGCAGAGCAAAGCGAGGCGATCGACGACTTCGTCGATCTCATCAAGCGGATCTCCTCGCAGACCAATCTGCTCGCGCTGAACGCCGCCATCGAGGCCGCGCGCGCCGGCGAGCATGGCCGGGGCTTCGCCGTCGTCGCCGAGGAAGTCCGCCAGCTGGCCGACGAATCGGCCCGCGCGGCCGAAGATGTCGCGCGCACGACGAGCGTGATTCGAGAGCAGGTGGAAGAAGTCACAGCCACGATGGCGGTCGGGCAGGCAAAAGTGCGCGGCATCGAGTCCGTGGCCGAAGGCGCCGCGCGGGGCCTGACGGAGATCGTCGCCGCGGTGGAGCAAGTCGAGCAGGCCGCGAGTCGCGTGACGCGCGCAGCACAGGAGAATCGCGGCGTCACGGAGCGGCTGGGCGTCCAGGCACAGCAAGTGGTGAGTCGCGCCGTCTCCCACGCATCGAGCGCGGAGCAAGTCACCGCCGCCACGGAACAGCAGGGCGCGTCGACCCAGGAAATGGCAGCGGCCGCCGGAAATCTGCTCCAGGCGGCCGAGAAATTGCGCGGGTTGGTGCGCGGCTTTCGGGTTTAGCGTCCCTTTTTCTTCTTGGCCGGCGCTTTCTTCACCGCGACCGGCTTTTTCTTCCGCAGTCCGTCCTGTACCTCGGTCAGAACGCGATCGCCTTCGTCGGGACCGATCAGGCCACGACGCACGGCGTAGCGGACGAGCTCCTCGGCGTCCTCGGGCGCAAAATCCGCCAGGCCCGCCGCCGCGCGCATCGCCTTGATGAGCGCGTCCGCAACCGGACTGCGCAGCACGCTGGCGATGCCGGGGAGGGCTTCGAGTAACGACGAGATCTGCGAACCACCAAGCTCGGCTGGCATCAGAAGGAAGGCTGGTTAAAGGTCGCGCCAAGCTATACGACCCCCCTAGGGTCGTCAAGAATGGATACCCTCCCGAGGCCGGAGAGGGCCCGGGAGAGACCCGGGGGAGCACGTTCCGACCGGGCGAGTATAGATTTCGTGCCGGAGGGGAGTCGCCGTGGGCAGACGCGGGATCAAGGAATACCGGGCGCCGGAGGCGTTGGCGCTGATTGCAGCCGACCGGGCGCATGAGCCGTTGGTGTGCCCATCCTGCGGCACACGTAGTATCCAGCGCTCACCCCGCCGCCGGCCGCTGCGCCCGGGGGAAGAGTTCACGGCGGAACGGATTAGCCTGACATGCGCCGCGTGCAGCCGGCATGCCTTCTATATCACGCGGGGAATGGAGCCGCCCCGCGACGCGACCATGGACCCGCGGAGCGCCTGAATGGGGGGGGGACTTAGTGGCTGGTGACGCGATACAGATGATGGGTACGGTGACTGAAGTCCTACCGAATACGACTTTCCGCGTAAAGCTCGAAAATGGACATGAAGTGCTGGCGTACGTCAGCGGGAAAATGCGCAAGAACTACATTCGCATCCTGCAAGGCGATCGTGTCGCCGTCGACCTCTCTCCGTACGATTTGACCCGCGGCCGCATCACCTATCGCTACAAGTGAAACGCCAAGACGCCAGGACGCCAGGACGCCAGGGAACGGCGTCATGACGGGTGCCTAAACAACCGATTCCAGCGAATCCGAAACGGGCGAGTATCGACGCTCATATAAATGATCAACGGACGGCCGCGGATGTGCGCGCGCGGTAGGAACCCCCAGTAGCGGCTGTCGTACGACTGATCGCGATTGTCTCCCATCACCCAGTAGTGCTCCGCCGGAATCACGATCGGTCCCCAGTCGTGCGATGTGGGATGGTAGTTGGCACGATCCCGACCGACGTACTGCGGCAGCTGCAGAGTGCGCATTTGGGCCCGATAGATATCGTCCGACCCGGGCAGCAGTTCGGTGTGCAGCGCATACGGCTCATCGAGGCGCTGGCCGTTGCGGATAAGCGTGTCGTGCACCATCTGGAGCGTATCCCCCCCGATGCCGATCACGCGCTTCACAATGTTCAGATCGGGCGTCGAATCTTCTACCGAACGGAACACGATCACTTCCTGGCGTTTCGGCGCCGAGCCGAGGGCCGGAAGCCGGCAGCAATGCAGCTTGACGAGCGGAATCTCCAGCTCCCCCCCAAACGTCGCCTTGTTGACGAACAGAAAGTCGCCGACCAGCAGCGTGTTCTCCATGCTGGCCGAGGGGATGCGGAAGGCCTCGACGAGGAATGATCGCAACACGATCCAAATCAGAAGCGCGGAGCCGAGCGCTTTGGCCCAGGCGATGAGCTCTTCTTTGAGCGTCTTCTTGGGCGCTTCTGGATTCGTCACGGGTGCTCGACCCAATCGGCGATAAAGATGTTCGTCTCGCCGGAGACCTTCCCGTTTCGGTTGGATGCCCAGACGAGCCGGCGACCGTCAGGCGAGAACATCGGGAAAGCATCGAACTCCGCGTTGGTCGTGATCTGCTCGAGCCCCGTGCCGTCGAGGTTGACGAGATACAAATCAAAATTGCGGGAACGTGGATTCTTGTGATTTGATGCGAAAATGATGCGCCGGCCATCGGGATGGAAATACGGCGCAAAGTTGGCGCCGCCCAGATTCGTGATCTGGCGTTGGTGCGAGCCGTCCGCGTCCATCACCCAGATCTCCATGCGCACCGGCCGCACCAGATTCTGCGCAATGAGCGTGGTGTAGTCGGACGAGTCGGCGGCCGTCTGGGGATGCCACGCGCGATAGACGATCTGTTTGCCGTTGGGTGAAAAGAACGGTCCGCCGTCATAGCCCAGGGTGTGGGTGAGGCGTTTCAGGTTCGTGCCGTCGACCCGCATGGTGTAGATGTCCAGGTCGCCATTGCGCAATGATGTGAACACGATCGTCGTGCCGTCGGGCGACAGCGTCCCTTCGGCATCGTACTGGGGATTGTTCGTCAAGCGCCGCAGATCGTTCCCATCAGCGTTCGCGGTGTAAATGTCGTAGTCGTACAGCGCCCACACGTAGCCTTTCGAGTAGTCCGGCCGCGGCGGACAGGCCGCGCCGGCATGCTCGGTGGTGGCGTAAAAGATCCGGCGGTCCTGATCGAAGAAGTACCCGCAGGTCGTGCGGCCCTTGCCGCTGGACACGCGATGCAGATCTGACCCGTCGATGTTCATCACGTACTGCTGATCGCACGCCCCCCTCCCGGTGTCCGCCTCTTGCCGCTGGAAAATCAGCTGCCGGCCCGACCGGGAGAAATACGCCTCGGCATTCTGGCCACCGAAGGTGAGCTGGCGAATGCTGCGCAGGTGATTCTCGCTGGAATCGGGAGCGACATTCGGCGTCTGGAGGAGTGTGAGGAGCATGAGGACGAGCATAGGACACGCAAGCTAGAGATGAACGGGGTCACTGGCAATCTAAGCGCCGGTTCGTGTTAGATTATCCGCTCGAATGAGTAACCCGCAGTCACCCAAGCAACCTCGCCAGCCACTGATGGACTCACTCGGCCAACTCTGCGCCGATGGGAAACAGGCGGCCGAATATCTGTGGCAGGTCCCGAAGGACGCGGAGGTCCGCCAGAAGATTCTCGACATCCTGTCGCAGATCGGAACTGAGAGCGCCAAACAGGGTCGGAAAGAAATGCCCAAGCTGGTGGAAGAGCTGAAGATCGCGGCACAGGCGTCGCCGTCTCCACAACAGGTGGAGCGGCTGGTCGATGGATTCGACCGGCTGACCAAGCTGTGGCAAGCGGCCAAGTCCGGACTGCTATGACCGAGACCGTTGCCCGCGTAGAGCTCGATCAGCTTTCGATCAATACCGTTCGCACGCTCGCGATGGACGCGGTGCAGCAGGCCGACTCCGGACATCCGGGCACGCCAATGGCGTTGGCCCCGCTCGCCTATGTGCTGTGGCAGCGACATCTCAAGTACAATCCGGCGAATCCCGACTGGCTCGATCGCGATCGCTTCGTGCTCTCCGCCGGTCACGCGTGCATGCTGTTGTACAGCGTACTGTACCTCACCGGCTACAACGTCACGCTCGAGGACCTCAAACACTTCCGCCAATGGGCGAGCCGGACGCCGGGCCATTCGGAGCACGGCATCACGCCCGGCGTCGAAGCCACCACGGGACCGCTGGGCCAGGGTGTGGGCAATTCCGTCGGCATGGCGATCGCCGAGACGCAGCTCGCGGCGGTGTTCAACCGCCCGGGTCATCAAATCATCGATCACTACACGTACTTCCTCGCCTCCGACGGCGACATCATGGAAGGCATTTCCCACGAGGCCTGCTCGCTCGCGGGACATCTCAAGCTCGGGAAGCTCATCGGCTTTTACGACGACAACCACATCACCATCGACGGCTCGACCGATCTCGCGTTCTCGGACGACACGGCCAAGCGATTCGAGGCGTACGGTTGGCACGTGCAGAGGGTCGCCGACGGCAACGATCTCGAAGCGATTGATGCTGCGATCAGCGCTGCGAAGCGGGCCACCGACCGGCCCTCGTTGATCATCGTGCGCACGCATATCGCGTGGGGCAGTCCGAACAAGCAGGACACCGCCGAGGCGCATGGCGCGCCGCTGGGCGCCGACGAGGTTCGCGCGACCAAACAAAACCTCGGGTGGCCGTCGCTCGAGCCGTTCTACGTGCCGGAAGAGGCGCTGGAGCAGTGGCGTCGCGCCAAGGATCGTGGCGTCCGGCTCGAAGCCGATTGGAAGAAGAGGTGGGACGCCTACCGCGCCGCCCACAAAGATCTCGCCGGCGAGCTGGAGCGGCGGATCGCGGGCAGGTTGCCGGAGGGGTGGGATGCAGCGCTGCCCGTCTTCGGACCGAAGGATGCGCAGGCCACTCGGGCCGCGTCAGGCAAGGTGCTGAACGCGATCGCCGCCAGGCTTCCGGAGCTGATCGGCGGCTCGGCCGATCTCACCGGATCGAACAACACCGAGATCAAGGGAGGGGGGGCGGGGGGGGGACGAAATTTCCACTTTGGGGTCCGTGAGCACGCGATGGGTGCCGCGCTGAATGGGATCGCGCTGCACCGCGGGTTCATCCCCTTTGGCGGGACGTTCCTGATCTTCTCCGATTACATGCGGCCGTCGATTCGTTTGGCGGCGCTGACGCATCTCAAGCCCATCTACGTCTTTACGCACGATTCAATCGGGCTGGGGGAAGACGGCCCGACGCATCAGCCGATCGAGCAGCTGGCGGCGCTGCGAGCGATTCCCAACATGACCGTCATCCGCCCATCCGATCCGACTGAGGTCGTCGAGGCGTGGCGCGCGGCGATTCTGCACACGCATGGACCGGTGGCGCTCGCGCTCACGCGCCAGAAAGTGGCGGTCGTCGATCGATCCAAGTATGCACCGGCGGCGGGGTTGCATCAGGGCGGGTACATCCTGGCCGATTCCGGGACGCCCGAGCTGGTCCTCATGGCATCAGGCTCCGAGGTCGAGCTGATCCTGGGCGCCTATGAAACGCTGAAGGCCGACGGCAGACGGCTGAGAGCCGTCTCCATGCCTTGCCTCGAGTTCTTCGATCGCCAACCGCAGAGCTATCGCGACAGCGTGCTTCCTCCGGGCGTGCCCCGCATCGCCGTAGAGGCGGCGGCGCCGCAGTCGTGGTACCGCTGGGTGGGAGATAAAGGCGTCGTAATCGGATTGGAACGGTTTGGAGCCTCCGCGCCGTACCAGCGCGTGTATCAGGAGCTAGGCCTGACGGTCGACCGGATAGTGGACGCGGCCCGGAATCTTCGGTAGCTTTTTCGCCAATGAAGCCCATCTGCATGACGATGCGTTGTCTCTGCCCCTGCCCCCGCCCGATGTGTTGTTCGGGGAGGCGGACGAGCTCGGCGCGTCGCAATGCGGGATGAGGTGATGTAA
>Ga0070704_100000758_pt1 | contig 15883 bp, 15 predicted proteins | sample KBSK5252metaG_FD_65467 | JGI IMG/M metagenome (GOLD analysis project Ga0070704, IMG submission 65467) | Corn, switchgrass and miscanthus rhizosphere microbial communities from Kellogg Biological Station, Michigan, USA - KBS K5-25-2 metaG | ecosystem: Host-associated > Plants > Roots >...
CCGGATCCCCGGCGAGGACGGCGAGGTCCGCGACCATCCCCGGCCGCAGGCTGCCGACCTGGCGGCACCAATTGAGGGCGCGCGCCGGGTTGGTCGTGACCATCTCGACCATGTCGCGATCGCGCAGCGCCCCGCCCCATACCGTGTCGTTGATCCGCGCGAGGCTCTTGAGCGAGGCCAGGAGGTTCTTGTCTCCCGCCGGGCTCCAGTCGGTGCTCAGCGCGACCGGGATGCCTCGCTGCACGGCCCCCGGCACGTCGGCGGTGGCCCCGTAGTACAGGAAGTTGCTGGTCGGCGCGATCACCAGCTTGGCGCCGGCCGCGGCCACTTCGTCGAGCTCCGCCGGCGTGAGCGCCGACCCGTGGATGATCACCGTCTCCGAGCGCAGCAGGCAGACGTTCTTCAGGACGGGAAACTCCAGGACGGCGTCCTCGGCCGTGCCCTCGCCGAGATGCACGAGCCAGGCGTCGACGCCGCCCGACTCCATGTCCGCGACGAGAGCAGGGGCTTCGGAGGTCTGGAAGGTCGAATCCAGGACGGAGAGAGAACGCTGCCGGATGCGATCGGCGCCGAAGTTCGAGACATCGACATTGCGCGCAAGGTGCCCGCTGAATCCGGCCGACAGCGGAAAGCTTCCCTGCTCCGTCGTGGTCCCGGCCGCCAGCGCCTTGACCTCGGCGTACTTGCCGACCTCCGGCAGGAGGTCGTAATAGCTCGCATCCGTCAAGAGGTCGTGCGGGTACCGCACGTTCTGGCGGTACGCGTCCAGGGACGTCCAATCCGAGACATCCTGCATGAGGGACGGGACGTCCCAGGCGGGGGTGGTGTTGAACGTGATGTGGTCGTGGATGTTCATCAGGCCGGGAAAGATGAGCGCCCCCGTTTCGATGATGGGAGCCCCCGCCGCGTCCGGCGGCAACGGCTGCCCCTCGGCGAGGAGATCCAGAATGCGGTTGCCCTGGAGGTACAGAGAGCCCGGAAACACCTGATCCGCTTCCGGGAGCGTGCCGTCCATGGTCACGAGCGTGCCATGCAGCACGTAGCGCCTGGATTGCAGGGTGTTGACGCTCCCCGGCGTGCCCCGATCTCCCAGCCCGAAACTCGAGCGCGCCTCGGCCCAGGACAGCGGGTCCGAGGTCGGGAGCCGCGGGCTGACCCTCTCGAGGGATCGTCCCGAGCCGTCCGTGAAGGGGGACCCGGTGTAGTCGATGCGATCCTGCTCGACGCCGGACCGGTCCGTCAGGACAATCTCGTCGCCGCTGTTCGACAGGTTGAACCCGCTCCATGCCAGGTCCGCCGTGAATCCGCCGTTGAGCGCGGGGTCGGCCTGCGCCGCAATGACCAGGAAGCCCCCCGGCTGCACGACAACCGCCGCCCCGACCGGCAGGGTGTAGGCGTCGGAGCCGTCATCGCGCAGCGTCCAACCCTGCAGGTCGACAGGGACCGGGCCGGAGTTGTAGAGCTCCACGAATTCCCCCGACGCATCGCCGACCGCCGCGGGATTGATCATGAGCTCGTTGATCACCACCGGTCCGCCGACGCGAAGCTGGAACGGCGGTCCCGGCGTGCAGTCCACTCTCCGGGTCGGTGCGTCGCAGACGCTTCCCGATCCGCCGGAGTTCATCGGCGTGCCGTTGACCGGCCCGTTGGTCCAGTTGGAAGCCAGGTCTCCCGGCTGAAGCGAGTTGACCCGCTGCATCGTCTGGCGCGTCGTGCTGTTCCCGGCATGCCAGGCATCGACGAAATCCTGAAGCGCGCCGGTGCCGTCCCTGAGGGAGAGGATTTCCCCCGTGTTGCCCAGGGCGCCGGTGAAGATCTGGTCGGCCGCCACCCCCGGCACGGTGTTGTCGTCCGTGCGCTCGAGGAGGAAGTAGCTCCCCGCCGGGATGCTGCCGGACAGGACGATGCCGGGCGTCCCGTCGGCGGCGGTCAGGGTCCATCCCGCGAGGTGGATGGCGGAGGGGGTGTTGTTGAACAGCTCGATCCACTCGTCGGTCGCGCTGGTGGTCGTCCCCATCCAGGCGATCTCGTTCAGGACGACCTGGAGCGCGGGCGTTCCCTGCGCGGCAGCCTCACCCAGGCAGCATGTCAGAACCGCCGCCACGACGAAGAGAACAACGGGGAGGGGAGTGCCTGTGGCATGCCGGGGGGGCGAGCTCAGCATGTTGCTGCCTCAAGGTCGGTTGTGGAGACGTCGCGCTCAAATCCTGGCCTATTCGAGGAAAACCTGTCAAGCAAGGGGGCCGGCGTTGCGGGCCCTGTTCCGGGCTATTCCTGGAGACGAGACGTATCCGCCGGACCGCGGAGAGCGGGCGGCCCCGGCTCGAGCCGAGATCGATGCCGAGCTCGCGCATCGCTTCGATGACTTCGGAGTGGACTCGAGTGCCGGGTCGTGTGCCGGCGGAAATCGCCCGGGCGAGGGCGGGATCGGCGAGCCGGTTGAACAGCGCGGCCGCCATCTGGGAACGGCCGGCATTCTCGACGCACGCAAACAGCACCGTGATCACGGTTGCTCCGGCCGCCTTCGATCCAGCCAGGAGAACAGGCCCGTGGCCGCTGCTGCACCGAGAAGCTGAGCCACCAGGAATCCCGGCGCGTCCTGGGGGCGAATCCCGGCGAACGTATCGGTCACGCAACGCGCCAGGGTCACAGCGGGATTGGCGAAGGCCGTCGATGCGGTGAACCAGTAGGCCGAGGTGATATATCCCCCGACGGCGAGGGCGGTCACCTCGGGATGACGGCGTGCCGTGCCCCGGATGACCGTGAAGAGCCCGAACGTTGCGATGAATTCACTCAGGAGCTGCGCGCCTCCGGCCCGGGCGTGGTGCGACGCCGTGAAGATGTCCTGGCCGAACATGAGGTGAGCGATCGCGACGCCCACGAACGCGCCCAGAATCTGTCCGGCCACGTAAGGAGCCAGCTCGCCCCAGGCGGTTCGGCGCTGGAGCGCCTCGAGCAGCGTGACTGCGGGGTTCAGATGGGCGCCTGAAAGCGGAGCGAGGATCACGATGAGCACGGCCAGCATGAGTCCCGTCGCCATGCTGTTGACGAGCAGCGTCATCGCCGCGTCGCCACCCGACAGGCGGTTCCCCATGATCCCGGATCCCACGATCGTCGAAAGGAAAAGGGCGGTCCCCAGTCCCTCCGAGACGGCACGGCGCCATACGGGACCGGCAACCGGGGCCATCAGCGCGGGCAGCAGCCGGCAGCCGCCGATGAAGCCGTCTCCTCGACGTCCTGCAGGACGGTGTAGATCTCCCAGCGGTTGCCGTCGGGATCCGAGAGCCAGAACTTCTCCTGCAGGGCATAACAGCACTCGGCGCGCTGTTCCTCCTCGACCGTGATCCCACGCGCGCGGAGATCGCCCTTCCAGCGGCGGACTTCGTCCGTGGAGCCGACCCGGATGCCGAGATGGGAGAGTGGATTGAACCTGGAGACGGCCTCGAGCCCCGGCGCGAGGGCGAGATGGATCTCCGGGTCATGCGCGACGAACTTGGCATAGCCCGGTTTGAGCTTTGCGGGTTCTCCGAGAAACCGCCGATAGAAGTCGACCGAGCGATCGAGGTCGGAAACCTTGAGCGAAATGTGAACCGACGGTGTCATGGAGCCTCCAGAGTGACACATTCAGGAGTGTCGATATGTGCGGTCAATTTTTTTATACGGCCTTCTTGAGCGAGACCGCAAGCCGCGCCAGGACCGCTTCGTTCCTCCGGTAGTACATCCAACGGCCACGCTTCTCGGCTTCCACAAGCCCCGCGCGGATGAGGATCGCCATCTGATGCGACACCGCGGCCTGGGACAACCCGATGGCCCGCTCGACATCGCACGCACACAGTCCCCGTTCGTCGCGCATGATGAGACCGCAGCACGACTGTCCGCTCGATCGGAGAAGATCGAGGATCTTCAGGCGGGTCGGATCACCCAGCGCCTTGAAGGCATTCACCAGATCCGGGTCGGGTTTCATACATCGATAAGTATGAATGTGTGCAGGTGCCTTGTCAAGACCAGGGCAGACCATCTCGCCATCGATCGGCATTTGCGATAATCTCGCCAGGAGGTGGCAGATATGACGCGACTCGCAATGCTTCGATGGGCTATCGCCGGCACGCTGTGTGTGGCGGGCTCGGCGCCCGCTCATGCCGGCGAGGTGTACGGCAAGGTCACGATGGGGCGCGCCTCGGTCGGCGCCGCCGCCACGGTGGCGGCGACCTGCGGCGACAAAGCCTACCCGGCCGCGTCCACCGACAAGTCGGGCGCCTACCACTTCATCGTCGGGGAGTCGGGGAAGTGCTCGCTCACCGTCACCTACAAGGGCGCCTCCGCCACGCTCGACATGGTGTCCAACGAGGATGCGGTGCAGTACGACATCGAGCTCGAGACGAAGGACGGCAAGCTATCCGCCCGGCGCAGGTAGCCTGAGGAGCGCCCCAATGTCCATCGGACCGAAGGATTTCTGGGACAAGGTGGCCGTCGTCCTGCAGCCGCTCGGCGGGCTGCTGACCGCCCTGGCCGTCGCGACCGTCGGCGTGATGGGATCGCAGGTCCTGGAGCGCCGGCAGACGGCCGACACCAACGCCCGCCTGTATTCCGAGCTGATGAGCCGGCGCGAAGAGGCGGAGAGCAGCCTGCGCAAGGACATGTTCGTGTCGATCATCCAGCCGTTCCTGCAGCCGCGGCCGGGCGACCTGGACTCGCGCGTGCTCAATCTCGAGCTGCTGGCGGTCAACTTCCACGACTCCCTCAACCTCAAGCCGCTCTTCCTCGATCTCCAGCGCCGCCTCGCCGCCACGAAGGATCCGGGCCGGGACGACTACCTGAAGCGCATCAACCGGGTGGCCGGCGAGATCACCGCCAAGCAGCTGTTCGCCCTGGAGGGGCACGGCCAGAGCTTCCGCCGGACCCTCCTGCTGGACGAGTACGACAAGACCGGGCGCTTCGGGGTGCCCCTGGACGGCGAGTCGATCGATGTCGAGGGCCGGCGCTGCGAGGTCGCCCTGCGGGTGCTCGACGTCGATCGCCGGCAGCAGCAGCTCCGCCTGCGGCTCGAGGTCAAGTCTCCCGACGACTCTGCGGACCGGACCGACACGCGAGCCGTCTTCGACGTCGGCTACTTCGACTTCCCCATGATCGACAACACGCGCCTCGCGAACGGACTCCGCTGCGCCGTCACGCTGACCGCCTTCACCGCCGCCTCCGCCGATCTCACCACCATCTGCTTCCCCGGGGAGTACGCCAGCCTCAAGGACCGTCCCTACTACGACGAGGTGATTCAGCGGCTGCAGAAGGCAACCGAGGCGGAGGCAGGCGAAGCACCGCGCGATTGAAACCGGCCGCTCGCGCCTGCGGCCCGAAGTGGTCGGCTCCGCCGGTCCGTGCTACGGTGGATCTTGACCTCAAGGAAAGGAGGTGTCGTCACTCATGAGCGAAACCGTTCGCAACCACACCGGCGGAATCGTGCTGTCGTTCCTCGCAGGCGCCGCGACCGGAGCCGCCGTGGCTCTCCTGACCGCGCCGCAGTCCGGCCGAGACACCCGCCGGAAGCTGAAGCAGCTCACCGGAGACCTGGCCGACCAGGCCGCGCGCGTGCCGCCCGCCCTCAAGGCCGCGTATCGACGGGCGACCGAGGCGGGCACCGAGGCGTTTGCCCAGGCGTTCGAAGAAGCGGCGATTCCGAGCGCCCCCGCGCGCCATTCGGACCGGCACTGATTCGCAGTCACGCACGAGCACGACCTCGAGTGGTGCGGCCGCAACACCAGCTTCCTCGGCCAGTCGGCGGCCCCGCTCCCGGCGCGCGCCGGATTCCTCGCGGAATTCGGACGGTCGCGTCGCCGGGAGCGGGGCCGTCCAGCCCGCCTGGACTCGCCTTCCGGATGTGTGATACCTAAGACAAGAATCGTTCGCGAATTTCGTGTGGCGCGATTCCGTGCCGGCGCAGGCTTTCGTCGTCCGCGGTTGCGCGGCCCGGAGTCTTTTGCGATGGCGAGGGCATCAGCGTGACGTCGGAGGTGCGAGACATGGAGCGGCGCGGCGTGCGGATCGGCGACACCTTCGCCGAGGCGTTCGACATGCGCGCCGCGCGCGTGGTGATCACGGCGCGCTCGCCGGCGTGGGCCCTGACGGCCGCTCAGGCCATGACCGGTTTCGCCACGTCGGTCATCGGCTGCAAGGTTGAGGCCGGCATCGAGGCGGACCTGTCCCCCGAGGAGACGCCCGACGGGCGTCCGGGAGTGAGCGTGCCGCTGTTCGGCTTCGACGCCGAAGGGCTCGGCAAGCGGCTGATCGAGAGGGTGGGACAGACGGTCCTCACCTGCCCGACCACGGCCTGCTTCGACGGCCTGCCTCAGGCGGATGAGCGGGTCGTGGTCGGCGGCGTGCTGCGCCACTTCGGCGACGGGTACCAGTCGAGCAAGCTCCTCGATGGGAACCGTTATTGGCGGATCCCCGTGATGGAGGGGGAATTCCTCGTGCAGGAGACCTTCGGGGTGCAGAAGGCGATCGGCGGCGGCAACTTCCTGATCCTGGCCCGGGACCAGGACACGGCGCTCGCGGCGGCCGAAGCGTCGGTCGACGCCATGCGCAGGATCCGCGGCGTCATCCTTCCTTTTCCCGGCGGGATCGTGCGCAGCGGCAGCAAGGTGGGCGCGAAGCGCTACAAGAAGATGATCGCGTCCACGAACGACGCGTACTGCCCGACCCTCCGCGGGCGGAAGGGCGTGAAGAGCGCGCTGCCCGAGGGCGTGAACTCGGTGCTCGAGATCGTGGTGAACGGTTTCGACCGGGCCTCGATCGAGGCGGCCCTGCGCGCCGGCATCGACGCGGCGTGCCGTCCGGGTGTCCTCGAGATCTCGGCAGGGAACTACGGCGGCAAGCTCGGGAAGCATCACTTCCCGCTGCACGCCCTGTTCGATGCCGCCACGTAAAACCGCGGCGCGCCTAGCGTGACCGGCCCCTCGCCCGCCATGCTATGATGCGCCTCGCCGGAACACGGCGCGGGGAGTGTGTTTCATGGAACGAAAACGCTTCATCATGAACGCCGGGCGCACGACCAAGCAGGGCCAGCAGATCAACGTCGGCAAGGATCACGCCGAGTACAAGGCCATCGTGAGCACCCTGAACATGCACGCCGAGGACATGAAAGAGGCCGGGATCCAATCGGGCGGCAGCGTCCGGGTCCGGTCCGGGAACGGCGAGGCCACGTTCCGTTGCGTGGAAGGGAAGGTGCCGCGGGGCATGATCTTCGTCCCCTATGGGCCGCCCACCTGCCATCTCATGGGGCAGGGGACCGACGGGACCGGGATGCCCACCTCCAAGGGCTGGGAAGTCGAGGTCGAGCCGATGCCATCCGAAATGCCGGCCGCACCGGTGACGGCATGAGATCGGCTGCGCCGAAGAGTCGCGGACAAATCGACGACCTCTCCGTCGATCGCACTCTCCCGGAAGCGGGGCCGCAGGACTCGCCCCCCTGGGAGATGGTGGGGGTCGGGCGGTACATGCCGCGCCGCATCCGGGGGAGCTTCCGCGGCCGGGAGCTTGGCTGAACGTTCGTCGTCCCTCCCGGTTCGGGAGGGCCAGGAGCGGGTGAAAGGGAGACGCGATGAGCGTCACGATCGTGAAGAACGCCACCTGCACGTTCTGCGGGTGCGTCTGCGACGACATCGAGCTGCACGCGGAGGGGGACCGGATCGTCAAGGCCCGGAACGCCTGCAGCCTCGGGGATGCCTGGTTCAAGAACCACACGGCGGAGCGCCTGTTCCCCGATGCGCTGATCGACGGCAAGCCCGCGACGGTCGACGCCGCCGTCGAAGCGGCGGCGGAATTCCTGTACCAGGCCAACATGCCCCTGGTGTACGGGCTGAGCAACATCACCTGCGAGGCCCAGCGGGAGGCGGTGGCCCTCACCGAGCTGATTGGAGGTGTGGTCGACAGCCACACCTCGCTTTGACACGGCCCCACCGAAATAGCCGCCCAGTTGGGTGGCAAGGTCACCTGCACCTTGGGTGAAGTCAAGAACCGGGCGGACTTTATCGTCTATTGGGGGGGCAATCCCGCGGAATGCCACCCGCGGCATTTCTCGAAGTACACCCTGACCCAGAAGGGCCGCTTCGTGCCCGAGGGGCGCAAGGGCCGGACCATGGTCCTGGTGGACATCCGGGAAACGCCCAGCGGAAGGGCCGCGGACATCTTTCTGCAGCTGCGGCCGGGCAAGGACTTCGAGGTCCTGACCACGTTGCGCGCTCTCCTCAAGAACCAGAAGGTGGACGAGGCGAGCGTCGCGGAGACCGGGCTGACCCTCGCGGTGCTGCAGGACCTGGTCGATCGCATGAAGCGGGCGCGATTCGGCGTGCTGTTCTTCGGGATGGGGATCTCGATGACCCGCGGAAAGCACATGAACTCGGCGGCGATCCTGAGGCTGGCCGCGGAGCTGAACGCCTTCACGAAGTTCGTGTGCATGCCGATGCGCGGGCACGGCAACGTGACCGGGTCGGACATGGTGCTGCGCTGGACGACGGGATATCCGTTCGGCGTCAGCATGTCCCGCGGCTACCCCCGGTTCAATCCGGGAGAGTTCTCGACCGTGGATCTCCTGGTCCGGGGAGACAACGACGCCGCCCTCATCCTAGGGGCCGATCCCGGGGCGACCATGCCCCAGCCGGGCATCGACCACCTCGCGCGCATCCCGACCATCGTGCTCGATCCCAAGGTGACGCACACGAGCCGCCTGGCCCGCGTGCACATCACCACCGCGGCCACCGGGATCAGCGCGCCCGGGACGGTCTATCGCATGGACGAGGTGCCCCTGCCGCTCCGCCCGATCCTCAAATCGCCCTATCCGACCGACGCGGACGTCATCCAGCGCATCCGCCAGGCGGTGGCGGCGAAGCCGGCATGGACCCCCGCTCCGACCGCGAGAATCGCGAACGCCTAGAGCCGACCGGGCGGGAGACTCCATGCTGCGGATAACGGGCGGGACGGTCCACGATCCGGCGAACGGGGTCCTCGGCGTCGTCCAGGACGTCTGCATCGCGGACGGCCGCATCGTCCCCAAGGTCGAAGGCGGCCGCTCGATCGACGCGACCGGCATGGTCGTCTTCCCCGGCGGCGTCGACGTCCACACCCACGTCGCGGGCGCCGCCATGAACTTCGCCCGGGGGATCACCCCGGAGAATTACCGGCGGGCGATCCGGTTCATCCAGACGCCGGATCGTCGCGCCGGCCTCGGCGGCATCACTCCCACCACCTTCGCGACCGGCTACATGTACGCCGGGATGGGCTGGACGACGGTGAACGAGGCCGCCGTGCCGATCCTGTCGGCCAGGCACACCCACGAAGAGATGCACGACATCCCGATCCTGGACAAGTCCTCCCTGGTGCTGATGGCCAACAACGAGATCGTGCTCGACCTCCTGGAGGCGGGCGAGGTCGAGCGCGCGCGGCAGGTCGTGGCCTGGCTCATCTGGGCGGCCAAGGCCTACGGCGTGAAGGCGGTCAACCCGGGAGGGATCGTCGCCTGGAAATCGGGGAAGAACGCCGGCGCGCTCTCCGAGCCCGTGGAAGGCTACCGCAAGGTGACGCCGGGGCGGATCATCTCCGGCCTGGCGGGGATCATCGACGACCTGAAGCTGCCGCATCCGCTCCATCTCCACTGCAACAACCTCGGCATCCCGGGGAACGTCGGAACGACGCTCGAAACGATGAAGGTCCTGGAGGGGCGCCGGGCGCACCTGGCGCACCTGCAGTTCCACGCCTACGGCGGGGACGGCTGGGGGACGCTGCGCTCCGAGGCGACCGCGCTCGCCGAGGCTTTCAATGCGCGGACGAACCTCACCGCCGACGCCGGAGCGATCCTGTTCGGCGATGCCATGACGGTCACCGCCGACGGTCCCTGGGAGCACGTGCTCCATCAGCTCTCGGGGCGCAAATGGAGCAACGTGGACGTGGAGAACGAGACCGGGTGCGGCATCGTCCCCTACACCTACAAGGAGCGCAGCCTGGTGAACGCGGTGCAGTGGGCCGTGGGGCTGGAGCTGCTCCTGCTCATCGACGACCCCTGGCGGATCTTCCTGACCACGGACCACCCCAACGGAGGGGGCTTCTGGCGGTACCCGGAGCTCATCCGCCTCCTGAGGGATGCGGACTACCGGCGGGAGTGCCTGAAGAGGCTGCCGCCCAAGGCGCTGGAGCGCATGGTCCTCCCGGATCTGGACAGGCAGTACTCCGTGTCGGAGATCGCCATCATCACCTCCGCCGGCCCGGCGCGCGCCCTCGGCCTGTCGCGGAAAGGCCACCTGGGGGTCGGCGCCGATGCGGACCTCGCCCTGTACGAGGAGAAGCCCGCGGCCGGCCGCATGTTCGAGTATCCGCGCTACGTCATCAAGGCCGGCGAGATCGTGGTCGAGGAGGGGGAGATCCGCGCGGTGACCCAGGGGCGCGAGTTCATCGCCCGGCCGGCCTTCGACGAGCAGATCGAGGCGTACCTGCGTCCCTTGTTCGAGAAGGTCTACACCATGTCGTTCGACAACTACGCCGTCGAGCTGGAACGCCTGGCGCAGCCGGACATCCACCCATGCCGACCCTGACCCTCAGGGAACAACCCAATGTCCCGCTCGAGGCCGAGTCCCTCTCCCCGGACGTGATGGCGGGGCTGGGGCTCGACGCGATCCGGGCCCTTCCCGTGTACCTGGGGAAGCGACAGCGCCGCGTGGACGAGTTCTTCGAGGTCGCGGGGACGACCGGCGACGCGCTGGAGATCCGTGGCGATGCGAGGAAGGTCAAGTGGATCGGGCGCGGCATGACGGGTGGCCGCATTCGCGTCACCGGCAACGCCGGCATGCACCTGGGGGCCGGGATGAAGGGGGGGGCGATCGAGGTGTCCGGGGACGTCGGGGACTGGCTCGGCGCCGAGATGTCCGGCGGGCGCATCCGTGTCGGCGGAAACGCCGGCGGCCAGGTCGGTGCGGCCTGCCGCGGGAGTCTCGTCGGGATGAGCGGCGGGACGATCCTCATCGGGGGGACGGCGGGCCTCGAGGTCGGGATGCGGATGAAACGGGGGATCATCGTCGTGGGCGGCCGGGCCAGGGACTTCGCCGGCCTGGAGATGCTGGGCGGAACCATCCTCCTGGGCAGCGGGGCCGAGCTTCGCACCGGCGCGTGGATCTCCCGCGGCACCATCATCTCGTTGCAGCCGATTCCGCTCCTGCCGACCTTCTCGTATGCCTGCACCTACAATCCCACGTTCCTGCGCCTGTACGCGAGGCACCTGTCGACGCTGGGAGTCAGCCTCCCCCATGACGAGCGGGACGGGGCGTATCAACGTTACACAGGGGACGCCGCGGTCCCGGGCAGGGGAGAAATCCTCGTCTGGAAACCGCGTGACTCGTGAGAGTCGGGCGCCGCGGCCTCAGCGGAGAAGCGCGGCGGAGTAGTCGTAGGGCACCAGGTTCTTCACTCCCCCGGCGGTGACGACAACCTGATCGCCGAGCTTGACCCCGTCCCGGCCGCCGACCTCGCCGCAATAGAGCTCCACGACCAGCGCCATGTTCTCCACGAGAACGCGATCGCCGTTCGGCTGCGGATCGCCGGGATAGGCGACGCTCGGGCTCTCCTCCTCGAGCCCGATGCCGTGGATCATGACCTCGTAGCGCTGGGGCATGTACTTCGCGGGCAGGCGCGGAGCCAGGTTCGCCAGGTCGCGGCAGGTGAGGCCGGGCCGGACCATCTCCTTCAGCGCCTGGAGCCATTCGTGCGCGGTCCTGTAGATGTCGCGCTGCGCCCGCGTCGGAGGCCGGTCGCCGCAGGGGAAGGTCCGCGACACGCAGAAGAAGTAGCCTTCCACGCCGACCGCGTCGGTGTCGACATAGACCAGGTCGCCCTCCTCGAGGGGGCGGGCGGTCGCCTGGGCGCGCCAGGGGTTGGTGTTCGGTCCCGAGCAGACGGTGCTGGTGGCGAGGTGCTCGCCGCCGCCGCGCAGCAGGGTGCCGGCGAGGACCGCCAGCAGATCGCGCTCGCGCACCCCGGGGGCGATGGCGCGCTCGAAGTCGGCCAGCATGTCCATCAGGATCAGGCCGTTCGCCTCGAGCAGGGCGATCTCCTCGGGGGTCTTGATCTCGCGGGCGGCCGTCGTGACCGGGGCCGAGTCGACGAACGCGATCCCCTCGCGCTGCAGCGCGAGAGACCCGGGGGTCCCCAGCCGATCGACGGCGAGGCGGGTTCCGGTCACGCCCAGCTCCTTCAAGGCGGCGACCGTTTCGCGCGCGAAGGCCTTGGCGTGCGACCCCGTGTCGTCGTAGAACTCCCAGGCGTGCATCGGCCGCACGTCGGCCTCGATGCCGCGGAACAGGTGGATCGAGTTCGGGTGCTCGAAGTGGATGGCCCGCCCCTCGGCGGGGACCAGGGCGCAGCGGACGAACGTCGTGTTGCTCCAGATCGGCATCGCCGACGCGCCGGTGGCGTACCGGACGTTGGGTTCGTTGAACAGCAGGCAGGCCTCGACGCCTTGCGCGCGCATCGCGGCCTGAAGGCGCGCCAGCCGCCCGGTCCGCAGGCGGGCCAGATCGACGGGATGATCCATGGTGCGCGAATCTTAGCATCTCGCCGGCCGGCCCCGTCCCGGCCGGAAGTGTGATTGAATGGCCCGCGTTCCGGCCACCTGTTTCACGACTCGAATCGGAGCCATGTGATGAATCGTCCCGTCCCCGGTCGTTGTTCCCGCAAAGCGCGCGTCGCCGTCGTCCTGAGCCTCGTCACGGGGCTCGTCGCCGCCGGGCTCTGCACCATGAGCCGCGCCGCGGAGAATCCGTACGCCCCGGACACGCCGGAGGCGGGATCGGTCGAAGCCATCGCGCGCGACACCACCGAGCCGCGCTTCCTGAGTCCCTGGGTGGCGTATGTGCCGGCCTCGACGACCGTGCCGTCCCCCACGAAGCACCTCGGCCACCTCGCCGGCGCGGCGGGGGAGCTGAGCCACGCCGGACAGATCCAGGGCTACATGCGGGCGATCGCCGCGGCGTCCCCGCGCCTGCGCGTCGAGACGATCGGCAGGACGGAGGAGGGGAGGGAGATCGTCCTCGTGGTGATCGCCGACGAGGCCGGCATCCGCGACCTGGCGCGGCTCAAGGCGGCGACCGCGGCGCTCGCCGATCCGCGCCGCACCAGCCCGGAGGAGGCGGAGCGGATCATCGCGACGGCGCGGCCGATCTACTACTTCAACTGCGGCCTGCACGCCGACGAGACCGGCAGCCCCGAGATGGGGCTCGAGCTGGCCTACCGGCTGGCGGTCTCCGAGCAGCCGATGATCCGGGCGATCCGCGAGAAGGTCCTGGTGCTGATCAATCCGTTCGCCGAGCCGGACGGACGTGACAAGGTGGCCGACTGGTTCTACCGCTACCTCAAGGGGAAGACCGATTACGACGCGCTGCCGCGCATGTCCCCCCCCTACTGGAACCGCTACGTCTACGTGGACATCAACCGCGACGCGCACCAGAAGGCGTTCGGGGCGACGCGGGCGGTGCACGACATGTTCCACGACTACCACCCGACGGTGGTGCACGACCTGCACGAGGCGATCGCTCTCCTGCAGACCTGGAACGGCACCGGCCCGTACAATCCGCACCTCGATCCGATCGTCACCAGCCAGTTCCTGGAGATGAGCTTCCACGAGGTCACGGCCCTGACCGCGATGGGGATGCCCGGCGTCTGGACCTGGGACTTCGGCGAGAACTTCGGCCTGCACTACCTCGACTCGGTCGCCATGAACCACAACAGCATCGGGCGCGGCTACGAGACCTTCGGCAACAGCACGCCCGAGACGACCGATCGCTCGATCGTGGGGGGCGGGACGGAGCAGGAGACCTACATGACTCGCGAGTGGTTCCGCCCGGTGCCGCCGCCCCAGGCCTTCCGCTGGTCGATGCGCGACAATGTCAATTACCAGCAGACCGGCGCGCTCTCGATCCTCGACTGGAGCGCCCGCCACGCGCAGGAGATGCTGCGCAACTTCTACCGCACCGGCTACAACTCCTGGCGCAAGGGGGTGACCGAGAAGCCCTTCGCCTTCGTCATTCCGGACGGGCAGGACGACCCGATGCGGGTGGCGGCGATGATCAACCGGCTGCGCGACCAGCGGATCGAGGTCGGCCGCCTGACCGCCGATCTCAAGGTGGCCGAGGGGAGCTTCCCGCGCGGCAGCTTCATCGTGAAGCTGGACCAGCCGTACAGGAACTACGCGGTGGACGTCCTGGAGCCGCAGCGCTTCCCGGCCGAATCGCCGAGCATCCCGTACGACGACGTCTCGTGGGCCTTCCCGGTCGGATTCGGCGTCAGCGCCGCGCGCATCGACGACGAGCGCGTGAAGGGGGCGCCCGCCGAGCTCCTCAAGACCGACGTGGAGCCCCGGGGACAGGTCACCGGCGACGGCCCCGTCTTTCTGCTCAGGGACACCGGCCAGGAGGGGCTCCTCGCCGCGCGCGTCCGCCTGTCGCGCTTCAAGGTCGAGATCGCGGAGAAGGCGTTTCGCAGCGGCACCGTCGACTACCCGGCCGGATCGTGGGTCCTGTCGCGCCAGGACGGCCTGCGCGCCGGTCTCGAGGCCGTGAGCCGCGAGCTGGCGCTCGATTTCCGCGCCGCGCCGAAGGCTCCCGAGGTGGCCCGCCACGAGGCCCCCCTGCCGCGCCTGGGCGTCTGGGTCCCCTGGGCCGACACCGACTCCATGGGCTGGATCCGCTACACCCTCGACCGGGAGAAGATCCCGTTCACCTACCTGCGCGACGAGGACGTGCGCGCCGGCGGGCTGAGACAGAAGGTGGATGTCATCGTGTACGGCCCGTTCGCGCGGCTCGAGCTGCAGGGGCAGATCCACGGCATCGCGCCGACCGCGGGCCCGATGGCGTACACGCGCACCCCGGAGTTTCCCAGCCACGGCGAGCCGGTCGCCTCCGAGGACATCACCGGTGGGCCGGGGTTCGTCGGGCTCGAAGCGATCCGGCGATTCGTGGAGGAGGGGGGCGTGCTGCTCACGCTCGGGAACGGCTCGACGCTCGTTCTCGAGGGGGGGCTGGTGCGCGGCATGCGGCGCGCATCGGGAATCGAAGTGTTCACGCCCGGCAGCGAGCTGCGCCTGAGCTTCGAGCGGGCCGACCATCCGATCGCCTACGGCTACGGCGCCGGCACCTCGGTGTTCCGCCTGAACAACCCGGTCTACGACATGCCGATGCGCTGGGCGACCATGGCCTACTGCACCTCCTGCCTCGAGGGCCCCGTCGACCGGCGCTTCGTCGTGTCGACCTGGGGCGGCCCGGGCCCGATGGTGGTGAGCGGCGGCATGCGCGGCGAAGCCGATCTGCAGGGGCGCCCCGCCATCTTCGACGTGCCGCAGGGGCGCGGCCACGTCGTGGCCTACAACTTCAGCCCGATCCACCGCGACATGAACCGATCGGACCATCGACTGCTGTGGAACGCGATCCTCAACTGGGACCACCTGCCGCGCTGACCGGGGCGGGCCGCCCGGTCTTCTCCGAGGGCCTCTCCCGGGCGCTCACCCCGGGTTCCCGACCAGGCCCTCGTACTCCTCCGGCGTGTTGAAGTTCTTCAGGCTGTCCAGATCGCGGTCGGCCTCTAGGAGATCGGCGGCGGCCACGAACCGGGTCCTGCATTCCTCGAAGAGGAAGAAGGGCCGGCGCCGATGGCGGGCGAGCAGAGCGCGCGCCGCCTGAAGCACATCGATCCGGTAGACCGCGGCGAGCGGGTGATGGAGCCCCCCGACCACCGGCACGGCAATGTCGTTGTCGTCGAGAAGCGCCAGCATGCGCGTCACGAAGGCCGGCTTCAAGAGAGGCACGTCGCAGGAGGACACGAACGCCGCCTGGACCGTTCCCTGGAGCGCCGCGAG
>Ga0070704_100000762_pt1 | contig 15854 bp, 15 predicted proteins | sample KBSK5252metaG_FD_65467 | JGI IMG/M metagenome (GOLD analysis project Ga0070704, IMG submission 65467) | Corn, switchgrass and miscanthus rhizosphere microbial communities from Kellogg Biological Station, Michigan, USA - KBS K5-25-2 metaG | ecosystem: Host-associated > Plants > Roots >...
AGCATCGCCGTCTCGTACGGCAGCTTCGACCTCGAGCACTTGGACAGCCACCGTGACGGCCTGCAGCGGCTGATCCAGCGCATCGTCAAGGTCGAGAACTTTCCGGAGGAGACGCTCCTCAACATCAACCTGCCGCCGATCCCGGCGTCGGAAGTGAAGGGCGTGAAGGCCACGAACCTCGGGAGCCGGGTGTTCCACGAGGAAATCGCTCGCATGAAGGATCCTTGGGGGCGCGACATCTACTGGATCGGGGGCGGCCACGTTACCTGGTCGGGAGGCGCCGACTCGGACTTTCAGGCCGTGAAGGACGGGTACATCTCGGTGACGCCCCTGCACGTGGACCTGACCAACTACGAGCTCCTCGAAGTCGTGCGGCAGTGGAATCTCGGGCAATGATGGGCCGAGACGGATTCGGGGGGTATCGAGCCCGGCTCGTCGAAGGGCTACGCGCCAAGGGCATCCGTGATCTGGCGGTGCTGAGAGCCTTCGCCGAAACGCCGCGACATCTCTTCGTCCCACAGGCCCTGCGCCATCGCGCCTACGAGGATGCGGCGCTTCCGATCGGCAATGGCCAGACCATCTCTCAACCGTTCACGCAGGCGCGCTACCTCGAGACGCTGGCGCTCACGGGCAAGGAGCGGGTGCTCGAGATCGGTACCGGCTCGGGTTACCAGACGGCGCTCCTCGCCGCGCTCGCGGACCAGGTGTTCACGATCGAGCGGGTGCGCACCCTCGCCGAGACGGCCCAGGCGGCCCTCAAAGCGGCGGCTGCGGCCAATGTCTCCCTGCTGGTGGGTGACGGTACCCTCGGCTGGAGCGCCTACGCGCCCTACCACGCCATCCTCGTCGCGGCCGGTGGACCTGAAGTGCCTCAGCCCCTCGTGGACCAGCTGACACCGAGAGGACGGATGATCATCCCGCTGGGGGCGAAGGGCGCCCAGACCCTCACGCTGGTGCGTCGGACGGCAAGCGGGACCGAGGTCACCGCGCTCGGCGACGCGCGCTTCGTCCCCTTGGTCGGGGAGCACGGCTTCGATGCTTGAACGGTTCGTCGATTGGCTCCTGAGCGGTCTGCTGCAGCTCGGCTACCCGGGAATCGTCGCGTTGATGGCCATGGAGTCGTCGATTCTCCCCGTGCCCAGCGAGCTCGTGATGCCGCCGGCCGGTTACTGGGCGGCCAAGGGTGAGATGAGCTTCGTCATCGCGGTCGCGTGTGGGGTGCTCGGCAGCGTCATCGGCGCGCTCGCGAACTACTACGGTGCGCGCTGGATCGGCGGCCCGTTCCTGCGGCGCTACGGCAAGTACGTCTTCCTGACCGAGTCGGCCCTGACACGTTCAGAGCGGTTCTTCGCCCAGCACGGTGAGTTCAGTACATTCGTCGGGCGGCTCTTTCCCGTCGTGCGGCATCTCATCTCGATCCCAGCAGGCCTGCACCGCATGCCGCTCCCCAAGTTCATCGGCTATACCGCCCTCGGCTCGTTCGTGTGGTGCGCGATTCTCACGTGGATCGGCTACGCCCTGGGCCGGAACGAGGCGGTGTTGCGAACCGATGAGGTGCAGCGCTACGTCACCTGGGTGATCGTGGCCCTCATCCCGATTGTCGGCGTCGCGGCCGCCCTGTACATCCGCCGACAGCGCGGCCGGCAGCGCGCCTCGCCGAGTCAGTGAGCCGCCGCCGCTGGATGGTCCGGGGGCGGGTGCAGGGTGTCGGATTTCGGTGGTTCGTGTGGCGCGAGGCGGACCGCCTGGGTCTGGGCGGGTTCGCGCGCAATCTGCGCGATGGCGCGGTTGAAGTGGTTTCTCAAGGGCCCGACGAAGCGCTCGACCGGTTTGCACAGGCCCTGCGTCGGGGCCCGTCGGGGGCGCGAGTGGATGCGCTCGAACAACTTGACGTTCCAGCGGAGCTTGAAGTCCCCAACTCATTCGAAATCAAGTGATCTCAGTCGATGAATTGCGGCGCGCGATCCGCGAAGTGCCGAACTTCCCGAAACCGGGAATCGGCTTCAAGGACGTCACGCCGATCCTGCTCGACGTCGAGCTGTTTGGGGGCGCGGTCGACCTGATGGCGGACCCGTACGCCGGGGCGGGGATCTCGAAGGTCGTCAGCATCGAGTCTCGGGGGTTCATTTTCGGCGCACCGATCGCTCTGCGGCTCGGCGCCGGGCTGGTCCCGATCCGGAAGCCAGGCAAGCTGCCCGCAGCCACACACCGGGTCGAGTACGCCCTCGAGTACGGCACCGACGCGCTGGAGATGCACCACGACGCGGTGGGGCCGAACGATCGGGTGCTGGTGGTGGACGACGTGCTGGCCACGGGCGGGACGGCGGCGGCGGCCGCGCAGCTCGTGGGCGCGACGGGCGGTGCAGTGGTGGGCTTCAGTTTTCTCGTCGAGCTCGACTTCCTGAAGGGCCGACAGCGCCTTCAGGGGCGGCGCGTCGAGGCCTTGCTGCACTACACGTAACTCACCTACATTTGGGCGCTTACGCCCCTGTAGCTCAGGTGGATAGAGCAGCGGTTTCCTAAACCGTTGGCCGGGTGTTCGAGTCACCCCAGGGGCACACACGAAAAGCAGGTTGTGAAGGATCAGAAGGTTGGTGGAGGTTGTGAGCAACCGCGCCACCAACCCTCCACCAACCTTCACCAACCTTGATGACCTTCACAACCTGAGGTTCGATGGCGACGCAGTCCGTGACACCAGCCGTACCGACGCAGGCGGAACCGTTCCTGGAGCGGGTGCTCGCGTGGACCAGGACCCATAGACAAGCCACGAGCTGGATTGGCACCGTGCTGGTCGTGGGTGCCGTCCTGATGGTTTGGACCGCCTCGTCCACCAGGCGCAGCGAAGCGATCGCCGGTCGCCAACTGCAGGGCGCGCGATATGCCTTCGACAATCAGAATCTGCCGCTCGCCGCCAGTGAACTGGCGCGGCTCATCGAGAACTACTCGAGCACGAATGCCGCAGCCGAAGGACGCCTGCTGCTCGCGCAGGTGCGGCTACTGCAGGGGCAGCCCCAACAGGCGGTGGAGTTGATGCACGCCTTCGCGCCCAAGGCCCGCGTGGCATTCCGGGCACAGGCGTACGGGCTCCTGGGGGCGGCCTACGAGAACCTGGGACGGCAAAGGGAAGCCGCTGAGGCGTACCAGAACGGCGCGGAGCGGGCTCGGATGGACTTCCTCAAGGCTCAGATGCTGTCGGACGCGGGCAGGGCGTGGGTGGCGGCCGGAGACACGGCAAAGGCCATCGCTGCGTACCGGAGGATCGTGGAGCAGCTCCCAAAAGAGGCGGCCGTCGCGGAAGCAAAGGTGCGTCTGGGTGAACTCACCAAGGGGACACTGTGACACTACTCAACTTCGTATAATAGATGTTATGTTAAGTTGACGTATGTGTGAATGTGGACAAGCCGATCATGTGAGCACGCCCCTGAACACCATCCGCCCCTCCCCGGCAAGCCATACGTCCTCATAGCCCCCGCCCGTAGCCCTAGTCGCTTTGATCTCCAGAAGTCGCCCGGTACGCGTCACAATGTTGATGGGCAGACGTCCCAATCCCCATTCCTGAATGGCGCAGGCGGCGGCGACCGAGCCGGTCCCGCAAGCCAGGGTTTCGGCCTCCACCCCCCGTTCGTAGGTCCGCATCCGCCACTCCCGGTCGCTGCTCCCGGGAGAGATGAAGTTCACGTTGGCGCCCTCCGGAGCGAGCGTCGGATCGAGCCGGAGGGCCCGGCCGCGACCCATCAGGTCCACCTGGTCCACGTCGTCCAGGAGCACGACCAGGTGGGGTACGCCCACCTGGCCGAGGGCCGCCCGGCGCTCCCCGGGGGCCAGGCCGAGCCCAGGGACCTCTTTGGGGGCCTCCACGGGCGCCAGGTGCAGCTCGGCGCGACCCGGTCCGGCGGTGCGGCTCCGATAGACCCCGGCGTCGGTCTCGAGGTCCATCCCGTCGGGGGCGCCGAGGCTCAGATGGGCGGCCAGTGTGGTGCTGCACAGGGCGGCGTTGCCGCACATGGCGGCGCGGGAGCCATCGGAGTTGAAATAGATCATCCGGACGGCCCCTGGGTGGGACCCCGGGGCCACAAAAACCAGCCCATCGGCTCCCACGCCGGTACCGCGGGCGCAGGTTGCCTGGATGTCGGCGGGGGTCCAATCGTCGGGCGCCGAGATCCGTCCGCCGACCATGACGAAGTCGTTCCCCGACCCCGTCATCTTGTAGATCGGGAGGCCGATCAAATGCGGCCGAACCACCTCTGGAGCCGAAGCCGCGGCACCATCCACACCGCCTCGCGGACGATGGCCCGATTCATCTTGCTTTGCCCCTCGGTCCGGTCGACGAACACGATGGGGATCTCCCGGAGCTTGAATCCTTTTCGCCATGCGCGCACGCTCATCTCGATCTGAAAGGCGTATCCATTGGAGCGCACCTGAGACAGGTCAATCGTCTCGAGCACTCGCCTGCGAAAACACTTGAAGCCGCCCGTCAGGTCCCAGATACGGAGCCCCGTGATCCAGCGGGCGTAAATGTTGGCGCAATAGGATAGCATCAACCGCCCCATCGGCCAATTTACTACGGTCACCTTCCCGTCGAGATAGCGGGATCCCAGCACCACGTCGGCGTCCTCGATGGCCTTGAGAAACTCCTTTAAGTGCGCGGGGTCGTGCGAGAAGTCGGCGTCCATTTCGAAGACGAAGTCGTAGCCCCGCTCCAAGGCCCAGCCGAATCCCCTGATGTACGCGGTGCCAAGGCCGAGCTTTCCCCCCCGATGGAGCACGTGCACCCGGGGGTTCTGCGTGGCCAGCTCATCGGCCATCCGACCGGTGCCATCAGGGGAATTGTCATCCACCACCAGCACGTCGAGTCGCGGGTCCTGCGACAGGACCTGCGGTACGATGTTCAGGAGGTTCGGCGCCTCGTTGTAGGTCGGGATGACGACCAGCGCGCGCTCAGGCACCGCGCCTCCGCCACGCGGCAGGTCCCACGACCGCCCCGAGCACGAGGAGGAGTGACACCCAGGTGATCATCTTGCCCCGGCGGAACGCCCGGCTGTCGAACGTCAGCTCGATGGCCTTCGCGCCGGGGGGCACGGGGACGGTGATCAGCGTCCAGTCCCCTCGCAACACCCGCGCGGGCGCACCGTCCACCGTGGCGTGCCAATCGGGATACCAGTTCTCGGCGACGAGGGCATAGCTGGCGGAGGCGGGCACGGGGTCGAGCGCGATGGACATGCGTCCGGGCTCCCAATGGGTCACCGTCGCCCGCGCGGGACTGGCGGCCGGAAGGCCGGTCAGGGCGGCAGCCAGCACGGAATCGCGGCTGTCGAGGATCACGATCCGATCGATCGCCATGCGGGGGTCCACCAGTGTCGCCACGATTTGCGCGGAATCGAGGTTCGCGGCGGCGGGCACGATGCGCGCGTACGGCACGGGCGCGATCCGCTCGAACAACTGGGCCGCGCCGGTTGGTGTCGGCGCGTCCCGCAAGACGCGGGTGAACCCCGGGATCGAATCGAGGCCCTGAGTGGCCGCGGGGACGACCACCCAGTGCACGGCGAACAGGTCCCAGAGGTGGAGGTTCCCCATGTTGCGCCACTCGTCCCGCCCTCCCATCACATCGACGAAATAACGGATCTCGAAGCCGTGCACGCCCAGGAGCTGGGGGACGTCCTCGGCCATGAGCACCGCGCCCGGATAGACGGGGTGCGGACGGGGGCCGACCAGCAGGCCCAGGTCGAGCGCGCGGGCCGGCGCCGGTCCCGGCGTCGCCTTGATGCGTTCCGTGACGGCATCGGCGCGATAGAGATCCCGGTCGAGCGTGCTGTACGTCCAGAACTGCTTCGCGTTGAGCCACAGGTCGGCGCCGATCACGAGCGCCAGCGCGATCGGCCACTGGGCGATCGCCAGGCGCCCTCGGATCCCCGCCCACGCCACTCCCGCGACGGCCGCGAGCGCGATCGCGCTCGTCACCGCGCCGAACATGATGTCGCTACTGGCGACCGGCTGGCCCTGCGCGAGCGCGCCGGCCATCGCGCCGAACACACCCGCCACCGCCAGCAACGCGAGCACCGCCGCACCGATCAGCCACGCCCGCACATGCGTCTTGCAGGTGGCCTCGTCGGCGCGGCGCTCGAGCCGCTCGACCCCGAACGCCGCGAAACACGCCACCACGAAGACGACGACGAAGTACGCCATCCCCGGCGCGCGCATTTGCTTGACGTACGGCATCACCGACCACCACAGGTGATAGAACGGCGTGCCCTTCCCCAGGCCGATCAGGAGGAATACCAGTCCGATTCCGGCCAGCCACAGCCGCAGGCGCCGCTCCTTCCCTGCCCCCGCGCCGAGCAGGGCCAACGCGATGACGGGGAGCCCGAGGTACTCGGAGTGCAACTTGATCCCGTTGGTTCCCCAATACGTCCCCGGGGCGCCCCACCCCACGAAGTTCTTGAGGAAGAACTCCGGGATGTGCATCCAGGGAATGCCGTACGTCGTCGAGCCCTCGAACCCGCCCTGAACGGTCACCGCGCGCGGCGACAGCGGCATGTGGCTGAATGCCGGCAGCAGCTGAATGGCGGCGATGCCGAAGCCTACGGCAACCGCGGCCGACGCCATCCCCAGCGTCCGGATCCGCTCGCCGGTGCTGGCAGTGCCGGGTCCGAAACAGAGATACAAGGCGAACAGCCCCGCCGCGATCAGCATGTAGTACGTCATCTGCACATGCTGGGTGAGAATGCTGAGACCGATGCCCAGCGCCGTTACGCTGTAGCCCCACAGGCGGCGGTCCCGCATGCCGGCCACGAGGCCAAGCAGGACGAGCGGCAGCAGCGCCGTGACGACCAACTTCCCGTCATGTCCGGGCTGCGCGTACGACGCGACGAGCCCCGACAACTGGTACGCCAGACCACCGACTACCGCGCCACTCCACGACACCTGGAGCCGGCGCAGCAGCAGGTACATGAACAGGCCCGCCAAGACGTAGTGAACGAAAAACCCGATGTTGATGACGGTGGCGGTCGGCATGACGAGACGGAGAAACGCCGTGGGATACAGGACGTCTCCGGTCCCGAGGGCGGCGACGTACGGCATCCCGCCGAAGATCTCGGGATTCCAGAGCGGGACGTGTCCCAAGCGCCGCCACCACTCGGCACCCCAGCCGCGGAACGGCAGGCCGGCGGTGACCTGGTCGCTGAGCGGGCCGGCGAGCCACTGCCCGCGCAGCATCGGCAGGCTCAGCAGCGCGATCCACAGGGTGAACAGTCCCGTGGCGACGAGCGTGGGCCGCGCCGGCGTGTACGGGGAGAGGGGGAGCGTGGTTTGGGGAACGTCGCTAGGGCGACTCAGGGGATCCCTCCGCTGTGGAGCGCCGCACCAGGGCGACGCTGATCAGCGCCGCGCCCGCTTCCGTGACCGTGAGCAATACCCGTGAGCCGACGCTGGCGGCCAGCGCACCCCCGCTTCCCAGGGACGGCGTCAGCAAACTGACCATGACCAGCTCCCGCACGCCGATGCCGCCGGGAGCAAACAGCGCCAGGGTGCCCAGAATGTAGCTGAGAGTGAACGCGCCGGCTGCGGTGGCGAACGAGAGCTGGGTCTCGGGGAGGAGCCCACGAATGAACAGCCAGAACGCGATGCCATAGGTCAGCCAGCCGAGGAACATCAGCGCGCCGCTGGAGCCCACCGCCGACAGGGGCAGCGCCGTGAGCGGCGCGTCGGCGTTCATCAGGCGTCCCACCCACCGGGCCGAGGGTCCCCAGACCAGAACGCCGAGTGATGCGAGCGCGACCAGCAGGCCGACCGCGAGGCGCAGACCCGAGGTCGCTTGGGGTGTGGTTCCCGCGACCACGGCCACTCCCGTGCCGAGCACCAGGGCCTGGAAGGCCACGGCGGACGCCGCGGCGGCGCTGCCGCGCACGCCGGCGCGCTGCGCCAGCACCACCAGGCCGGTCACGCTCCAGATTTTCCCCGGCACGTAGCGGCCGAGGTTCGCCAGGGACCAGGCCCGCGCGGCGTCGCCGAAACCGATTCGTTGCGCCCACCCGGCGAGCAAGCGGCGCCAGGCTTCGATGTACCATGCGTAGGTGAGGAAGACAGTCAGCGTGGCGAGGCCGAGCAACCCGGCCCGCGGGTGGAGATGAATCTCCAGCGATCGGAACTCCGCCCAGTTTCTTCCTACCGTCCGGGCGACGAGCACGATCACTACCAGGGCGACGGCCGCCTGGATGGCCCAGAGCCACCGCCGTGCGTTTGTCAGCTCAGTCCTTGACGAATTTGTAGGCGATCGAGCGCGCCAGCATCCAGAACGGCGCGGGAATCGGCGGATAGAAGTACGTGCCACCCCAATCCGCCAGGCGGAACCCGTTCATCTCGCCCAAGCGGCTGATCGTTTGGCGCGTCCAACTGTAGATGTGTCCCTGCCGATCGGCGACGCGGAAGAGATTCCAGATGATCTCCTTGATGTGATACGGGTTGGGCACGGAGACCATCCACACGCCCCCGGGCTTCAGCACGCGATGGATCTCGCCGGCAGTGTTGTACGCAGTCGGCGTGTGCTCGAGCACCTCGACCATGAAGACGTAGTCGAACGAGGCATCGGGAAACGGCAGACCCGACGTGATGTCGTGAATCAGGATGTCGGGGGCGGCGAACTCGGGGGCGATGTCGAGACCCTGATACTTCACACCCTGCGGCAGGTACTTGCGGAGATCGCCGTTGCGTGAGCCGATGTCGAGGACCGCGCTGCCGGGGCGCACCTGCGCCAGCTGCATGTGCTTGCGGAACCGCATGCGCTCTTCGCCGGAATTGCGCCAGTCGTGGCGTTCGCTGTAGAACTTGGTAAGCTCGGGTGACGCCGTCGCGATTCGTTCAGCCATCGGTAGTCCTTGGCGAAGTCCTTGTCAGTCAGGTAGTTGAGTGGTCGAGCAGGGAAAGATATATAGTATCAACCCCATGCGCATCCTGCACATTGTGACGGCGTTCCCCCGCACTCCGGACGACGTCATCACGCCGTGGCTGGTGAAGCTGTTGCAACGACTGCGTGCCGCGGGGCACGAGGTGGAGGTCTTTACGTCGGCGTACAAGGGGGCGGGCGACCAGGTGCTCGCCGGAATTCCCGTGTATCGCTTCCGGTACTTCTTCCGCCGCTGGGAGGACCTGACGCACGAGGAGACCGCGCCCGATCGGATGCGGCGGTCACTCCTGTATCGGGTCCTTCCCTTGTTTTTCGTTGCCGCCGGCATGCTGGCGATCTGGCGGCACTGCCGGCGCCACCGCTACGACGTCATTCACGTGCACTGGCCCATGCCCCTCGCACTGCTCGGGTGGGCCGCGCAGCGGGCGCGCCGCGCACCGCTCGTAAGCACGTTTTACGGCGTCGAGCTGCGCTGGGTCAAAGGATCGCTGCGGGCCCTCAAGTGGCTGGTCCGCTGGGCGGCCCGCCGGTCCGACCGGGTGGTGGCCATCTCCACCTACACGGCAGCCGAGCTCCGTGAGCTCGCCGACGTACCCATCGAGGTCATCCCCTACACCACTTCCCTGCCCGACCCTCCGGCGCTACCGCGGACGGTCGGCGGGGCGCCCACTGTCTTGTTCGTCGGGCGCCTGGTCGAGCGGAAGGGCGTCAACTACCTCATCGAGGCGATGGGCCTCCTGCGGGATACGGCGCGCCTGGTGATCGTGGGAGATGGTCCGGAGCGGCCCAAGCTCGAAGCCGCGGCCCGACGCCTGGGGATCGCTGACCGGATCGAATTCCGCGGCAAGGTCTCGTCGACCGAGCTGCAGGCCGCGTACGCGCGCGCCGGCGCGTTCGTATTGCCCTCGGTCTTTGATGCCCGCGGCGATACCGAGGGCCTCGGCGTGGTGGCCCTCGAGGCGATGAACTACGGCACGCCAGTCGTGGCTAGCCGTATCGGGGGGATTCCGGACGTTGTGGAGGATGGCGTCACCGGGCTCCTCGTGCCCCCCGGCGACGCCGCGGCGCTCGCCGCCGCGCTACGCCGGCTGCGCGACGAGCCCGACCTCGCTCGGAAGCTGGGCGACGCGGGCCGTCGGCGACTGCGCGAGCAATTCAGCTGGGAGGCGATCACCGCCCGGTGGGAGGCGGTGTACTCGAGCCTCCGTTAGCGGATGATATCCACCCACCCGTCCTCGTTCGCGACGAGCACGCGCCTCCGGGCTGCGTCGACCGCGATCTCGCGCGGCACGCCGCCCGTGGTGAGGGTGTCCAGGGTCGTACGGGAAGCACGATCCAGCACCTGTACCTTGCCGGCGAATACCAAGCCGACGTACAGCCTTGTCCCGTCCGCGCTGAGGGCGAGGCCTTCGCCACCGCCGGCGAGCGGCACGGGTGGGGCGGCGATGCCGCTGGCGAGGTCGACGATGCGGAGCGCATTTCCCGTTTCATCCGCGACGTACAGCTCCCGCTGGTCGAGAGAGATCGCCATTCCTTGAGTTGTGCCGCCCAACGTGAAGGTCCGCGCGACGGTCATCGTGTGCCAGTTCACTTCCAACACACTGCCTCCATCGCGCGTGGCGACGTAGAGGAACCGGTCGTTCGGATGCATGAGCAGATGGTGCGAGGTCGCCGGCAAGTTGATGGAATCGACGACGGCGTCATTGGCGAGGGCGATCTTGTAGAGGCGGTTCACGTTCGTGGTCACAAACAGTGTGTTCCCATCGGCGGAGACGGCCACGGGGAGCGGCTCGCCGGTCACGGGGATCGTGCGAGTCTGCGTGTTACTTGCCACGTCGATGACACTGACGTAGTGGCCAGACAAGTTGGGGACGTACGCCGTCGTTCCGGCGGCGTTGAATGTTACGAACGTTGGTAAGAACCCTACCGGCACCGAGTCGGTGAACGTCAAGTTCGGGAGGTTGAGACGCTGGACCCTGGAGGCCCCGTCGCGCGTGACATACGCGATGTCGCCCGCAACGGCAACGCCGAGCGGGCCTCCGGGAAGCAGTATCGTGTCTATGAGTTCCGGCGGCCCTAGCCCCGTCGGGGCACCGCAGGTCACACTGAACGCCACGAGGGCCACAGCAACGAGTGAATACGCACGTCTCACGGCGCGCTCCTGGTGGTTTTTGGGGTTCGGAGTGGAACAGATGGGTTGGGGAGGGGCTTTGCAAGGGGAACCGCACCAAACGGCATACGGTCGTGCGTAAGGTTGGTCTACCAACCAGCTTGGGCGGCGACTGCGGTCCACCGCGTGGGGCGCACGTGGGACGCCGCAGCGGCAAGGCGTGCGGGCACGACGTCCACCCAGCCGGCCTCGTTCGCGATCACCAGGACCCTGCCCGACTTGTCGAACGCCATGCCGCGCGGCCGACCGCCCGTCGGGAGCGTCGCCCGGAGCTTGAGCGAGGCGCGATCGAGCACCGCGACGGCACCAGCCGACACCTGCGCGAGGTACAGCTCCCGTTCGTCCGGGCTGAGGGCGAGCCCGATCGCGGGGCCGCCGCGGATCAACGGGCCGATGCGCTGGCCGGTGGGCAAGGAGACCACATCCAGTCCATGGTGCTCGTTCGCGACGTAGAGCGTCATGCCGTCGCGCGACACGGCGAGCCCCTGGGGTTGACCGCCGAGTTTGAAGGTCCGCGTCACGCGGTGGTGCACGGTGTCCACTTCCAACACGGTGCCACCGGCCCGGGTGGACACATAGAGCCGGGCACCCGTGGGGTCCAGCGCCAGATGATGAGACGTCGCGGGCAATGGCAGGGCGGCGACGATGCGCTGTGTGGCCAGGCATAAGCCGTAGAGGCGGTCTTCGTTGGTCGTGAAGTACAACGTTCGGCCGTTGCGTGCCAGGAGGATGGGGAATGGGTTGCCTGGCACCGAGAGGAATTCGGCCGGCGCATGGGTCACCGCGTCGATCACGGCGATGCGGTCGCAGTATTGAATGCTGACGTAGGCGCGTGTGCCCGCCGCGTCGAACGTGATGCCGCTCGGTACGCAACCGACGGGGATCGTCCCCACGAACCGGCCCGCGGCAAGATCGAGGCGTTCGACTGCCGCGGCGTGCGCGCGGGTGATGTACGCCACGCGCGACCCGTGGATGGCGACACCGAACGGCGCCCCACCGAGCTCGAGGCGCAGGGGAAGGACGGGACCCCCAATGATCCCAAGCGGTCGCAGCTCGAGGCGTCCGCCTCCATCCTCGGGAGCCGTGCGTCGCAGGGCGTGGTCGGTCGCACCGCCCCCCGCCCTGCCACGATGACACAGCTTCAGGAAGCGACGCAGCACCTCGCTCGTTCCCACGCGGCGCAGCTCGCTCCAGCGGAGTCCGGTGAGGCGGCGGATCAGACGATAGGACATCGCCGGGTCGACGTGCGCGCGCCGGGCGAGGGCGAGCAGCGTCGCCCCGCTCCGGTCGGCTTCGAACATCCAGTACAAGACGCTCGCCCAACCGGTGAGCATCTCGTAGGGCGGCAGGCCTTCGCGGCGTAGCAGGCGGGCCAGCTGAAAGCGGGTGCGCAGGCCCAGGCGTGCGGCCACGATGTCCGCCGACCCGGTGCGCCCGTTTTCACAGACCACCACGTTGATGACCGCCCGCCCCTGCGCCGAGAGCCACGGCAGGCGGGTGAGTATTGCAGACGCGAGCGGCAGCGGAGGCATTGGTCCCCTGTGGCGCGAGTGCAACAGGCCATGCACGAACCATCGTTTCCTCACGCAACGATGGTGCCACAATCGCAAGCGCCTACTACTCGGGGGCCGCCTTTGCTAGCGTTGCGCTGGCGCCACGGTCACGCGGAGTCCCGGTCCCGCAGCCGTCCCAGCTCCCGATCGATGGCCCGCAGCTCCTCGCGCATCCCGGCGATCATTTCGCCCACGAACCCGAAGCCGAACAGCGAGACGCCCGCGATGACGAGGACCATGATCAGATCGAGCAGGGGTCGGAACCCCACGTGCGGGGGTCCGAAGCGCAGGTAGAGCGCCACCACGCCGACGACGAGCCCCAGCGAGAACAGCAGGGCGCCGGCGACGCCGAAAAACAGCATCGGCTTGCGCCCGAACCGCAGCTGGAACCAGACCGACAGCAGATCGAGCGCGCCCACGGGGATGCGGGCGATGCCGAACTTCGACCGACCGGCGCGGCGCGGGTGGAGCGGGACGGGCCGCTGGGCGATGCGGAAGCCCTGGGTCGCCGCGATGACGACCATGAAGCGATGCCAGTCGGGGCGGGTCGGCACGACATCCATCACCTCGCGGCGGTACGCTTTGACCGAGTTCAGATCGGCCACCCGTACGCCGAACAACCAGCGGGACAGGAGGTTGTACACGCTCGACACGAAGCGCTTGTCGTAATGCCCTTGCTTGGTCCCCGTCACGATGTCGGCCTGCCCCTCGAGGATCGGCGCCACGAGGCCGGGAATGTCGGCCGGGAGGTACTGCAGGTCGGCGGGATAGAACACGAGCACGCGCCCGCGCGCGGCATCGGCGCCCGACTTGAGGGCGTCGGCGATCCCCCGCTGCGCGCGGTGCGTGACCACCCGGACGAAGGGATGCTTGGCCGCCAGCTCGGCGAGCACGCGCGGCGTCGCGTCGTGACTGCCGTCGTCCACGATCACCAGCTCGCAGGCGTAGGGCAGCGGCAGCAACGCTTCGCGCGCGAGCCGGACGAACTCGGGCAGGTTTTCGGCCTCGTCCTTCGCGGGGACGAGCACGCTGACCTCGGGCGGCGTCGAATGCGTCGCGAGGCTCACAAGCGTTTGCGCATCCGCGCGGGGAGAATGCCGAGCTGGTCGCGGTATTTGGCGACGGTGCGGCGCGCGATCTTCACGCCGCGCTGCGCGAACATCTGGACGATCTGCTGGTCGGTGAGCGGGTCCTTGGGGTCCTCGTCATCCACCATCTTCTGAATCTGCGCCTTGATCGACCGGGCGCTCGCGTCCTCCCCGGTCGTCGTCGTGAGACCGCTCGAGAAGAAAAACTTGAGCGGCAGGAGGCCGCGCGGCGTCTGGACGTATTTCTCGTTGGTCACGCGGCTCACCGTACTCTCGTGCATGCTGATGACGTCCGCCACCTCGCGCAGCGTGAGGGGCTTCAGGAATTCGATCCCCTTCTCGAAGAAGTCCCGCTGCCGGTCGACAATGAAGTTCATCACCTTGAGCATCGTCTGGCGGCGCTGCTCGATCGCCTGAATCATCCAATGGGCGCTGTTGAGGCGCTGGTTGATGAACTCCTTACTCTCGGTGTCGTACTTCTTCTTGTCGCGCGCGATGTCCTGATAGGTGCGGGAGATGCGCAGCCGCGGCAGGCCGCCGTCATTCAAGAAGACGTGGTATTTGTCGTCGATCTTGTCGACGATCAGATCGGGGATGATGTAGGCGTCGTCGCCCGCCGAGTGCTGGAGACCAGGCTTGGGATCGAGGCGCGCGAGCTCGTCGGCGGCGCGCTGCACCTCCTCCGGGGCCAGCCCGAAGCGCTTGCCCAGATCGCTCCAGCGGTGCGCGATCAGGTCGTCGAACGCGTCTTTGACGAGGCGATAGACGAGCGTATCGGTCCGCTTCTGGTTCTCGAGCTGCAGCAGCAGGCACTCGCGGAGATTGCGCGCCACGATCCCGGGCGGGTCGAGCTGTTGCATGATCCGCAGCATCCCCTCCGCCTCGGCCAGCGTGTACGGCGTGACGTTCAGCTCGAGCTCCGACTCGGCCTCGTGCTCCTCGAGCAGCTGGTTCGCGCCCTTTACGATCTCCTCGAGGCTCGCCTGGAGGTACCCGTCTTCCCCGATGTTGCCGAGGAACTCCTCGGCGAGCAGCTGCTGGCGCGGCGTGAGATCGAGCATCCGCGTCTGCTCCCGGAGATGATCGATCAGGCCCTTGCTCTCGACCGTCACCGGCTCGACGTATTCGGTGGCCCCGCCCAGCGTGCCGCTCGGCACGCCGTGCTCGGTGCGGTCGTCCATCAGGATGGCTTCCCAGTCGGGCTCGTCGTCCCCCGACTTCTCCTGCTCGGCGGGTTTTTGCTCTGGGGCGGGACCCTCCGTTTCCTCTTCGGGCTCGAGCATCTCGAGGAACGGATTCCCCAGCAGCTCCTGCTTCAGGTGCTGCTGCAGGTCGAGCAGCGGCATGTAGAGGAGGTCCATCGCCTGGTACAGGCGAGGATTGATCCGCAGGTCCTGCCGGAGGGACGTGTGCTGGTGCAGGCCGGTCTTCATGCGGCGTGCGTCAAGCGCGCGCGCAGACGCGCGGTCAGGGTGGGCCCCAGGTACAGGTCCGCGACGCGGTCGTCGAACACCAGCTCGCGCACCGTGCCGCCGACCTGCACTTGCCCCTCGAACATGATGTAGGCGCGGTCCACGATGTCGAGCGTCTGCTCGACGTTGTGGTCCGTGATCAGCACGCCGATGCCGCGATGGCGCAGCCCGGCGACGATCGTCTGGATGTCGTGCACGGCGATCGGATCCACGCCGGCAAAGGGCTCGTCGAGGAGCAAGAACTTGGGCTCGGTGACGAGCGCCCGCGTGATCTCGAGCCGCCGCCGCTCGCCTCCCGACAGCTGGTAGGCTTTCTGGCGGCGCAGATGCTTGATCGCCAGCTCGTCGAGGAGGCCCTCCAGGCGCCGCTGCCGGTCGTCGACGTTCAGCGAGAGCGTCTCGAGGATGGCGAGGACGTTGTCCTCGACGCTCAGCTTGCGGAACACCGATGGCTCCTGGGCGAGATACCCGATCCCCGCCTGCGCGCGCCGGTACATCGGCTCGGTGGTGATGTCGCGCTCGTCGAGCACGATGCGGCCCTCGTCGGGCCGGATCAGTCCGGTGATCATGTAAAACGACGTCGTCTTCCCCGCCCCGTTCGGACCCAGCAGACCGACGATCTCCCCCTGCGCCAGGTTCACCGATACGTCGTTGACGACTCGGCGGCTCTTG
>Ga0070704_100000766_pt1 | contig 15818 bp, 17 predicted proteins | sample KBSK5252metaG_FD_65467 | JGI IMG/M metagenome (GOLD analysis project Ga0070704, IMG submission 65467) | Corn, switchgrass and miscanthus rhizosphere microbial communities from Kellogg Biological Station, Michigan, USA - KBS K5-25-2 metaG | ecosystem: Host-associated > Plants > Roots >...
TATCGCAGTTGGCCGAAGCCTATGGCATGCTCAAGCTAGGCAGCCTTCGCAAAATCCCAGGCAGAGAAGAATTTTGGCGAAATTTCGATCACAACCTCTACTCCACTTCTGGCATTATCTAACAGCATTTTTGCCAATGGATGATCTTGCGTACCAAGATACTTTAGATTAGTCTTTTCTATAATGCTCACATTACGCTGGATGTCTTCAATAATGCGAGCCTCCCCGCGTCCTTTTACTCCCTTGTACGGGAATGTCTCTTCGTCAATTGAAAAGTAAATCTTGTCAGGGTTTTCTCGCAAGTTCCGAACTTTCCTTGATTGTTTCTGCGTTCCTGTATACAATTTCCCTGATTCGGTTTCATGATAGAACCAGACTGGCTGGATTATGGGGTTACCGTCTGGGTCTAGCGTCGCGAGCTGCATGTTGAGCTTGCTCTCAAGGAATTTCTTGACTTCTTCCTCTGTGACCTTGGACGGCATTCCTGGAATCGCCTGAATTACCTTCACTGCACAATTGAGTGCTGATTTGGTATAAAAACTGAATCGGTCTTTTCAAAATTCATCGCTATCGGCCATGGCTACAGTCGCCTTTGATTTGCTAGCTGCCTGTTAGGTAGACATCAAGAACGTGACGCAACGAGAATAGCTTAACCCTGGATTCGGCAATGGCGGTAATGTGTGTTCATGCACCCCCTCCCCCTTCGGTGCCAGCTCTGTTATAAGCAAAGTAGCATAATGTACACCAATGGGTACTAGGGTTGACGATGCAATAATGGAGCGCATAGCTTTCCTGAAAGAGCAAATCAGCCCTGACAATGACGCACGGGCGAATGAAACACTACAACACCAGGTAACAATCTTGGAGACAGCCGACATTCAGACACTCGAAAGGTCCATCGTTATCCGAAAGAACCATCTCCGAAAAACACCCGACCCGCGTGAAACAGAGAGGCTCTTCTGCGAACTTGAAGCCTTGGAGTGGCTGCAAAGTGAGGTGGAGAGGCGTCAGACATAGAAAAGAATCTGAGCTAGTCCATGCAAAAAAGCCAAAGCCGCTTCCTCCGAAAGGACATGAATATCTGCCGCCTCTTAGGCAGAAATATGGTTACTGCAAGAGATGTGCCAGGAGGAGTACTCCATGCGAAAAATGCGGCCACTGTTATCTCTGCCATCCTTTCAAAGAAATGGAAGAGATCGCGGAATATCTATATCAGCAGCGGACAATGACTTCTTATGAAGTCTGATCGCGCTCTAGCTCTTGTATTTTGAATACGGCCAGACACCCCCTTACCGCGATGACAAGAATCAAAACTCCAGCTATTATTGGTACAAGCAAATCCTCTACGATCTGACCCGCTGACTAGGTATGCGGTTTATGGAAAAGTCCTAGTATCATAACCCTTGCATCGGAGAGCTAGCTAACCACGATTTCCTTTTTCCTGCCATCCAAGCAAATTCTATAGTTATCGAGTATGTCCCTGCCCAAGAGCGCTCTGGCTGGTGTTCGCTCCGGAAAGTCAAGACATCCTACATGAACATTCTCATGAACGCGGCCAAATACCTCGATTTCCACTTCGTAATAGGGAACATGAATTATTCCCGCTCCTGTGATCGTTTCGTCGCTCCCTGCAAACGAAAGGTTTAGCTCGTTTGCAATGTACGTAGGCATGATAGTCTTTGAAGAAGCGAAATCGAGATGAGCGTCGACAATTATTCTCTTGTTGCTTCCGGCGTCTACTATGCCCATGCTCACCAGAGGAAGATTATTCTTGTACTGGATGACCATCTTGCCAGTTACCTCTTTTTCCAACGCGTATAGTAGCGACTATCTAGGATAATTAGGTGATCCTATTTCTGGATTAAATGATAGTTTGTCTAGAGATCCGTGCGAGCCCAAAAGTACTGTATGGATTGATTGTATCATTTTGCGTATTGAGGGACGATTTTTCTGATAAAAACCAGCATCGCAGAAATTGCTATGACACTGACAATCGAACTGTATGTTACAGCTGCAGAGAGTCCGTAGACATCCCAGAGGAATCCAAAGAGAACGTTGCTTACAAAAAAGCAAACGCCGACAACAAGGTAGTATAGACCAAACGCGGTTCCTCTCAGTTCCGAAGCAACATATCTTGGAATAACTGCCCTTTGTACAGTCTCCGAGACGCCAGCGTACAGGCCAAACACAGCTGCGAGGAGATATGCGTAAAGTGCGTTTCCTGACATCGAGATCATGAGTACACTCGAAGCCAAGAAAATGCCAAATCCGATTACAAGCATCTTTTCCTTTCCAATTCTATCTGCAGCGATCCCAGAGGGGATACCTATCGCCGTGTGAGAGATGTTAATGGCGGCATAAACCAGAGGAATCATGCTTTCTTGCACTCCAAGGTCTGAAGCCCTTATCAGGACGAAAGAGAAATTGAAGGCACCCAAACTGAAAATACCCGTTATGATAAGAAGGAGTAGGAGAGGTCTGTTGCCTCTGGTTAGCGCTACAATATTTCCAAAGAAGGGCATCCTCTCCTTCTTCTTCACTACAATTTCCTTCACAAAGAATACTAGAACGAGCACTGCGATCGCACCTGGAATGAGCGATGCCAGAAACACGCCCCGTATGTCAACAATTTGCAATAGCGCAAAGGCGGCCACAGGACCCACTATTGCGCCCAGCTGGTCTATCGTCCTGTGTAGGCCAAATGCTCTCCCGACACGTGACTCTGAAACAGAATCGGCAATAAGCGCATCCCTTGGAGCGGTTCTAATCCCCTTTCCAACTCTGTCTCCCGCCCTGACCAAAAAGGCGTCAACCCAGCTAGCCGATGCAGCGAAGAAAGGCTTGCTTGCTGTGGAGACTGCATAGCCCGTAACGACGAAGACCTTTCTCTTTCCTGTCTTATCCGAAAGCGACCCTGAGACCATCCTAAATGCGTGACTTACGAGTTCTGCAGACCCTTCAATGGCTCCCAACAATGCACGGGTTGCACCGAGCGTGGTGATAATAAAAAACGGCAAGACTCCCAGTACCATCTCAGTAGAGAAATCCGTGAAAAAGCTCACGAGGCCCAAGGCGGTAACGTTCCGCATACCCCCGGTGTTCGATGATGATTTGGGTTTGTTTGAGCGGTCATCGGGCGAATCCATCGGAATTGCCTAGTTGTGAGCAGGATTCTGAAGTTATAAGTACTCGGTTGTTGTGGAAAGCATGGAGGCAGTGCCAACAGGCAGGCCTAGACGGGACATCCCTCGCTGCTTTGACGTTCTATTGCTTCTTTATCGCACTTTCGTCCATCCAGAATACTTCCCAAAGATGTCCGTCAATATCCTGAAAGTTCCGTCCGTACATCCAGCCGTGGTCTTGAGCCTTCCGAGGTTCAGTGCCGCCCGCCCCAATCGCCTTGCTCATCAGCTGATCTACCTTCTCCCTGCTTTCGAGCGATAATGCGATTATCGCTTCTGCATCTCTAGACGTATCGCAAATTTCCTTACTTATGAAAGTCTTGAAGAACTTTTCAACTAGTAGCATCACGAATATAGTCTCGCCGATAACCATGCATGTCGCATTCTCATCAGTAAATTGAGGGTTAAAGGAAAACCCAACTTTTGTAAAAAATTCTACTGTCTTGCTGAGATTTTTTACGGGAAGATTTACAAAAATGCTTGTTGCCATTGAACCATTGTTAAGATTAATGATTATAAACGCTTTGAACTATCATACGCGAAAAAGTGGCTCGGAATTACTAAGTGTTAGCTGAGATTGACGCTCCACAGAAAGCAAAGTAAAGACAATGTTCAATAACTAACGCTCCCTAAATCTTGGGGATGCTCCTTAACATCAAGCCGCTCAAGAACACCGCGCAGGTGAGAGCCGAGATAAAGAAAATTGTCGCGAGACAAAAGAAGGGAACTGTCGACGACCTAACACCCTTTAGCGTCGAGATAGACAAATTACTTCTGGAGCTAGAGTTCAAACCCGACTGGAAAAAGCTCCCAGTTGTAGCGCGGGCAGCAATGATGGACATTGAAGGCAAGATTGTCCCCTATAGCGAGGATATCGTTCTGCCAAACACAAAACACGATCTAGAGCTTGTAGTAAAGATGCTGAACTACTTGCGCGAGCAAAAGAAACTGAGCGCAGTCAAGATGCCATTATTCATACAACCAGACGAGGTTTCATTGGCATACAAGGAGGGCAAATTTTCACACGAAGGCGGCAAGATATCTTCCCAGATATCAGTCGTCTTGCAGAAGGGAGCAATAATGTACGCGGGCTTTGTCTTTGGTCGCGATTATGTAATATTGCAAGGCTGAACTCGCGTTATTCTCTTCCTTGCGATTCCTGTCTCTCTTGAGTGGCGCTAGATCAATGTTTCTTCTTCAGTAGTAGGCAAGCACATGCAGTGCTGTGGAATTTTGGCGGGATGTTAGAAGATACAACTCTATCCGCTCTGTCCTGGCTGCACCGTTGCCACTTGCCCGAGCTGTAGCGGTAAAATTCCTTCTTTGCTAGGGAGAATGGCTTAGCAAGCTTGTTCAGAGAATTGCTGTCGTAGACTCGGTGCTCCTGCCTGACGATCGCAGTTCTACCATAAGGAACACTGATTATCGCACTACCTCCCTTCTTGAGTAAGCGGAAGATTTCCTGCATCGCTTTTGTATCTCCATTTCCGTCGTTCATGCCAAAACAGAGGCCAACATGCTCGATAGTGCTTATGCTGATGACTTGATCGAATGTTTCACCGCGAAACCCCGTGGAACACGCGTCCATCCTTGCGTCACATCCCTCTCTTGCCAGGTCGATCCCAATCACCAGAAACTTTCCTTTGCCAAATTCTCTGACGGATCTTGCAAGGTTTGATCCGGCCGAACCCACTTCCAGGATCCTGCCCCGATTTCTTTTAGGCAAAAGATTCCTGGCAACAAAGTCGTACTCTACAAGTCTTTCTGACGTAACTCCAGCAAGGAGTGGGTGTACATCAAATTTGTTGTTGTCGCCTGAACCAAGTGCATAAATGGGTATATCAAGACCAGACCGCTTGCTCTTGCGATAAGCGAAAACATGAATGGCTTTCCGCTGTTCGAGCGTAGCAAGTGCCTTTGTGATTTCAGAAATACTGGCATTCCCAGCTTGCTTGAAAAGTCCATACTGGTCAGTTGGGGCCTTTGTCAAAATGAGAAGAATAACGTCTTCCAGCGCCATCGGTTAAGATTACGAGTGGCGATAGACCTAAAAAAATCTAATGAGCTTTTGACTTGCTTTTTTGCGACTATCGTTTCGCCCTTAGCTTCTATCCTAGCAAGGACGAGTGCTAGAGTGTAAGGATGCGCTTTGCAGCGTTTACTTTCTCCAAGAGTTCCTTCAAAAATACATCGGTGAACTGCTCAAAATTCTGGACGCCATGCTTTGTCTTGTATTCTTGCTTCCGCTTGTCATACTCTTCGACAAGCCAGCGAAAATCAGCTTCCTTCAGCCTAATGATATTGCCCTGCGCTGCAGCCTTTGATTCAAAGGTGTTTAACATGAAAATGCCCGCAAATTTTGTAAAACTATTTGCCTTGTATTTCCTGTCATAATCTTCCTCGAGTCTCTCGTAACTCTCTTCAAGCCATCTTTTCACATCTGACCTTATGGTAAGCGACGTATATCTGCCAGAAAAATCCGCCTTGACGTTCTGCATCTCTACAGAATAAAATCCGCGCTTGACCTCGTTCATCATTATTATCAGCGCGCTGGGGAGAAACATGCCAGGGTAGAATTCGTCAGTATCTTTCTGCAGCTTGCTCAGTATAGCAGGCTTTAGTCCTATAGTGGCATAGCCTTGGCTTGGCACCAAAGAAGCAATGCGCGCACTGCTAATTAATTTTTGGCACTATGCAAACTTGCCCCCAGCAGGACTTACATAGTTTTTCAGGTCTTCGCCGCGGATAACATCTTCTTCCGGAGGCACATAGTCGACGACCCCGTGCCTTTGCTCACCTGGATATTTCTTCTGCGTCGCAAGGGCAACTCCAACAAACAGTGCGAACGACACCACCGGCGGTATCATCGAGTCCAGCCCCACGAGTTCAACCGGGATAGTATAGAACAACACAAGCCTCACGATGGTGCCTACTACAAGCGATGCGATGGCAGCAGGAGTGTTGGCCTTTTTCCAGAATAAGCCTAGCGTAAGAGGAGCGAGGGCCCCGGCAAACACTATGTCAAAGGCAACGACAAGATAGATGCCTGGCTGCGGAAGTATCGACGCCAAGAAGAATGCGGCAACCATCATCGGAATCGTTGCTATTCTTGTTGTCATGAGCAATTTCTTGTCTTGCATTCCGGGTTTCTTCATGATTCCGCGCAGGACATCCCGCTGGATTAGGTTTCTAGAGATGACGCTTGATATGGCGAGCAATCCACCGTTTGCTGTCGACATCGAAGCACCTAGTACACCCATCAATAGGGCCGCACCTATTGGAAATGGAACGCGATCCCATGTAGCGAGTGTGGGCAAGGACAAGAAGGGGTCAAATTCTTCGACTGGGCCTCCCAGTTGTTCTGCACTCATTAATCCAGAGGATAGGACGTACAGCGCAATGATTCCCATCATGCTCGTCGGAATAACAGTAAGTAGAGTTAGGCCTCCTGCAATTAACGCACCGTTTCGAGCTGTCTTGGGAGTTTTGGCTGCAAACACACGCTCCATAAAGTCCAGTGCTACAATGTCGCCAAAACCAAGCGCTGCGATGGCGGCCCAATTTATCAGAGCGCCGTTTGCAATGTCGGTCAGACCTGAAAAATCAAGATACCCAGGCGGAGTAGCTCCGATTACTGTAGCAAAGTCAAAGCCCGCATATCCACCGTAGAAGAAGAGAAATATTGCCCAAAACGCGATGATCGCAAGATAGATCTGGAAAATGTCCGTGTACGCGGATGAAAACAAGCCGCCGGCATAAGTGTAGACAAGAACAGCCGCAGCACCGATAAGTATCGCCCAGGTGAGGTCAATCTGTAATACCGTAGATAAAATGTAGCCAGTCGCTGCAAAGTTTCCAGCGACTAGGATGGTAAAGCTGATCATAAGAAGGATACTTGAAATTCCTTCCGGAGCCTTTCCAAACCTTCTATAGTAAAAGTCTGGAAGAGTTAGCATGCCCATCTTGTTAAGCTTCTGCCCGTAAAATAGACCGGTCAAGAACAAACATAGCGCTAGGCCTATGGGAAGGACTGCGCCTCCCCAAAACCCATAAAGGTATACAAGCCCCGCATTGCCAAGTGAAGAGTTACCATCGATCGATTGTGCAGCAAGCATCGTCGCGATAAAAAACAATGGAAGACTTTTGCCCGCAATCATGTACCTCTTGCTGCTACTCTTCACCAGCCTAGATGTTAAAACGCCGACGACAAGTGACAAGATAATGAAGCCGATAATAGCGGCTCCATACGCATCGAATACCACCATATCGAGCATTTTAAATATATAGTAAATATATAAGCATTGCAGAAGTCATAAATACTCGAGAAGTTCGACTGTCGAACTCAGGGCCTGCATATCCCCGAAACTTGCAGAACATGAAAGCAGTAGCTGACATCTTCTTTTCGAATCTCGGGCATCTGCTTCCCATATTCGTGCTTCATATCGTGAATAAAATCGTAAATTTCATCTACAGTAACAGGGAGCCGCCGAAACCCCATTTCCCTGGTCACGTTATTGTACATTGATATGTAATAACTCAGGAAGGCCGTTTTGATCATCTGTTCGGGCTTCAATACCCCGTCCAGATCATATTTCATGTATACGCAAAATCTGTATAAAAATGATATAAGGTTTGGGGTAAAAAATGTAGACTACGCATCAGGGCAGGATTAATCATGCGTATATTACTTGTGAAATCAAAGGAAAAGGAAAATTTTTTGGCGTCTGCCCAAAAAAGCCACTTAGATAATAATAAATATCATAATTAGTAATATGAGCACTATGAACGTCAAGAATATTCCAGTGAGGCTTATCGATGTTGCTGAGGAAAATGTCCGTAAGGATCAGGATTTTGGAACTGACAGTCCTGACAGGCTCATGAAGGAACATCTTTCGAGGTTTGATCTTCTCCAGCCAGTCGTAGTTCGCTTTGACGATGAAAGTCGGAGGTACAAACTGCTTATTGGGCGCAGAAGGTTCTTCGCCCTCCGAGGCAAGGGACTGACTGACATACCCGCTGTTATCACTGAGCTCGAAGGCGCGGAGGCTGAGGCGGCATCGCTATTTGAGAACCTGATCCGGAAAGATCTTTCTCCACTTGAAAAAGCTCGAATGGTAAAGAAACTTGTCGACGCCACGAAAGGGGGGATCACAGGCACATGTGTAAAATATGGCCTTCCGAAAAGTACCGTGAGCGAATGGCTCAGCATACTGACACTGCCAAAGGAGCTGAAGGAAAAGATGGAAAAGGGAGAGATTACGTCCTATGAAGCGATCAGAATAGCACGCAAGCCTGGAATACACAACAGACTGATTATGGCGGCAGAAGAATCCCGACTGCAGGAAGAGATGGAAGCCACAGGAGTAAAGCGAGGTGCGCCAAAGGGTCTCTTGACTGTGCGACTTGTATTTGACCCGCGCAAGAAGGCAGACAGAAAAATATGGGAAAATCTCAATGAGAAGGCTAACGAGACCGGGCTACAGGTAACAGACTATGTTAGAAGTCTAGTCGCAAAGTACGCAAAGTAATACAAGCTACTCGAACTATATTTATACAAGCAATAGTAATTACGCGAGTTTTGGAAGTTGCCGAGCGGGCGCGCCCTGCCAGAAAACGGATTATTGGTATAGCACTAATCGCGGCGTTCGGCCTGGCTATTTTTCTTGTTCCGCCAGCCCTTGGCAGGAATATCAGCCCCGCAATCCTTGTCTCTGCTTTCATCCTTGCATCGGTGTATGTTGCCCTTTCGTTTGAATTTCTGCACAGGACAACGGCCGCCCTTATCGGTGCGGCTGCAATTGTTGGCGCGGTAGTAGTCTTAGGCGATATTCCGGCTCAGGAGAGTTTTGATTTCATTGTCGGGTCAGTGGACTACAACACTATTGGGCTTTTGCTTGGTATGATGATAATCGTTGCCATCCTTGCCGAGTCCGGAATCTTTCAGTGGGTAGGGATAAAGGCAAGCAAAGCGAGCAAGGGCGACCTCTGGAAGCTCCTGCTTGTCCTGTGCACCTTCACCGCGGTGGTGTCGATGTTCATCGACAATGTGACAACCGTGCTCCTAATGGTGCCGGTCACCATCGCGGTCTTTCGGATCTACAAGGTCTCCCCCATGCCATTTATCCTTGCCCAGGCTCTGGCTTCAAACATAGGAGGAACCGCGACTCTCATAGGTGACCCACCGAACATAATCATAGGGTCTGCCGTCGGAATAGACTTTAACACGTTCATCATCCACATGGGCCCTACAGTCGCAATATCCTTTGTAGCATCCCTTTTCCTGCTGAAATTCTTATTTAGAAAAGACCTGAAGGCCCAGGTTCAAAACCTGGAACAGCTGATGAAGGAAGACGAGCGCACTTATTTGAAAGACAAAGGAGTACTGAAAAAATCGCTTGTTGTACTCCTTGGCGTCATTGCACTTTTTGTGGTGCACGGTGCGCTGCACATCGAGCCGTCGGTCATTGCGCTGGGGGGAGCGGCGGTGCTCCTAGCATTGACGAGGTCAAGTCCTGAAAAGGTGTTCCGAGAAGTCGACTGGCCGACGCTTGTATTCTTTACTGCCTTGTTCATAATTGTGGGAGTTGCCGAGCATGCCGGAATGATAGACATACTATCACATGCTGCATTAAATCTTACCGGAGGCGAACCATGGCCTACATTTATCGTAATAATCTGGACATCTGCAATCGCTAGCGCCTTTGTAGACAACATACCGTTTACGGCTACCATGATCCCATTGGTTGAAACGCTCAATTCGAGCCCGGGTATTGTAGCCGCCTTCGGGGGATTTGACACAAGCCCGCTCTGGTGGGCTCTTTCACTTGGCGCAAACCTTGGAGGCAACGGCACGCTGATTGGGTCAAGCGCCGGCGTCGTGGCAGCAGGCATCAGCGAGAAATTCGGACATCCAATCAGCTTCAATCGGTGGTTCAAGGTGGGGTTTCCATTTATGCTTGTCACGGTAGGGATTGGCACAGCCATTCTTGCAATAGACATCATTCTTCGCTTTTGACAACATTAAGCTCGGTTTTCTCAAGCGTAATCTACGGTTTTCCTGCAATAGCTTGATTATTGTTCGGCAGCCGAATCAAAGTCTGAACGTAGATTACTTAGCAATACTTAAAAAATACTTACTAATTAACTTCCATGACACCACATGGGGATGGAATTTTATGGAGACTCGTACAAGGGAAATGACGAACCAATCTTTGTAGGCATTCCGACTTTTCTGAAACTGCCTTGGATACGAAGCCAGGCAGAGCTAAAGAAAGTCAAGCCTGATATCGCAGTTATCGGCGAGCCGTTTGACTTTGGGACTACCATACGCCCAGGCGCCAGGTACGGGCCGAGAGCCATCCGCGCTGCCTCCACCGTCCCTTCTCCACCATATGAGCACTTTAACATCGAGACTGGTGTAGATCCATTTGGGGTGTTTCGCACAGTAGACTATGGGGATGTCGTGGTGTCGCCTGGCGACGTTGTTGAATCTCACAGGAGGATGACTGACAAGGTCAAGGAAGTTCTTGACATAGACGGAATACCTGTGATGCTGGGAGGCGACCACTCTATTACATTTGCAAACGTCAGGGCATTTGCCAAGAAGCACAAGAACATTGGCATGATACACATCGATACCCATGCGGATTGTGCCCCCCAGGGGCTGTGCGGCTTCAAGTACGATCATGGAGCGCACATTCGCCGGATTATGGAGCTTGGCTGCCTAAAAGGCAAGAACTACACGCTCATTGGTCCGCGCGGCTATTGGCCAGGGCCTGACTTGTACAAGTGGATGGCAGACCAAGACTTTCAGTGGTTCACAATGCTAGATGTCGAAGAGCTGGGCATTGACCAGATAGCCAAAGAAGCTGCAGACCGGGCAAACGACAATGTCGATGGAGTCTATATCAGCTGGGACATTGACACTTTCGACCCGGCATACGCACCCGGCACTGGCGAGCCTGAACCAAACGGCCTGACTTCAAGGGAAGGCATGAGGCTGATGAGGCTCCTTTCCACTTCATTTGATCCCGACAAATTTGCCTTTGACCTTGTCGAAGTAGCGCCAAACTATGATGTGTCAGACAATAATTCGTACAATGGGGGAATCACATCGGGTCTCGCAAACAGATTGATAGTCGAGCTATTGGCCGGCCTGTCACTGACAAAGAAGGGCCAGACTGAAGGAAAGCCAGTGAGACCCAGGTCCTACCGTGGCAAAGGCCATACATACAGTTTTGGAGCCCCGAAGGCGAAGGTGCCTAGGCGACGATGATAAGTGTCCGTGCAACGATAAAGGGAGAGCCTGACGTGCCGGCATTTACAAAGTTCTTTGAGTACGGTAGCGCAGACGAAGAAATTTTTTTCAGCTCTTCTGCCATGGTTGAAGAGAGGCTAAGATGCGGGATGAGGCTAAACGCCAACGAGGCCCTAGCCTTGTTCTGCTCACATGTCGTAAAATCGATAAGGAACGGCAAGCAAGACGTGTCGATCCAAAATGACGGGAAGAAAATTCTTACAGCGAGCAATACCCTGATAGGAGTTCCTGAAACGCTACGTTTAATCACATTTGAAGCAAGGGTAGATAACAAACCAGCAAGAACAATCGTTTTCAATGAACCAATTTCAGCAAGCAAGAGTCTGCTTGCAAGCTAAGGTCCGACTGAATGATAGCAGAATCATTTAACCATATGATAGAGGCAACGTTCGCGCCGATGGAGGGCAGCATTAGCGCGGCAGCTCCGGTAGGCGTATTGCTACTGGGTCTTATCACAGGTCTTAGGCACTCCATGGAGGCGGATCACGTCGCAGCCGTGTCTACTCTTGTGGCAACATCCAGTGGCCAAAACAAACTCCGCCGGGCTCCACTCCTTGGGTTGATGTGGGGCATAGGCCACACTGCAACGCTGCTAGTGGCTGGACTTATCGTGCTTCTTTTTGCGATCACCATACCCGAAAACGTAACCGGCAGGCTTGAATTCGGAGTTGGTCTCATGCTAATTTTCCTCGGAGCCACCACTTTGACTGGCTTCAACGTTGGCAGATTCATTCGCGGAATGATCGGAAGAGGTCGGAAGCACTCGCATCAACACATTCACAAAGAGTCAGGAGTCGTTCATTCTCACGAGCATGATCACCAACAAGATCACACCCACGGCCACAAGTCCCTCATAGTTGGAATGATACATGGCATGGCGGGGAGTGGGGCGATAACGCTGGTCGTATTATCGACCATCAACTCTGTCCCCTTGGGGCTTGCTTACATCGCCATATTCGGCGTTGGCTCGATAGCCAGCATGGCTGCAATGAGCGCTCTGATAGGACTTCCGTTTACTCGGGTCGGGAACTACTGGCGGACTAATCTGCTTCTAAGGTATGCCGCGGCGGGCATCACTTTGATAATTGGCATTGGATTAGTCTACGAGCTTGGGATAGTCGAACAGGTCTTCTAGTAATAATGATGCATAGGGCGTTGCTTTTTGCCCAGCCTGTCAAAGTGGTCATGCGCGTGTGTCTTGTCTCCTCCCGCATGGGAATGCTTTGTGCCGTCGTCATGAGTATGCGTTTGCATTACAGGCTTGGCCATTAGCACGTCGTCCACCCTTAGCAGCAAATTGGTGACTTCTACTGCCGTCTTGATTACCTGCTCCTTCACTATTGAAGGTTCCACGACATCTGGGTACATCTCCTTTACCTTTCTGTCGACTGCATCAACACCGTAAAAGCTCGCCTTGCCGTTTGACAAGTCGTGCCTTGAGCGTAGCTGCGTCAAAGTGTCTAGTTCGTCCATCCCCGCGTTTCTGGCTATTGTGAGCGGGATTTCTTCGAGAGCATCGGCAAACTTGAGGACTACTATTTGCGCCCGACCCTGAATCGACAGGGCTTTTTCTCTGACCTTCTTTGCGATAGCTGCTTCGACTGAACCTCCACCTGCCACTATCGCTGGCGACTTGACAAAATTGCGGAGCACTGAGAGAGCGTCGAGTGTAGACCTGTGGCATTCGTCAAGTGTTCTCTTGGAATTCGCTCGCAAAAGCAGAGTAACAGACTTTGGATTCTTGCACCCCTCAACAAACACCATTTTGTCATCTCCTACGAATTTTTCATAGACTCGCTGCGCATAGCCCAGTTTGATGTCTATGTCACCGTGCTGATATTGGTGGTGATCATCATTATGGTCATGATTATGATAATGTCCGTGTTCATGATCATGGGAATGTTCATGCTCGTGGTCCAGCCTGCCAGCTACTGTAGCGCCAGTTGCCTTGGCAAGCCAGATCAGGTCGTTTTCTTTAACTCTTCGCAGAGAAATAATCCCGGCCTCTCTAAGATAATTCTGGGCAAATGTGTTGATTCCCTTGCGCGAAATTACTACATTTGCGCCCGAGTCGACGATGTGTCGCAGCTTTGATTCGATCATTTCCTTCTGGGCATCAGAATAGGCCTTGAGCTCATGTGGCAAAGTTACCCTAATTTCTGCGTCAGTCTTTGTCTTTTTGCCTTCGAGATCATCTTCGATAAGCAGTATCCTTGCGTCCGCTATCGCTTTAGGCATCGACGAGCTGTCTATGGTCTTGTCAATCACAATGCCCGTTACGAGCTGCAAATCTGAAATGTTGCCCGGCTTTTCTTCTATCTTGATGTCATCGAGTTCGACAGAGCCACTGCCAAAATCTGCTATACTACAGACCGACTCGACCATCAGTTCTGCAGCGCGATCCCCCGCATACGACAATGCCTTTGACTGAAGGCAGGTCAGGGCAAGCCTTTTCATGACCAACTTGTCAGAATTGATACATTTCTGCGAAATCTCTTTTAGCGCATCAAGTGCAAAGTCGAGTCCCTTTGAATAGCCCTCTGAAATAGTGGACGGTGCTAGTCCCATGTCAAGCATGGCTTCAGCTTTTTGGACCAGGGCCCCAGCAAGGACCACGACGGAGGTAGTCCCGTCGCCTACTTCGTTGTCAACTGCGTTAGACGCCTCGATAATTACTTTGGCTGCAGGATGCTCTACGTCTATTTTCCGAAGCAGCGTCGCACCATCCTTTGTTACCGTTACTTCTCCCAAAAGATCAACAAACATCTTGTCCAGTCCCCTCGGACCTAGCGTATTCCTTACTAGCTCTGCTATCAGTCTAGCCGCAAGTAGGTTATAGCGCCTAGCTTGACCCCCGTTGCTTCGCGCAACCCCGTCTCCGAGTAGCTGATGGGATGTCATGAAGATAGGCTAGCTGTGACCCAGACAGTTATAAAAATCGGACGGCAAATTAACACTCGAAAGCTTTTCAGTTTTTGTCATTTCTCGCTGGCTCTTATGGCATGACTTCTAACAATCTCGGTCACCAGCGATATCATTTCTTCAATCCTGTCTATGGAATCGTCAAGCATTCTCACGAGCAGGCCGCCTTCATTAGGAAGAAATGACCTGCCTGCAAGCATAGTGTTCTCGCGAAATGCTTTAGCTATTTCTTTATCCATACTTGCGCGATTGCCGCTGGGCGTAACAATGTATATAGTTGACCATATCGACTTCCCGCCAAACAAACGTTCAAAGGTTTCTTTTTTGTCGAGCGACGGCTCGATATTGCATACGTCTGAGAAGAGCAGGCGATCCTTTGAGTCAAGCGTTCGCATTCTGAGGAAACAGGCGTCAAAGTCAAAACGTTCGCCTGACGCGGTTCGGCCCGCAGAAACTGTCTCTGAATACAATACGGTGGAACCAGTGGAAGCCCTGATTGTGACATCCTGGCAGAAACGGGAAGCCCTGAAAGGTATCAGCGAGCGGGGGACAAATTCAACGTAGCATCCCTTGTTGGCCGTTACGTTGATCTTCTGAAGGGCGTATCCTTTTTCCATCTTGTAGATCTTGGTCGCGGACTGGGTCGTTATCCGCGCCATCGTGTTCGCTTCTGCTTCAATTTCGATTTCAAACCTGTCACCCTGCAATACGCCTCCGGCTGACGACATCAGGTAGACATGAGCCATGTTTGACAAATTGCTGTCTGGGTAAAGTGCCCTTTGGACCAGTAATGGCGACTTTGTCTCTAGGTGGCTTATCGCCGTTCGAGATGAGCGCCCGCAGGAGAATCTGATCCTTGCTGATCCAGTCGTGCCTTCATAGTCCCCGTACTTTTCGAAAACGCTCGGCACGGCGAACAGCGTCATTCTCTTTTTCGTGCTACCTTTCTCTTCTTTGACGGGGCAGGTCTGTAGGTATCAAAGAGCAAGCCGCTTGCAATATGGTCCGCTACGCGCTCAACCCCATCGCCGGTCCTGCAGTTCACAAATTCAACCGGCTTGCCGGGTCTTACCGATCTTGCGTCCCGAGCCATGACTGAGAGGTCTGCTCCAACATATGGAGCAAGATCTGTCTTGTTGATAACGAGCAAATCACAGCTTTCGATCCCAAGACCGCGCTTACGAGGATACTTGTCCCCTCCAGCAACATCTACTATGTAAACAAAGTAATCGGCAAGCTCTGAACTAAATGTAGTCATGGTGTTATCTCCTCCGCTCTCTATGATAATTAGGTCAAGCGAGGGATCCTTGCGCTCAATTTCGTCTATCACGGCTAAGTTGATACTAGGATCTTCGCGGACTGCAGTATGGGGGCAGCCTCCGGTCGCTATGCCTATT
>Ga0070704_100000767_pt1 | contig 15816 bp, 14 predicted proteins | sample KBSK5252metaG_FD_65467 | JGI IMG/M metagenome (GOLD analysis project Ga0070704, IMG submission 65467) | Corn, switchgrass and miscanthus rhizosphere microbial communities from Kellogg Biological Station, Michigan, USA - KBS K5-25-2 metaG | ecosystem: Host-associated > Plants > Roots >...
CGCGTCCCGGATGTCGGCCAGGACGCGCTCGAAGCCGTAGGTGTGGAAGTTCCGTCCCCGCATCTCGATGATGGAGCAGAAGCTGCAGTCGAAGGTGCAGCCCCGCGACGTCTCCACCACATCCACCTGGCGCCCGACCATGGTATAGCCGCGCAGCACGCGCGCGGCCCGGCGGGGCGGCTTGATGGCGCCGTCCTCGAGGCCGCTCACCGGGCGCGCCGGGTTGTCGACGAAGCGGTCGCCGGCGCGAAACGAGAGCCCGGGGATGTCGTCCACGGCCGCGCCGCGCTCGAGGGCCCGGAGCAGATCGCGGAAGGTCAGCTCGCCCTCCCCGCGCACGATGAAGTCGGGGGCGCCGGGACCGGGTCGGGTATAGGCCTCCGGCGCCAGGCTCGGGTCATAGCCGCCCACCACGATCCGCACGCCCGGGCGGAGGGCGCGCACCAGCTCGATGAGGCGCTGGGCGGTGTGACGCTGGAAGGTCATCACCGACAGGCCCACCACGTCGGGCTCTCGCTCGCGCACGAGCCGCTCGACCTCCGCCCGGACCTGCGACTGCACCAGCACGAGGTCGGCGACGGCCACCGAATGGTGGGCATCCACGTTGCCGGCCAGGGAGGTCAGGGCGCCATTCGGCATCCGGATGGCAACCGTCGCCATGTGCTCGAAGGAGTCGGGCATGGCCAGCAGGAGGACCCGCATGACGGGATCATACCGCCAACGAAGAGCTCGCGCGCTCGCCGCGCCCCCTATTCCCCACGAGCACGAGCGTGGCGGACGCATCCCGGACCAACTCCACGGCCGGGGCGAGCGCGACCTCGGCGACCATCGAACCCTCCAGCGGCGCCATGACGCGTTTCCCGTTCGTTGGCCCGTCCTCCCTTGTCAGGTCCGCGGATGATCGAGCAGGGACCGCACGAGGTCGCCCAGCGCGCCCGCCGAGAAGGGCTTGGCGATGAAGGCCGAGGCGCCGGCCGCCATGGCTTCCTCCCGCGCGCCGTTCGATGCGCGTCCGCTGACCACGATGGCCCAGGAGGGAATTGGGGCGGTGCGGGCCGCGCGAACGAGGTCGAGCCCATCGCCGTCCGGCAATTCGAGATCCGCGATGACGAGGTCTGGCGGCACGGAATCGATGAGCGCCAGCCCACCGGCGCGCGTGCCGGCCGACTCGACGTCATAGCCCTGACGGCCGAACAGGCGCCGGTAGGTCACGACCAGGTCCGCCTCGTCGTCGACGACGAGGATCCGGTGCGCGCGGGGCACGTTCATGAGGGGGCCGGGCCGCAGGGGGCAACCGGAACCGCCTGTGACAGAAGGACGAACGCCCGGAGGTAGTCCGATTCGGTAAGAATGCCCACGACCCGATCGCCGTCGGTGACGGCGAGGCAGCCGATCTTGTGCTCCAGCATCAACCGGGCCGCCTCCACGGCCTCGCGCGCCGGCTCCACCATGACCACGGCCTTGGTCATCACCGTCCCCACGGTAAGTTTGGCGAGAATATAGTTCAGCTCCCACACCGACAGGCTCGTGGCCTGGGACGGGAGATTGAGGCGGATGTCACGGTCCGTGATCACGCCCATCAAGGACCCATCCTCGACGACCAGCAGGTGGCGGAAGCGGCCTTTGGCCATGAGCTCCCGAGCCTCGAGCACCGGCATTGCCGGGGAAACCGTGGTCGGGGTGGTGGTCATGAGATCACGCACTTTCATCGTTTCCTCCTCATGGCGTCTCACAGTTGCCGCGGGCAGGCTCGCCGCGAGGCGCCGCACCCCCGGTCTCGCACGTCCCCGTGACGCCGTTTGCGATCGGACCCGCCGCGGCGGCCGACCGCGCCACGCGGTTCCAGGGCATCCGCGCCAGCAGGAGCGCCATGCCGCAATAGCCCGTGAGGCCGGCCAGGGTCAGCCCCCCGCCCGCAAACGCGCTGATCAGATAGAACCAGTGGTCGACGAAGGCGCCGAGCCCCAAACCGGCGAGGACCAGCAAACCGGCGGCGAGCTGGACCTGACGCATGATCGGCAGGACTCGGCGGCCACCCTGATGCGGCAGCCCCGCCTTCACCCAGCCCCGCAAACCCCCGTGGAGGACGCGATAGCGATCCACGGCGTGACGCTCGAGGATCTGCGCCGCGAGGCGCGCGCGGTTGCCCGACTCGCACAGCAGTACCAGGAGGCTCGCCGAGGCGCGGAACTCGCCGATACGCTCCTCGAACTCATCCAGGGGCACGTTCGTCGCGCCGGCGATGCTGGTGGCGTCGACTTCCTGCCTCGTCCGGACGTCGACGAGGCGGAGCGCGGTGGGATCGGTCCGCAGTGCCTCGTGAACGGTCCGGGGATCGATATCGGCGCCCGGCTCGTCTCCCCGGCGATTGAAGGCCAGGACTTCGGCCATGCCCGGCGGCAGGGGCCCGCGCGCGGCCAGCCGCTCGACGACCGCCGCGCGATCGCCGGCCGAGTAGATGGGGTTCGTCTCCCGCTCGTGGCGGAGCGTGCTCTGGCGGTGGCCGTGATAGTCGTGCGCGGGCCAGATCACGGAGCCGGGCGGGAAGTGGGCCAGCCGCTGCAGGCTGTCGTAGAGCTGGCCGGGATCGCCTTCCGTGAAGTCGGCACGTCCAGCTCCACCGATGAGGAGCGTGTCGCCGGTGAACAGGTGGCCATTGGCCCAGATGGCGAGGCCATCCGGCGTATGGCCGGGGCAGGCCACGATCTCGAGCGCGAGCCGGCCGACCCCGATACACTCGCCCGCCTTGAGGGTGCGAGAGGCGGCGGCCACCCGGTGCCCCTCGAGCATCGCGTAGGGGACTCGAGTGCGTCGCGCCAGCTCGGCCGCCCCGGACAGATGATCCGCGTGCGTATGCGTGTCGATCACAAGCTCGAGCCGGAACCCCTCCTGCTTCAGGAGGTCGAGATAGGTGTCCACCTGGTCACGGCGTGGGTCGACCACCACGGCCTGCCGAGACTCGGGATCCGCGATGAGGTAGCTCAGGCAGGCGCGTCCCTGGGTGGGGATCTGGCGCACGAGGGGCGCGGGATCGGTGGTCCGGGGAGAAGGGAACTCCTGGGTCTTGGTTGTCATGACTCAGAAGAGAGCAACCCCGGTGCCAACCCGGATCGTCCGTTGTTTCACTTAGTTCCGGAACTTCGGCGGGAAAGTGGGGCACCCCTGTGTGGCAAGGGCACCCCGTTCCCGGTGCGGTACCGCCCCAATGGTTCTCCTAGGGCGTGTCTGCGTTCCCCTGCCATTCTGGGAAGGTGAGGGTGAAGGTCGTGCCCTCGCCGGGCCGGGACTCCACGTCGATCGTGCCGTCGTGGTCCCGAATGATGCCGTAGGTCAGGGAAAGACCAAGCCCGGTTCCGGTCTCCCTGGTCGTGTAGAACGGGTCGAAGATACGCGGCACGACGTCGGCCGGTATTCCCCCCCCCGTGTCGCTCACGGTGAGGCGCACGCGGCCCGGAGATCCCGGGATCAGCTCCGTCGCGATGCGCACGCGGCCCGGACCGGTGAGCGCGGCCTGAGCGTTGGTGAGGAGGTTGAGGAGCACCTGCTCGAGCGCGTTTCCGTGACCCAGGACGAAGAGCGGCCGCGGGTCCAGAGCAGTTTGAATCTCCATGCCGTCCTTCCCCATCTGATTCTGGGTGAGCAGCAGGGTCTCCTCGATGACCTCGTTCAGATTCACGCGGGCTCGCACGGTAGGGGTGCCCCGGGCGAAGGACAGGAGCCCCTGGGCGATGCGAGAGACGCGCGCGACATTCCGGTGCAGCACGCGGAGATCCTCGATGACGTCTTCCGGAAAGCCGCGGTCCGCCGCCTCCATCAACATCACCTCGATGCGCGAGTTCAGGATGCCCATCGGATTGTTGATCTCGTGCGCCACGCCGGCGGCGAGCGTGCCGAGGGAGGCCAGCCGCTCCGCCTGGCGGGACGCCTGCTCGAGCGCCCGCCGCTGGGTGATGTCGGTGATGAACGCCATGGCCTGGCGCCCCTCCTCCGTTTCGATGTAGCTCAGGCTGATCTCAATGGGAAACTCGGAGCCATCCTTCCGGCGGCCCACGAGATCGAGCCCCCGGCCCATGGGGCGAATGCGCGGATCGGCGAAATAGCCGTCGCGGTGGCCGGCATGGATCCCACGCAGTCGCTCGGGCAGCAGAATCTCGAGCGACCGTCCGAGCATCTCCGAGCGCGTGTAGCCGAACAGCGACTCCGCCTTGAGGTTGACCGAGGCGATCCGACCCGCCTGGTCCACGAGCACGATGCCTTCGGATGCTGCTTCCAGCAAGGCCTCGGCCCGCGCCTCGCTGCGGCGCCGGGCCTCGTCGTTCCGGCGAGGCCCGCTCAAGTCTCGAATGAACGTCAGGAAGAGCATGCCGTCAGCAGTCTCGGTGGAGGACAGACTCACGTCGAGCGGGAACTCGGTGCCATCCCGGCGAAGCCCGGCCAGCTCCAGGCCCCGCCCCACCGGGCGGCGGAACGGGCTGGCGGCATAGCGATCTCGGTGGGAGACGTGGCTGGCCCCGAAGCGCTCGGGAACGAGGCGCTCCACGGGCTGGCCGAGCAGCTCGTCGCGCTCGTAACCGAACAGCGCGAGCGCGTTCGCATTCACCGACACGATGCGGCCCTGGCCGTCGGTGATGACGATGGCCTCGAAGGGCGACTCGAGCAGAGCGCCCGCGCGCTCCTGGCTCTCGCGCAGAGCGCTCTCCGCGCGCACATGATCCGCCTTCGCGTGCTCGAGCTCGGCGATGCGGGCGCGGAGAGTGTCGACTTCACTCCGTGGTTCTGGGAGGCTTCCGTGCTCCATGGGCTGTCCGCGTCTCGCGGACGGGCCGAGTCTACCACCCTCGCGCTCAGTCGAGGATGCGTACCTCTTCCGAGATGACAGTACGGCGCTCCCCCAGAAGGTCCTCCACCAGGAGGCGGCCCTCGGCGTCCACCGCGCGCGCCCTGCCTTCGAAGGCCCCGCCGGGTGCGCGGATCTGCACGCGCCGACCGATCAAGATGTCGCGATCGCGCCATGCGGCGAGGATCGCTTCGGGTCCGCTCGCGCGATGGCGGCTGACCCATCGACCGAGTTGGTTCAGGTACGACGCGGTGAAGGCATTCCGATCGATCGTCCTGCCCAGGACGTGAGACACGGAGGTCGCGGCAAATCCGCTCCCGTCGAGCCCGGCCCTCAGCGTCACCGGATCGACGTTCAAGTTCACCCCGACCCCAAGGATGAGGAACTCGATCTCATGGCCGCGCGTCGCGCACTCGACCAGCGCACCCGCGACCTTCCTTCCGTCCAGTATCACATCATTCGGCCACTTGATGCCCGGCTCACCGCCCAGCTCCCGGAGGGCGTCGTACACCGCGAGCGAGGCGGCGAAGGAGAACGATGTGGCGTCCCGCGGAAGGAACCTGGGACGGAACAGCACCGAGGCGTAGAGATTGACGCCGGCGGGCGAGAACCAGGCCTGCCCGTGCCGCCCGCGCCCATGCGTCTGGGACTCGGCCACCACGACCGTGCCCTCGGCACCGCCGGCACGGGCAATGGCGCGCAGGCTCACATTGGTCGACTCCACTTCCTCCAGCAGGTAGAGGTGCTGGCCCACGAGAGGCGTATCGAGCCGGCGCCGAATATCCTGAAGCGAAAGCCGCGTAGATTCGAGCTGCTTCCCCAAGAGATGCACCTCCTGATCACTACGGGAGGGATAGATGGAGTCGGTCTCGTCGTCCACCGCTCGTGGGGACCTCTAGCCGCCCCGGGTTCCCAGGGGCGCGTCCCTTCGGATGAATGCTCTCAGCATGTCGGTCTCGGTGACGATGCCGATCAGACGCCCACCATCCTCGACGGGCAATGCCCCGATCTGGTGCTCCAACATCAGCCGGGCGGCGTCACGCGCGGGGCGGTCGGGCCCCACCGTGATCACCGCCGGCGTCATGACTTCGTCGACGGTGAGCTTCGACAGCAGGTGGTTGATCTCCCACACCGAGAGGCTGGTTGCCTTTGACGGCAGGTTCAACCGGATGTCCCGGTCGGTGATGATGCCGAGCAGCTCGCCGCCGGGAGCCGTCACCGGCAGGTGACGGATGCGTTCCTTGATCATGAGATTGCGCGCCTCGAGGATGGGCATCCACGGGGGCGCGGTGATCACAGCTCCGGTCATCAGCTCTCTGACGATCATGGCCTTCCCCTTTCGCGGGTTTCGAGCCGGTCAGGCAGCGCGCTTCTCAGACGCTGGACGAGAATGAGGACCTGCTCCACTGCCGTCCAGACGTCGTGCACGTCCGTCCGGAGCGCGAGATCCGGGCGCAACGACTCCTCGTAGTCCAGCACGATGTCGGGGGCCTTCCTCGGGGTGACGCGACGAGAGACATCAAGACCGGAGGCGAGCCCCCAGTGGACGGCGCGCTCGCGCTCGAGACAGATCTCAGCGGGGCAGAGGAGCTGGACTTCCGCAAAGCCTGGGATGAGGGAGCGAGCCGCCTCGCGCCAGAGTCGGCGTGACGCGGTGGCGTCGACGATCACCGACACGCCGGCCTCGGTCAGGAGCTTCGCCGCGTAGGCAAGGACGCGGTAGATGAAGTCCTGCTCCCCCTCCCCGATCGCGCGATCGCCGAGCAGGAAGCGGCGGACGCTGGCATGATTGAGCACGCGCGCATGCACGCCGCGCTCCGCGAGGGCATCCGTCGTGCGCGTCGCGAGGGTGCTCTTTCCGCTCCCCGGCCGGCCGGTGATCCAGATGGCCCAGCCAGGTTCCGCGAGCTCGGCGGCGGTCGGGACTGCGCCGCCGCCGGCTCGGGCGGCGAGCTCTTGCGCGACCTGAACAACCCGCGCCGCGCCCTCCTCCACGGTCTCCCCTCCGGTGTCGATCACCACCTCCGGCGACGCCGCCGCTTCATAGAGCACGTCGACGCCGGGCACGGTGGCGCCGGGTGATCCCGCCTGGCGATAGATGTTCCGCGGGGCGTGGCCGAGGGGCCGGGTCCGCTCCCGTTCCTGGCAGACTTCCAGGGGACAGATGAGCTGGACCTCAGCGAAGTGTGGGATCACCGCCCGAGCCAGGTCGCGCCAGACGCGCCGGTGGCCAGTCGCGTCGATGAGCACCGGCACCTCCGCCTCCGTCAGTACAGTCGCCAGATAGGTTAGCGCCCGGTACACGACGTCGCGTTCGGCGTCGGTGTAACGCGGGCTAGGCGTGATGCTCCTCCGGATCTCGTCGAGCTCGAGCCGCGTGACCGGCCGGCCGAGCCGCCTCAGCTCGCCCGCCGTGGCGCGCGCGATGGCCGACTTGCCGCTGCCGGGGAGGCCGGTGATCCAGATCGCCCAGCTCACGACCGGCCTCCGAGCAGCTCCAGGACATGCACAGGATCCACGGAGCCGCTCGCCATGAGCCGCTGCGCGAAGCCGATGAGCGCCCGTCGTGTCACGGCGGTCAGCGTCGGATACCAGCGCGGATGCGCGATCACCAGCGCGCGGAAGGCGAGAAAGGGCGGCAGCACGGCACCGAGCTCCTCGTCGGCACGAGCGCCGGCGTAGGCATCGAGAAAAGCGAGAAAGAGCGTCACGAAGGGCTCTGCCACGCCCTCTCGATTTGCCGCCGCGCTCTTCCGGAGCCCGAAGAAGAGGTAGTTGATCGCCAGCGCGGCCACGTCGTCGGCGGGCTCGCCCCACTCGCCCCGGCTCCGGTCCAGCGCCGAGAAGTCGATGCCTTCGCGGAAGAGGAGGTTCCAGGGATGGAAGTCCCCGTGCACGCGGGCCAGGCGGCCGGCAAGTCCGCGGAGACGCCATCGCCAGGACACCGCGTCGCGCTCGATGGCTTCGCAGGCCGCCGGCGGCAGGAAGGGGTAGGGATGCGGGTAGCTGTCGAGGATCCCCATGAGACATTCGCCATGCCCAACCAGCTCGCGGATGCGACGCTCGTAGAGGGTGGGCTCGTCCCGCTCGACGGCGTGCGCCTCCGCGAGGAACGTGCCGAGCGCCCGTGCCCGCTCCGTGTCGAGCGGGCGGAGGGGCTCGGTGAGAAGGCGGTCGAGGTCAAGCCAGTAGAGCCTGCCCTCCGCCTTCTCCACCAGCTGGAAAAACTCGGTGGCGTCGGCCACCGAAACGAGCGCGCCGGACTCGCGCACGCAGCCGACGTCCACGCTTCGCACGTGGCGCGGGAAGCTGTTGTACGCCGCGTGGCCATAGAGCGACTGCCACGCCCGGTCCGCCGGATAGTCGTGGCCGAAACCCTGAGCCACCCGCGTGCGCGACACCACAAAGGTGCGCGGCGCCCCGCCGACGAGGCACTCGACCTCGAACGGCACGCCGTATCCGAAGCCCTTCGGATCCTCCCCCGCGCCGGCGGACGCGTCCTTCAGCGGACGCAGGGCGAAGACCTCGACAGGGCCTCCAAGCGCCGCCTCGAGGTAGCCAGCGAGCACCCCCCGTTCAATCATGAGAGTCTCTCTGACGGACTACTTGGATGGCGCCGCCGCAGCGCCCGCCCCGGGGCACTGCTGCATCATCTCGTGATGTTGCTCCATCATGGCGCGCATCCGTGCCATCTCGCCCATCATCTGCTCCATCCGCCCATGCACCGGGCCGCTGCCCTGCGTCTGTTCCTGCATGCCCTTCATTTGTTCCTGCATCTCGCCCATCATCTTCATCATCTGGACCATCCGCGCGTGGTCCGCGTTGTGCCCTGCCCCAGAGGGGGCATGCTGGGCGTGGCCCACGGCCAGGCCGAGCCCCAGGAACCCGAATAGCACGCTGGACACGATCAGCCGCTTCATGGCATTTCCTCCTATTTCCCGCGAACCGTCAGTGTCCGATTGCGGCGGGCGGCCTGCGCGATGCGCTCGTGCGGCTTGCCCCCCATGAGCATCGCCTTCGCCCGCCCTCCCTTCTTCGCCTTGGTGACCAGACACGAGAGAGTGCAACAGAAATGCCACGCAGACCCGTTCACGAAAGCGCGGGGTTGCGTCACCAATCACGCTGGGGAATGGGAAGCCCGCTCCCCGGTGGGACATTGCCGCCCCGCCCGGCGCAGAACCGCCAAATCGCTCCTCGTACGGGAACTCGGTCCGCACCGGGCGCTGGAGCTTCGGTGGCCACCGGGCCCGCCGAGTGGAGCACCGACGGCCACACTGCCCAGCAGTGCGTGGGGAATGCCCCTGCGCCCCTGAGTGCCGATCGCGACGAGGTCGGCGAGCTCGTCGGTGGCGAGATCAAGGATCTCTTCGTACGGAATCCGCACCCGCACGGCCACGCGCACCCGGCGCCCCTCGGCCCTCGCGGTCTCCGCCCACTTTGCGAGCTTGTCGTCGGCCTGATAGAACCCGCGTCCGTCCACCGGCGGTGCCGTCAATGCGACATCAGCACCGGCACCGTCATGTGCCGGAGCAGAGTCCGGGTGGCCCCCCCGAGGACCACCTCACGCAGACGCGTGTGCCCGTAGGAGCCCATCACGATGAGATCGATGTCGTGGTCGGCGACGTAGGAGAGGAGGAGGTCGCCGACGGCAACGTCGGCGCCGGTGATGGTTGCCGCCTGCACGGTCACCCCATGGCGGGCGAGGTGCAGAGAGACATCCGCTCCGGGCATGCGGGGCTCCGCATCGCCGGCCGGATCGATCGACAGGACGGTGACCTGCTCAGCGCGGCGCAACAAGGGAAGGGCGTCGTGGACTGCCCGCGTAGCCTCGCGGTTCCCGTTCCAGGCCACCAGCACCCGGCGGCCCACCTTGGGGAACGAGCCGTAGCGCGGAATGATCAGGACTGGACGGCCTACCCCGAGGGCCAACGCCTCGGGCAAGCTCGTGAGGTCGGCGGAGGCGAACCCGAGGTCAATGCCTTGGGGGAGCACGGTCAGGTCGGCGTAGCGGGCATGCTCGCTGGCCGCGCGCACGATTTCCCCCTCGACGATTCTCCACTCCGTGGATACCGTGGTCCGTCCCGCGCGCTCGGCGAACACCGCCGCTGCCCGTCGGGCCGCGTCCTCGAGCTCCAGCCGCTGCATCTTCTCGACCGCCTCGGGAATGGGCATGTCACCATACAGCGGCGTCAGTGGAGACGGCATCACGTGTAGACCCGTCAGGTGGGCCCCGTGCTGATCAGCCAGCGCGAGCGCGATGTCGAGCCGAGCTGCGTAAGTCGGGTCATTGTCCGCAATGACGAGCAGATCCTTGAGCGACATGGCGCCCTCCTTAGTCCGACAGTCAGGCATTCGATCCACTGACCCGATCGGCCAACCGAAGAAGAAGCAACGGCAGTGCCAGGAAGAGTTCCGCCGTGATTCCAGGCTCTTCGGACTATTTTCTCGATGCTACCGGAGCCCGAGGTGAGGCCGGCGCGCCCCCAGCGGGGCAGCCGTGCCCCGCACGGTGTGCGTGAGCCGCAAACGCAGGGGTTCCGACCCCTGCGCCCTTTTCCAACACTTACGGGCACTGAGGCCCGCGGCTCGTGATGGCACTCCCCTTGCTCCAGCACTTTTTCGAGACAAGCAGTCCATGAGCCGATCCGCGACGGTAACGCCCGGAGGACATATGGAACGTCAGGGACACGGCGCTCGAGGTCTTGCGAGAGCGCGATGCTCGGGGCGAGATCAGTCCCGATTTCGACGTACTGACCTGATCGGGTGACGCCAAGCGCTCATGGCCAACGGCACCGGCCCGGTACCCATCGATTCCACCACCTCGCTCCGTCGGGTGCTCGGCCTCACCGAAGTCACCGCCGGCGGGGTGGGGATCATCATCGGGGCGGGGATCTACGTGTTGCTCGGCGCCGCCACTGCACAAGCGGGCCCGCTCGTCTGGCTAGCGTTTCTCATCGCTGCCGTGTTGAGCGCGCTGACCGGCCTCAGCTATGCCGAGCTCAGCTCGATGTTTCCCAGTGCGGCGGGCGAGTACGAGTACACACGGCGGGCGATGCCGGAGTGGGCTGCGTTCGTCGTCGGCTGGACCATGATCATGGGCCTGGTGGTGGCCGCGGGCACGGTGTCGATTGGCTTCGCGCGCTATATGGGGTACTTCCTGAGCATCGACGCACGCGCGACCGCCCTCGGCCTTCTGACCGCCGTGTCCGGGGTGGCAATGTTGGGGGTCAAGTACTCGGCTCGGCTCACGATCGCACTGAGCGTAGTCCAGGTGGGCGGGCTGGTGCTCGTGGTCGCCATCGGGCTTCCACACATCGGAGACGTAGATCTCCTGTCCGGTCCCGGCGTCGGAGGCGTGCTGGGGGGGGCGGCGCTCGTCTTCTTTGCCTTCATCGGATTCGATGAAGTCATCACGCTCGCAGAAGAGACCCGCGATCCCACGCGGACGGTGCCGCGCGCCCTGCTGCTCGCTCTCGGGCTGTCGACCGGCCTCTACATCGCGGTGGCGGTCGCCGCCGTGAGCGTGCTCGGGGCCGATACCCTCGCTGCGTCACCGCGCCCGATAGCCGACGTGATGGCCCACGTGCTCGGAGACCGTGGTGCCGTCGTCGTAGCGGCGATCGCCCTGCTGACGACCACCAATACCACCCTGCTCATCGTGACCGCGGCGTCGAGAGTCGTGTATGGGATGGCGAAGTCCGGTGCGATGCCACGCTCGCTCGCGCTTGTCCATCAACGGCGGCGCACCCCCATACGCTCGATCGGGGCGGTGGCGCTGGTCGCGGGGACGGTTGCCCTGTTCGGCGATTTTGCCATGGTCGTCGCGGTGACAGATTTCGCGGTCTATGTCGTGTTCCTCGCGGTGAACGGGACGGTCATCATTCTCCGGCGCACGCACCCGGAGCTGCCACGCCCGTTTGCCGTCGCGGGAACCCTGGGCGGCATTGCCGTGTTGCCGGTGCTCGGGCTCGTGTCGGTGGCCTTCATGATGACGCAGCTGGAGCCGCTGGCAATCGGCCTCGGAATGACGTTGTGTGCAGCGGGCCTGGCGGCGGGATGGCTGATACGACGGCAGCGATGACCCCCTTGATCATTTCGCCGTGGTGGTGGCGCTGGCCGGCGGCGCGAAACGACGGCTGCGGCTACGATTTCACGTCTCGAATACCGATCCAATAGCCGAGATGATTGATGAGAACGTGTCCCCCCCGTACTCAGGAGAAGAATTGCGGCCAGTGCGGGCCATGACACCACACCGCAATCCAAGCGCGGCCCAGTGACCAGCGGGAGGCAGCGACAGCGACATCCGCGCGTCGGCTCGTCGCGATGCTCGGTCTCTCGGCAGGAGTCTACGCGCTCGCCGTACGGCCTCGCACCCTTCGGTGGGGCGCCTCAGACGCGGGACTACGGCAGACGTATCCCGGCGCCGATCTGATTCCCGGCGGGCGGCGCGGCGCGACGATGGCCGTGACGATCGACGTCCCACCGTCGGGTTGCGAGCGCCGATCAATCTGCGCCGCGGGCGGCCTTTCGATACCGCTGGACCGCGGCCTCACTTCCATGTCGATGCCTTGTCGGGGTTCCGGCGGAAAGAATTGCCCGAAGGGCGTCAGCGGCTCGTGGTCAACGGTTGCGCCTTCGCTCGCCCACGGTTCCTGCAGTTGATCGCGGATCTGCTCTTCGGGGAGCCCGCGCATTGGGTCATGCAGACGCGCCCGTTCCAGAACCTGAAACGGCGCGCCGAGCGTCCGCCGGTCCGACCCTCCGAGCGCGCCAGGCGCGGCTAGCGAACTCCGTACCGGTTGAGCAACCGATGAAAGGTCTTCCGGTCGATACCGGCGATCTTTGCCGCGGCGGAGATATTCCCGCCATGCTGAGCCAGAAGGTCGCGAAGATAGGCGCCCTCGAGATCCTGGAGCCAGCGCTGCTTGGCCTCTCGGAGGGTCGGCGGCGGCCCCGAGGTGCCCGCCCGATCGCGCGCGGGGGCGAGTGTGCCACCCGCCCCCGCGCCGAGCGAGGCCCGCTCGAGCAGGTAGACCGGCAGGTCCACGCGCGTAATGCGATCGCCCTCCGCGAGCGCGCACGCGCGCTCGACGATATTCTGCAGCTCTCGGACATTGCCCGGCCACGGATAGCGCTCGAGCGCGGCCATGGCGCCCTCGTCAAATCCCTGAATGTCGCGCTGGCGGTAGCGCGTGAGGAAGGCCTGCGCGAGCAGCGGCACGTCGCCCGCCCGATCGCGCAACGGCGGGAGCTGGATCGCGAGCACGTTGACCCGGTAGAAGAGCTCCTCGCGAAACTGGCCCTTGGCCACCAGGTCGCGCAGGTCTCGATTGGTTGCCGACACGAAGCGCACGTCGCACCGGATGAGGGCGGTGCCGCCGACGCGCCGTACCTGCCGTTCCTGAAGCGACCGCAGCAGCTTCACCTGGAGGCTCATCGGCAGCTCGGCGATCTCGTCCAGGAAGAGCGTGCCCCGGTTGGCCGTCTCCATCAGCCCGGGCTTGCTCTTCACCGCGCCCGTGAACGCGCCCTTCTCGTGCCCGAAGAGCTCGGACTCCAGGAGCTGCTCGGGCAGGGACGCGCAGTCGACTGCGACGAACGGCTCCGACACCCGGGGGCTATTGGCGTGCACGGCGCGGGCGACCAGCTCCTTGCCCGTGCCCGATTCTCCCTGGACCAGGATATTGGCCTCCGAGCGACCGGCTTTGCGCACCAGCTCGAAGACCTGGGACATCTCGGAGCTCCGGCCAATGAAGTTCTCGAACCCGAAGGTCCCACGGAGCTGCGCCCGGAGGTTCCGGTTCTCGAGCTGCAGCGTCCGGTGCCCCAGGGCACGGTCGGTCGCCACCCGGAGCTGATCCACCGAGAAGCTCTTGGGGAGGTAGTCGAAGGCGCCTTCCTTGATCGCGGCCACCGCGGACTCGATGGTGGCGAAGGCGGTGATGACGATGATCGGTAGCGCCGGATCCAGTTGCCGGACACGGCGGATCAGCTCTATCCCGTCCAGTCCCGGCATCTTGAGGTCGGTGATCAGGAGGTCGGGGTGCTCGGACTCCACGAGGGTCAGCGCGTGCTCGGGATCGGTAGTGGTCAGGCACTGGTAGCCCGCCCGCGCCAGGATACGCGCGCAATTCTCCACCATGTCCCGCTCGTCGTCGACGATCAGCACCCGTCGGTCGCTCATGCCCGCCTCGACCCCCCGGCGCCCAGGTCACAGGCGCTCCCACGCCAGGATTGTAGCCGTGCCGCGAGGGACCGAATTCTAAAACTTGGGGTGCGTGAGACCCGCGCTGGTCTAGCGGACCACCAGGATCGACAACGGTGCCCTGATCATGGCGCCTTCCGCTACGCTTCCCAGTAGCAACCGCGCGACGCCGCCGGTGCCACGGGCCCCGATGACAAGCACATCGGTCCGGCTGGCACTCGCCGCGTCGAGCAACCCCGCGAGGGGCGTGGCGATCCGGATCACCTCCCGCACCTTCCAGCCGGCCCGGCGAAGCCGGATCCGCAGCAGCCGCTGGGCCTTTTCCAGCTGCCGGCGCCGCCCGGCGGTGAGGCGCGCTGCCTCGGCGCGCAATGTGCCGCCGATGCGCGCGGGCATCAGGCCCCCGGAGGGAACGCGCATCGGCTCGATCACGGAGACCAAAGTCACTTGGCCCCCCGGAGGGACGGACAGGCGCGCCACCACCTCGGCCGCGCGCCGGGAATTGGCCGAGCCATCGACCCCGATGGTGAAGCGGCGCGCCCGAGTCAAGCGGCCCTTGACGACGAGCACCGGGCAGGGAGCCGCCTGGACCACCTGCCGCGACACGCTGCCGAGCAGCAGCCGCCCGAGCATGCCTCGCCCACCGGATCCCACCACGATGGCGCCGCGGGCGGACCGCGCCGCCGCGAGGAGCGCGGCGCTCGGAGCCTGCAACGGGTATCGCACCTGGATCGCCGGCCACCGCCGGCGCAGCGCTCGGAGCGCGCGCGATCCCACGCGCTGCGCCGCGCCTTGAGCCAGCGCACGGGCCGTCGGCGACCACTCGATCACGCCTCGGCTCGCCACCACGAGCAGCGCGCCGGCCCGCGCGGGCCAGGGAAAGCGCGCGGCGGCATCCACCGCGGCACGCCCGGAGGCGGAGCCGTCGGTGCCGATCACGACGTCGAACTTCGCCCGCGCTGCCATCATGCCTCCCGGGTGGGTGTCGGTCCGAACTACGGGGGAGAGAATACCAGACTCGTGATCGCATCCCGAGTCTCACGTGATTCGGCCAGGAGAGCAGTGAAGAGCTGATGCCCAGTCCCCTGCCCCGGCCCTCGATGACGAACGCGAGCTCCGCCGGATCCGGGGTCGGAGGTCGGCTCGTAACGGCCCAACACCTCATGGCAGGAGTCCTCGGCGCCTACGGTCATGACTACGCGACTCATCAGCTCACGCACTCGCATGCTCTTCCATTGAGCTACCCGCAATCTGCCGAAGAGACGCTGCGAGACCCGACCAGTTGCGAGAGTGGAGGCGCGCGTCGTCGCACACCGGACTCGATGGCGGGGGCGCCGGCGTCCCAGCCATGGGAGTCCGCGGGAAAAGCTTCCCGCCGGCGCGCCGCCCTGAGACGATACGCGCGTGCGGCTCTTCGACAAGAAGTTCGGCGTCGAGCTCCTGGCCGGGGTGCCGACCGCGCCCGGCGTCTACCGATTCCTCGATGAGACGGGCGCGCTGCTCTATGTGGGCAAGGCCCGGAGCCTTCGCCGCCGCCTGGCGCAGTACCGCACCGCCGGGCGGAAGAAGAACGAGCGCAAGCGGCGAGCGCTCGTGAAGGCGGCCGCCACCCTCACGTGGGAGGTCTGCGAGTCGGAGCTGGCGGCGTCGCTGACCGAGATCCGCCTGATCCAGACCCTGCGACCCCGGCGCAATGTCGCCAGCGCGTTCCCGTTCCTCTACCCCTTCATCGGCGTCCTGGTGGAGGGACGCGAAACCTTCTTCTGCCTGACCA
>Ga0070704_100000768_pt1 | contig 15803 bp, 11 predicted proteins | sample KBSK5252metaG_FD_65467 | JGI IMG/M metagenome (GOLD analysis project Ga0070704, IMG submission 65467) | Corn, switchgrass and miscanthus rhizosphere microbial communities from Kellogg Biological Station, Michigan, USA - KBS K5-25-2 metaG | ecosystem: Host-associated > Plants > Roots >...
GGCGGCATCGGAACCGGATTGTCTCTATGCGCGCTGGGCGTGCTGCTCTTCGCCTTGAGCTTCGCGCGGTTGCCGAATGTCCCCGACGCGCCCGCGCCGATGTCAGCCTTGGAGAGAATCGGAGGAATCTTCTACGAGCCAACCAATGTATTTCGCAACTTGCGGGCGCACCCTCACTGGCTCGGAGCGATTCTGATCATTGGAATTCTGAACGCGGCATACGTAACCGTCTTTGTTCGACGGTTGACGCCTGACCGAATCGTTAACTTTACGATGGACAAGCTGGAGGAGAGCCCGATAAAGCCGCCGCCTGAGCGGATGGGCGCCGTCCGGCAACAAGCGCTCGACGAAGCCAAATCACCGAGTTTCCAGGCCGGCGCTGTGGTCCGTAGGATCGCGGGTACATTCTTTTTCATGAGTTTTGTCGCCGCAATTTATCTGCTTGGCGTAATGGCGTTTGGAGGGCGCATGCACTTCTGGCAAGCGCTTTCAGCTGCCGTGTTCGCCGCTTTGCCGGTAGTGGTAATTCAGAAAGCAATCAGCTTTATCATCCTCTTTGTTAAGTCGCCTGATGACATCCATCCGCTCATCGGCCAGGAATCATTGGTCTATGACAATCTCGGCTTGCTGTTTTCGTCAAAGGACCATCCGGTGCTGTATGTCGCGGCGACCGCCATCGGCATTCTTTCGTTCTATAAGTTGTGGCTGACGGCGAAGGGACTTCACCTGACGGCTTACAAAGCTAGTTCGTCTGCTGGTTGGGGAGTCGCAATTACGCTTTGGGTGATCGGTCTGCTGTTCGGACTGGCCATAGCCGCAATCTTCCCGAGCTTCCTCGGATAAATGACGTGTCAGAAGCCCGACCGTTAGGGAGGGCAAGAAGAGCGTCCACTCAACCTGAGTACGAGACCTCTGTAGATCGAGGGCATAGTGACTGGCCCTTGCTTACGCGCGGGCTTCTGACACTATTCGTACCTTAACGATTCGATGGGATCGAGTCGCGCGGCCTTCCACGCCGGCCACAGTCCAAAGACCATGCCGATGCCGACGCTGGCGATGAATCCCGCCAGGGGCGCCCAGAGCGGCACGTAAGACGGCATGATTAGTTTCACGAGCAGCGTCAATAACCACCCGATCGCCAGTCCCACGAAACCACCAAAGCCGGTCAGGGTCATCGCCTCAATCAGAAATTGCCAGAGAATATCCCGGCGCCGGGCGCCGATCGCTTTGCGGATGCCTATTTCGCGCGTGCGCTCAGTCACGGACACCAGCATGATGTTCATCACGCCAATGCCGCCTACCATCAACCCAACCGATGAAATCACCACCATGGCGACCGCGATACCGCCCGTGATCGAGTGAAAGGTGCTGATCAGCGAGGCGGTTGTTTCAATGCCAAAGTTATCGGGATTACCGAAAGGGACCTGGCGGCGCACCCGCAATGTATCGGTCACCTGATCCATGGCCTCCTGCATCATCCCCGGTCTGGCCACGGCCAGGATATAGACATCGTCAGAGTTGGGTTTTAGCTTGCGCGCATTGTTGTAGGGAATGTAGATGACATTGTTCTGGTCGTCGCTGCCGCCGCTGAACAAAAACTGCTCGCGTTTCTGCAGCACGCCTACGACGCGATATTCCTCGGCTCCGATCTTGAGGGTATCTTCTATGGGCGATCCAAACGGGAAGAAATCATCCGCCACTTTTGAGCCGATCACGCAAACATTCTGATTTTGATCGTTTTCGAACTGAGAGAAAAAGCGCCCTTCGTTGACGACTTGCGTGCCGGCTTTTTCGAATTCCGGGAGCGTCCCTTGCAAAGCTACCGAAGCCGAAGTCTTGCCCCCGCCGCTGACCAGAATCTTCTGGCCAAAGAAGTTATTGGTGATTTCAAGAAACGGAACGGCAATTTCCACGGTCGGCAATTTGGAAAGAGCCATGGCGTCGTCGTATGTCAGAGGTTTGCGCATGCGCTCTTCACGTGAGAGCCGCCCCACGTGGATGCCCGGATTGTATTTGCTGATGTACATCGAGCGCGTGCCGAATGCTTCCACTTCTTTGGTGAAAGCGGTGTCGATCCCGCTGATAATCGACGCAATCAGCATTACCGTCACCACGCCGATAATGACGCCGATAATCGTCAGAAACGATCGCAGTTTGTTCGCGCGGAGTGTGGCCAGGGCCAACCAGAGGTTTTCGAGTATGTCGCTTCTGAATATTTTCATGATCGTTGACCGTCGCCTGTCTTAGTCCGCCCGCAAAGCTTCAATCGGATCCAGCCGCGCGGCCTTCCACGCCGGGACGATTCCCGAAAGGATTCCTACGCCTCCTGAGGCCGCCAGGGCGCCGAGTACCGCAAAGAGCGAAAGGTAGGTGGGAAAGATCATCGCGGTCACAACCTTGCCCACAATCCAGGCCAGAATTATCCCGATAGCTCCACCGATCGTCGCCATCGTCACCGCTTCGACCAGAAACTGCTTCAGTATGTCGGCCTTGCGCGCCCCGAGCGATTTCCGCAGCCCGATCTCTTTGGTGCGCTCAGTTACCGAGACCAACATGATATTCATGATCACTATAGCGCCGACAATCAGCGCAATTCCGGGAACCGCTATGGCCACCAGAAAGATGGTGCCGAACAGTCGATCACGCAAGCCCGTAATTGCATCCGGCGTCACAATGCCAAAGTTGTCTTTCGCGTTCGTCGCCAGGTGACGCCGCGCGCGAAGCAGGAATCTCACTTCCTCGACGGCATCGTTAAAAGTCTCATCCGTCTTTGAGGTGCCGGTAAAGTAAAGCGAGCGCTGCCGAACCAAAGGGCCGAAATCGAGCGCGTACGTTTTGAGCGGAATGACGATGAAGTTGTCCTGCGGAATTCCGAAGACAGTCCCTTTGACGGCTTCTACGCCAAGGACCCGGTAAGGCAAGCCGCGAATCGAAATCTCGCCGCCAATTGGATTACCGGCGGGAAAGAGTTTGGTGGCAATGTCTGCGCCGATATACGCGACGCGGGCCGCGCCATCAGCCTCACTATCCGCAAAAAACCGGCCATTGTTTATGTTGCGATTGTCGATATCGGCGGTATTGGCGGTGGCGCCAATGACGATAACATCTTCCAGCACCTGATCGCCGCGCTTGATCTCGGACGGAGTGCCGCGGGCTTTGGCTCCCAGCTTGGCAACCAGCGTCGCGCGCTCTTTCAGATATTCATAATCTTCGAGCGTAAGATCCTTGTTGCGCCGCTGGGCCGCCGCGATCGTGTCGGTGTCCTTAAAATCTTCAAACGGATTGAAGCGTTGAACTGAAAATGACTTGGCCCCGATGCCGGCGATCTTTTCGTCGATATAAACGTTAAAGCCCTGAATCAACGAGACGACCGTGACGAAAGCGGTCACGCCGACAATCATCCCCAGCAGAGTCAGAGCCGAGCGCAGTTTGTGCGCCCAGATTGCCGCCACCGCCACTTTCAGAATCTCGATTAGCTTCACTGGGTATTACTACGGTTGAGGAAGGGTTTTGGTTACCGTATGAGCGCGCTTTGTCGCAACAGCGTGTCAGAAGCCCGACCGTCAGGGAGGGCAACTTTGCGAAACCTGCCCTTGCTTACGCGCGGGCTTCCTGAACTATTCCCACCTCAACGATTCAATCGGATCCAGTCGCGCCGCTTTCCATGCCGGCCACAATCCGAAAATAATTCCAACAGAGGCCGAGATTCCAATGCCGACAAAAATAGCCCACGCGGGAACATACGCAGGCAGTGGCGAATACTTGTTCATCAGCAGGCTCGCGAGTTCGCCAACGCCCAGTCCGATCAATCCGCCGATTGCCGTAAGCACCACAGCTTCGATTAGAAACTGCGACAGAATATTAAGACGGGTAGCCCCGACGGCCTTGCGCAGGCCGATCTCTTTCGTCCTTTCAGTAACCGACACCAGCATGATATTCATCACGCCGATGCCGCCGATCATCAGGGCTACCGCTGAGACTGCCGTCAGCACCAGGAACGTCGCGCCGGTCAATTGATTGTAGATGTCCAGCAGCGCGTCCTGCGACGAAATGCCAAAGGTGTCGGGAGCGCCGCGAGGCACTTGCCGGCGACGACGCAGGATGTCCGTCATCTCGTCGATCGCGCTCTTGACGTAAGCACGCGACGCTGGCCGAACGATGATAGCGAAGATTGTGCCCGGGAAATCCATTTCCGGATAGTACTTGTGAAATGTCGAGATCGGGATGTACACCTGGTTGTCGCGCGATTGTCCAAAGATCTGACCGAGTGGTTCCATTACGCCGATGACCTTGAAGGGACGACCCGCAATCTTCAGCTCTTTATCAAGCGGATCCTCATAGGGGAACAGCGCGCGTACGACGTCCTGCCCAAGAACACAGACGTTTGCGCGGTCTTCAACATCAAGATCAGAAATGTACCGCCCATAGCCAACATAGTTCGACAAAGTAAATTCGTGATAGGGCGTGACGCCCAACAGGATCGGCGTATCGCTCTGCTTATCGTGGTAGCGAATGGTCTCGGCAATCTTGCGATAGAAGGGCGCAACGCTGGCGATTGAAGGCGCCTCGCGGCGAATGGCGTCAGCGTCTTCGACGGTTAATTCCTTTCGATGGATCTCTTCGCTCGTGGGCTGATGGCCAAAGCTGGGATCGAACTTCAGGGCCCAGATAGTATTTGAGCCGAGGCCTTCGATCTGCGCGGCGAATGCTTTGTTCAGACCTTGAATGATCGACACCATGAACATCACCGTAACCACCCCGACACTCACGCCGAGAATCGTCAGCGCCGAGCGCAACTTGTTCGCGCGCACGGTATCCACGGCCATGTAAGCGGATTCTTTGATGTCGATTAGATTCATTGCCAGTTTCCAATTGCCGATTGCCAATTTCTACTAACGCCAGCTGCCTCAATCGGCAATCGGCAATTGGAAATCGACAATGACTTATTCCGCTCTTAACGCTTCAATCGGGTCCAATTTTGCCGCGCGCCATGCGGGCCAAAGGCCACTAATGACTCCGACGATCGAAGACACGCTGACGCCGAGGATCGCCGACCCGATGCTGACGAGCAATGGAAAGCCGATCAAAAGCGCGATCAACCACGCAACGCCAAATCCGGTCAACACGCCGAACACGCCGCCGATAGCCGTTACCATGACAGCTTCGATCAGAAACTGCGTCCGAATGTCTTTTTGGCGCGCGCCGACGGCTTTGCGAATCCCAATCTCCTTCGTGCGCTCAGTGACGGAAACCAACATGATATTCATCACCACGATGCCGCCCACTACCAGCGAAATGGCGGCGACGCCGATCGTAACCAGATAAATGTTCGACGTAGCGCTGGAGTAAAGATTTAGAAACACATCTTCTGTTTCCAGTGCAAACCCGTCGTCTGTATCTCTAAAGGTCTTGCCGCGGCGATTGCGCATAATCGCGCGTACCTGGTCCTCGGCCCCTTCGAGTTGCTGGGCGTTCTGACTTTGAATAAAGACGACCAGCACTCCCGCCCCGCTAAACGCGCCGCGTGAAATGTTCAGGCCAAAGTTCTTCTTGTAGGTGGCGAATGGTATGAAGATTCGATTGTCGCGCGCGAAACCAAAAATTTTCCCCAGCGGTTGAAGTACGCCGACGATTCGATAAGGACGTCCTCCGGCCCAAACCTCCTGGCCCAGCACCTGATCAGGTGATTGGTTGGGAAACAGATTCGTGACGACGTCTGATCCGATGACCGTAACTTCATGCGCCGACGCGCTCTCGCTTTCGCTCCAGAAACGACCTGCGTCGATCGTCACGGCATCGATGTCGAACATGGCCGTGGGCGCGATCGCGCGCACGTTAACGTTGTCGGCCCTCTGATTCCCGTGTTTGAGGGTCACGGCATCGTTCGCAACGACACCGGTGCGCCAGCAATTCGTGCACAGGCGAAAAATCGCCTCCGCGTCTTCTTCGGTAATGTCTTTGCGCTTGTTGAATTTGATGAAGTCTTCGCGCGAAGTGATGACGCGCGGCCGCTTTGAGATTGTGAACACGGTCGAGCCCTGCGAAGAAAAGGTTTGGGCCACAGTCTGATCAAGACCCTTGATGATGGTGACGACTGCGATAACGGCGGTGACGCCGACAATAATGCCGACCAGGGTCAGCGCAGTGCGGAGTTTGTTTTGCCGCAGGCTTGATGCCGCCACAAGAAACGATTCCCAAAGCGCGGCTACTCGGAAGGCCGGAACAGAACCACGGTTGGTGGGCAGGATGTTTCGCTGACCGAAGGCGCGTCCGGGAGCCTCGGCAATTGGTCCGCTGGGGGACGACAAAGCAGCGCCTCCTATCTGATGCGCTCGTCTTTTTCGATCAGCCCGTCGCGGATCGAGATGATTCGATGGGCGCGAGCTGCGATGTCATGCTCGTGCGTAACCACGATGATCGTGTTGCCGGCTTCGTGCAGCTTCTCGAACAGGTTCATGATGTCATAGCTGGTGGCCGTGTCCAGCGCGCCGGTCGGTTCGTCGGCCAGAAGGATCGAAGGATGATTTACCAGGGCGCGCGCAATTGCTACGCGCTGTCGTTGGCCGCCGGAAAGTTCGTTGGGCCGGTGCATCATGCGGTCGGTGAGATCGACGGCCCCGAGCGCCTCTTTTGCCATTTCGTGCCGCCTGGAACCGGGAATGCCGCCGTAGATTAGCGGCAGTTCAACGTTATGCAGAGCCGTCGCGCGGGCCAGCAGATTAAAAGTCTGAAAAACAAAACCGACTTCCTGGTTGCGAATGCGAGCTAACTCATCGTCGTCCATTTCGGAGACGTTCTTTCCATTCAACCAGTACTCTCCCTGCGAAGGTGTATCGAGGCAGCCAATCAGATTCATCAGCGTTGACTTGCCGGAACCGGACGGGCCGATGATGGCCAGGTAGTCACCGCGTCGCACGTCAAAAGTAACGCCATGAAGCGCGTGGACCTTCTCTGCGCCCATGTCGTAGGTCTTCCAGATGTCCCGCATGGCGATCAGCAAGTCTTGCTTGCCGTCGTCCGCGGGCAATTTAGGCTTGACGACTACGCCGGCAGAAGTTTCCGATGATGCGACGGTCGCTTCAGTCATTAATTTCCTCCGCCTGCGTTGGCGTTGGCCCCGCCGGCGCCGCGTGCCTGGCGTTTGACACTGGTGCCGTCTTTCAAGGTTTTCAAAACGCGACTGGGCCCGGTGATGACTTCAGTCCCGGCTTGCAGGCCGGTAGTGATCTCAATGTCAGACTCGCCGGTAATACCGGTGGTGACTTCGACAAACTTCACCTTGTTATTCTTTTCCAGAATGTAAACGCCCTTTTGTTCCTTGGGCTTTTCACCCTGAGGAGTCGGCGCACTGCTGGCAATCGACGCGCCCGGTGACGGCGTCGCGGCGGGTTTTTCCACGATCGCCTGCAATGGCACGGCGATGACGTTGGTCTTAGTCTTGGTGGTAATGGTTGCGGTGGCGCTCATGCCCGGACGCAGCTTGGCGCGAACCTCGTCGGTCGTTTCTTTGAGTTCGAGTGTGACCTTGAACTCTTTCGCTTCCTGCACGTTGACGCGATTGGAAAGTCCTCCCTGAGTGTCGGACTTGGCAACTGCAAGCGGGTTCTTCTGGGTCACGACGGCTTTGACCTCTTTGTCGCCCAGGGCGTCGACTTTGACCTTTGCTTCCTGTCCTACATCGACGTTGGCGATTTCGGTTTCGTCGACATTGACCTCGACATTGATGGTGGACATGTCGGCAATTGTCATCAAAGGCGTCGAAGATAAAGCTGACACGGCATACTCACCCACGCGGGTGGGGATGTCCGCGACCACCCCGTTCAGCGGCGAATACTGCGTGGCTTTCGCGCGCTGGCTTGATTGGCCGCGCAGAAAGGCCTGCTGCTGATTGGCGCGCGCTTCGCTCGACTTCACGTTGGTCTGCGCCTCTCGCACCGAAACGCGCTGCTGGTTGGCGCGTTCGATCGCTTCCTTCACTGCAATGTTCTGCGCCTGGAGTTTTGCTTTGGCTTGATCGTAACGATCGCGTGCGGCATCGTACTCGGCCCGTGACACCACGTTGGATTCGACCAGATTGGTGACTCGCTTCAACTCGCGCTCGGCGGTCTTCAAATCGATTTCAGCGCTGACTGTCTGTTGCCTGGCTTGCGACACGGCCGCTTCGGCGACGACCAGGCTTTGCTGAGCGGATGAGACGCCGTTGCGCGCGCTCTGAACATCGCTGATTGACGCCTGGGTGGCCGCGAATTGCGCCTCCTGGCTGGACTGCAGTTGCGTCGGATCGATGCGCACCAGGGGCTGGTTCTTAGTAACCTGATCGCCTGGATTTACGTAAATCTCCAGGATGCGGCCCGCGATTTCGCTGGTCAGCTTGATATAACGTATCGGGCGCACTTCGCCCGAGGCGGTCACCGTCGATCGCAGTTCGGGACGCACATCGATCTTCACAGTGGTGACTTCGGGCTCGTCTTTGCGCGTCGCCACCACACTGATGATGACGATCAGCACCAATACCACGAGCGCGGACACGCCGATGATGATTTTCTTCTTTCTACTGAGGGCCATTGAGTTCGAATCCTTACTTTAGCTTAGTTTAGGTCGGGGTTGCTCGATTGCCAGACCAGACGTCGACAAATAGTTCCTGCTCGAAGATGTTTTTACGTTGAAATCCAGCGCCCGGTTTCAAAGAAATCTCGCTGTCGCAATCAATTATGGGCGAAGAGAGCAGCACAGCTCAAGTCCGTCCACTATCGCCCGTGACATCTCTTTGATTCAAGGCGGGGACCCGGCCTGTTGGCGATTCGCGGCTATTTCAACGCCTTTGGCGCGGTCAACTGTTTCGCGTTAAGATATCCTCCCCGCAGGTGTGGAACGGTTTGCCGTGACTTGCGTCAGGACTTCGCCGATGACGATTTGCGAAAGGTGTGGAACGGGAAACTCGACCGGCTCGCGGTATTGCGACGACTGCGGTACCGCTCTGTGGTTGGCGGGAGGATCGGGCGAGGTCCCGTCCCGGGCGCAAAACAATGGATCTGAGCGCCCGGCCGACGAAGCTGCGCGCGCTATAGTCCAAGCGCCGCCGGCCTTGATTACCGAGCAGAAGACTTCGGCGCCGCTGGCGTCCGGCATTAAGAAGGTGCACGCTACCCTGGTAATCGAACGCGGCGGCTCGGCGGGTAAACAGTTTCCGCTGAGCGACCAGGACGCAAACATCGGCCGTTGGGATGCGGATGGCGGGGTGTTTCCCGATGTAGACCTGGATACTGACGACCCGGAAGCGAAGGTATCCCGGCGACACGCGCGCATTTCAATGCTTGACGGTCAATACTTGATTGAAGATCTGGGATCGACAAACGGAACTTTTGTAAATCGCGGGCATAGATTGGCGTCCGGTGAGCGTCATCCGTTAAAGGACGGTGACGAGATCATCGTCGGTAAGACGTTTTTACGATTTCGCATTGCCAAGTAAAGGCTGGCATGGCGGCGTTTCAGAGTACCGACTTCAGTCTGGCTTTGTTGTAAAGAGAACTCCCGACTTAAACTGGTACTCTAAACGTCCTTTGTTTATTCGCTCCTCCAAGTAACTGCAAGATGACTCTCTGCTGTCAGTGCGGCGCCGAAATGGCGCCCGATGAAAACTTTTGTGGCAGCTGCGGCGCCCGTCAGCAGCGCGACGATAGTTCCGTGGTCGCCGATAGCGCTCCCGCCAACGAGGAGGTCAAATCCGTCACCGCGGATCAGGTGGCTTCGGATTACTCGGCAAAACTCGCCAATGGTGGCAGTACGTGGGGCGCCGCTGAAGAACCGGGCGACCAGGCTTCACATACAGGCGAAGTCGCTCGCATCGAAGACTCTCCGTCAATGACAGCCCGGGCTGATGACGTCCCGCAAAAAAGGGTAAAGCCCAAAGCACTTTCCGCCGGTAAGGTTCTCAACAATCGTTACGAAATCGTTCGCCGGATTGGCGGCGGGGGCATGGGAGCAGTTTACCTTGCCAAGGATCGCAACCTGGGGGAAGCGGCGCGCGCCGTTAAAGAAATGATCGAGTCGCACCTCGATGACGCGCAACATGAAAAAGCCATCGCCGACTTCAAACGCGAATCACTCCTGCTGACGGAACTCGAGCACCCTTCGATTCCCACGGTTTATGACTACTTCTATGACGACAGTTCGGAACGTTTCTATCTGGTGATGAAGTTCATTCCCGGAAGCGACTTGTCGTCGCATCTGCGACAGTCAGCTGGAGGGCGCATCGACGAGCTGACGGCCACTGAGTGGGGAATTCAGGTCGCCGACGTTCTGCATTATCTGCACACGCAGCCACAGGCGATCATCTATCGCGATCTCAAGCCGGCAAATCTGATGATCGACAGCAACAACAACCGCATCATGCTGATCGATTTCGGAATCGCGCGCTGGGTAAACAAAAAAGAGAAGGGCGTCACCGCCGTGGGCACAATGGGCTATGCCCCTCCCGAGTTGTTCAGCGGCCAGGCCGACGCGCGCGTGGACATTTACAGTTTAGGCGCGACGCTGTTTCATTTGTTGACCGGCTCAGATCCGCAGGATAACCCGCTGCTGATTTTTGACTTCACCAAGAACCCCCGGCCCCGCCAAATCAACCCAGCGCTGTCGAGCGAGATGGAGCGGATTCTGATTCGCGCGGTGGAATACAAGCCTGAACACCGGTTTCAGACGGGCGCGGAAATGCGCGATGTACTCTATGGTCATTTGGAAAAGTTGCGCTCAGGCCAGGTTAGTTATGGCGCGCCGGCTTCTGAGTTGGGCAGCGAGACGATGCGCGTCGCCATAGTGTTCTGTGGATTTTGCGGCGGCCGGATAGCGGCGGATGATATCTTTTGTGCTCACTGCGGCTCGCGGCAGACGTTGGCCGGCTCAGATTCAAGCAGTTTGGCGCGGGCGACTGCGAAATTGATAGTAACCGGGACCACTGAACTGGACGCGTCGTTCCTGCTGCAGAAAGACAGCAACCTGGTGGGCCGGACTGATCCGCTCTCGAACATTTTTCCGGAAGTGGATTTATCGCGTTTCGATCCGCAGACCAAAGTCTCGCGCCGCCACGCGCGCATCTGGCGCGAAGGCGAAGGGTTCCTGGTTGAGGACCTTGGCTCAGTTAACGGCACAGTGATCAATGACGTAATTCGGCTCGAGCCGCGCCAACCGCGGGCGCTGGACAGCGGCGACCGCATCAAGCTGGGCGAAACGACCTTGCACTTTCTGTTAGGGTAGTCATCCGAGGAAACCGTCGCTGACGAAAGAAAGCCGACAAGATACCTATGACCCCGAGTTCGCGAACTGCAAGACCCCCGGGCGGTCCGTCTGAGCGGCGGACTGAGCAGCGCGCGGTGCCGCGCGTACGGGTGCGTTTTCGCGCGCCCTTTGCGCTGCGTTGCGGCGCTTTGCTCATTGATTATATTTTGCTCGCGTTGATTCTAACTTTCAGTATTATGGTGGCGCGTTTGATGGGTGGCGGCGCCCGACTGGCCGGCGGTACCGCAGAGAAGATAGGAATTCTGATCACGCTGATCGTCGCGGTGCTGGATCTGGGTGTGCTGGCTGGGTTGACCGGAAAGACTGTCGGCAAGTGGACGACCGGTTTGCGAATCGAGCGCTTTAATGGCGGCAGCCCCGGAATTGGGTGGGCACTCTTGCGCCACTTTGTAGGATACCCCTTGTCGCTATTGCCGTTTGGTCTCGGTTTTCTGATCGTTACAGTGATGCCGACCGGGCGCGCGTTGCATGACTTTATCGCGGGGACAGTGGTAGTCCGGGAATACGCCGCGCCGGTCGTGACCCAGGTGCGGAGGCCGCGGCCTCAGGGCGCGCAGATGTAACGGCAACAGTTAGGATTCAATTCACAGGGTCCTTATTTCACTCCCTCTCCCTTTGGGAGAGGGAGGGGGTGAGGGAGCTAGCGCGAAGGCCGTACTTCGCCCTCTCCCTAACCCTCTCCCAGAGGGAGAGGGCAATGCAAAACTAATCGATTATGGCTGAACTAATCGTCAAATATCCCGATCGCGCTGCCGAGCACTTTCAGATCAGCCGCCTGCGCGTCACGATTGGACGCTCTGCGCGCAACGACCTTTGCATTCCGGATCCGTTCGCGTCGCGGGTGCATGCCGAAGTTCGCAACGAAGGCGACGAATATTATCTCCAGGATTTGGGATCGGCGAACGGCACGCTATACAACGGCTCGATTGTCGAAACCCCCATTACGCTCACTCGTGGGGGCCGGATTCAGATCGGCGAAACCGAAATAGTCTTTAATGACAGCGCGTTTCCGCTCAGCAGCGGAGCGACGATGATCACGGACAATTCCACGTCCATTCCTGAAGCCACAATTGCCTTGTCGTCCGCGGATCGCACCACCTCGGGTCTGTTCGAAGCCATCGAAGACGCCCGCACTCAATCAGAGGATTCCGCCGAACAACACGTGGTCGCGAGACAAAGCGACCTGCTGGCTTTGATCAGCAAAGTAGGCGTGGCCCTGCTTGCTTCGGTAACCTTGAATGAAACGTTGGAACAGATTGTGGCTCTGACTTTTGAAGCGGTTCCGGCCGATCGCTGCATGATCATGATGCGCGATGAGAAGAACCCCGAGCTGAAAGTCGCCGTCGCGCGTTTGCGCGATCGGGCGGGCGAAGTCGGCGAGATTCGCATTAGTCGTTCGGTGATCGACGAAGTCGTGGCCAACGGCAAATCGGTTTTGACGTCAGACGCCCAGGCCGATCCGCGATTCGCCGGCGGCACCGTAATGTTGCAGGGGGTGCGATCAGTTTTGGCAGTGCCGCTCGGCGTGGGCGCCAATGTCTTCGGAATCATTTATGCCGACTCTCCCCTGGCTGACGGGCGGTTTACCGAAGATCACCTGAAGGTTCTGACAACGCTGGCTTCCGTTGCGGCCATTCGCGTCGAGAACGCACGCTTAACCGAAGAGCAAATCGAGCGCGAGCGCCTCGAGCGAGAGCAACAGGTCGCCAGCGAGATTCAACAAAGATTTCTCCCGGCCACGGCGCCCATCGTTAACGGCTATGAATTGCAGGGCATCAGTTTTCCCTGTTATGAAATCGGTGGCGACTATTACGATTTTATCCAGCGCGACGACGGCAAATTGGTGGTCGCACTGGGCGATGTTTCCGGTAAAGGCACGGCGGCCGCGCTGTTGATGTCGTCTCTGCACGCGGCTGTGCACGCCCAGGCCGACATTCACGACTCTCTGGTGAAGACGATCACTGCCGTCAATCGATATTTGGTCGATAGCATCCCGGCTAACCGGTTCGTCACGCTTTTTTATGCCGAGCTCGATCCCCAAAACGGAGGGCTGGCTTTTCTCAACGCGGGCCATAATCCGCCGCTGATAGTTCATACCGGTGGCACGATGGAGCAGCTGGCGTCAGGTGGCCTGCCGTTGGGCATCATGTCGAATGCAGATTTTCGCGAAGGACGCACGAAACTTCATCCCGGTGATGTCCTGGTGATTTATTCCGACGGCGTTTCTGAAGCAGTGAATCCCAGCGGTGAAGAGTTTGGTCCGACGCGGCTTTACGAAGTAGTAGCGCGCAACCTTGATGCATCGGCGGGCGGCATACGCGATCGCATCGAATCCGCGTTGACGAAGTTCTGTCAGGGCACTCCCGCCGCCGACGATATCACGCTGGTGATCGTAAAACGCCTGGCCGAAGCGGAAGAAGTTTCAGTCGGAGCCGCGAACTAAGTAGTACCCAGGAGGTTCAATTGACGAGAACCCAAACTACTGAGTTGTTGTTAAGAACTTAAAGATTGTCGCCATCGTTCTACGGTTCCGTCGGCACCGAAGGAGATCCGCTACTGTCTGCCGTTGGGCCATCATTGCCAACTATCTCCCATTCTAACTCATCGATCGGGCCGGACCATTCCCTCGAAGGTAGCTTAGCCATCTGAAGTTCGGCGCCTGCGAGCTGCTGTCGAAGCCAGCTTGCCAAGGCGGTAAACGCGGCCTCGTCAGGCTCACTTTCCGCTATTCTGGCGAGTTGCTCTCCTGCCGGCGTAAGAAGATGAACATTCAAAGTCGGGGTAATGCTCGCACCATCTTCACGGTGAGCCATAAGAAGCCGCTCGTGTCCTGAACAGATGAAGAATAAGGTCGCGCCTTTAGGTACGTACTTGGAGTGGGCGCTCGCGTTGACGAGACCTGCATCATCAAGCATGAGCAGGGTGCTATGGTCCAAGCCAAACGCTTTGAGAGTATCCGCAAGTGATGACCCCGGCACCAGCTTGCCGTTTATGAGAAATTTTTGGAGCCGGCCGAACGCGGTCGCCGCCTCGCGATCTAGGTATCGCAAGACGCCAAGTGTGCGGAGGGAAAAGGCTTTGGGACGCTGGGCCTCCTCCGATATTACTCGGGCGTATATCTCTCGAATGAGGTCGTCGTCGACAAGACTGGCGTCTTCTCGAAACTTGTTTACCCAGTCATCGGATGTTTCGGACTCTGATGAATCTTGATCCCATCCCGCCTCGATGAGCGGAACGGGTTTGGCCTCTTCGAACAAGCTTCTGGCTCTTTGATGAACCTTCTTTAGTCGCACATACTTTCGCGCATGGTCCGAGAGCAAATCCTCAGCAAAAGCAACTTCGGCTTCATCGAACTCTGCGTCTGATCGAACCTTGTCCAAAATACGAGCGGTTATCTCATGATCGACAGACCGACGAATATGAAACTTGGCAGGAAGTAACCGACCAAGGAGCTCTGGGAGACTTCGGCCTACACTTACGTCGACGCCGGTAACGTCTGCTTTAACCCGGATTAGGTTCTGTTCAATACTTTCTTTATCTGGCATATTTCATTGGATCCCGAAATCGGAATTCTTATGATGATACGCCTTTCATTAGCGCAATCAAGATTAGTAAACCACACGCCTCTGCTCGATCGCCTTGCTCGCAAGACTAAAGCGCGGTTCGATCTCTTCCTTACTACCTTCGATTCTGGCGGCCACGTATTCGCCCACAACCGGCCCGTGCTTAAAGCCGTGACCCGAACCGCCGCCGACCAGCCAAACGTTTTCAAATTCAGGATGAAGATCGATGAGAAAGTCGCCGTTGGAAGTGTTTTCGTATTGGCACACGCGCGTTTCGGTCACCGGCGCGTCCGACAGATCGGGTAGCCGGCGCGCGAGATAGCGACGCACTTCTGCCAATCCCTCGTTGGTGACTACACGGCTTCCATGATCAGGATCAAACGCGGAACCATGACGATCGATCGCGATTTTGACGCCGCGACCTTCCGTGTCAGGTAAGCCATAGGCTTCGTCTTTGAAGTCGATCCAGGTGGGCAGAGCCGGCGCCGCGAAACGCCGGTCACCGGCGGGTGGTCCGAAAAAGAAAACTTCCTGACGGGTCGGATGAATTCTTTCACCGAGCAAGTCGGGAAAAATCTTTGGCAACCAGGCGCCGCAGGCAAAGACGTACGCGCCGGCGGAAATGTGTTGACCGCTGGCTGTAACCAAATACTCGAGGTTGCGTTTCGTGGCCCGCGCATCCTGCACGTGAATCACGGGCGGCTCGATTGCGTCCTGTAAATACTCAACGCCATTCCTAATTGCTTCGCGGGCCACCGTCTGGACTGCTCGGCGCGCGATTATGACTCCACTGCCGGGCTCAAGCAGCGCCCAGGCAACGCGATCCTGGCCGATTTGCGGATAGCGTTGCGCAAGTTCAACCGCAGTCAATCTCTCAAAAGGAATTCCGACCTTCGTGAGGGTCTCGGCACACTGGCCCGGATAAGGATCGTCTTCATGCGCCAGCCA
>Ga0070704_100000770_pt1 | contig 15797 bp, 13 predicted proteins | sample KBSK5252metaG_FD_65467 | JGI IMG/M metagenome (GOLD analysis project Ga0070704, IMG submission 65467) | Corn, switchgrass and miscanthus rhizosphere microbial communities from Kellogg Biological Station, Michigan, USA - KBS K5-25-2 metaG | ecosystem: Host-associated > Plants > Roots >...
CGCTTTCGCAGATTGCTCCCATCATGACCTCCGCGGTGCTGGTCGCCGAAGACCATCGGTTCTATGAGCACGCCGGCATCGACTATGTGGAGTTCCGCCACGCCCTCGGCTATCGCCCCGATGATTTCTCCTGGTCGAACGGCCGGAACCGCGCGGAGCTGGCGCGGGCGCTTCGACGACTATGGAGTCGCCGCGGCGAGATGCGGGGCGCCAGCACCATCACCCAGCAGCTCGCCAAGAACCTCTACCTCTCCCCGTCGCGAAATCCGTTGCGCAAACTCAAGGAGGCGGTGACCGCCTGGCGGCTCGAGTACTGGCTGGGGAAGCCACGGATCATGGAGCTCTATCTCAACGTGGTGGAGCTGGGGCCCGAGGTCTGGGGGGTGGAAGCCGGGAGCAGGAAGTACTTCGGGCAGGGAGCCCGGCAATTGTCGGTCGAGCAGGCCGCCGCGCTCGCGGGCACGCTGCCATTTCCGCTGAGCTCGAACCCCGGTTATCGGCCGGGACGGATGCGGTGGCGGCAGGCGATGATCGTGCGGAGAATTCGGGGCGAGAAGTTCGAAATACCCAGGGAGGTTCCGGTGCTCGATACGCTCCCTATTCCCGTTGATACCATTCCGAGGGAGTAGGGAGCTAGGGAGCTAGGGAGTTAGGGACACCACCCTAGCTCCCTAGCTCCCCAGCTCCCTGACCCCTAGTCAACCAGCCTCAACGGCATGACGAGCGTCATGAAGCTCGCCGGATCATCCCATCCCACCGGCTCGCAGGTCGCGGCGCGCTCGGGGGCCTTGAAAGTCATGCGGACTTCGTCGGTCGGCATGTACTTCAGGATCTCCAGCATGTAGGCCGCGTTGAAGCCGATCTCCAGCGAATCGCCCTCGTACGCGACGGAGAGCTCCTCCTGCGCTTCACCGAGATCGGGGGTCTGCACCGACAGCTTGCAGGCGCCGTTGGTGAAGGCCATCCGGATCCGGTGGGTCTGGTCGCTGGCCACGATGCTCATCCGGCGGAGCGCCGCGGCCAGCGCGGCTTTGTCGGCGGTGAGGCTCTTGTCGTTCTCTCGCGGAATCACCTGCTCGTAGTTCGGGTATGGCCCTTCGATCAGCCGGGTATAGATCTGCGTGGTCGTCGAGCGGAAGCCGAGGTGATTGTCGCTCTTTCCGATCTCGATTTCCTCGTCACCCCCGAAGAGCCGGCGAATCTGCTCCAGCGCCTTGGGAGGGATGATCAGGTCGGCCTGCCCGCCGCCCTGCCCGGTGGTCGGAACGTCCATCCGCGCCAGGCGGTGGCCATTCGTTGCGACCATGCGCATCCGGTCGGAGCGCAGCTCCCAGAGGACGCCATTGAGAATCGGCCGGCTTTCCTCGGTACTGGCGGCGAAGGCCACGTGGCCGATGAGTTTCTGGAGGTCTTTGGCCGCGACCTTCCATCCCCCCTCGAACTTGACGGTCGGAAAGGCGGGGAACTCGTCCCGCGAGAGACCCAGCAGCTTGAACTTGGATTTGCCGCATTCGATCGTGGCCCGCTGTTCCCCGGAGCTCGTCATCCGGATCGCGGCATTGGGAAGCTCCTTCACGATCTCGACCAGCTTGCGGGCCGGAAGCGTCGTGGCGCCTTCCTGATCCACCGACGCGGGGATCGTCGTACTGACCGAGATGTCGAGGTCGGTCCCCGACACCTTGAGCCCGTCCTTCGAGGCCTCCACGAGAATATTTGCCAGCACGGGAAGCGTGGTCTTGGACGGGACGCTCGCCGCGACCGCCTGGAGACCCTCGTGGAGTTTTTCCCGCGTGATCGTGAACTTCATCCGAATGCTCCCTGCAAAGCCATATAAGAAAAGACTACCATCATATAGTTATACCTAGTAGTCGTAGTAGAGGGTCTGGAAATGTGGACGCGGCTCCCAAGTGCCGTGGCCACTCCCTCATGCGCTCCGCACCGTCGTGGGGACTCTGTGGGTGATGGGGATGACCGGCCTCGCTCCTGCGCCTTTTCCCCGGCCGTCCACAGATCCGTATGCGTCCAGACGATTACGGTGCGTACAACTCCTGCCGAGCCGACTCAACGCGTTCACGGAACTGGCGATCGCGCTGCAATTGCCGCTGCACCTTGTCCACACTGTGAATCACGGTCGAGTGATCTCGCCCGCCGAACGCCTGGCCGATCTCGACGAGCTGCATCTGCAGAACTTCCCGCGCGAGATACATCGCAATCTGTCGCGGCACCGTGAGCGTCTTGATCCGCGCCTTCGACCGGAGACCCTCGGGCGTGACGCCCCAGCGGCGGGCCACCACGTCCTGCACCTTGTCGATCGTCGGGTTGAGCTTGGGCTGAGCGCTCGCGCCTTCCTGACCGGGGCGGATCTTGTCGGCCAGCGCTTCGCGCGCCAGGTCGATGGTGATCTCGCGGTGCCGGAGCGAAGCGTAGAGCAGGAGCTTGATGATGCATCCCTCGAGCTCCCGGACGTTCGAGTGCACGTATTCGGCGATGAAGCTCAAGACTTCGTCAGGAATCGTGGTCTCGAGGTGGTCCTGCTCCTGCTTCTTGCGCAGAATCGCGATCCGGTGCTCCAGATCGGGCTGGCCGACATCCGCGACCATGCCCCACTCGAACCGGCTCACCAGCCGGGCTTCGAGGCCGGGCATTTCCTTCGGCGGCCGGTCCGAGGTCAGGACGATCTGCTTCTTGGCCTCGTAGAGCGTATTGAAGGTGTGGAAGAACTCCTCCTGGGTCGCCTCCTTGCCCTCGAGGAAGTGGACATCATCCACCAGGAAGAGATCCACATCGTTGCGATACCGGCGCCGGAGCTCCGGCATGGTGCGCGAGTGGATGCTCTCGATCACCTCGTTGATGAACTGCTCGGCGCCGACGTACAGGACCCGGATCGAAGGGCTCCGGCGCGAGACGATGTGCCCGATGGCCTGCATCAGGTGGGTCTTGCCGAGGCCGGTGGCGCCGTAGATGAAGAGGGGGTTGTAGAGCTTTCCGGGCGCTTCGGCGACCGCGTGCGCCGCGGCGGCGGCGAGCTCGTTCGACTTACCGATGACGAAGTTCTCGAACGTGTACCGTTCGTTGAGCGGCTGCGCGGAGGGATTCGGCGCACCGCCGCCGGCCTGTACCGCCGGAGGGGCGACGAAGAAATCCATTTGCGGACGCTGCAAGCGCTCTTCGTCGACGCGGAAAATCACCGAGACGGGGCGCCCCAGCGCGCGCTCCGCGAGCCGCGTGAACATCGTCGCGTTCTTCGCTTCGTTCCATTGCACTGCGAATTCGTCGGGGACACCGAGGACGAGGCGATCGCTCTCGAGCGCGACCGGTTTCGCGGGCTCGACCCACGCCTTGAAGTCCTTTTCAGGGACCTCGCGCCGGGCGTCGTCCAGAATGCGGTTCCACGCTTCTTTGAGCGTCAGCTGCATGCCATCGTTCGGTCGTCGTTCGGTCGGGAAGGCGATAGGGATGTCGTTGGGGCAGGCGAAGCTACGGCCCCGTTGTGGAAAAGTCAACCTTGACCGAATCGCTATCATGCGGCTAGTTTTCCGGGCTCACTGAATGACAGGGAATTGGTATGCAGCCGACCTATCGACCACGCAACCGGAAGCGCGTCAACAAGCACGGGTTCCGCGCCCGGATGGGCGATCGCTGGGGTCGCGAAGTGCTTTCGCGCCGGCGCAAGAAGGGTCGCAAGCGTCTGACCGTGCACGCACCTTCGAAGCACGGGGGAAGCTGACGGCAGCCGAGCGCTTTCCGGCGGCGCGCCGACTTGCTCGCGCGGCGGATCTTCGCCGGGTGCAGCAGCGGGGCCGCCGGCAGCGGCTCGAGCACCTCGATGTGTTGTGGACGGACAACCAGGCGGGCCACGCGAGAATGGGACTGATCGCACCGAAGTTCCAGTTCACCGCAGTGGCCCGCAATCGTTTGCGGCGCCGGCTCAGAGAGCTGTGGCGCCGGGAGCTGATGGAAACCGTGCCGGCGATGGACGTCGTCATACGGGTGAGGCGAGAGGCATACGACGCCGGCTTCGCCGCCCTCAGAGTGCAGTTGCTCGCCTGGCAGGCGGCGGTGGCGTGATCCCGTGCCGCCGATTCGTCTCTGGCCCCGCCGCTCGCTGATGGGGCTCATCCGAGGATATCAGCGGTTCATTTCGCCGGCGTTGCCGCCGAGCTGCCGCTTCACGCCGAGTTGTTCCCAGTACACGCTGGAAGCAATCGGACGCTATGGCGTCCTCCGGGGAGGATGGCTGGGCGCGCGACGGATCGCGCGCTGCCACCCTTGGAACCCGGGCGGCTTCGACCCCGTACCGTAGTCCTTCGAGACCTCCTCCCCTATGGATCGTCGCGTACTCACAGCCATCGTGCTGATGATGGCAGTAGCGATTCTGCCGTCGGTGTTCTTCAAGAAACCGGTCCGGCCGGTCGCCGGGCGCCAGGATACGACCGCCCGGACCGTCGATTCGCTGCGCCCGCTCCCCGCCGCCGATTCGTCAAACCGGCCGCCGAGCCCCTCGGCCCTTCAGGCGACCCCGAAGGATTCCACGCTCGCCGCGGCCGAAGACAGCGTCACGGTCACCTCGCCCCTCTACCGCTACGTCTTCTCGACCCGGGGCGGGCGGCTGGTGGAAGCGACGCTGCTGACCTATCCCTCGATGCGCCGGGAGGAGAACCGCGGTCCGGCGCAGATTCTGCGGCCCACGAGCGACCTCCTCGCCCTCGGCTTGCTGAGCGGGCGAGACACGCTGTCCCTCCGGGACTGGCGGTTCACTCCCTCGTCGACCGATCTCACGGTGTCGGGCGCCACGCCCCTCACCCTGACGGCAGAGCGGGGCGGGGTCACGGTCACAATCACCTATACCTTCCGCCCCGACTCCTACCTCATTGACGCCCAGGCCCGGATCTCCGGACTCGGCCCCGATGGCGGGACGATGCTGGTGGGAATGGGACCCGGGCTTCGCAACACCGAATCCGACAGCGCGGAGCACGTGCACGAAAGCGGGATCGTGGTCAAGGGAGACAAGGCCGCGCTCACCCGGTTCACCAAGCTCAAGCCGGCGGAGTCCGTCGCCCTGAGCGGCCCCTTCGAATGGGTGGCGATCAAGTCGAAGTACTTCGTGACGGCGCTGCTCGCGCTGGACCCCGTCCCGAACGGCCGCAACGGCGCGATCAGCGGTGCCACCGCGGTTGCCACCGAAGCAACCGGCCGGGCGACGACGGCTGCCGCGGTGCAGGTGGGGGTTCCGGTCAAGAGCGGCGGCGCGGTGGCCTATCAGGTCTATGCCGGACCGATGGAGTATCCGAGACTCCGCGCCATCGGGCACGATTTCGACGACATCAATCCGTATGGCTGGCCGGGATTCCGGACGATCATCCGTCCGGTGGCCCTCGGGGCCCGCTCGCTCCTCGTGTGGATGCACGAGCGGATGGGGATCGCCTACGGGCTTGGGCTGGTCCTCTTCGGGATTCTGATTCGCATCCTCCTCTGGCCGCTCAACCAGAAGGCGATGCGCTCGACGATGGCGATGCAGGTGGTCCAGCCGCACATCAAGGAACTGCAGGAGAAATACAAGAGCGACCCCCAGCGGCTGCAACAGGAGATGTTCAAGCTCTACAAGGAGCACAAGGTCAATCCCTTCGGGGGATGCTGGCCGATGCTCCTTCCCTGGCCGATCCTGCTGGCGCTCTTCTTCGTGTTTCAGAACACCATCGAGCTCCGGGGCGCCTCGTTCCTCTGGCTTCCCGACCTCTCTCGCGCCGATCCGACCTTCATCATCCCTATTGCGATGGGCCTGTCGATGTTTGCGCTGACCAAGATCGGCCAGCTCGGCATGGAGCCCAATCCGCAGATGAAGGTTTTGTTGTACATGATGCCGCTGATGATGACGTTTCTCTTCGCCAAGTTCGCTTCCGGCCTCAACCTGTACTACACGGTGATGAACATGGCGAGCCTTCCGCAGCAGTGGATGCTGTCGCGGGAGCGGTTGAGGAGGAATCCGCCGGCGGCGATTGTGGTGCCGGTGAAGAAGAAGAAATGAGTGGTCAGGGGTCAGGGGTCAGGGGGTCAGCAGGTTTTCCCTGACCCCTGACACCTGACCCCTGACCTCTGACCACTCAGGCCATACCTTCCGACATGCTCAGCGACCCAATCGCCGCCCTCGCGACCCCGCCGGGCCGCTCCGCTATCGCGCTGATCCGCCTCTCCGGCTCCGGAGCGCTGGCGATCGCCGAGCAGATAATTCACCAACCCATCGCCGGGCTCCCCGACCGCACCGCGACCCTGCTGCCCTTCTATTCGGCGGCGGGGGTCGAGATCGACCACGGCCTCGTCACCGTCTTCCGCAAACCCAACAGCTATACCGGGGATGACCTGGTCGAGTTCTCCTGTCATGGGGGACTGCTCGCGCCGGCCCAGCTGCTTGCCGCCCTGCACGCGGAGGGGGCCCGGCCCGCCGCCCCGGGGGAATTCACCCGGCGCGCGCTGCTGAACGGCAAACTCGACCTCCTGCAAGCCGAGGCGGTGGGCGACCTGATCGACGCCACGGCTCCGGCGCAGGGGCGGGCCGCGCTTCGCCAGCTCGATGGCAGGCTGTCGCAGCGGATCCACGTCCTCCGTGAAGCACTTCTCGAGCTGCTCGCACTCGTCGCCTACGACATCGACTTTCCCGAAGAGGATGACGGTCCGGTGCCTCGAGAACGGATCGAAGGCTTCCTCGAGAGCGCTTGGGCCACCGTCGACCGACTCCTGGCCGGTGCTCCCGCGGGGGAGCGATTGCACGATGGCGCGATGGTGGTACTGGCGGGTCGCCCGAATGCGGGGAAGTCGTCGCTGTTCAATGCCCTTCTCGGCACCGACCGCGCGCTGGTCACCGAAATCCCGGGGACCACCCGCGACACCATCGAGGCCGCGACCGAGATGGAGGGATGGCCGGTGCGGCTTGCCGATACGGCAGGCCTCCGGGAGACGAGTGAGACGATCGAGCGAATGGGTATCGAGGTGAGCAAACGCTACATGGTGGCGGCGGACTTGATTCTCCTCTGCGCCGAGTCCGGTCGGCCCCTCTCGACTGAAGAGCAGGAGCTACTCGCCGATCAGCGCGTGCTCCTGGTGCGATCGAAGGCGGATCTGGTGGGGAAGGGGGAAGAGGGGAAGGGGGAAGAGGTGAGCGTATCGGTCGTGACGGGAGAGGGCCTCGATCGCCTGCGGCATGCCATTGCGGCGGAGCTCTTCGGCGACGGAGCGCAGTACGCCGATCCCGAGCCGCTCCTCAGCCGGGAGCGCCACCGCACCGCGCTCGAGCGGGCTCGCGACGCACTGTCGCGCGCGCGCCCCGAGCTCGAGAAACGCGGTGATCCCGTGCTCGCGGCCCATCATGTGAGAGATGCCGTGGCGGCGCTCGACGAGCTGATCGGGCTGGTACATCCGGAGGAAATACTCGGCCGTGTCTTCGAGCGGTTTTGTGTTGGGAAATGACAAGGCAACAGGCAACAGGCAGCTGGCAACTGGCGGCAGTGAAAGCCTTTTCCCTGTTGCCGGTTGCCTGTTGCCTGCTCACTTATTTCGAATGACTTCCATCACAGAAGGGTCTGTTTTTGCTGAACCCGCACCCGCAGAGCTTGATCTGACCGGGGATCTTGGACACGGGGGGCTCGACTGGATCGCCGGCGTTGTTCAGGATGAGGACCGGACCCTGGATAATGATCGGACCCGCGGGCTTGAGCGTGAGCGTGACGGGAGTGGTGGCGGTTTCTTCGGGCATGCGGGAAAATGGGCGGAAGGGCGCTCAGGCGCAAAGGCGCAAGGAATTGTGGATTCGTAGCGCCGTTGCGCCTTTCCGCCGTTGCGCCTACGCAGTGCGAAACCCCAGCGCCTCGTCCTCCCGTGCCTGAAACTCCGAAACCGGGGCCCGGAGCGCCGCTGCGATCCCGCGCGCGTTGACCAGCGGCTCCGCCATCCGGTGGCCCAGATAGTAGCCGCAGCGCTCCGGAAGCACCCGGCCGAGGCTGAGCCGGGCCGTCGGACTCATCCCGCCGGAGAGGTACTTCAGCCGGAGCCCGAGGCCGGAGCGATCGAGGTCGTGATGCACCGCCCGGCGAAGGAAGGCCTCGAGCTCCCGCATCCGCTGATACTGTCGCCGGGGATACCCGAAGTAGTCGGCGGGGTCGAGGCCGGGGACGATGGCCTGCGACGCGTGGACGGCGAGCCCTTCGTTGAGCAGCAGCTCCCGGAGCGAGGCTCGGCTGCCGGTGCCCCAATAGTCGTAGTGTCCCCCGGCTTCCGCGATCAGCCGCCGCATGTCGCTTTCGCTGGTCGGCGACGTGTAGCGAACGGTGTGGGCCATCTCGTGGGCGACCCAGATCGGCAGCAGCTCCGGCTCGAGTCCCATCCCATACGACTCCGGGTTCACCCGGCCAGTGAAGTGCTCGACGCATACGAAGGCCACTCCTCGCCCATTGACGACGAGCTCACCGGCGTTGGCGGCCCCCATCCCGACCATCAGCAGGACGTCGGTGGGACGATCCACTCCGAGCACGTCCTCGGATCGCGCCAGGGCTTCCTCGACGACCCGGACTACGTCGAAGCGCTCCAGCATCGCGTGGAGATCGCTCCGGTCGGCCTTGAGCGCCGCCGCGATGACGGGCGCGGCGTGCGGACTGTCCAGATCGAGGACGTAGTTGCTCCAATAGGAGCCGAGGAGGGAGCGGTGCGCATCAAGGAAGCGGTAGTAAGCCGCTTCGGGGTCACGTTGAGCAAGAATGTCGAGGAAATCGGGAAGAAAATTGATGAGCACGCGACAAGATAAAGAATGTCGCGATTGAAACAAGAGGCTCGCGAGTGGTCAGGGGTCAGTGGTCAGTGATCAGAGGCTTTTCCTGACCACTGACCACTGACCACTGATCACTTAATGCAAATCTTTACGCTTGCGCTTGGAGACTTCGTCGAGGAATCGGCGCTCCTCGGCCGTCAGGCTGTGAATGCCGAACGCGCTGATCTTGTCGAGCACGCGATCGACCTCTTCGGCGGGATACTCCTCCGGAAGCTCCCGTGGGTCGGGCCGGGCCATTGCGGGGCGCAGATCGATGGCCGGACTTCCCTGACGCACCGGCATGGGGGCCATGACCGGCCGCCGGGTAATCGCCTTCGGCTCTTTCCGCGTGCGGTGTGAAGACAGGCCCTGGATTCGAAGGAAGATGTAACCCGAAGCAAGGCCGCCGAGGTACGCGAGGTGCGCCACCCCTCCCGGAGCCCAGAGCGCCACGAAGAGATCGATGCCCCCGAGGAGCAGAATCAGCGTGCGGGCGGTGATCCGAAGCGGAAGGGGAAAGAGCACCAGCTCCGCTTCGGGCCAGGCGAAAGCGAACGCGAGCCCGACGCCGAGAATTGCTCCCGTCGCTCCCACGAGCGGAGGAACCGACATGAACGACGACAGCCCGAGTCCGAAGAGCGCGGAGCCGACGCCGCAATACATATAGAAGAGAATGAAGGCGCGGCTGCCCATCCGGCGCTCGACTGGCGGACCGAAGGCGAAGAGCAGCAACATGTTGCCGACCGCATGTGCGATCCCGCCATGGACGAACATATAGGACAGGACGGTCCACGGATGGCGGAGCGAGCCGGACGGCAAGAATTGCAGTGCGCCGACAAACGAGGGCGCGGTGAGGACGGTCTGGAGGAGGAGGAGGGCCACCGCGTTCGCGACCACGAGCCGTCCGACCCAAGGGGTGAGCTTGGGTTGATCGGCGTACAATGGCGGACGGTCCTCGCTCATAACTACCTGCTTGCCAGACAGATACGCTCGCACAACTCAGGGAACGGGATTCCGGCCGCCGCCGCGGATTGGGGCATGAGGCTGGTCGAAGTCATTCCCGGTAGTGTGTTCACCTCTAAACAGACCAGTTCTCCCGCCGGTGTCAAGCGAAAATCCACTCGGGAGTATCCCCCCAGTTTGAGCGCCCGGTGAGCGAGGAGACCGAGTCGTCCGCACTCTCGATGCACATCCTTGGAGAGGTCGGCGGGGAAGATCTCCTGGGACATCCCCGGGGTGTACTTGCATTCGTAATCGAAAATATCGTGCCGCGGGATGATTTCCCCGACCGCGAGGGGCTGATCGGCGAGAATTCCCACGGTGAGCTCCCGGCCGGGAATGAAGGCCTCGACCATGACTTCATCGTCGTAGCGAGCGGCCAGCGCCACCGCCGCTTCGAACTCCGCCGCGGCCTTCACCACGCTCAATCCGACTGTCGAGCCCTGTTTCGAAGGCTTCACCACCACCGGCCAGCCGAGCCGTTCCCCCACCGTTGCCGCATCCACCGGCCCCATCACCCAGTCGGCCGTCGGAATGCCCGCGAAACGGAAGAGTCGCTTCGCGACGTCCTTGTCCATTGCGAGCCCACTGCCCAGCGCGCCACTTCCGGTGTACGGGACACCCACCACATCGAGAACGGCCTGCAGCGTCCCATCTTCGCCCCGCCCTCCGTGGAGCGCGAGGAAGAGGACTTCGGCGTCGCGCACGACGGGAAGGCCGGCCAGTCCGGAGAGGAGCAGTCCGCGCTCCAGCGCGACCAGCTCCTCGATCGCGGGAGGCTCCCGCGCGACGCTGGCCGAGAGCACGTTCGGCTCTTCGGCCTCGGTGATATACCCGCGCGCGGTGTCCACCACGGCGACCGCATGCCCCCGGCTGCGCAGTGCCCGGACGACCTGCACAGCGGAGGCGATGGCGACGTCGCGTTCGGAGCTGGTGCCGCCGGTGAGGACGGTTATTCGCATCAGCGGGAGTAGCGAAGGGCGAAGAGCGAAGAGGACTTTCCCCCCGGCCCCCTCGCTTCGCTCCTCGCTCTTCGCGCTTCGCTCATTATCGCGTCCCAATCAACTGCTGCAGGAGATCGTACCGCGACACGATGCCAATCAGCTTCCCATCCTTCTGCACCAGCGTTGCCGGGTTTTCGCGTGTGAGCATCGGCGCCAGCCGGTCGGTTGGAAAGGCGGCATCCACGACGGGGAACGCGGCGTCCATCACCTCTCGGACCGGCCGGTCGAGCACCGTGGGCTGCGCAAGCGCCTTGGTCATCAGCGACGCTTCGGTGAGACCGCCGACGCATTGATCGCCCTCCACCACGGGAATCTGACTGACGCTCCAGGTGCTCATCAGATTGAGCGCCTGGCGTACCTGGGCCGCCGGGGCCACGCTCACCAGCGGAGGCGCGCCTTTCTGGCGGCGCGACAGCAGCTGCTCCACGGTGAGCCGCGGCGCGTCCAGAAGCTGGTTCTCCTGCATCCAGTCGTCGTCGAATACTTTGGTGAGGTAGCGCTCGCCGGTGTCGCACAGAATAGTGACGATGCAGGCGGCGGGATCATTCACTTCGCGGGCAAGCTCCAGCGCCAGCACGACATTGAGGCCGGTCGACCCACCAACCAGAATCCCTTCCTCCCGGGCCAGCCGTCGCGCCATGCGCATCGATTCCCGGTCCGCCACCTGGCGAAACTCGTCGATGACGTCCCACCAGACGGTCGTCGGGACCTTGTCGCCGCCGATTCCCTCGACCTTGTAGGGCGCGCCCTCACCCATGACGCGAGTCTTGTGGTATCCGGTGTAGAGTGAGCCCACCGGATCGCCGGCGATCACCCGAATCGCGGGATTCTTTTCCTTGAGATATTTGCCGGCGCCGCTCACCGTTCCTCCGGTTCCGGCGCCCGCGATGAAGTGGGTGATCTTCCCGCCGGTCTGCTCCCAGATCTCCGGACCGGTGGTGTCGTAATGCGCCTCCGGATTCACCTGGTTGTAGAATTGATTGGCCAGGATCGCACCGGGGGTGTCGTGCACGATCTGCTTCGCCTTCATCACGTAATTCTCGGGATGGTCAGGTGGCACAGCGGTCGGCGTGATCACGACTTCGGCGCCATAGGCCCTGAGAAGGCGGACCTTTTCCTGCGACATCTTGTCGGGCAGGGTGAAGACGCAGTGGTATCCCTTGATGGCCGCCGCGATCGCGAGCCCGACCCCGGTGTTCCCGCTGGTTCCCTCGACGACGGTGCCACCGGGCTTGAGCTCGCCCTTCTTCTCGGCCGCTTCGATGATCGCAAGCCCGATCCGGTCTTTGACCGACCCGCCGGGATTGGCGTACTCGGCCTTGCCGAACACCGGAGTCGCGAGCCCCGCGCCGACCCGGCGGAGGCGGATCAGCGGGGTCCAGCCGATCGTCTCGAGGACCGAATCGTAGGGCGTGAGGTGCTGCGGCTTCATGGCGTCGTTCCCCCGCGGTCGGGATGGCGGAAGTGCACCGGCTGAGTGAAGAGCGTCGCCACCGGCGTCCCGTTCCGGAGCGCGGGGGCAAAGTGGAGCTGCGGCGCCGCCGCGAGCGCGGCGGAATCCAGCGCCGGGTAGCCACTCGATTCCTGCACCTTGGTCGACTCCGGGACGATCCGCCCGGTTTCGTCGGCAAAGAGCCGAAGGAGTACGGTGCCGCTGATCCGCTGCTGATAGAGCGCCGGCGGATAGACGACCGGCGAGACGGCGTCGAGCGCCACCGGCGGCTCCTCCCGGCGGACGGCGGCCGCACTCGTCGGGTCTCTGGGGAGGGTGACGATCGTGTCGGGCTTCCGCTCGCAGGCCTCCGCGGCAACGCCGGCCAGAAGGAGGCCGAGGACGAGCGGAGCTGCGCGCATTGGAATCAACGTAGTGCGATTCAGCCGCGCCCGCCCGCGCGGCGCTGCAGGTCGGCGAGACGATTCATCGCTTCGAGCGGGGTCATCGCGTTGACGTCGAGCGCCTTGAGATCGGCCATCACCGGATCCGGCCGCGCCTCGAGGAAGAGCGGAAGCTGGCCGGGATCGGGATCGGCCGCCGCCGGCCCTTCGGCAACCCGATGGTCTCCCTCCAGCGTCTTGAGGACGACGTTGGCGCGGGAGACGACCTCGCCGGGAAGGCCCGCCAGCTCGGCAACGTGAATACCGTACGACCGGTCGGTGCCTCCCGGCTCGAGCCGGTGCAGAAACACGACTTTTCCGCCGCTCTCCCGGACCGCGACGTTGAGATTGCGGGCGTGCTGGAGCCGCTCGGGGAGCTGCATGAGCTCGTGATAGTGGGTGGCGAACATCGTCTTGCAGCCGACGGTGTCGTGCAGGTATTCGGTGACCGCCCAGGCGATCGCGACGCCGTCATACGTGGACGTCCCCCGCCCGATCTCGTCCAGCAGCACCAGGGAGCGCGCCGTCGCGTTGTGCAGGATGGCGCTGGTCTCGCTCATCTCCACCATAAAGGTGGATTGACCCCGCGCGAGGTTGTCGGACGCCCCGACCCGGGTAAAGAGCCGGTCGATGACGCCGAGATTCGCCCGGTCGCACGGTACGAAGCTCCCCATCTGCGCGAGGATGACCGAGAGGCCGATCTGCCGGAGAATGGTGCTCTTCCCGGCCATGTTGGGGCCGGTGATGAGCTGCACCCGCGCCGCCATGTCGAACTTCACGTCGTTCGGCATGAAGGCTTCTCTGGGCATCATGCGCTCGATGACCGGATGGCGCGAGGCGATGAGCTCGATGTCGAACCCCGCCGTCACGGTGGGGCGGACATACCGGTTGGCGGAGGCCGCCTCGGCAAGCGCGGTCCACACGTCGAGCCGAGCCAGTACTCGGGCGGTCTGCTGAATGCGGGAGATCGCGGCGCCAACCCGGCTTCGAAGCGCGCCGAACAGCTCCGCTTCCCGCTCCGCCATCCGCTCCTCGGCCCCGAGCACCTTCGCCTCGTATTCCTTGAGCTCCGGTGTCACGTACCGCTCGGCGGTGGCCAGGGTCTGCCGCCGCTCGTAATCGCCGGGAACCTTGGCGCTGTGCGCGTGGGTGATCTCGATGTAATAGCCGAAGACCTTGTTGTAGCCGATCTTGAGCGAAGGAATGCCGCTCCGGTCCCGCTCCCGCTGCTGAATCGCCGCGATGTATTGCTTCCCGCCGTCGCGGAGACTGCGGCTCTCGTCGAGCAGCGCGTCGAAACCGGGACGAATCACCCCTCCGTCACTGAGCAGGGCAGGGAGACGCTCGGTGAGCGCCACCGACAGCTCCTCGGCAATGTCGGCGAGCATGTCGATTTCCCGGTCGAGCTCGGCCAGAAGGCGAGCTTCACCGGCGATCGCGCGGAGTCCCTCGCGGACCGCGGGGAGCCGGAAGAACGAATCGCGAAGGGCGCCGAGCTCGCGCGGCGTGGCACGGCCGGCCGCCGCGCGGCCGGCGAGCCGCTCGAGATCGCGCACGCCGTCGAGTGCTTCCCGGACCGCGGCGCGACGGATCGGATCGCGGGCCGCGGCTTCGACGGCGTCGAGCCGCTCGCCAATTTCCTGCGGGGCCGAGAGGGGAGAAAGCAGCCAGCTCCTGAGCAGCCGGGCGCCCATCGGCGTCACGGTCCGGTCGACGATCTCGAGCAGCGTCACACCCTTGACGCCGGGACGGAGCGGCTCGATGAGCTCGAGATTTCTCCGTGTCATCTCATCGATCCAGAGGAACCGGTCGGAGCGCCTGACGGTGGGCCGGGAAAGGTGCGGCAATCCCCCCGGCTGCAGATCGGCCAGATACCGAAGCAGCGCACCCGCGGCACCGATGGCGGCACCATCATCCACACCGACCCCGAGCCCATCGAGCGTCGTGAGCTTGAACCGGCGCGCCAGCTCTTCGGCCGCCAGGTCCGGATCGAACTCCCAGCGCTCTCTCGAGGTCCGCATCACCGCGGCATCGAGCGGAAGGACGTGATCGGTCGGGACGACGAATTCGGACGGCCGGAGTCGGCCGAGCGCCTCGTCCAGCCCTCCGGGGGAAATCGATTCGAGGACGAATTCGCCGGTGGTGAGGTCGATCGCGGCCATGCCGGTCGCGGGGCCCGCGTTGATCGCGACGATCCAGTTGTTGCGTCCTCCCGCGACCCAGCCTTCCTCGAAGAGCGCCCCCGGAGTCAGTGTCTCGACGACTTCGCGGCGCACCAGCCCCTTGGCCTTCCTGGGATCTTCGACCTGCTCGCAGATGGCGACACGGTGTCCATTGGTCACCAGCTGCCGCAGGTATTCCGCCGCCGCCTTGACCGGGACGCCCGCCAGGGGCACTCCGTCGCCCCGGGACGTGAGCGTGATGCTCAGCACCCGTGAGGCGAGCTCGGCGTCTTCAAAGAACATCTCGTAGAAGTCGCCCATGCGAAAAAAGAGAATCGCATCGCGGTGGCGCGACTTGATCTCCCGATACTGCACCAGCAGGGGGGTGCTTTCGGAAAGGGCGACGCTCACGGTACTCGAACCACGAAGGGCCGGGCGCCGACCCTCGAGCGAATCCGGGCGGCGGCCGCTTCGGCCTCGGGGCGGGTTCGAAAGGCGCCCACCCGGATTTTCATCAAGCCGCCCTCCCGAACGATGACGGCGCTGAAGCCGGCGCGCTTGACTCGCGCGATCTCGGTCGTGGCGGCGCTCTGGGTCTTGACGGCGGAGACCTGCACGAAGAAGCCGGAAGCCGGACGGGAGGGAGGGGGACCGGCCGGTTTGCCGGGGGAGGCCGCAGCGTTTCGGGTGCTGTCCGCGAGTGCCGCGGCGATTCCCTGGCACCGCTGCCGCTGGAATTCCAGCTGATTCCGGAGCTCGACGTCGGCGCCGGTCGCGGCGAGACCGAGGGCGGCCATCCGGCACGCGGTCTCCGCGTCCCTGCGGTCACTCGCGGCGCGAGCGCCCCAGAACGCGGCGGTCGCGGTGAGCGGGGTCGCGGGATAGTCGCGCAGCAGCAGGTCGATCTGGCGGACCACGGCTTCGGTGTTGCCGGCGGCGTAATCGAGCTGTGCCAGCTGGAGA
>Ga0070704_100000771_pt1 | contig 15797 bp, 14 predicted proteins | sample KBSK5252metaG_FD_65467 | JGI IMG/M metagenome (GOLD analysis project Ga0070704, IMG submission 65467) | Corn, switchgrass and miscanthus rhizosphere microbial communities from Kellogg Biological Station, Michigan, USA - KBS K5-25-2 metaG | ecosystem: Host-associated > Plants > Roots >...
AGGAGAGCGCCGGCTCTCGCTAGCGAAATATGGAGCGGGAAACGAGTCTCGAACTCGCGACCTCAACCTTGGCAAGGTTGCGCTCTACCAACTGAGCTATTCCCGCGGCTGGCAAACGGCGATTATATCGCCAATGGGCGTTTTCTTTCAATGGATTGCGCACCCTGACGCGCCAGGTGGCTACGCCAGGACCTCGGCGATGGCGTCGGCGACGTAGTCGATGTTGCGCGAGTTGAGCGCCGCGACGCAGATCCGCCCGGTGTCGATCGCATAGATCGCAAATTCGCTGCGCAGCCGCCCGACCTGCGCCGCCGTCAGACCGGAATAGGAGAACATGCCGCTCTGACGAAGCATGAAGTCGAACTTCACTTTCGGCGCCCGCACGGCAAGCCGCTCGACCAATGCGTGACGGTTGGCGCGGATACGTTCACGCATCTCTCCCAGTTCTTTCTCCCAGAGCGAGCGCAGGTCCGGCGTGTCGAGGACCATGGTGACCACCTGGCCGCCGAATGTCGGCGGGCTCGAGTAATTGCCGCGCACCACGCGCTTCACCTGCGACAGCACGCGCGCCGCTTCGTCCCGATCGGCCGCAACGATCGACAGGGCGCCGACCCGCTCGCCATAGAGTGAAAAGGATTTGGAGAAAGAGCTGGCGACGAACAGCGGACCGGGTGTGGCGGCGAAGCGACGGACGATCGCACCATCGGCATCGATTCCGGCGCCGAATCCCTGGTAGGCGATGTCGAGGAACGGCAGCAGCGCTCGTGCGCGCACTACGTCGATGATGCGTCCCCATTGCTCTTCGTTCGGGTCGACGCCGGTCGGGTTATGACAGCAGGCGTGCAATACGACGATCGCTCCGGCGGGCAGCTTTTGCAGCGCGGCGATCATGCCGTCGATGTCCAGCCCGTGCGTCGAGGGTTGATAGTACGGATAGGCATTGACGACGAACCCGGCGCCCTCGAACAGGGCGCGATGGTTTTCCCAGGACGGATCACTTATCCATACTTGCGCGCCCGGTGCGAAACGGCGCAGAAAATCCGCGCCGATCTTCAGCGATCCGGTGCCGCCGAGCGCCTGAACGGTGACGACGCGGCCGGCCTGCACCAACTCGGATTCCGCGCCGAAGACGAGGCCGCGCACCGCGCGGTCATAGGCTGCGATACCGTCGATCGGCAAGTAGACGTGCGGCCCGCCCTTGTCGGTCAGCAGCCGCTCGGCGCGGCGCACGCATTCGAGCAGCGGCACCTTGCCGTTGTCGTCGCAATAGACGCCCACACCCAGGTTCACCTTACGCGGATTCGGGTCGGCGTTGAACGCCTCGGTGACGCCGAGGATCGGATCGCGAGGCGCCATTTCTATCGCGGCCAGCAACGGAGGGGCGTGCGGAGCGTTCATCGTCGAAAATATGGGCCGAAAGAGGCATTTTAGCACCGTTGAAATGGGCGCCGAAGCCTCCATATAGGTGTGCCTGAGGCCGCAGGCAATCGGTGCCTGGCCACCTCGGTGCCGACCGACGATTCTTCGATTGCCGACGCCGATCGGCTAAAATGTTCGATTGTCCGGCAGCATGCAAGCTTATCCGTCCATGAATCTCAAATTCCCCGACAGTCCCTACGAGCTCCATCAGCCATTCCCGCCTGCGGGGGATCAGCCCGAAGCGATCGACAAGCTGGTCGAGGGCCTATCCGACGGCCTAGCGTTCCAGACGCTGCTCGGCGTGACCGGATCGGGCAAGACCTTCACCATGGCCAACGTCATCGCGCGCACCGGCCGTCCCGCGCTGGTGCTGGCGCCGAACAAGACGCTTGCGGCGCAGCTCTATTCCGAATTCCGCGAATTCCTGCCGAACAACGCCATCGAGTACTTTGTCTCGTATTACGACTACTACCAGCCGGAGGCCTACGTGCCTTCGCGGGATCTGTACATCGAAAAGGACTCGTCGATCAACGAGCACATCGAGCAGATGCGGCTGTCCGCGACCAAGTCGATCCTGCAGCGGCCGGACTGCATTGTCGTTGCCACCGTCTCGGCGATCTACGGCATCGGCGATCCGTCCGAGTACCACAGCATGATCCTGCACCTGCGACAAGGCGACCAGCTGACGCAGCGCGACGCGATCAAGCGCCTCACCGAAATGCAATATCAGCGCAACGACACCGAGTTCCGGCGCGGCACGTTCCGGGTGCACGGCGATGTGCTCGACATCTTTCCTGCGGAAAGCGCCGACAATGCGATTCGCCTGTCGGTTTTCGACGACGAGGTCGAGTCGCTTCAGCTGTTCGATCCCCTGACGGGGCACATCCGCCAGAAGCTCGGACGCTTCACCGTCTTTCCGTCGAGCCACTACGTCACAGGTCGGCATAAGGTGCTCGAGGCGGTCGAAAAGATCAAGATCGAGCTGGCGCAGCAGAAGGAGTCGTTCGTGCGCGAGATGAAGCTGATCGAGGCGCAACGTATCGAGCAGCGCACGCGCTTCGACGTCGAAATGATGCTGGAGATCGGCTTCTGCAAGGGCATCGAGAACTACTCGCGTCACCTCTCGGGGCGCGCGCCCGGCGAGCCGCCGCCGACACTGATCGACTATCTGCCGCGCAATGCGCTGGTGTTCATCGATGAGTCGCACGTAACCATTCCCCAGGTCGGCGGCATGTACAAGGGCGACCGCGCGCGCAAGGAGAATCTGGTCAACTATGGATTCCGTCTGCCCAGCGCGCTGGACAATCGGCCATTGCGCTTCGACGAATTCGAAAAGCTGCTGCCGCAGACGGTTTTTGTTTCCGCGACGCCGGCCGACTACGAGCGCGCGCACGCCGGCCAGGTGGTCGAGCAGCTCGTGCGTCCCACCGGCCTCGTCGATCCGGTGCTCGAGGTGCGGCCGGCGCAAACGCAGGTCGACGATCTGTTGTCCGAGATCAATCTGCGCGTGGAAAAGGGTGAGCGCGTGCTGGTCACGACGTTGACCAAGCGGATGGCCGAGGATCTGACCGACTACCTGAACGAGCACGGGATCAAGGTGCGCTACCTGCACTCGGATATCGACACCGTCGAACGGGTCGAAATCATCCGTGATCTGCGCCTCGGCGAGTTCGACGTGCTGGTCGGCATCAACCTGCTGCGCGAGGGACTCGACATTCCCGAGGTATCGCTGGTGGCCGTGCTGGATGCCGACAAGGAAGGCTTCCTGCGCGCCGAGCGCTCGCTGATCCAGACGATCGGTCGCGCCGCGCGCCACATAAACGGAACCGCGATCCTGTATGCCGACAAGATGACCGATTCGATGCGGGGCGCGATCGGCGAGACGACGCGGCGGCGCGACAAGCAGCTGGCATGGAACGATAAGATGGGCATAACGCCGAAGGGCGTGACCAAGCGCATCAAGGACATCATCGACGGCGTCTACGATATCGACGAGGAGCGCAAGCAGCTGAAGGCGGCGCAAGCGCATAGCAAGTACGAGGCGATGCCCGAAAAGGACCTGGAGAGGGAGCTCAAGCGCATCGAGAAGGAAATGCTGGATGCGGCGAAGAATCTGGAGTTCGAGAAAGCCGCCGAGCTGCGGGATCGGCTGATTCAACTGAAGGAGAAGCTGTTCGGCGTCGCGCTGGGTTGACGCGGCGGCGCTGCGGACGACACTCCGTATGAAATTCAAGGACTATTACGCGATTCTCGGCGTCGAGCGCGGCGCCTCCGAAGAGGACATCAAGAAGGCGTATCGCCGGCTGGCTCGCAAATATCATCCTGACGTTTCGAAAGAGCCCCAGGCCGAAGCGCGCTTCAAGGAAATGGGCGAAGCCTATGCGACCTTGAAGGATCCGGAAAAGCGCGCCGCTTACGATCAGCTAGGTCAACAACGTCCGGGCGAAGAATTTCGGCCGCCGCCGGAATGGTCGACGCAGTTCGGCGAAGGGGTAAGCGGGTTCGACGAAATGGATCTGGCCGATCTGTTTGCCGGCCTGACCGGACGGCGCGCGCGCAGCGGGCGGGGCGGGCCGGCACCCGCAATGCGCGGGCAGGACTACGAGGTTACGGCGCCGATCACGCTGGAAGATGCATTCCATGGCACGCATCTCAGCCTCGACCTCACCACGACCGAATTCGACGAGCAGGGAATACCCAAGCGTGTGCCTCGTATCATCAAGGCCCGCATTCCGAAGGGTGCGACCGAGGGCCAGACGCTGCGATTGCCAGGCCAGGGCGGCAAGGGCATCGGCGGCGGTGCTGCCGGTGACATCTATCTGCACATCAGCTTGCGGCCGCATCGGCTGTATCGGGCGTCGGGGCACGATCTGTTTTTTGACTTGCCGCTGACACCCTGGGAAGCGGGTCTTGGTGCGTCGGTTGAGGTGCCCACGCTGGCCGGATTGGTAAACTTGCGCGTACCGCCTGGCACGCGCACCGGGCAGCAATTGCGCCTGTCAGGGCGGGGGTTACCCAAGCCCGGCGGCGGCGCTGGCGATCTGTACGCGATTGCGCAGATTGTCATGCCGCCTGAACTATCGGAGCGCCAACGCGGTCTTTTAAAGGAGTTGGCAGCCGAATCGACGTTCAATCCGCGGCAACATTTCCACTAGGAGGCCTCTGGTGACCGGCGAATATTCCGACGCGGTGTGGCCCGATGAGCGGCAGCGCATGCCGCTCCGGGCTCTGGCCGAGGTCTCCGGCCTGACCGAAGACGAGCTGCTGCAGCTCGTCGATTGCGGTGCGCTCGCGCCGTCCGCCGAGAGCTCGGGTCAGCACACGTTCTCTGCGGTATCGATTACGATCGCACGTACCGCGCGGCGTCTGCGCGATGATTTCGAGCTCGAGCCGCACAGCGTGGCGGTACTTCTTGCTTATCTCGATCGCATACGCGAGCTCGAGGCGCAGTTGCGCGCCTTGCAGGCCCGATTGCCGCGATGAGTCTGCATGATCGTGCCGCAGGCGAGCGCGGTGTCGCGCCCGTGCTCAACTGGATGAGGTCACTGATCGCCCCGCCCGAGCGTATCGCCAGCGTGCTCTTTGTCTGCACCGGCAATATCTGCCGCTCGCCAACCGCGGAGGGCGTGTTTCGCGCGATGGTCAAGCAGGAGGGACTGGCGGACCGCATCGTCATCGACTCGGCGGGTACCCATGACCACCAGCTCGGACAGCGCCCCGATCCTCGCGCACTGGCTGCGGCGCGGCGCCGCGGTTACGAGCTCGGCAAACTTCGCGCGCGCCTGGTCGAGCCCGATGACTTCAAGCGCTTCGACTGGATCCTGGCGATGGACCGCAGGCATCTGGATTACCTGGAGTCGATGCGGCCAGCCGATTATCGCGGCCATCTCGGCCTGTTTCTCGCCCTGGTCGGGGACGGCAATGGCAGCGATCGGGACATGCCCGATCCGTATTACGGCGATCCCGGGGATTTCGAGCGGGTGCTCGACCTGACGATCCCCGCGGCGAGCGCACTGTTGAAGGCGATCGTCGCGCGCAGCAAGACGCAAGACGGCGCCTAGCGCTCCCGGCGAAAATCGATTGAAGACATGCGGCGGCTGACCAGCCGCCGCATATCTTGCGTTCGCGTCCTGCTTGCGCTCAAGCCGCCGGCGGCGTCGGGTCCTTGTGCACGGTCTCGACCAGCTGTAGCGGCTCTTCATGCGCTTGCACACGTGTCGGCCGGATGCGTCTCGGTCGCGGCGGCTCGGCGGTTTCGGTCGATGCCGACACGGCGACCCGCTCTGGCGCGGTCTCGATCAGCACGAGGCCTGAGTCTGGCGGCAATTCCAGCGACACCTTCGGCAACTCCGGCATCGCGCGCGGGCGGACGGGCTCAGGATGCGGCTCGATCACCACGTCGCCGCCATTCCCTGCGAGCTCCTGTGCGGCCGGCTGCGCATCGGGGTGGCGGTGCGCGTATGGCTGCGTCGCAGATGGCAGCGGGTCTGCGCTTACGAGTGCCGATGCCGGTTCGCTTGCTTTGCCTGATACCGGTTCGTCGGGTGTCACCGGGGTCCAGACTGACGGCGGCGCATCGTCTTCGGCCGGCACGTCATGCGCTTGATGCTCGTGTGCGGTTAGGAGCGGTTCGGGCGCGGCAGGCGGCGACGGCTGCTCGGCCACCGATGCCGCCGCCGGCTCGCGGGCCTGTGTCGGTGCCCGCGGCTCGGCGCGCTCGCCGGCTTCGCCGCGTTCGCCCCGATCGCGTCCACCACGGCGGCGGTCGCGCCGACGACGCGGTCCTTCGCCTCCCTCGGCACCCGCTAGGGCGTGGGGCGCACCTTGAATCACGGCGGCTGTCGGCTCGCCATCGGCGCGCGCTTCCTGCGGTGGACGCGGCTCTCGCGTCGTCCGCTGCCGAGTCGGATCGCGCTGACCGTCGCGCCCATCATGGCGCGGCTGGCCCCGCCCGGGTTCGCGCCGTGGCTGCTGGCCTTGCGCGCCCTGTGCCTGGCGCTGGCGTTGCGGCTCCCGCTGCCTGTCCTTCGCTTGATCGTCGCGGACCGGTTCGCGGCGCTCGTCGCGCTGTCCAGCGCGCGGTGTCTCCCGCTGGCCGTCGCGATGCCCCGGTCCGCCACGCCGTTCATCGCGATGACCGTGGCGATCGCGTTCGTGACGGCCGCGGCCGCGAGGCTCGCGGGCCGTCTCGACGCGCGCAGGCGCGGGCACCGGCTCGACGGGCTTGGAGCGGAACCATCCGAGCACCTTGTTCAGCCAGTTGACTTGCGCCGCCGGCTCGACACTGAGCTCGACCGGCATCGGCGCCGGCGCGCCGCTGGTGATGCCCTTGACCATCGCTTCCTGCCGAGGCTCCTTCGCCTCTTCCTTCTTTTGCTTGACGGGATCCTCTTCCTCGGGCTTTTCCACCATGTTGAATGAGGCCGGCATCGGCTCGCCCTGATTGAGATCATCGTGGCGCAGTCGCGTTACCTTGTAATTGGGCGTTTCCAGGTAGGTGTTCGGCACCAGCAGTACATTCACCTTGAACCGCGCTTCGATCGTGTGAATCTCTGCACGCTTTTCGTTCAGCAGGAACGTTGCGACGTCGACCGGAACCTGCGCGATGATCTGCGCGGTGTTGTCCTTCATCGCCTCTTCCTGCAGGATGCGCAGAATGTGCAGCGCCGTCGATTCGGTGCCGCGGATGTGCCCGATGCCATGACAGCGCGGACACGGAATGTACGCCGATTCGGCGAGTGCCGGGCGCAGCCGCTGCCGCGATAGCTCCATCAAGCCGAAGCGGGAGATCTTGCCCAGCTGCACGCGGGCACGATCGTATTTGAGCGCATCCTTCAGGCGGTTCTCGACCTCGCGCTGGTTCTTCGTGCTCTCCATGTCGATGAAGTCGATGACGATCAGGCCGCCCAGGTCGCGCAGTCGCAACTGGCGGGCGATTTCGTCCGCGGCTTCCAGGTTGGTGTTGAACGCCGTCGTCTCGATGTCGCCGGCCTTGGTGGCCCGCGCCGAGTTGACGTCGACCGAAACCAGGGCCTCGGTGTGATCGATGACGATCGCGCCGCCCGCGGGCAGCGGGACCTGGCGCGCGTAGGCGGTTTCGATCTGATGCTCGATCTGGAATCGCGAGAACAGCGGGACGTCGTCCTTATACAGCTTGACCCGGCCGACGTTGGCCGGCATCACGTGGCTCATGAACTGCTGTGCCTGGTCGAATATCGCCTCGGTGTCGATCAGCAGCTCGCCGATGTCCGGCTGAAAGTAGTCGCGGATCGCGCGGATCACCAGGCTCGACTCCTGGTAGATCAGAAAGGCGCCGGATTGCGTCTTGGCGGCGCCGTCGATCGCCTGCCAGAGCTGCATCAGATAGTTCAAATCCCATTGCAGCTCTTCGAGCGAGCGGCCGATGCCCGCGGTGCGGGCGATCACGCTCATGCCGTTCGGCACGTCGAGCTGATTGATCGTATCGCGCAATTCGTTGCGATCCTCGCCCTCGATGCGGCGCGAGACGCCGCCGCCGCGCGGGTTGTTCGGCATCAGCACCAGGTAGCGTCCGGCGAGAGAAATATAGGTCGTCAGCGCCGCGCCCTTGTTGCCGCGCTCGTCCTTGTCGACCTGGACGATCAGCTCCTGGCCTTCCTTGAGCTGATCCTGGATGCGCGACTTGCCGTCGCCTTCGCGCAGGTTGTCGCGGGAAATTTCCTTGAATGGCAGGAAGCCGTGGCGATCGGCACCGTAATCGACGAAACAGGCCTCGAGACTGGGCTCGACCCGCGTGATCACCGACTTGTAGATGTTGCTCTTGCGTTGCTCCTTGCTGGCGGACTCGATGTCGAGATCGACCAGTTTCTGGCCGTCGACGATGGCCACCCGAAGCTCTTCGGCCTGGGTGGCGTTGAACAGCATGCGTTTCATATTCTTCCCCGGCGCCAATCTTGCAGGGGCCTAGCGCAGGACGAAGCAGGCGGCGCCCTTGCGGGCGCTTGAGGCTAGCGGGCGGCGGGCGAGGGCGAGGGTGACCACGCAGGCAGCATCGGCTGCCTTGCTACGAGGGGTCGGATGCGCAAATCGGGCATCATGGTGGCGGCTCCGGCACTGCTCATTGGGTTGCGCACTGGAGGATCGCCTGTCTCGGGAGCGTGGATGGTGTTCTTCGCGTTGTCGCTCAAACGGTCTGGTGGCTGAATCGGCTCGCCGGCGGATACCGGAGGCGTGCAGCCAGGTACAGAATTCGTCGCGTTTTAAATTGCGTTGCGCCGCGCGTCATGCCGCTTCATCGTGCCACTGGCCGGTGCGGAGACCGCGCTCTTCCATTAACATCGTTACTTTTCCGGCACGCAGAGTCCGGACGGTGAACCGATTTAACCTCGCTGCTACAGCCTGCCCCGTCGCCGGAGCCGGCAAGCGCCTGCAGACCTCGATTTGAGGTTCCGTACGCTGAAGGCGCGGGCCTCTAGCCACGCTAAAACCGTCAGCTGCTTGCCGCTGCCAACCACAATTATAATGAAATGAATGATTTAAGCAAGGATGCTGTGAACCGCCTTGCAGTGGGAGAGGCCGGCGCCGGGCAGCGCGTCGACAACTTCCTGCTGCGGATGCTCAAAGGGGTTCCGAAGAGCCATATCTATCGGATCCTCCGCAGCGGCGAAGTTCGCGTCAATCGCAAGCGAGTCCAGCCGGACACACGGCTCGCGGTCGGCGACGAGCTTCGGATTCCGCCGATACGCACCGCGACACCGGGTGCGATTCGCCGCGGCCCGCCTCTTGCCTCGGTCGATCCTCCGATCCTCTATGAAGACGACGCGCTGATCGCCGTCAACAAGCCGGCTGGCCTCGCCGTCCACGGCGGCAGCGGCGTTGCCTACGGATTGATCGAGCAACTGCGCGCGGCCCGGCCGAAGGCGAAGTTTCTCGAGCTCGCGCACCGGCTGGACCGGGATACCTCAGGTGTGCTTCTGGTCGCCAAGAAACGCGCCGCCTTGCTCGCATTGCACGCCGCCCTGCGCGAAGGGCGGGTCGACAAGCGTTACCTGGTGCTCGTGCGCGGCAGGTGGCGCGATGCCAAGCGGCAGGTGGACTTGCCGCTGACCCGGTTCGTGACCGGCGAAGGCGAGAGGCGAGTGCGCGTCGAGCGGACCGGCGGCCAGCTCGCACGGACGGTGTTTTACCGGCGCGAAACCTGGCCCGACGCTTCCCCGCCGCTCAGCCTCCTCGAAGCCGAGCTGCATACCGGCCGGACGCACCAGATCCGGGTTCATTTGACGCACCTGGGCTTCCCGCTGGCCGGTGACGACAAATACGGCGATTTCGCCTGGAACAAGGCGCTGGGCCGTCAGGGGCTGAAACGGATGTTCCTGCATGCCTGGCGCCTGGGCCTGCCGCATCCGGTCGAGACGCGCGACATCGCGTTCGAAGCGCCGCTGCCGCCCGACCTGGCCAATTTCATCGCGCGGCTGCAACTTGGCGGTTCCGTCGATGCCTGAGCCGGCAGTTCGCTATCGCCTGCTGGTATTCGACTGGGATGGGACGCTGGCGGATTCGACATCGCTCATTGCGGGGGCGATACAGCAGACCTGCCGCGACTTGGGACTCCCCGCGCCGGATGATCGCAGTGCGCGGCACGTGATCGGGCTCGGCCACCGCGACGCGATCACCCTCGTAGCACCGACGCTGCCGGCAGCGGATGTCGCACGCTTTTCCGAGCGCTATCGCACGCATTACCTCGTTGGCGATGCGGACATTCCGCTGTTCGAGGGGGTCCGTGACATGCTCGATGAGCTCGATCGGCGCGGCTTCCTGCTCGGCGTGGCAACCGGTAAAAGCCGCGCCGGCCTGACGCGCGCCCTCGCCCAGCACGGCATCGGCCACCATTTCGTCGCATCGCGCTGCGCCGATGAGACTTTTCCAAAGCCGCATCCGGAGATGCTTCTGTCGCTGATGGAGCGCGCCGGCGTGACTGCCGGGGAAACGCTTATGATAGGCGACACCACGCACGACCTCGACCTCGCGCGTAACGCCGGCGTGAGGGCCGTCGCCGTAGCGTACGGCGCGCATCCGGCCGCGGGACTGGCGGCGCTGGGGCCCCTCGCCACCGTGCATTCGATCGCAGAATTACGCTCGTGGCTGGCGAACAACGCCTGATCTGCGCCAGCGACGCGCTGCGCGAGGGCGGCGGCGGCGTTCGCTTCGACGTGCGATCGGGCGGTGTTACGCGGCCGGCGTTTGCGATTCGCTGGCGCGGTGCAGTCCACGGCTATCTGAACGAATGCCGGCATCAGGCGAGCGAGCTCGACTGGGAATCGGGCGATTTCTTCGATGCGTCCAAGCTATACTTGGTCTGTGCGACGCACGGCGCCCTGTACGAGCCGGACAGCGGGCTTTGTGTAGCGGGTCCGTGCCGCGGCGCGCGCCTCAAAGCGGTCACGCTTGCCGAGCATCACGGCGGGGTTTACTGCACCGAGGACTAAATGGCTGACGATAATTGGGAACGCGGGGTCATCGAGCGGCTTGCGACCGAGGGGTTGCGCGAGCAACAGCGCGCGCGGCGGTGGAGCATTTTCTTCAGACTCCTGACCTTCGGCCTGCTGTTCATAGCGCTGATCGCAGCATTGGGATCGTTTGCCGGCGGCGAACGAAGCTGCACGGACAAATGCACGGCAGTCGTCGATATCGACGGCGAGCTGGACAGCGACAGCCGGGCCAGTGCGGAGAACGTCATACAGGGATTGCGCGCGGCATTCAAGAACAAGACGACGCAGGGCGTCGTGCTGCGCATCAACAGCCCAGGCGGCAGCCCGGTCCAGGCAGGCGAGATCAACGACGAGATTCGACGATTGCGCGGCAAGTATCCCGATACGCCGATCTACGCGGTGGTCGAGGAGATCTGCGCGTCCGGCGCGTATTACGTGGCGGTTGCAGCGGACAAGATCTACGTCGACAAGGCGAGCCTTATCGGTTCGATCGGCGTCATCATCGATGGATTTGGTTTCGTCGGCTCGATGCAAAAGCTCGGCATCGAGAGACGGGCGATCGTTTCGGGTGAAAACAAGACGTTTCTCGATCCGTTCTCGCCGTTATCCGCCAAGCAGCGCGCCTATGCGCAGCAGATGCTGACCGAAATACATGAACAGTTCATTGCCGCCGTCAGGGACGGGCGTGGCGCACGGCTGAAGGAATCGCCCGAGTTGTTTTCGGGTCTCGTCTGGAACGGACAGCGGAGCATCGATTTGGGGCTGGCCGATGCGCTCGGAAGCGTCGACTACGTCGCGCGCGACGTCATCAAGGCGGCGGATATAGTCAACTTCACGCCCCAGGAAAACCTCTTGGAGCGCGTCGCGAGGAAGTTCGGGGCGACACTGGGTCGGAGCCTCGCTTTAATGATGGGTGCCGGCGCGACGCTGCGATAGGAGTCCTGGGTCAGCCGGCTGGATTTATTCTTTCGCCTTTGGCGCCTTGGCGAGCCCATCCACCCGGTCACCGGCAGCGATCGCGAATTGCGCGAACCAGCCTTTCTTCATCTCGAGCGCAAACATTGCCGGCCCGCGGGAATCGTGCGTGCTCTCGGTCTGTGGTGCCATGTCCTCGATGTTCAGAATGCGGCCATTTTCGTCGATGAATGCGATCGACAGCGGAATATAGGTGTCCTTCATCCAAAAGTTGAGCGGCTGCGGCGCAGCGAATACGAACAGCATCCCGTGATCCGGACGAAGGCTGAAGCGGCGCATCAGTCCGATGGCGCGGGTCGCCACCGTAGTCGCCACTTCCGCAGTCACGCGATGCCCGTTGATCGTCAGCTCGGTCGTCGGCAAAGTCTGCTGCGCCAGCGCCGATTGCGCAAAGACCATGGCGACCAGCACTAGCGCAAGACATCTCAATTTCGTCATCAGCGGCATTCCATTTCTATCGAGTATGGCGCAAATATGTAATCCACAATAACAGGCTCAACACGGTAAAGCCGGCCATCCCCAAAGCGAGTGACAGCAGGGAGCCGGCGAGTAACGGTGCGATCGATCCCGCATTCACCGCCGCGAGCACGAATTGCAGGAAACCCTGTAAGGACGAAGCCAGGCCGCGCATCGTTGGAAACAGATCGAGCAGTAACAGAGTCGCCGACGGCATGGTGACACTGCTTCCCATCGCGTAAATCATGATGGGTAGAACATGCCAAGGCACGCCAGGCGGAACAAGCGCCGCGACAGCGAGGTCTGTCGCGACGCCAATGAACATCAGAATGTAGCCGAGACCGATCGTTCGGCGGGACGTCATCATGCCGGCAGTACGGCCGGAGATAAACGCGCCGATCATCACCCCGGTAATCATCGGAATGAACAGCCACGCGAACCCGTAACTGGAAACGCCGAGCAGGTCCATCAGGAACGATGGCGCGCTGGCGATATACACGAAGAACGCCGCAAAATTCAGGGCAGGGATCGCGCCAAGCAGCAGAAATTCCGGACGACGGAGCACATTGACGTAATTGCGCCACATGTGCCGCGGCAGCAGCGATTGACGCGCGCTCACTGCCAATGTTTCCGGAAGGCGCTTCGACGCCCAGGTCAGCAACGCGATGACCAGCGCCAGCAGCAGCCAGAAGACTGCACGCCAGCCGAATGCGTTGAGCAGCACGCCCCCCACCACCGGCGCGATCGCCGGCGCCACGCCGAAGACCAGTGTGATCTGCGACATCAGCCGTTGCGCTTCGGCACCGTGAAAACGGTCGCGAATGATCGCCCGGCCCACGACGATGCCGGCACCCGCGCAGATCCCCTGCAGGGCGCGAAACAGCCACAGCGTCTCGATGTTTCCTGCTATTGCGCAACCGAGCGTGGCCAAGGCGTAGATCGCGAGGCTGCCCAGCACTACCGGCCTGCGGCCAAGCGCGTCGGCCAGCGCGCCGTGCCAAAGCATCATGAACGCGTAGGCGAACAGATAAATCGACAGCGTCTGCTGCACCGCGATTTGCGGAACGCCGAACTCGCCGCCGATGGCGTGGAACGCGGGAAGGTAGGCGTCGATCGAAAACGGCCCGAGCATCGCCAGCGCGGCGATGAGGATCGCGAGCGACCAGGTGCGGACGTGCACCGTCATCGACCTGTCCGCGGCTCGCTTCGCGCATTACTCGACGAATTGCCGACCGCTTCACAGCTCATAGCTTTCCGCTTTGCCCTGCAGGGCGGCATCGATCGCCGAACGGTCGAACTGTGGTGCGAAGAGGGTGATGAATTCGTAAACGAAGCCGCGCAGATAGACCCCCCGGCGAAGCGCCAGGCGCGTGGTGCTGGCGGCGAAGAGATGGGCGGCGTCGAGCTTGTCGAATTGGGTATCGCGCGCCGGATCGTGCGCCATTTGCGCAATGATGCCGACGCCGAAACCGAGCTCGACATAGGTCTTTATCACGTCGGAATCGAGCGCGGTAAGCACGACATTGGGTTCAAGGCCCTTGGCGGCGAACGCTGCGTTGATCTGCGAGCGCCCGGTGAAGCTGAAGTCATAGGTGACGATCGGATAGCGCGCCAATGCCTCGAGCGTCAGCGGACGCGACTTGCCCAGCGGATGGCCTTTGGGCACCAGGACGCATCGATTCCATGTATAGCAAGGCAGCGAAACCAGGCCGGGAAAGTCGGCAAGCGCTTCGGTGGCGATGCCGACATCGACATCCGCCCGCTGCGTCTGTTCCGCGACCTGTGCCGGATTGCCCTGGTGCAGCAGCAAGCGTACCTTCGGATAACGTTCGGCGAATCGCTTTAGCACCGGCGGGAGCACGTATCGGGCTTGTGTATGCGTGGTCGCAATGGCGAGCGACCCCGTATCCTCGCTTTTGAATTCCGCGCCGACGCGCTTGAGATTGTTGAGCTCCTGCAGCGCGCGCCGAGCGGTCGCGACGATCACCTCGCCGCCTGCGGTCAGCGCAGCCAGCCGCTTGCCCTGGCGTATGAAAATAGGCACGCCAAGCTCGTCCTCGAGCTGCCGGATCTGCTTGCTTATGCCGGGCTGTGAGGTGAACAAGGCATCGGCGGCCACCGACACATTGAGCCCATGATCGACGACGGCGCAGAGATAACGGAGCTGCTGAAGGTTCACCGCGACCTTGTTATAACCTTGCGATAGAATATATGGGAATTATATAGCGCGTTCGGGGCTTTGCCGCCTGCGCTAGCTCCTCCGACGCCGATGGCGCAATACTTTTCGATTCATCCGGTCGACCCCCAGCCCCGGCTTATCCGCCAGGCGGCTGCCATTGCGCGCGGCGGCGGGGTCATCGCCTATCCGACCGACTCGAGCTATGCCTTCGGCTGCCGCATCGGCGACCTCGCGGCAGCCGCTCGAATCCGCAAGCTGCGGGCGGTGGACGACAAGCATCAATTGACGCTGGTGTGCCGCGACCTGAGTGAAATCGGGCGCTATGCGCAGCTCAACAACGAGCAGTTCAGGATAGTCAAGCTGGGTGTTCCCGGCAGCTACACGTTTTTGCTGCCGGCAACGCGCGAGGTGCCGCGCCGGCTCAAGCATCCGCGTCGCCGCACGATAGGCGTGCGTGTACCCGATCATGCCGTCGTCCAGCAATTGCTGATCGAATTGGACGAACCGCTGCTTTCCTCGACGCTGATACCGGCCGGGGCAAGCGAACCGCTGAACGACCCCGTCGAGATCCGCGCACGCTATCAGCATTCGATCGAGCTCATCATCGACAGCGGCGCTTGTCACCTGGAACCGACGACCGTCGTCGACCTGGCGGTCACTCCGCCGGTAATCACGCGGTTAGGCCGCGGCGATCCGGCGCAGCTCGGTCTGGTCGAGGTTGCCGCATGAGCCCCGCGGCCCCGGCCGCGAGCGCCGGCGACGACCAACTGGTAGAATGCGGTATCCATGGATTTTTCGCTGATCGAGACCATCGCGCTCTACGCGGTGCCGGTGGTCTTCGCCATTACCCTGCACGAAGCGTCCCATGGCTACGTCGCCCGCATTTTCGGCGACCATACCGCGTACATGCTTGGGCGGGTGACGCTGAATCCGCTCAAGCACATCGATCCGGTGGGCACGGTGATCGTCCCGCTCGCGCTGCTGCTGTTGTCGAAGCTCGCCGGGGGCGGCGGCTTCCTGTTCGGCTGGGCGAAGCCGGTGCCGGTGAACTTCGGCAACCTGAACCATCCGAAGCGCGACATGCTCTGGGTCGCCGCGGCCGGCCCGGCAGCGAACTTCGCGATGGCGTTCTTCTGGATGCTGATCTACCGGTTGAGCTCGCCCGACGGCGCGCTTGCCAGCGACGGCATGCTGCTGATGAGCCGGGCGGGAGTCCTGGTCAATGTCGTACTGATGGTGTTGAACCTGCTGCCGATTCCGCCACTCGATGGCGGACGCATCGCGATCAGCCTGCTGCCGCA
>Ga0070704_100000777_pt1 | contig 15757 bp, 14 predicted proteins | sample KBSK5252metaG_FD_65467 | JGI IMG/M metagenome (GOLD analysis project Ga0070704, IMG submission 65467) | Corn, switchgrass and miscanthus rhizosphere microbial communities from Kellogg Biological Station, Michigan, USA - KBS K5-25-2 metaG | ecosystem: Host-associated > Plants > Roots >...
TTCCCCTCGCGATAGAACGAATTGAAGCGGTAGTCGAAGCCGCACAGGCCGATCGTGTCGAGCGTCAGGCGCGTCATGTCGTCGGCGACGTCGATCTCGTCCTCCGGGGTCAGGCGCTCCCACTTGAGCATCATCTGCTCGGCGATGTCGAGCATCATCGGATGGTAGCTCTGCATCGCGCGATGGCCGAACGTCGGCAGCAGGATGCTGTGCGCCTTGGACCAGTTCGGCATCTGCGTGTCGGCGGTGAACAGCGCATCGCCGCCGATCACGCGCAGCCTGCGCAGCGTGCCGCGCGTGGTCTTGTCGAAGCGCTTCTCGTCGCACAGCTCGTCGACGAGCGCCTGGCCCGAGACGATGACCAGCGGGCTGCCCATCATGTCGAGCCAGAAGATCGGGCCGAGCTCCCGCGCGAGCCGCATCATGTCCTGGATCGGAGCGGTCGTGCCGAGCGACAGCAGATTGCCGATGAACGGGGTCTTGGGCGGATGCGGGATCGGATGCAGGGGATTCTTGGCCGCCATGTTCTCGTTACCCCTTTGCGGCTGCGAACCGGCGTTGCAGCCAGTCGATCATGAGACGATTCAGCTCCTCGGGCTTCTCCTGCTGCGTCCAGTGTCCGCACTCGCGAATCATGTGCATCTCCAGGTCCGAGCAGAGCGTCGGCATGTGCTTCGCCATGTCGGGCGGCAGCGCCGCGTCCCACTCGGCGGTAATCATCAGGCAGGGCAGCGAGATCGGCTTGGTGCTCACCTCGGGAAAGCGCGCAGCGTTACGATCCACGTTGCGATACCAGTTGATGCCGCCGCGAAAACCGCGGCTCGCATACGCCTTCTCATAGACGTCAATCTCGGCGTCGCTTAGGAGCGGCGCCCCCAGCGGCTTCAGCGTCTCGATGTGGCGAAACGGATTGAATTCCCCCCCGGCTCTTCCGGCCTGAACGAGGCTCGCGCGCACCGGTTTACCGCGCACCATCATCTTCTCGAACACCAGCCGCGGATGGCGATCGAGCAGGCTTTCCGCGACGCCGGGCTGCTGGAACCACAGGATGTACAGGCGCTCGTCCTCGGTAAACGCCTTGCGCAGGCGCTCGGTGGTCGGGAACGGGACGTACGGAGTATTGACACCGATTGCGCCAAGGCAGCGCTGCGGATGTAGCACCGGCATCGCCCACGAGACGAACCCGCCCCAATCGTGACCGACGAACACCGCGCGCTCGATCCCGAGCGTATCGAGCAGCGCCGCAAGGTCGCCGGTCAGGTGCTCCATCCCGTACGCGTCGACGGCTTCGGGCGCGTCGCTCGCGCCATACCCGCGCTGGTCCGGCGCGATGGCGCGAAATCCGGCTGCGGCGAGCGCGCGGATCTGATGCCGCCAGGAATACGCGAGCTCCGGGAAACCGTGACAGAGCACGACCGCCGGACCCTGCCCCGCTTCGTGGACCGACAGCGTGACTCCGCGACCCGGCAGAGGAATGCGGCGAGCGGAAGGGAAATTTTCCATTGAAGACCGGACCGGTGGCGAGGGCGCACTCTACCGCGCGCGCGCAGCGAGCGTAAAGGCCCGGGCGCAAAGAGGATAAACTTCGCGCGAGGAGGGAATCCCCGTGGAAAAAATCTGGCTGAAAAGCTACCCCAAAGGCGTGCCGGCGGAAGTCAACGTCAATGCATACCGCTCGGTTGCGCACCTGTTCGACGAGAACGTCGGCAAGTACCGCAAGCGTCCCGCGTACATCTGCATGGGCAAGACGATCACGTTCGACGATGTCGACCGTCTCTCGCGCAGCTTCGGCGCCTGGCTGCAGTCGAAAGGTCTCGCCAAGGGAGCGCGCGTCGCAGTGATGATGCCCAACGTGCTGCAGTATCCGGTGGCGGTGTTCGGCATCCTGCGCGCCGGCCTGACGGTGGTGAACGTCAACCCGCTCTACACGCCGCGCGAGCTGGAGCACCAGCTGAAGGATTCCGGCGCAGAGGCGATCGTCATTCTCGAGAATTTCGCAACCACGCTGGAGCAGGTGCTCGGCAAGACGCCGGTCAAGCACATCGTCGTCGCGAGCATGGGCGACCTGCTCGGAGTGAAAGGCTTCATCGTCAATTTCGTTGTGCGCAACGTGAAGAAAATGGTGCCTGCGTACGAGCTCGCCGGCGCGGTCCGCTTCAAAACCGCGCTCGCCGAAGGCGCTGCGCTGAAGCTCAAGCCGTCGGACACCGGGCCCGAGGACATCGCGTTCCTGCAGTACACCGGCGGCACCACCGGCGTCTCCAAGGGCGCGATCCTCCTGCACCGCAACGTGCTCGCCAACATGGAACAGGTCTCGGCGTGGTTCGGCCCGGTGCGCGACGATAACGACCCGCACGTGATGGTCGCGCCGCTGCCGCTGTATCACATCTATGCGCTCACCTGTAACTGCCTCTTCATGCTGAAGGACGGTGGCTGCAACCTTCTGATCCCGAACCCGCGCGACATCCCGGGATTCATCAAAGAATTGAAGTCAAACCGCTTCACGGCGATCAGCGGCCTCAATACTCTCTACAACGCGCTGCTCAACCACCCGGAATTCTCGAGCATCGACTTCTCGCACCTGCGGCTATCGTCCGCTGGTGGCATGGCGATGCAAAAGGCGGTGGCGGATCGCTGGCACAAGGCGACCAAGGTGCCGATCCTTGAGGGCTATGGGCTCACCGAGACTTCGCCGGTCGCGACGACCAACCCGGTCGACCTGAAGGAATTCACCGGCACGATCGGGCTGCCGGTGCCCAACACGACGATCACGATCCGCGACGACAACGAGACCGTCCTCTCGACCGGCCAGGTCGGCGAGATCTGCATCGCCGGGCCGCAGGTGATGAAAGGCTACTGGCAGCGTCCTGAGGAAACGGCGAAGGTGATGACGAAGGACGGCGCATTCAAGACGGGCGACATCGGCGTCATGGACGAGCGCGGCTTCGTGAAGATCGTCGATCGCAAGAAGGACATGATCCTCGTCTCCGGGTTCAACGTGTACCCGAACGAGCTCGAGGACGTGGTGGCGGCCTGCCCCGGCGTGCTCGAATGCTGCGCGATCGGCGTGCCGGACGAGAAATCGGGCGAGGTGCCGAAGGTGTTCGTGGTGAAGAAGGATCCGGCCCTCACCGAAGCGACGGTGATGGAGTACTGCCGCAAGAACCTGACGGGCTACAAGATCCCCCGCTACATCGAGTTCCGCACCGACCTGCCGAAGACCAACGTCGGCAAGATCCTGCGCCGCGCGCTGCGCGACGAGGAGCTGAAGAAACGCTGACGAAGCCGGTATCGGCGTGGGCGCCGCTCGGGCGCCCGGTATACCGCATGCTGTGGGCGACGTGGCTGACCGCCAACGTCTGCATGTGGATGAACGACGTGGCGGCTGCGTGGCTGATGACGTCGCTCTCGAGCGCGCCGATCATGATCGCGCTGGTGCAATCGGCCGCCACGCTGCCGGTATTCCTGCTCGGGGTGCCGAGCGGCGCGCTCGCCGACATCATCGACCGGCGGCATTACTTCATCGCCACGCAGTTCTGGGTTGCTGCGGTCGCGATCGTGCTCTGTCTCACCGCGCTTACCGGGGTGTTGAGCGCGCCACTGCTGCTCGCGCTGACGTTCGCCAACGGCATTGGCCTGGCGATGCGGCTGCCGGTGTTCGCGGCGCTGATCCCGGGACTCGTCTCGCGCGAAGAGTTGCCGAATGCGCTCGCGCTCAACGGCATTGCGATGAACGCCTCGCGGATCATCGGCCCGCTCGTCGCGGGCGCGCTGATCTCTGCCGCGGGCAGCGCGTACGTGTTCGTACTGAACGCAATCCTGTCGGTCGCGGCCGGGATCGTGCTGCTGCGCTGGCGGCGCGAGCAGAAAGTGAGCACGCTGCCGGCCGAGCGCTTCTTCGGCGCGATCCGCACCGGCGTGCAGTACGTGCGCCAGTCTCCCGTCATGCACGCCATCCTGCTGCGGATGGCGATGTTTTTCCTTGGGTCGCAGGCGCTGCTCGCGCTCTTGCCGCTGGTGGCGAAAGGCCTGCCCGGCGGAGGGGCCGGGACGTTTACCGTGCTGCTTGCGTCGATGGGGTCGGGCGCGATCGTCGCCGCGCTCTTCCTGCCGCGGCTGCGCGAGTTCATGACCAGGGACGAGCTGGTGCGCAACGGGACGCTGCTGCATGCCGCGGCAACGCTCGCCGTCGCCTTTGCGCCGAACGTCTATGTGGCCGCGCCCGCGATGCTGGCCGCCGGCATGGCGTGGATCTCGGTCGCCAACTCGATGACGGTCGCTGCGCAGATGGCGCTCCCCGATTGGGTACGCGCGCGCGGCATGTCGATCGTGCAGATGGCCATCATGGGCGGCGCAGGCTTCGGCGCTGCGCTGTGGGGACAGGTCGCGACGCTTACCGATCTGCCGACGAGCCTGACGATCGCGGCGATCGCCGCGGCGACCGGGACCGTCGCCATGCGCCGTTTCAAGGTCGGCGGGCGCGCCGAAGAGGACCTGACGCCGGTCGGGCTATGGAAGGAGCCAGAGGTGGCGATCCCGCTCGAGCCCGACCAGGGGCCGGTGCTGATCACCGTCGAGTACCAGATCGATCCGGCGCGGGCGGCTGAGTTCGCCGAGGTGATGCGCGAGAGCCGGCGCAGCCGGCTGCGCAACGGCGCGATCGCCTGGGGGCTCTTCAAGGACACGGCCGATCCGGGGCGCTACATCGAATACTTCGTCGACGAGTCGTGGACCGAATACCTGCGCCGGCACGAAAGAACGACCGCAGGCGATATCGCGTTGCGCGAGCGGCGCGAGGCGTTTCACATCGGCGCGTCGCCGCCGGTGGTCGGACGCTTCATCGCCGAGCCGGTGCACGGCGGGTGAAAGCACTACTCGTACAGCGTTTCGCGCGCCTTGCCGCGGAAGATCCGGTACGAGAGCGCGCTGTAGCCGATGATGAACGGCAGCACGAGCGCGGCGCCCCACAGCACAACCGTAAGCGACGACGGGTGCGCCGCCGCATCCCAGATCGATAGGCGGTCGATCACCACGTACGGGAAGAGGCTGTAGGCGAGTCCCAGAAACGCCAGCACGAAGATCGCGACCGCATGCGCGAACGGCGCCCATTCGCGGGCCGGCTCGCCGCGCCCGAGCCTTCCGGCGACGACCCAGAGCCGCAGCCCCGCGGCGACGCTCGCCACGGGCAGCAGCATCAGCCACAGCGTATTGGGAAAGTCGAACCATTTGCCGCGCACCGTCTCGCTTACCAGCGGTGTTGCTAGGCTAACGAGCGCAACCCCGAGCGCGACCCAGAGTAATCCCCAGCGCGCCCAGGCGATCGCTTTGCGCTGCAGCGCGCCTTCCGTCTTGAGGATCAGCCAGGTCGCGCCGAGCAGCACGTAGCCGCCGCACAGCGCAGCGCCCACGACGAACGCAAAGAAAAGGTAGCCGAACCCCGGCTCGAAGCCGGTGATGTAGCGCCCGAGCATGATCCCTTGCGAGAGCGACGCGAGGAACGAGCCGAACCAGAAGAGCCCGTTCCACAGCTCGCGGTGCCAGCCTTCGGCTTTCAGGCGGAACTCGAATGCGACTCCGCGCAGCATCAGCCCGACGAGCATGGCGACGACCGGAAGATAGAGCGCCTGCAGCACCACGCCGTGCGCGACCGGAAACGCGACCAGCAGGATGCCGATCCCGAGCACGAGCCAGGTCTCATTTGCGTCCCAGAACGGCCCGATCGAGTTGACCATCCGGTTCTGCTCGCGCTCCTCCGCGGCAGGTAGCAGCATGCCGACGCCAAGGTCGAACCCGTCGAGGACGACGTACGCGAGGATCGCCGCCCCCATCAGAAACGCGAAAACGAGCGGCAGATCGAGCGTCATGCCGCACCTCGCACGAAGCCCTGCTCCGGGTGCGGCTCAGCGGCGCCGGCCCCCTTACCCGCGAGGTGCGTCAGCACGACCATGTACGCGACAAACATGACCGCGTACGTGATTCCGTAGGCCGTGAGACTTGCACCGAGCTGCGCGCCGGAAATCTGCCCCACCGCTTCCTCGGTGCGCAGCACGCCGGTCACCAGCCAGGGCTGGCGGCCGATCTCGGTGACGATCCAGCCGGCGAGCGTCGCGATCCAGCCGGAAAACGTGAACGCGGAGAAAATCCACAACAGCCAGCACGGCGCAGCCCGCCCGGCGCGCGTCAGCCACACGCCCAGCCACGCAAGCGCGAGCATCGCCGCGCCCATGCCGACCATCAGCCGAAAGGCAAAGAACACCGGCGCGACCGGCGGCGTGTTCGCACCGAACGCATCGAGCCCTTTCAGCTCGGCGTCGAAGTCGTGCTTCAGGATGAAGCTCGCGAGCCGTGGCACCTCGATCGAAAAGTCGTTCCTTTTTTGCTCCTCATTCGGAATCGCGAAGAGCACGAGCGCCACGCCTCTCTCGGTCTTCCAGATCGCTTCGACCGCGGCGATCTTCGCCGGCTGGTGCTCGAGTGTATTGAGGCCGTGCAGGTCGCCGACCAGGATCTGCAGCGGCGCGAGTATTGCGGCAAGCAGCACCCCGGTTCGCAAGGTCCCTCGCGCGGCCGCGTCCTCCGGCGCCTTGAGCAGGCGCCATGCCGAAAGGCCTGCGACGACGAACGCCGCGGTGAGGAACGAGGCGAGCATCATGTGCGTCAGGCGATAGGGAAACGACGGGTTGAAGATCACGCGCAGCCAGTCGCCGGCGATCAGCGCTCCGTCCGCGACGATGTGTCCGGTGGGCGTCTGCATCCAGGAGTTGAGCGCGAGGATCCAGAACGCGGAGAGGGAAGTGCCGGCGGCGACCAGCACCGTCGCGAGGATATGCAGCCACGCAGGCACGCGGTTCATGCCGAACAGCATTACCCCCAGGAACGTGGCCTCGAGAAAGAACGCGGTCAGCACTTCGTAGGCGAGCAGCGGCCCTGCGATGTTGCCGACCTTCGTCATGAAGCCGGGCCAGTTGGTGCCGAACTGGAACGACATCACGATCCCCGTGACCACGCCCATCGCGAAGGTCAGCGCAAACACCTTGGTCCACAGCTTGAACGTCGCGAGCCACGCCGCGTCGCCCGTGCGCGCGTACTTCAGCCGGAAGAAGACCAGGATCCACGCGAGCCCGATCGTCAGGGTCGGGAACAGGATGTGAAACGCGATGTTCAGCCCGAACTGCGCCCGGGCGAGGACGAGCGTCTCATCCATCCTTTTACGGCTGCACTGTCGCCTGCGTCGCCTTCGAGGGCTTTGGCTCGGCAGGTACCGCTTCGCTCAGCTCGCGCAGCGCGTCGATGTGGTATTCGGCGAGCTTGCGGATATCGGGCACCGTGCGCCGGCAGGCGGTGAAGCCGAAATCGAGCGCGCCGCAGTAGCTTTGCACGGTGATGTTCAGTCCGACACCGTGCGCCGGGATCGAAACCGGGTAGAGGTTGAGCAATTTCGCGCCCGCCAGATACAACGGCACTTGCGGACCGGGAACGTTGGAAATCGTCACGTTGGCGACGGGCGGCAACTGGTCTGCGATCTTCGAGCGGCCGTACAGCCCGATCAACCCCTGCAGCAGATAGGGCGCACCGAACAGCGAGAAGTCGCGCGGCGCGACATCCTTGATCTTGCCGGTCACCTGCTTGGCGCTGGAGGAGGACGCCCCGATCGCGTTCAGCCGCTCGAGCGGATCGGCGACGTTGGTCGCGATGCTGCACATCATGCCGAACACCTGGTTGTTCGTATCGGTGTTGCCCGGCTGGCGCAGCGACACCGGCACGAACGCGACCAGCGGCGCCTCCGGCAAATCGTGCTTCTCGTCGAGATAGCGGCGCAGCGCGCCGCCGCAGATCGCCATCACCACGTCGTTCAACGTGGTCCCGGTCTTCTTCGAGATGCGCTTCGCTTCCGCCAGCGGCATCGAGCGTGCAGCGTAGATCCGCTGGCTGGTGATCGTGCCGTTGAGCCTGGTCTTGGGCGCGATGAGGAGCTCCGGGGGCTGCGGCAACAACGGTGCGCCGGGTGCCGGCGTGGCGAAGCTCGCAATCGTCTTCCATACATCGGGGATCGCCTGGATCGCCTTGATCTGCTGGTTCAGAAAGTTGCTGTACGCGGTGCCAAGCAGCTGAGCGGGATCGAGCTGCTTGCTCGCGGTGCGCAGCTTCGCCGGCGGCTCTTCGACCTGGCGCGGCTCCGGGGTGAGGTCATACATCGCGCTGTTGAGCGCCATTCCTGCGCCCCCGTCGACCGCGGCGTGATGCATCTTCGTATAGATCGCGACCCGCCCGTTCTGCAATCCTTCGATGACGTAGAACTCCCACAGCGGCCGGCTGCGGTCGAGGAAGTTGGAGTGCAGGCGGCCGACCAGCTCCTCGAGCTGCTCCATCGAGCCGGGCGCGGAAAGATCGAGGTGGCGGATGTGATAGTCGAGGTCGACCTCGGGGTCGTCGACCCACACCGGATGGTCGATCTCGAACGGCACCGGCACCAGCTTCTGGCTGAAGATCGGCACGAGGTGCATCCGCCGCCCGATGTGCGCCTTGTAGTCCTCGTAGAACTTTCCCGAGTACCCCGCGGGCAGCTCCACGAAGGTGAGTCCCGCGACGTGCATCGGGGTCTCCGGCGTCTCCATGTACAGGAAGCTCGCGTCGATGCCACCGAGCTTTTTCATTTGGCAACACTCCCAGGGCGAGACCCGGCCAGGGCTCCGGCCGGTCCGGGGCATGCTGCTCCGGGGCAAGCGGCGCTGTCAATCCCCGCCGGAGGTTCTCCTTGACCGTTCAGGGGACCTTGCATAACATCGATTCGCAAAACAATCTTCAGCGGCATCCCCGCCGCACCTTTGCAGGAGGAGAAATCATGAGAGGGCATTTCATTCGCGCGAGCGCGTTCGGCGTCGCTGCGGCGCTGATCTCGTTCGGCGCCTGGGCACAGACGATCAAGGTCGCCTACATCGATCCACTTTCCGGGCCGTTCGCCAACGTCGGCGAGCAGGGGCTCGCGGAATTCCGCTTCGCGGTCGAGCGCATCAACGCCAGCGGCATCCTCGGCAAGCAGAAGCTCGAGGTGGTGCCGTTCGACAACAAGGTGAGCCCGCAGGAATCGCTCAACCAGCTCAAGCGCGTGATCGACCAGAACATCCGCTACATCACGCAGGGCAACAGCTCCGCAGTGGCAGGCGCGCTGATCGAGGCGGTGAACCGCCACAACGAGCGCAACCCGGGCAAGGAAATCCTCTACCTGAACTACGCCGCGGTGGATCCTGCATTCACGAACGAGAAATGCTCGTTCTGGCATTTCCGCTTCGATGCGAACGCCGATATGAAGATGGAATCGCTGACGACGTACATGGCGACGCAGAAGAACATCAAGAAGGTGTACCTGCTCAACCAGGACTACTCGTTCGGCCAGGCGGTCAAGAAGGCGGCGCGGGAAATGCTGGCGCGCAAGCGCCCTGACGTGCAGATCGTCGGCGACGACCTGCATCCGCTCGGCCAGGTGAAGGACTTCGCGCCGTACGTGGCGAAGATCAAGCAGTCCGGCGCGGATAGCGTGATCACCGGCAACTGGGGCAACGACATGTCGCTGCTCGTCAAGGCCGGCAAGGACGCGGGGCTCGACGTCGCCTGGTACACCTACTACGCGGGCGGCCTCGGCACGCCGACCGCGATGGGCGAAGCCGCCGCGGGCAAGGTCAAGATCATCGCCGAGTACCACTCGAACGTCGCCAACAACAAGGCCGCCAAGTGGGACGCGGATTACCGCAAGCAGGCGCCGAAGGGCAACCCGGACTTCTACTTCCTGCGCGGCAAGATCATGTGGGAGATGTTCGCCAAGGCGATCGCGGAGGCGAAATCCGCCGAGCCGAAGGCGGTCGCGCTCGCGCTCGAAGGCATGAAGTACCAGGGCGACCTCGGCGAAGTCGAGATGCGCAAGAGCGACCACCAGCTGATCCAGCCGCTCTACGTGCTGACGCTGGTAAAAGCGGCGGCGAAAGGCGGTCCGAAAGAAGCCAAGATCGACATGGAAAACAGCGGTCTCGCGCCGATCACTGACGCACGCATGGAGGGCTACACGTCGGCGACTCCGAGCAGCTGCCAGATGAAGCGCCCCTGACCGGAAGCGAGTAGAGAGGCGAAACGACAACGGGGAGCGGCAAACCGCTCCCCGTTTTTTTTTCCACCATGGAGTTCTTTCTCGTCCAGACGCTGAACGGCATCAGCTACGGGCTGCTGCTGTTCATGCTGTCTTCGGGCCTCACGCTCGTCTTCTCGCTGATGGGCGTGCTCAACTTCGCGCACGCGAGTTTCTACATGCTGGGCGCGTACTTCGCGTACCAGATCAGCACCAAGATCGGCTTCTGGCCGGCCCTCGTCGTGGCGCCGCTGCTGGTCGGCGCGATCGGCATGCTGATCGAGCGCTGGGGTCTGCGCCAGGTCCACAAGCACGGCCACGTCGCGGAACTGCTGTTCACGTTCGGCCTCGCGTACCTGATCGAGGAGGCGGTGCACCTGGTGTGGGGTCGCTCGGCGGTCGATTACCGCGTGCCGCCCGATCTCGACGGGCCGCTCTTCAGCATCTTCACCTCGCAGTACCCGATCTACCGCGGCTTCATGATGCTGGTGTCGGTCGCGATGCTGGTTTCGATCTGGCTCGCGCTGACGCGCACCAGGATCGGTCTCGTGATCCAGGCCGCGCTCACCCATCCGCAGACGGTCGAAGCGCTCGGCCATAACGTGCCGCGCGTGTTCATGCTGGTCTTCGGCGGCGGCACCGCGCTCGCGGGGCTGGCGGGCGTAATCGGCGGCAACGCATTCGTCACCGAGCCGGGAATGGCCGCGTCGGTCGGGCCGATCATCTTCGTGATCGTGGTGGTCGGCGGCATGGGGTCGCTCGCCGGTGCGTTCATCGCTTCGCTGCTGATCGGCTGCATGCAGACGTTCGCGGTCGCGCTCGACTGGAACCTGGTCGGCGGAATCAAGATGTCGCAGGTCGCGCCGGTGCTGCCGTACCTGCTGATGGTGCTGCTGCTGATCTTCCGGCCGACCGGCCTGATGGGGACGCGCGAGGGATGAGATACGAGCCGCTCAACCTGGGGCGGTGGGTGATCTGGGGCGCGATGGCGCTCGTCTTCCTCGTCGCGCCGCTGGTGTTCAGCGGCGGGTTCGCGCTGACCATGCTGATCCAGATGGGCACGATGATCATTTTCGCGCTCAGCTACAACATGCTGCTCGGCCAGGGCGGCATGCTCTCGTTTGGCCACGCGGTGTACTCGGGCCTCGGCGCATTTCTCTCGGTGCATGCGCTGAACCTGATCGGCAAGGGCGCGTTCACGTTCCCGGTGACGCTGCTGCCGCTGATCGGTGGCCTCGCCGGGCTCGCGTTCGGCGTGCTCTTCGGCTACGTGACGACGCGCCGCGCTGGCACCACGTTCGCGCTGATCTCGCTCGGCATCGGCGAGATGGTGTTCGCGTGCGTGCTGATGTTCCCGGGCTTCTTCGGCGGCGAGGCCGGTGTCTCGACGAACCGCGTGGTCGGGCAGCCCTTCCTCGGCATCACGTACGGGCCGGCGATCCAGGTGTGCTACCTGGTCGCGGTCTGGTGCTTCCTCTCGATCGTCGCGATGTTCGCGCTGACGCAGACGCCGCTCGGCCGCATGGCAAACGCGGTGCGCGACAACCCCGAGCGCGCCGAGTTCGTCGGCTACGACACGCAGAAGGTGCGCTTCATCCAGCTCGTGCTGTCGTCTTTCTTCGCCGGCGTCGCAGGCGCGCTGTCGTGCATCAACTTCGAGATCGTGTCGGCCGAGAACGTCTCTCCGATCCGCTCCGGCGGCGTGCTGATCGCCACGTACATCGGCGGGGTGCCGTTCTTCCTCGGTCCGATCCTGGGCGCGATCATCTTCATCTTCTTCGTCGTCGCGCTTTCGGGCTTTACCAAGGCGTGGCTGCTCTACCTCGGCCTTTTCTTCGTGACCATGGTGGTCTACGCCCCCGGCGGGATCGCATCGATTCTGCTGATGCAGATTCCGGTCCTCCGCGCGCGCCGTTTCGGCGAGCTGGCGTTGCCCTACGCGCTGGCGGCCGCTGCCGGGCTGGTGGCGCTCGCAGGCCTCATCGGCATCGTCGAAATGGTGTACCGGCTCTCCGAGCAGGGCGCGAGCACCGTCCTCAACGTATTTGGATTGTCGTTCGATGCGCGCACGACCCCGCCGTGGATCGGCTTCGCGCTGGTGCTCGCAGCCGGGCTCGTCGCGCTTCGCTATGCTTCGCGCCTTGTCGGCGCGCGCTGGGGCGCGATCCAGCAGGACCTTCTCGCGAGGCGGGCATGAGCGCGAACGCGATCGAGCTGCGCGACGTCCACAAGAGCTTCGGCAAGACGAAGATCATCAACGGGGTGTCGCTCGCGATCGGCAGCGGCGAGCGCCACGCGATCATCGGCCCCAACGGCGCGGGAAAGTCGACGCTGTACAACCTGATTTCCGGGCGCTACCCGCTGAGCTCCGGAACCATCCTGCTGAACGGCGAGGACATCACCGGGCTGCGGCCGTTCGAGATCAACCGCAAGGGCCTGTCGCGCAGCTTCCAGGTGACCAACATCTTCCACAACATGAGTGTCTACGAGAACATCCGTTGCGGCGTGTTGTGGGCGGCCGGCTACCGCTACTCGTTCTGGCACCGCGTCGGCGGATTGCGCGATGTCGCGCAGCGCGCCGAGGAGGTGATGGAGAAAATCGGCCTCGCGCAGCGCCGCAACGTGCTCGCGGGGACGCTCACCTACGCCGAGCAGCGAGCGCTCGAGATCGGCATCACGATCGCCGGCGGCGCCAGCGTGATCCTGCTCGACGAGCCGACCGCCGGCATGAGCCGCTCGGAGACCGCGCGCGCGATCGAGCTGGTGCGCTCGGTGACGCAGGGCAAGACGCTGATCATGGTCGAGCACGACATGGGCGTCGTGTTCGGCCTGGCAGACCGCATTTCGGTGCTCGTCTACGGCGAGGTCATCGCGACCGGCACGCAGGACGAGATCCAGGCGAACGCGGCCGTGCAGGAAGCCTACCTCGGCGCGGTGCACAAGGAGATCGCAAGTGCTTGAGGTGAAGAACCTCGAAGCGTTCTACGGCAAGAGCCACATCCTGCACGGCGTGCGCTTCGCGATCGGCAAGGGCGAGATCGTGTCGCTGCTCGGGCGCAACGGCGTCGGCCGCTCGACGACGATCAAGGCGATCATGGGGATGGTTACGTGCGCGGGGTCGGTGAAGTTCAAAGGCGAAGAGCTGGTCGGCCTGAAGACGTTCGAGATCGCCCACAAGGGCCTCGGCTACGTGCCCGAGAACCGCGACATTTTTCCCACGCTGACGGTGCGCCAGAACCTGGTGCTCGGAATGAAGGGCAGCACACCGGGGGAGCGCTGGAAGGAAGAGAGCATGTTCGAGCTGTTCCCGCGCCTGCAGGAGCGCGCGAACACGCAGGCCGGCTTCCTCTCGGGCGGCGAGCAGCAGATGCTGACGCTGTGCCGCACGCTGATGGGCGACCCGGACCTGATCATGATCGACGAGCCGACCGAAGGCCTCGCGCCGAAGATCGTCGAGCAGGTGGCGCGGCTGTTCGAAGAGATCCGCAAGCGCGGCATCTCGATCCTGCTGGTCGAGCAGAAGCTCGACATCGCGCTCGACATCTCGGAGCGCTGCTACGTCATGGGGCACGGCCAGATCGTGTTCGAGGGCAGCCCGCAGGACGTGAAGAAGGACGCAGCCATGCGCAAGGAGTGGCTGGAAGTCTGAAGGGCTTTCGCCCGCCGCCTGGCGGACGACGGGTACTACGGCATCTGGATCTTGCCTCCGCCGGGCATTCCTCCGGGCGGCACGGGCGGCAGCCCGCCCTGCGGAATGACGATCGACGAGGCGGCCTGGCGGCGCAGATCCTGCAATTCGCGCACGGTGCGCTCGATCGCCTTCTTCGCTTCGCCGCCGAATTTCTTCGCGGCTTCGTCGAGCGTCTTCGCTTCCAGCGGAAACGTGATCGGCAGCGTGCCGATCTGGCTCAGCACCTGGGTCTCGCCGACCCACTGGATTTCCCGTTCCGGATCGCGCGCGCCGTCGCCCTTGACCGGCGTGAGCTTGCGCAGCGTTCCGATGCGCCGGTCCGTGTAGACCTCCTCCATCCAGAGGTCCGCGGGATTCATGTCAGGGTCGGTCATGCGTTCTTCGGGTCGGGTAGCCATCGTGGCCTCGAATTCGAAAGTGATTTGCCGTGAGGATACTACGGACCCACCCGGCACCGATCGAGCGCGGCGCGGACCTGCGGATCGGGTGGTGCAGTCAACTGGTGCCGCACGAGAGAGTCGAGCGTCACGAGCCCTGCTTCCACGGTGAATTCGCCGTTCGCAAGCCGATCGGCAACCTCGGCCGGCGCCAGGCACAGGAATTCGCTCACTTCGCCATCGACGCTGCGCGGCCGGAAACCCACCGGCACTTCGAGATCGTGCGCGTACAGCATTTCGCTGTGCAGCCCCTCGGACACTTCGTGACACACCTGCAGGATTCCTGCTGACCTCGCCTGCGTCGCGAGCGCGCGCTCAATTCCCGCCTCCTCGTGGCACTCGCGCAGCAGCGCATTCCATGGATCCTGCCGCGACGCGACTCCGCCGCCGACGAGCGTATCGAGCAGGCCCGGGTCGATCGATTTCGTCGCGCTGCGCCGCGCGATCCAGATCAGAAAAATGGGGACGGACCCCATTCTTTCGGCGCCGCGCACGTAGCCGTTCAGATGCGTCGCTACCGAGGTGAGGCCGAACAAGCGCATCGCCGCGCGCTCGATGTGAAGGAGCGGCGCGTCCTGCGGGCGAATGCGGACTGGATAGGTTTCGTCGCGCCACCCCTTGATCGTTCCGTCGCTCGCCAGCGCGCGAGTCACGTTTGCGAGTGCGGCGGTGCGCTCGGGCTCGGTGGCAAGCGCCGCGCTGAGACGCACGCTCGCCTCGCCGATCTCGAGAGTGTCCGGCCAGCGACGCAACAGCGTGGCGAGATCCCGCCGAACCCATCCCGCACGCGATTCGCCAATCTCGAATGGAAGGAACCTGGCCGGATCGAAGACTTGCGCCGCACGTATTTGCTGAAGCAGTGTCATCAACCAAGGCTCATTCCACGCGACGGTACAGCCTAGCAAATGGGAGAAACTTTGCGGGCAAAACACGGTCCCAAAACAAGGTCCCTGACCCTCGCCAAGTACAGGAGCGTCCCGTGAATGACACCAGAAAAGAATCATCTGCAATGGACTTTCACGGCGTTCGTTATCAAGTCAAGGACGTGACGCGATCGATCGAGTTCTACACCAAGCACCTTGGGTTCAAGCTGGACCACCAGCAGCCGCCGGCTTTTGCAAGCGTGTCACTGGGGGATCTTACGATTCTGCTAAGTGGCCCCGGAGCGTCGGGATCGCGGCCGATGCCAGATGGCCGTTCCCAGACGCCCGGCGGCTGGAACCGAGTGGTGCTGGGGGTTGCGGACCTTGCGGGCCGAATCGAAGAGCTCAAGAAAGCCGGCCTGCATTTTCGCAATGAAATGGAAGGCGGTCCGGCCGGCAAGCAAATTCAGCTCGAAGATCCCGACGGCAACGCGATCGAGCTGTTCGAACCGAGCAGAAAATCCTGACGCGGATGATCAGAAGACTGGGCTCGCGAAAATACCGTCTTTATTCGAGGAAGAAGAATCCGAAGACGGGCAGGCGCCGCAACCTCGGGACCTTCGCTACCCGCGCAGCGGCCGAAAAGCAC
>Ga0070704_100000782_pt1 | contig 15719 bp, 11 predicted proteins | sample KBSK5252metaG_FD_65467 | JGI IMG/M metagenome (GOLD analysis project Ga0070704, IMG submission 65467) | Corn, switchgrass and miscanthus rhizosphere microbial communities from Kellogg Biological Station, Michigan, USA - KBS K5-25-2 metaG | ecosystem: Host-associated > Plants > Roots >...
AGCACCTGATAGCGGTCGCCATCCCACCCCGTCGCGAGGTGGGTTGCCTCACGTTCGTCGCCCAGATGTTGCTCGAGCAGGAGTCGCGTCTCGAACTCCCCCAGATCGTCCTCGAACTGCACGCTGTCGGGCGACGGACCCGCGAACGCGATCGGCGTGGGCGCGTCGCCCTCCGCATAGCGATCGGGGTGGAGGATCTGCTCCGTGGACGTGGGCATCGCGGTGAGCACCGAGCTGCCGGGACGATTGTGGCGGAACCACACGATGAAGTCCGCGCCGCCCAGGTACGGGAAGATCAGACCTTCGCGCAGCCAGAGCGGCGCGCGGGAGAATTGCGCCATCTGTCCCTGGAGGCGCGCCGTCACGACCCGTTGCTGCCAAAACCAGCCGAGCGGAAAGGTGTCCGGGCGCTGCTCGGGCATCAGGACGGAGATCTGCGCGACGGTGGCCTGTCCCTCAAGGATGGCCTGCGCCGCCGAGCGGCGGTCGTTGTGGCCCTGCTGCGTGATGATCGAGTCGAGCGAGACGTACTGGTCCTGCAGCGCGTGGACCAGCTCGTGCGACACGACGACCCGTAGCTGGGACGGCTCGATGTCGGCGGGGATGTACAAGGCGTTCGAGTCGGCGTCGTAGTAGCCGGCGATCTGCTCGGTGAGCAGGTCGATCATCGTGGACCGGAGCCGCATGGTGTCGGGAATCAGTCCGAAGAGGTGCAAGGCGGCCTCGAGGCCCCGCAGCTCGTCAGGCGGGAGGTCCTGATCGAACTTGTGAACCACGTAGTCGCGCACCTGATCGCGGGAGCGCCGCAGCACCAACGGCTCGCGCTTGAAGGACAGCTGGGCGGCCTGCGCCACGGACGGCATCATGCGCCGCACCATGTCGCGCAGGTCGGCTTCGCTCTGCACCGCCTCGGCGCGCTCGCGGCACGCCAGGCCCCCCCCCACCGCGGCGCCGAGCAGCGCCACCTGCATCAGCCGGCCCATTCAATCCCCTTCCCGACGGCCGATGCGACGACGCGGGCGACGTCCTTGCCCGAGACCACGATCCCCTGGCGCTCGAGCTCCTCGTGGAGCAAGCGGTCGAGCTCGGAACGACGGTCGGCCAAGGACGGCCGAGGACGGTCCATGACGGTCGAGGTTTCCCCTTGACCGTCTTGGGCCGTCGTGGACCGTCCTGGCCCGCCCAGCATCTCCCGAAAATCCGCGACGACCTGATCGAGCACCGTCCCGAGATCGGGCGTCGGTTCGTCGGGGGAGCGCTCTTCACCCGATCCACGCTTGATCAACGCTTCGATCTTGCGCCGTTCGCGGATCAGGCGATCGAGCTCGGGGGAGACCTGCGCCGTGGCCTGCGCGTGGGCGCACGCTTCGTCGAGCACGTCGATGGCCTTGTCGGGCCGCGCGCGCTCGGGAACGAACCGGTCGGTGAGGACGATCGCCGCCTTGAGGGCGTCGTCCGCAATGGCGACGGCGTGATGCCGCTCGAAGCGCGGCCGCCGCGCCACCAGCACTTCCCAGGTCTGGATCGCGTCGAGCTCCTCGATCGTCACGGGCTGGAAGCGGCGCTCGAGCGCGGGATCCTGCCGGATCCACTTGTCGTACTCCTCCCCGGTCGTCGCACCGATCACCCGCACGTCGCCGCGCACGAGCGCGGGCTTCAGCATGTTGGCGGCGTCCATCGCGACCCCCATCGCCGTGCCCTGCCCGATCAGGTTGTGCAGCTCGTCCACGAACAGAATCAAATCGGCGTTGGCGGACAGGGCGCTGACGAGCCGGCGGAGCCGGTCCTCGTACTGACCCCGAAACGCGGTGCCCGCGAGGAGCGCCACGTGATCGAGCTGGAGGATGCGGGCGTCCTTGAGCGCCGGCGGGACCTCGCCTGCCGCGATGCGCTGCGCCAGCCCTTCGACGATCGCCGTCTTGCCGACGCCGGCCTTGCCTACCAATCCGGGATTGTTCTTCCCCTGGCGCAGCAGGATGTCGACGACGCGCGCGATCTCGGCGTCGCGGCAGCGCACCGGCTCGAGGTCGCCGCGGCGCGCCAGTGCGGTGAGATCGATCCCCACGCGCTCCAGCACATCCGTGGTGTCGAACAACCCTTCGAAGGGATCGCCCATGCCGCGCTCAGTGCACCTTCAGGAAGTCCACATACCAAGAAATCATGGCGTCTCCGAACACGAACGTCACCGTGGCCGCGAGGGCGAGGAAGACGCCGAAGGGGAGCTCGTACCGCCGCCATTGCTTGATATTCATGAGCATCAGCGGCAGGTAGAACGCGCTTCCCAGCAGCGCCGCCACGAAGATCGTCAGCAGCGCGTTCCTCCATCCGACGAACGCGCCGATCAGGGCGAGCATCTTCACGTCGCCCCAGCCCATCGCTTCCTGCTTGAACAGCCAGCCGCCCGCCACACGGACCACCCACAGCACGCCCCACCCGACGGCCGCCCCGATGAGTGCCGTGACGAGCCCCGAGAATCCGCCCGCCAGCGACAGCGCGAGGCCGACCACGAGCCCGCCAAGACTCAGCTCGTCGGGAATGATCTTGTGCCTCGCGTCGATTACCCCGATGCCCAGAAGGATGGTCCCGAAGGCCGCGGCGGACACGGCCCTCGCGCTCGGACCGTAGGCGAGGAGCGACACCACCCACAGCAGCGCGATGAGCGCTTCGATGATCGGGTACTGAATGGAGATCGGCTTGCGACACCAACGGCACTTGCCGCGGAGCCACAGCCAGGAGAAGACGGGGATGTTGTCGCGCCAGGCGATTCGCTGTTTGCAGTTCGGGCAGGTGGATGGCGGGTGCAGCAGCGATCGGCGCTTGCGGTCTTCGTGCCAGAGCCGCAGGATGCACACGTTCAGGAAACTGCCGAGGCAGAGTCCCACCAGAGCGGCGCCGATGATGAGGATGGCGTCAGCGCCCACGCAGCACCTCGTAGAGGAGGATTCCCGCCGCGACCGCGACGTTGAGCGACTCGGCGCCGCGCGCCAGCGGGATCGCGACGCGTTGTGCCGAGACCGCGTTGAGCTGTGGCCGGATGCCGGCGCCTTCGTTCCCCACGATCACGGCGATGAGCTCCTCCCGTTCGCGCCCGGCGCCCTGGGCGCGGGCGAGCGGCACGCCGTCGACGGCGGCCGCCCACAGCGTGAGCCCGCGCTGCCGCGCCCAGGTAATGAATGGCGCGTCATCGAGCGCCACGACCGGGTGACGGAACGTGGCGCCCATCGCGGCCCGCAGCGCTTTCGCGTTCATGGGATCGGCAGTGCCCCGCAACACGACCGTCGCCGCCGCACCCAGGGCGTGCGCCGTGCGGATCAGCGTCCCCAAGTTCCCCGGGTCCTGCACCCCATCCACCACCAGCACCGCCCCGCCGGGCGCAGGGGAGACGTCCGCGACGGTCCAGATGCGCGGCGCCACGACGGCGAGAATCCCCTGCGGCGTCTCGGTACCCGCCAGCTGGCTGAAGGTGCGCGCCCCAACCTCCTCGACCGAAACGGCGTGCCTCGCGAGGTCGGCGACCAGCGACTGACCGCGAGTGGTGCGGGCGAGATCGGGGGAGACGAGGGCGCCCTTGAATTCGAGGCCCGCCGCCAGCGCCTCCTCCACCAACCGGACGCCTTCAAGCACCGCGAGGCCGCGCCGGCCGCGCGCCTTGCGGCGTTGAAGATCGCGGACCGTTGTCTGCAGATTACTGGCGATGCGAGCCCCTCTCCGGTGCCCTGTCGGCGTACCCCTTAACATGGCCCTCCAGGCCGCGTTCGCCAAGCGCGTGACCCGATGAGAATCGCGCTGACGATCGCCGGGTCGGACTCGGGCGGCGGCGCCGGGATCCAAGCCGACCTGAAGACCTTTCACCAATTCGGCGTCTTCGGCACGAGCGTGATCACCGCCGTCACCGCGCAGAACACGGTGGGGGTGCGGGCGTGGGAGCCGCAGCGCGCCGGGCTGGTCACCCAACAGATCGATGCGCTCGCCACGGACCTGCCACCCGACGCCGTGAAGAGCGGGATGCTCGGCACGGGTGAAGTCGTCGAGGCGGCGGCCGCGGGCATCGCGCGCTACTCATTCCCGCACTACGTGCTCGACCCCGTGATGGTGGCGACGTCGGGCGACCGGCTGCTCGAGCGGGCGGTGGAGGTGCTGATCGCCCGGGAGTTGATACCGCTCGCCGAACTCGTCACGCCCAACCTCGACGAGGCGCGGATCCTGGTGCAGGAGGACGTCCGAACGCCCGACGACATGGAGCGGGCGGGGCGCGCGCTGATCCGCCTGGGCGCGCGGGCCGCGCTCGTGAAGGGCGGACATCTGACGGGCGACGAAGTCGTGGACGTTCTGGTGTCGGACGGGGGGGCCGCGGTGCGACGCTTCACGCACCCACGGATCGATACGACGTCGACGCATGGAACCGGCTGCACGCTCTCGGCCGGCATCACCGCGGGGCTCGCGCTCGGCCGACCGCTCGAGCGCGCGGTCGCCGACGCGCTCGACTTCGTGCACCGCGCCATCGCGGCAGCGCCCGGGTTAGGTCGGGGGGCGGGCGGGCACGGACCGCTCAATCACTTCGTGCCCGCCCCGCCCCGGCCCCCGAACGACGGGATGTAACTAGGCGTCTCGGCGGCTCGGCGTCTTTGTTACGGATTCCACCAATACGTAGCCTTGACCATGAAGATGTTCTCCGCCGGCGCGCGGAACATCCTGCTCATCGACTGCCCGAACTGGAAGTCGCCGACGTCCTCGAAGTCCGACCGGCTCTGCGTCCACACGAAGAACAGAGTGGAGCCCGGCAAATACTCCCACCGTAACACGGCGTTGCCCCGCAGCGACTTGAAGTTGAAATCGGGGTTGTAGGGCGCCGCGGCGGCCGTGTAGCTGTTGCTGCGCGGCTGCGCCAGCTGCTTGAAGTCGCCGTACTTCCCCGCGGAGATGAGCGGCTGTGCATACAGCTGCAACGAGAGCGTCGGGCTGTAGGTCCAGTTGAGGCGGATACCCGCCGATAGCTCCGTCTGCCGCAGGCGGGCGAAGACATACTGCGTCCCGTACGTCGCGGTCGCGGCCGTGTCGGGGATCGCGTCGACGTATTGCAGGGGGTTCTCGGTCTTAGAGAAGTTAGGTCCCACCGTGACCGACACGTTCGCCGCGGGCCGGTACTCCACGTTCACGTAGCTCCACAACTCGACGTCCCGTGAGGAGCGGAAGTAGGTCCCCGCCCCAGCGCCGAACGTAAAAGTCTTGCGGCTGTCGGTCCCGGCGTCGAAGCCGAACTGGTATCCGGGAGGCGTGAGCGTGAGCGGACCGCCGCGGGTGCGGCGGTTATTCACGGTCCATGGGTTGTACGCGACGTTCCAGTTGAGCCAGTAGTAGTTGTGGAACTGCACGTACCCGAAGTGGAAGACCCCCGACCAGTTGATGTTGCCATCCCAGTCATAGTTCCGGAATACCGCCCCACCCGCCTCCGCGTACCGGAAAATCTTCCCGGGCTTGGTCCAGGTGCGGCCGCCGCCGAGGTGCATGTTGATGACGCCAGTACGCGACAGGAAACCGAGATCGTTCACATCGTACCCCGGCGAGATGAACCCGAACGAGGAGTTCACGAACGTGTTGCCGCGCTGCTTATTGAGGGTGATCCGGCCCGAGGCTCCGTCCAGCGAGGTCGCCGCGGTGTCCACGACTCTGCCCCCATCGGGCTGCTGGAAGTAGTGCGTCGAGTTCTGCTGCACCGACGTCATGCGGGCCCGCGAACCGGCGATCCGCGATGCGCTGATCCAGCCGGTGGTGACCCAGGTCTTGCTCGAATCGAGGAATGTCCACCCGTCGGCCCCGACGAGCAGCGAGCTGGAGTTGCGCACGTCGCGCAAGCCTCCGTCAGCGAAGGAGCGCATCGCCACCGTCGAGATGAAACCCAGGCCCTGCCGCCCCTTGTCGAATTCCTTCTGGACGCGGTACACGCCGTAACCCGTCAGCGGCTCGATCTCCTGGCTCCAGCGGTTATTCAGACTGTCCACGAGGGTGGCGCTCTCGCGCCCGGTCACGGCGGTGAGGCCGCCCACGTTCCAGCTCCCGGCGACTTTCCCGGTGAGCTTCAAGGCCCCCAGGATGTGCGCGCCGTCGGGCCCGTCGGCGTAGCCTCCCGGGGGAGCACCGACGCCAAGCGACCGGCCGATGCGCCGGCTATAGAAGAACGTCGGCCGCGGCCAGTTGAAGCTCCATGAGTTACGCGCGCCCCCGTTGCCGAAGTCGAAGACCGATGACCCGTCCACGAAGAATGGCCGCTTTTCGCTGAAGAACGTCTCCACGTCGCTCAGGTTGACGACCGCAGGATCGACCTCCACCTGTCCGAAATCGGGGTTCACGGTCGCGTTGAGCGTGAGGTTCGATCCCAGTCCGATGCGCGCGTCGGCTCCGAACCCCGGCGTCAACTGTGAACCGTCGTTGAACGGATCGCCCGCGGCGTGGGGCGTGAACGCCGCGCGCGTCGTCACATACGGCATCACCTCGAGGCGCCGCGGCGGCTCGATGCGCTCGATGCCGACGAGGTCGGGGAACCGCGACACGAAGCCGCTGCCGTTCTTCGGCGTGTAGACGATGAAGTCGTATTCGTTGCGGCGCGCGATGTCGCGTCGGAAGTTGATGCCCCAGACATACTGGGTTTGCTTCACGAAGCGGAGCTGCGAGTACGGAATCCGCAGCTCGGCGGTCCAACCCAGCGCGTCGCGGCTCACTTTCCCTTCCCACACCCCGTCCCAGCTGTCGTCGTCCCAATCGTCGTTGAGCAGGGTCCCGTCGTGCAGCGTGCCCGCGGCCGTGATGCCGAAGTAGAAGCCGCTGCGCTTATCGTGATAGGGATCGATGTAGACGGTAAAGCGGTCGGAATTGGTCCCCTGGTCGCGGCGCGCCAGGCGGGCCACGATCGAGTCGGGGTGCGAGTCGTACAGCCGGGCCGCGATGTACAGCGCCGCGTCGTCGTACGCGATGTACACGACCGTGCTCTCGCTCGCCGCCTCACCTTCCTTGGGATCGCGCTGCAAGAAGCCCGTGACCCGCTCCGCCGATTGCCACATCGGCTCGAGCAGGAACCCGTCGATCGTAACGGGTTGCGCCAGGCGTCGCGCGCGGACTTGCTGCGGCGCCGTGATCGGGGAGTCGACCGGGACCGCCGGCGTACCCACGGCGGCCAGGAGCAAACTGAAGGCGAGCGTCGTCGTCATAGAACCCGGCTTCGGTGTGGACGGTGGACCTGGGTCGCGAACGCTGACGGCGGGCGCGCGTGCTATCGACCATATGACAGACGCGGGACGTAAAAGGTTGCAACGGTTCCGTCAGAAAGCGGTGGGGACGGCTAAAGCCTGCGCAGGACTCCTTTTATCACGATTCCCAGCACCCGCGCGATCTCCTTACCCATCTCCAGGACTTCCTTGTGGGACAGCGACTCGCCGGTGAGCCCTGCGGCGGGGTTCGTGATTGACGAGAACCCGAGGCAGCGGATCCCCCGCGCCCGTGCCGCGACCACTTCCGGAACGGTCGACATGCCCACGGCATCGGCGCCGAGCCGTTCGAGCATCCGCACCTCGGCCGGCGTCTCGTAGGACGGCCCCAAGAGCCCGGCGTACACGCCTTCTTCGAGCGGGATGTGTGCCTCGCGAGCGACAGCCCGCGCATGGGCGCGCAGCTCGGCGTCGTACGGCTCGTGCATGATCGGAAAGCGCTGCTCGCCCGGCTCGGAGGGTCCAGTCAACGGATTGCGCCACATGAAGTTGATGTGGTCGGCGATGAGCATCAGAGAGCCGGCGCGAAACGTCCGCCGCACGCCTCCCGCGGCGTTCGTGACAATCAGGATCTGGATGCCGAGCCCGGCAAAGACGCGCACGGGGAGGGCCGTGACGGCCGCGGAATGGCCTTCATATAGATGGAAGCGACCGGCCTGCACGATGACCGGAACGCCTTCGAGGGTCCCCGCCACGAGCTCGCCTTTGTGGCCCGCTACGCCAGGCTCGGGGAAGCCGGGGATGTCCTTATAGAGGATGCGCAGCGGATCGGCAATCTCGTCGGCGAGGAAACCGAGGCCCGAGCCGAGGACGATCGCGACTCGGGGCTTCCGGGATCCGAGCTTCTTGCGGACGGCGTCCAGCGCCGCGCCGACACTCACAATAGAATGCCCGCCAGGGTCGCCGAGAGGAAGTTGGCCAGCGTGCCGGCGATCATGGCGCGGAGACCCAGCCGCGCCAGGTCGTGCTTGCGCTCGGGGGCCAGTGCACCGATGCCGCCGATCTGGATGCCGACGGAGCTCAGGTTGGCGAACCCGCACAACGCGTAGGTGGCGATCGTGAACGACACCGGATCGAGGCTCGCTTTGAGGGGACCGAGGTGGGCGTAGGCGATGAACTCGTTGACCACCATCCGCTCGCCCAAGAGGGACCCGATCGTCCCGCTGTCGTGCCAGGGAACGCCCATGACCCAGGCGATCGGACGGAAAATCCACCCCAGCACTGTCTGCAGCGTCGCCGGGAACCACGGCGCAAATCCGTGAATCCAGCCGAACAGACCGTTCACCAATGCGATGAGCGCGATGAACGAAATCAGCATCGCGATCACGTTGAGCATCAGGTGCAGGCCTTCACCCGTCCCGCGCGCCGCGGCGTCCAGGACATTCACGTCAGTGCGCGGAATATCGACCTTCACCCCACCGAGGGTCTCCGGCACCTCCGTCTCAGGCTCCAGGATCTTCGACATCATGATCGTGCCGGGGGCCGTCATGATCACAGCGGTGAGCAAGTGGCGCGCCTCGATCCCGAACGCGATGTACGCCGCCATGATCGAGCCCGAGACGTGCGCCATCCCCGCCGTCATCACGGTCATCAGCTCGGAGCGCGTCATGCGCGGCAGGAAGGGCCGGATCGTGAGGGGCGCCTCGGTCTGGCCCATGAAGATCGACGCGGCCACGTTGAGGCTCTCCGCGCCGCTCGCGCCCATGATCTTGTTCATCGCAACCGCGAACGCCTTCACCACGACCTGCATGATGCCGAGGTAGTACATGATGGCGAATAGCGCCGACACGAAGATGATGGCCGGCATGATCTGGAACGCGAAGACGACGCCGATGCTCGAGTGCTGCTTGCCGATCTCCCCGAAGACGAATTCCGACCCGGCGTAGGAGAAGCCCAGGATGCTCGTCACTACCCCGCCGAGCCATTTGAACATCTCTCGGCCGAATGACACGCGCAGCACAAAAACCGCGAAGACCACCTGCAACCCAAGCCCCCACGCGACCACGCGCCAGCTGATGGCCTTGCGATTGCGGGACAACGCAAATCCGATCGCGAGGATCAACACCAGGCCGAAGAGCCCGGTGAGGCGGGAGCCGACGCCGCGAGTATCCGCCGCGACCGGCGGCGCCGCGACCTGCGCCAGGGCGGTGTCCTGCACCGCGGCCGCCACCGGCGCGCCCCGCAGCGTGTTGAACACGAACCGCGGCACCGTAAAGACCGCGAGAAAGCACACGAATGTGATTGCGAACGCTTTCAAAGAGCCTCCAGTTCGCTTTGGACGCGGGAGACGAGCGCGACCTTCTCGAAGTCGGGCAGGAAGGCGCTCTCGCAGGCGTTCAGCACCACGCGGGAGAGGTCGTCCGGAGACAACCCCAGCGCCGCATGCGCCAGGTAGTACTCGTCGGTCAGGGTGACGCCGTCGGTCAGGCGGCCGTCGGTATTGAGCGTGACGACCACGCCCTGCTGGAGATAGCGCTTGAAGGGATGTTCCGCCACCTTCGCGACGGTGTGGGTGTGCACGTTGCTTGAGAGACACATTTCCAACGGAATGCGGCGTTGAACGACTTCGTCGAGCAGCGACGGGTCTTCGCCGAGCCGCGTACCGTGACCGATGCGCGTCGCGCCGCACTCGTGCAACGCCTGGTGAATCGACGCCGGCCCGTCGCCCTCCCCGGCGTGGCAGGTGCACGCCATGCCGTGCGCCGCGGCATACTCGAAGGCGGCCCTGTGCTCGCGCGCCGGATGGCCGCGCTCGGCGCCCGCGAGATCGAATGCGATGACCCCTGCTGTCCTGTAGTCCGCCGCGGCGCGCGCCAACTCGAGCGACTCCGCGGCGGGCCGGGTGCGGATGCCGCACACGATCAACCCCACCTTGGTACCCGTCTCGGCCTCGGCCCGGCGAATCCCCGCGAGCGGCGCCTCGATCGCCTCCGCCAGCGTGAGCGCGGGGCGGTGCAGCAGCGGGGAGTAGCGCACCTCGACGTAGCGGACGTTCTCGGCCGCCACGTCGACCACGAACTCATACGCCACACGCTCGAGCGCTTGGGCGGTCTGTAGCACCGAGAGTGTGATCTCATACTTCTGGAGGTATTCTTCGAGGTTCTTCGCCTCGCGCACGAGCATCGCCTTCGCGAGCGTCTCCGGCGTGTCGGCGGGGAGCCGAATCCCTTGGGCACGCGCCAGCTCGAGCATCGTGGCGGGCCGGAGCGCGCCGTCCAAGTGGACGTGCAGCTCGGCCTTGGGCCAGCGGCGCAGCGCGTTTTTGGTGAGACGTGGTCCGCCACCCCGTGCCGAGACCACGACGCGAAACACGGCGCCCGCTTCGCCCACCGGGTCACCCGCGTCCACGGGGCGGCCCGCGGAATCAGTGACGTAGGCCCCGCCGCTTTCGATCAAACGCGCGAGACTGACGTCGGATTGAGCCACGGCGTCGCGCACGCGGGACTCGCGCGCTACATCGACCGCCTTGTCATTGATGAAGACCCGCATCAACGGCCGGCCCGGTGGAAGCGCACGTCGGACGGCGCCTCCACCGGCGTCCGCAGCACGCCGATGTAGTTGATCAGCAGGTCGAGGTCCAGCACGTTCAGGTCCTGCGCCGCTGACCCCACGAGCATCGCGTACCCCGAGCCGCCCGCCGCGAGGAAATCCGGTACGGCGAGCGTGTACGTGCTCCCCTCATCGATTCCCTTCCCGGTGGTGAGCTGCGTGCGGGTCACGCGCTTACCGACCGGGTGGTCGGGGTCGTACCACACTTCGACGCCTGAAACGTGGCAATCGGGATCACCGCTGGTGCCATCCACGCAGTGCTCGAGCGCCCGCAGCAGCACCGATCCTTTGATCGTGAGTCGCAGCATCCGGTTCTGGAACGGCTGCACCATTTGGACGTCGCCCCAAGTCACGCTGCCCTCCGGCAACCCGGCCCGAATGCCGCCGTTGTTGATCATCCCGACATCGGCCTTGCCGATGTTCCGCGCCGCGTCGGCGATGAGACGGCCTAAGCCGTACTCAGCCCCCTCGCGGCGCAGGGGAACCTTGAGGCGCCCCACGGACCGGCTCGTGACACTCTTGATCGCGTCGAGCTGCGCCGCCAGCGCGCCGACCAGATCGATGTTGGGTCGTACCGCGTCGGCGTAAGGCGTCACGAGCTGCGCCCGCACCTCTCGGCGTGTCCCGCCCACGCGCACGAAATCCGCCACCGCCACATCGCGTCCGCTCGATCCCGGCTGGATGATCGGAATACCGTTGACCGTCGTATCCATCCGCTGGTGCGTGTGACCGGCCACGATCAGATCGACGGACCCGGAGTCGAGGCCGCGCGCCACGTCGAAGATGGCGCCGCCGCCCTCATGCGCCACGACGATCACGAAGTCGGCCGCGGCGCGTGCGTCGGGGAGATAGCGGCGGATCGCCTGGGCGCCGTTCCCAAAGGCGAGGCCGCGAACGTTGCGCGGTGCCGTCGTTGTGGGGGTGCTCACCGTGGTGAGGCCAATGACGGCGATCCTCACGCCGCCTTTCGTGACCACGGTCCACGGCAGCGCCCAGTCGGGCCGCGCCGAGCCGGTCGAGTCGGTGATGTTGGCGGACAGGAACTTGTAATGCGCGTCCCGCATGCGCGCGCGCAGCGTATCGATGGACCAGTCGAACTCGTGGTTTCCGATGGCGGCCGCGTCGATGCCCAGGGCGTTCATCGCGGCGATCACGCCGCGCCCGTAATTGAGATTCGAGACCGGGGTCCCCTGCATCTCATCCCCCGCATCCAATCGAACGGTGGTGCAGCGGCAGGCGCCCGCGAGGCTGTCCATCCAAGGTTTGAGCGCCGCCCCGCCGCCTACCGCGCGACCTCCCGACCAATCCCACACGCGCGGTTCGAGCTGGCCGTGCAGGTCGGTAAGCGCGAGCACCCGCAGCAACGTGCTGTCGGCGCGGCTGACGGGTGCCGCGGCGGGAGCGAATGCGGCGCGCACGAGCTCGCGCGCCTCCGGAGGGATGATGGACCAACTGGGCCGGTAGTAAGCCCGCGCTTCGAGTGCGTGGGCGCGGCGAACCTCATCGACCAGGAGGTCGCGGATGTCCTCACCGCGGTCGTACGTCACGCGAGCGCCCGCCAGCATCGCGTACCCGCCCCCCCCCGCCGCGCGGTAGCTGTTCAACGCGAGGGTAAAGCTGTCGGTCGGTTGGACGATCTTCCCTTCGTAGGCGAGGCCGCGGATGCGTTGTCCGGCCGGGCGCGACAAGTCGATGTTGTAGGCGACGCCACTCACCACATCGAAGTTGTAGCCCGGGATGGTGTCGTCGATGATGCGTCGCACCCCGGGCTCGTAGGTCCGGAAGTATCGCGCCGAGTGCTCGAGGAACTGTCGCAGCTGCTGGCCGGAGATGCGCACGGCGCGGAGCGTGTTCTCGTACGGGTACACTCCCGCGACGTCGCGCAGGTGGATCTCGCCATCCGGGAGTCCCGCCGGCACCTCGAACGCCGCGGCGGCGGAGAGCTGGGCGCCGGTTTTGCGCCGCTGGACCTCGTTGATGAAGTCGAGCAGCGCCCCGTCCTGCACGCGGGCGTAGCGTCCGTCGAATCCAGGTCCGGCGGTGCCGAGCGGGGTCGCGGCCCAGAGGCGCGCGGCTTCGTGCGCCGCATCGAGGCGCCGCGTGAAGCGCGGCAGCTCCGGTGTCGTCCGGAGCGGGATGAGATCGGCCCGCACCGAGACGACTTTCCCTTGCACGACAAACACGTGCACCACCGACAAGCTCTGCGCCCAGTTCTTCGGCTGTACGAAATGCACACCGTTGATGACTGTGTCGCGGATTTCGCGGTGACTGTGCCCAACAATCACGACATCCGGCTTGGGAGTGACGGACGCGAGGACCACGGCGTCGTTCTCGGGGCCCACGCCCGTGGTGTCGTAGCTCGACCCGCCGCCCAATCCGCCGTGGATCAGCACGACCTTCACGCTCGCCCCCTCGCGCTCGAGCTGCGCCAACGCGGCAGGCGCGGACTCCGCGACGCGGCGTACCCGTAGCTGCCCCGCGAGCTGCGCGCGGTCCCACACCATCACTCCCGGCGTGGTGAATCCGGTGACGCCGACGCGCACGCCGGCGCGTTGCAGCACGACCGTCGCCGGGAACAGCGGTCCACCGGAGGTCTGGTCGACGTTCGCCGCGACGTAGTGGTAGGTCGCCTCGACGCCGGCGCGGCGCAGGAGGGGAAGACCGAAATCGAAGTCGTGATTGCCCGGCGTCGCGGCGTCGTATTGCAGGGCGTTCAGCGCGTCGACGATCGGGTGGGGCGTCCGCTGATCCTGGCGCCCGAAGAACGTCGCGAAGGGGTTCCCTTGCAGCAGGTCGCCGGCGTCGACCAGCACGAGCCGGCCGGGATACTGCGTGCGCAGGGTTTCGAGGATCGTCGCCGCGCGCGACAGGCCTCCCGGGGCTTCGGCATCGCGCACGTAGTCCCATCCGCGCACGCGACCGTGCACGTCGGTGGTCGCGACGATGACGAGGTGGGTGGTGTCAGCGGCTTGGGATGGTGCCTGGGACGCGAGCAGCAGCGCGAACAGAAAACCCATAGTGCGCCGTAATCTGACGAGGGCTTCCTGTTCCCGCCACCGTGCGTTCTATTCTGCCCCATGCAGCTGCTCGTTGTCCGCCACGCCCTAGCGGAGGACGTCGAAGTCTGGTCACGTACGCATGGTGACGACGCGTCCCGCCCATTGACCGACGAGGGCCGCAAGAAGATGAAGGAGGGCGCGAAAGGCCTCCGAACGCTCGTCTCCAGAATCGATGTCCTCGCCACAAGCCCGTTCACCCGCGCCCGGGAAACGGCGCAAATCCTCGGCAAAGCTCTGGATGCGCCCAACGCCGTCGTCGTTCCCCAATTGGCCCCCGGTGGGCGCGCCGAGGATGTGGCGGGGTGGCTCGACCGCCACCGCGGCGACGGAGAGAGGACTGCGGCGATCGTCGGCCATGAACCGAGTCTGGGGCTGCTCGTGAGCTGGCTCGTCGCGGGTGTGGAGCGCCCCCTCCTCGAGCTCAAGAAGGGCGGCGCTTGCCTCCTGGAGCTGGGAAACCGCATCGCCGCCGGACAGGGGATGCTGGTTTGGCTCCTCACGGGCGGCCAACTGCGCAAGCTCGAGGACTGACATGACGACGCCCCAAATCGATCTCTTGAACCGTCCGGCGGCGCAGGCCGCACGCCTCATCGCTCTCGGCCTCCTCGACGATGCGACCGAAGCGCTGGCGCGGCTGGGCTCCGGCGACGACACCGAGGCGCTGCACGATTTCCGCGTGGCGATCCGCCGCCTGCGCAGCACGCTGCGCACCTACCAGACGCTGCTGCGCGGCAGCATTCGGAAGAAACAGCGCAACCAGTTGGGCGATCTCGCCCGCGCTACCAACGCCGGACGCGACGCCGAGGTGCAGCTCGGGTGGCTGCGCGGCCAGGTCCAACGGCTGACGCCGCGCGAGCGCACGGGATTGCGCTGGTTGGAAGGACGGCTCGAAGAGCGCGTCAAGGACGAGTATGTGGTGGTCGACTCTCGAATCCGGAAAGACTTCACCAAGGTGAGCCAGCGCTTGCGCCGGCGGCTCGGCGTGTACGAGCAGGAGGTCCGCACCGACGGCGAAGCGCCACTGACGCTCGCCGCCGTTGCATCCACCGAGCTGCGGCGTGATGCCGCCGAGCTCACGAGTCGCCTCGAGGGCGTGACGAGCGCGGAAGACGCGAAGACGGCTCATACGGCGCGGATCGCCGCGAAGCGAGTGCGTTACTTGCTCGAACCCCTCGCTCCTCTTCTCCCCGAAACGGGCGCGGCGGCGCTCGTCCGCCGCCTCAAGGGCGTTCAGGACCGTTTCGGCGAGCTGGCGGATTCCCATCAATTCGAGGAAGCCTTGGCCAGCGCCTTGGGAGAAGCCGCAGGCGAGCGAGCGCGGCGCGTATTGGCCGAGTCCCTGCACGCTTCCGAGGGCGCGTCGCCGAGCACGAAGCGGGGCGGTCGCGATCCGCGCGCGGGGATCATTGCGGTGGCCAAGCTGGTGCGCGCGCGGCGCGACACGGTGTTCGACAGGATTCGTGAGTGGCTAGGACCGAATGGGGGAGCCGCGGACCTCAGTCGTGAAATCGAGGCCGTGGCGAGCAGCTTGACGTCTACCGTGGGACAGCCGCCGGCGCTCGCGCCCACCGACGTGGATGCGCGCCGCCGTTGGCGCGCCAAGGATCGCGCCCGCTAGACCTCGTCCGCGGGTTTTCGAGCGCCGCGCGTCTTGAGACCACGGCGGGGGGGCCGGGTCGAGCTCCCCGCCTTCTTGGTATCGCCCTTCCCATTCTTGCCGGCGCGGCGCAGGATCGGGACGAACGGCCGCCGGCCAACGTTGCCCAGCTCCCGGGCCGACTCGCGCGCCGATTCCCGCGCCAGACCTTGCAGCGTGGCTTGCGAGCGCAGCGGCGCTGCTCCACTCGCGACC
>Ga0070704_100000783_pt1 | contig 15710 bp, 17 predicted proteins | sample KBSK5252metaG_FD_65467 | JGI IMG/M metagenome (GOLD analysis project Ga0070704, IMG submission 65467) | Corn, switchgrass and miscanthus rhizosphere microbial communities from Kellogg Biological Station, Michigan, USA - KBS K5-25-2 metaG | ecosystem: Host-associated > Plants > Roots >...
GATGAAGTACTTCTTCCACAGCGGCATCGCGAGCTCGTACGGCGAAGCGGTGTCGTCGGTGACCATCAAGCAGCGGATCCGGAAGATCATCGAGCAGGAGGATCCGCGGAAGCCGTTGAGCGACTCGAAGATCGTCAGCATCCTGCAGCGCGAGGGCCTCGAGCTGGCGCGCCGCACGATCGCGAAGTACCGCGAGGAGCTCAAGATTCCGACGTCGAATCAACGGAAGGTACTGTATTAGCCGGCGGGCCGCCTGGCCTGCCCCATACCGCACGCATGCGTCTTGAACTCACGGCACGACACTTCACGATTCCCGCGCCTGTTCGCAAGCTTGCCGAGCAGCGGCTCGCCCGCGTGCTCCGCCCGCTCAACGACAGCGCCGTGTCCGCGCAGGTGGTCGTCACCCGCGACAAGGCCCGCTACCACGCGGAGGTGACGCTCCACGCCAGGGGCGAGCACTTCCTCCACGGCGAGGCGACCGGGCGCGATGCGCAGATGGCGCTCAGCGCGTCGATCGACAAGGTCGAGCGCCAGGTGCTGAAGCTGAAGAGCAAGTGGACCGAGCGGAAGCGGCAGGGCATCTCGCCCGCGAAGGCTGCGTCCGCGACACCGCCGGAGCGCGGCGCCGCCGCGTTCGGCACCGGCCTCGAGCAGCGCGACAACGGCGGGCAGCCGATGCGGATCATCCGCGCGCGGCGCTACGCGGTGAAGCCGATGTCGATTGACGAAGCGGCGATCGAGGTCGCCGACGGCCGCGATGCGTTCCTCGTGTTCCGCAACTCGTCGACCGAGGAGATCAACGTGCTCTTTCGCCGCGCCGACGGCAACCTCGGGCTGATCGAACCGGAAGCCTGACATGTGAAACGCTCCATCACGATCGCGAGCCTGCTGAAGAGCCGGGCCGAGGCCATCGGCCTGCCGTTCGAGCTCATGGGCGGCGCCGCCGGCCTCGAACGCACCATCTCGAGCCCCCACATCCAGAAGACCGGCCTCGCGCTCGCGGGCTTCGACGCCTACCTGCAGCCGGAGCGCATCCTCATCTTCGGCGAAAGCGAGGTCCGCTATCTCGAGAGCCTCGACGCCGCCAGCCGCGTCAACGTCCTCGCGGCGGCGTTCAGCCACGACATCCCGTGCGTGCTGATCACGGGCGGATGGGACCCGCCCGTCGAACTGCGTGCGGCGTCTGATCGGTACCACGTGCCGCTCCTCCGGACGACGGTCCCCACGCCCGTCTCGATCGCCAAGCTCGAATACCTGCTCGACGACGAGCTGGCCGAGCGGCAGGTGATTCACGGCGTGCTGATGGACATGCTCGGTCTCGGCGTGCTGATCATCGGGGAGAGCGGCATCGGCAAGAGCGAATGCGGGCTCGACCTCGTCGTCCGCGGGCACCGGCTCGTCGCGGACGACACGGTGGAAATCCGGCGGCGCGGCGAAACGACGCTCATCGGCACCTGTCCGGACCTGACGCGGCACCACATGGAGATCCGCGGCCTCGGCCTGATCAACATCCGCGACCTGTTCGGCGTCGCCGCCATACGAAACTCCAAGCGCGTCGAACTCGTCGTACAGCTGGAACGATGGGATCCCGAACGCGACTACGAGCGGCTCGGCATCGACGAGCTGCGCTACGACATCCTCGGCCTCGGGGTGCCGCTGGTGCGCATGCCGGTGGCCCCCGGGCGCAGCCTCGGCGTGCTCGTCGAGGTCGCGGCGCGCAACCAGTTGCTGCGCACGCGCGGCCTCAACGCCGCCCGCGACCTCGCCAACCGGCTCGAGGAGACGCTGCGCGCGAAGGACGTGCAGGCCGACTCGGACTCCGAAGACGACGTCGAGCACGGGGGACACGTGTGAAAACGGTGCTCGGCCGCGGGACCCGACGGTTCGTCATCCTCACGGGACTCTCCGGCTCGGGAAAGACGCAGGCCATCCGCGCGCTCGAGGATCTCGGCTACTTCTGCATCGACAACCTGCCGACGCAGCTCATCCCGACGATCGCGGAGCTGACGCTGCGCGACGCCAGCTCGCTCGAGAAGCTCGCCATCGTCGTCGATATTCGAGAGAAGGGGTTTCTCGCCGAGTTCCCGCGCGTGTTCAGGAAGCTGCGCCCGGTGCCGAAGCTGAAGCCGACGCTGATCTTCCTGGAGGCGAGCCATTCCGCGCTCGTCCGGCGCTTCAGCGAGACGCGGCGGCCGCATCCGCTCGCCCGCGACCGGTCGGTCAGCGAGGGGATCACCGAGGAGCGCGACAAGCTGAATCAGATCCGCGCGATGGCGGACCTCATCATCGACACGACCAGCCTGACCGTGCACGAGCTCCGCGACATCTTCATGCAGATGTCGCGCGACGGCCGCGAGCGGGCGGACATGGTGGTAAATCTCGTGAGCTTCGGTTACAAGAATGGCGTGCCCGTGGACGCCGACCTGGTGTTCGACGTGCGGTGCCTGCCGAACCCGCACTTCGTGGACAGCCTGCGCAAGCTGACGGGGCGCGACGCCGCGGTCGTCCGCTACATGCGGAAGCATCCCGAGACGCACGACTTCCTGGAGCAGCTGACGTCGTTCCTCAGGTTCGCGCTGCCGCAGTACGTGCAGGAGGGCAAGAGCTACCTGACCGTGGCGATCGGCTGCACGGGCGGCCAGCACCGGTCGGTGATGATGGCCGAGGCGTTGAAGAAGTCGCTGCGCGGCGTGAAGGGCGTCCGGCTGAGAGTGAAGCATCGGGACTCATGATAGGTGTCGTTGTCGTCACGCACGGTCAGCTCGCGACGGAGCTGCTGAACGCCGCCGAAACGATCGTCGGCGACCTGCCGCGGTTCGCCGCGGTGTCGATCGGCTGGCACGAGGACACGGAAGATGCGCGCGCGGAGATCGCGCAGGCGATCACGCGCGTGTCGCAGGGCGGCGGTGTGCTCATCCTGACGGACATGTTCGGCGGGACACCGTCCAACCTCGCGATGACGTTCCTGGGGGACACGGTCGAGGTGATCACCGGCGTCAACCTGCCAATGCTGATCAAGCTGGCCGACCTCGGCGAGCGAGCGGACCTGCTGACCACGGCGCGGGAGATGCGCGAGCAGGGGAAGGCGGCCATCTGGGTGGCGTCGGACCTGCTGCGCGGCGAGAAGCCGAGCGAGAAGACGGGCGAGAAGGCATGACGAGACGATCCGTGACGGTGACCAACGCGCTCGGCCTGCATGCGAGGGCCGCGGCGCGCTTCGTTCACCTCGCGACGCGGTTCTCGTCGCAGATCCGGGTCGCGCGCGACTCGAAGGTGATGGACGGCAAGAGCATCATGGGCATCCTGCTCCTCGCGGCGGCGCGGGGAACGACGCTGACGATCAGCGCCGATGGACCGGACGAGGCGAGCGCGGTGGCGTCGTTGATCGAGCTGGTCGAGTCGGGGTTCGGAGAAGAGTCGTGGAACGCCTGAGGGGAATTGGGGTCTCGGCAGGGACGGCGGTCGGCCCCGCGCTGGTCGCGATACAACGCACGCAGGTGATCCGGTTTCCGATCGCGCCGAATCGCGTTGCCCGAGAGCTGTCGGCGCTCGAGCGCGCGCGGCGCCGTTCGCGCGAGCAGCTGACGCAGATCCGCCAGCGGATTTCGGAGCTGAAAGGGGCGGACCTCGCGACCATCTTCGACGCGCAGCTGCTGATGCTCGACGACCCGGTCCTCGTCGGCCGCGCGGCAGACCTGATCTCCGCCGAGCGCGTGAACGCGGAGTGGGCGGTCCAGCGCGCCTTCGACGAGATTTCCGCCGTCTTCAACGACGTCGAGGATCCGTACCTTCACGAACGCAAGGGGGATCTGCACGACGTCGCCGGGCGGCTGCGGATGAACCTGCGCGGCGAGAAGGGCGGCGCGCGCGACCTGCTCCAGGACCTCGATTCGCCGTGCGTCCTGATTGCCGACGAGCTCACGCCGTCGGTGGTCGCGCAGCTCGACTGGACGCGCATCCTCGGCTTTGCCACCGACGCGGGCAGCCGCACGTATCACACCGCCATCCTCGCGCGTTCGCTCGGCGTTCCGGCGGTCGTCGGCCTGCACGACGTCAGCCGCCGGATTCCCGCCGGCGCGGCGGTCATCATCGACGGCGACAGCGGCGACGTGGTGATCGACCCCGCGCCCGCCGACCGGCGTGAAGCGGAGGCGCGCACCCGGCTGCGGCGCGATCGCGAGACGGCGCCGCGCACGGAAGGGCCCAACGAGACGACCGACGGCATCCGCATCCAGCTGCTCGCCAACATCGAGCGGACCGACGACGTGTCGCTGGCGCTCGCGTCGGGCGCCGAGGGGATCGGTCTGTACCGATCGGAGTTCCTGCTCGCCGGCGGCCCGCCCGATCTGGCGGGCGAGGACGAGCAGTACGAGGTCTACCGTCACGTCGTCCAGAACATGGCGCCGCGGACGGTCACGATCCGGACCTTCGACATCGACGAGCGGCAGATCGCGCGCCCGGTCGTGGACACGTCGCTCGACGCGCGCTGGTTCTCCGACGCCGAGCGCCCGGGCCACGCGGGCCTGCGCGGCATCCGGTTCGGGCTCGCCCAGCCGTCGATCTTCAAGACGCAGCTGCGCGCGCTGCTGCGCGCGGCGCATCACGGCTCGCTGCGCATCATGTTCCCGTTCGTGTCGTCGGTGCACGAGGTTCGCACCGCGCGGGCGCTGCTGGCCGAGGCCCGCGCCGAGCTCGACGCGCGCGGCGCCGCGACCGGGCCGGCCGACGTCGGCATCATGATCGAGGTGCCGTCGGCCGCGTTCACCGCGTCGCTGCTGGCGCGCGAGGTCGACTACTTCACGATCGGCACCAACGATCTCATTCAGTACACGCTGGCGGTCGATCGCACGGACGAACGCGTGTCCGATCGCTACGAGCCGCTGCACCCCGCGGTCCTGCGGTTGATTCGCCAGGTCCGCCGCGGCGCGGTCCGTCAGGGGATCCCTGTTGCGGTCTGCGGCGAAATGGCGTCAGATCCACTCCTGCTCCGGCTGCTCATCGGGTGCGGCCTCACGGAGTTCAGCATGACGCCCGGCGCGCTCGAGATGGCGCGGCGCGTCGTGTCGGAAACGAGCGCGGGGGACATGGCGCGCATCGCGGCGCGGGTGATGACGCTCGGGACGGTGGACGAGATCGAGCGGGTGCTCGGCGAGCACTTCGGCCGCGAGGCCGCCGGCGGACGGCAGGAAGTGGGGACCCAACAATGAGCGTGACGCGCGTGGACAAGCCGTGGGGCTACGAGCTGCATTGGGCGAAGACGGATCGGTACGTCGGCAAGGTGCTTCACATCAACGCGGGACACGCGCTCAGCCTGCAGTACCACAACAAGAAGGACGAGACGATTTACGTCCAGAGCGGCAAGATGCTGTTCGAGATCGGTCCGCAGGGCGGACCCATCGAGACGCGCGAGATGCGCCCGGGCGAATCGGTGCGCGTCACGCCGCTCACCGTCCACCGGATGACGGCGATCGAAGACTGCGACCTGCTGGAAGTCTCGACCCCCGAGCTCGATGACGTCGTGCGCCTGGAGGATCGATACGGAAGGACTGATCAACGCTGATCGAGGAGGAGCGATGAAGCGCCTGGCTCTTGTCGCGGCGATCGCCGCGGCGTTCGGAATCGCCGCGTTCCATTCGGCGATGGGACAGACCCAGACCCAGCCCGCGGGGGCTCCAGCCACGCAGTTTCCGCTGGCGGCTGCGGCGGGCAAGGACAGCAACGCGAAGAACACGCCGCCGCCCGGCGCGCAGAACCAGGGGGCGCTGGATCCGGCCGCGTGGAAGTACGGCCCCGCCTTCAACCCGCCCGCGGGCAGCAAGATCTGGAACCCGGTCAAGCTGAAGATGATGGCAGGGCAGAAAGTCACCGGTGGCACCGTCTTCAGCGCGACCGATCCCGCGACCTACTGCGCGATGGCGAACGCCGGCTACGACTTCATCTGGACCGAGCAGCAGCACGACGGCCGCGACTGGGAGTTGACGTCGCGGCTGTGGCGTACGTGCCCGCACGCGAAGGCCGTCCCGGGTGTTCGCGTCGCGTATGCCGATGAGAGGGAGATTCAGCACGCGATGGACGCGGGCGCGATCGTCGTCGTCGTGCCGACGATCGACACGGTGCAGGAAGCCATCGAGGCGCGCGACTGGACCTACTTCCCGCCGCTCGGCCGGCGCAGCCAGGGCGGAGGCCAGGCGTTCGATCCGGCAGTCTTCGGCAGCGTGCCTGGCGGCTACCGCCAGACGATCAACGACAACATCGTGCTGATCCTGATGATCGAGACGCTCGAGGGCGCGAAGAACGCCGCGGAGATCGCGAAGGTGCCGGGCGTGACGGCGCTGTTCGCCGCGAGCGGCGACCTGGGCAACTTCAGCGGCTTCGCGCAGGGGAGTCCCGATTACGAGAGGCTGATCAACATCGTCCACGATGCCGCGATCGGAGCGGGCAAGCGGCTGTGCGGCCCGCTCGCGTGGCGCGACCGGCCCGACTTCACGTGTTTCCAGGCGGGCACCGAGTCGGCCGCCATCGCACGCGGCGTCGCGGGCGAGCTGGGGCCGCTGGCGAACACGCAGGGCAAGCCCGAAGTCGGACCCTGGGCCGCGAAATAAGGGGAGGGCGGCGGTAGGGCCGGCTAAAGCCGGCCCCTACGACGACGTACGTAGGGCGACGACGTACGTAGGGGCCGCCTTCAGGCGGCGTACGTAGGGGCCGCCTTCAGGCGGCCCGTCCCAAGCTCTCAACCGGATCTAAAACGGAATGTCGTCGTCGGTGATCGGCGCCATCGGCGGCTCGTCGTGGCCGGCGCCATCATGGGACATGGGCGCACTGCCGCGGTCCATCGGCGCCGACGCACCGCGCCCGCCGCCTCCGCCGCCGAGCAGCGTGATGCGGTCGGCCTTGATTTCGGTCGTGTACCGCTTGTTGCCGTCCTTGTCGTCCCACTGGCGCGTCTGCAGCCGCCCCTCGACGTAGATCTGTTTGCCCTTGGTGAGGTATTCCTGCAGGCTCTCCGCCTGCTTGCCCCACAGGACGATGCGGTGCCATTCGGTCTTTTCCTGGCGCTGCCCGCCTTTGTCGTTCCACACCTCGGTGGTCGCGAGGTTCAGCGTCGCGACGGCGGCGCCGCCGGGCGTGTAGCGGAGCTCCGCGTCGCGCCCGAGATTTCCCACGAGGATGACCTTGTTCACGCTTCCCATTCGAATCTCCGTTCAGGCTGCCGTAGCGGTCAGCCCATCGCGGGACGGGTCCAAGGGCCCGCCCCTACACCATCGTTAGCGGGGCGGCGTGACAGGTGAGGTCATTGCGCCGGACGCCGGGCGACCCGATCGAGATTCTGCCTCGCGAGGGCGCGCACGGGATCGCCTTCCTGCGTTCGTTGGAGCACCGCGTTCCACGATTCGCGCGCGGCGTCGAGATCGCCGACGCGCTCCTGCGCCAGCCCGCGCTTGTAGTACGCCTCGGAGACCTTGTCGCCCATCGCGTAGTTCTGGATGACCGCAGTGTATGCGGAAATGGCGTCCATCCAGCGATTCTGCGCGTAGTAGGTCTCGCCGATGAGGAACTGGGCGTCGTCGGCCATCTCGGACCGCGGGAACGTCTTCAGGAACGCGTCGAATCCCGTGATGGCGAGCGACCACTGACCCGCCGCGTAGTCGGCGCGCGCGGTGTCGAACATGCGCGTGGGCGACAGGCCAATCGTCGACGGCGTGCCGGTCGTGGGCGCGGGCAGCGGCGCCGGCGGCGCGTTCGGGTCGACAGGGGCAAGGGAGGTGGCCGCGGGCGGTGGGGCAGAGATCGAGCTGCGGAGCGCCTCGATCTCCTCGCGCACGTTCGACACGCGCACGTTGGTGTCGTCCACGCGCTCGCGGATGGCGCGCAGGTCCTTGCCCATGTCGTCGATGACGACCTTCTGGTCCGCGAAGCCCTTGCGCGTCGCGTCGGCCTGGGCGTCGAGGCGCGCGTTCACGCTCTTGATCGAATCCTGCAGGAGCGCCTGCAGCGTCTGCGTCATCGTCGTGATCGCGACCTGGAGCTCCTGTGTCTGCTCCTGCAGCATCCGGATGTCGGCCATCATCTGCCGCTGCTCGCGGCTCTGCGCCGAGGCAGGCGCGGCGGCAACGGCGAGCAGAATCGCGGACGTCGTGAGAATCCTTGTCATCATGTCCTCGGCCTATTTCGATGTAATCACGAAATGCGCGCGCCTGTTCTTGGACCACGCGGTTTCGGCGTGGCCCGGGTCGAACGGGAATTCCTTGCCGTAGCTGACGGTGCGGAGCCGGTCGGACGCCACGCCCAGCGAGACGAGATACGCCTTGACGACAATCGCACGGCGCTCGCCGAGCGCGAGGTTGTATTCCGCGGTGCCGCGTTCGTCACAGTGCCCCTCGATGGTCACGACCCACGAGGCGTACTTCTTCATGATGTCGGCGTTGGCCGACACGATCGCACGGCCTGCATCGTCGAGGTCCGAGCTGTCGAGGGCAAAGAACGCCGGCCTGAACGGGGAATCGCGATTCAGGTCCTCGAGCGAGCGGTTGCCGATGGCATCCTCGGTGATCTCCGGGACAGGTATCGATTCCTCCACGCGTTCCGCCGGGCGCGGCGGTGCAGGAGCCGGCGGCGCGGGCTCGGTTGCGGCCGGCGGCGGAGCCGCCCGTGCCACCGGCACCGGTTTCTTCTTGGCGCAGGCTCCCACCAATGCCAGAACGACCATCAGAACAAGTGCTGCGCGCCGCATGGCTTTCAACCCCGTCTTTCCCCTGGAAGGTTCAATTGGACCACGACGGCGTGTAGTTGTTGCCGTCGCGCGTCACTTGCCTGACATTCTTGCCGTCGCGTCCCATCGTGTAGATCTGGGTGCCGCGGCCGCTGCGCGTCGAGGCAAACGCGATGTGCCGGCCGTTCGGCGAGAACGCCGGACTCTCGTTGCTGCCCTCGCCGAAGGTGATCTGCCGCGTCTCTCCGCTCGCCAGGTCGAAGACCTTGATGTCGAATGCCGGCCCGGTCCTGCCCGCGTACGCGATTTCGTTGAACGGCGCCGGCGCCCACGTTGGTCGGTCGGCCCACGAATCGTTGGTCGTGATGCGCCGCAGGTTCAGGCCGTCGACGCCGACGATGTAGATCTGCGGCGTGCCCGCGCGATCGGATGTGAAGGCAATCTGGGTGCCGTTGGGCGACCACGTCGGCGTCGTGTCGATCGCCGGGTTGTTCGTGATGCGTCGGACGTTGGAGCCGTCCCGGTTCATCACGTACAGCTCCGGGTTGCCGTCGCGATTCGACGTGAAGCAGATCCGCGTGCCGTCGGGCGAGAACATGGGCAGCCAGTTCTGACCGAGGCCGTTGGTCGGCGTCTCCTGCAGCCCCTGATAGATCAACGCGATGAAGATGTCCGGATAGCCGCGGCGATACGAGGTGTAGGCGATGCCCCGCGCGTCGGGCGCCCACGTGGGCGTGATGTTCAGCTGCCGGTTCGTCGTGACGCGCCTGGCGTTCTCGCCGTCGTAGTCCTCGATGTAGACCTCCTTGACGTCGCGGTTCTGGACGGGTCCGGCAACCTTCTCGCGGTTGCGGTCGGAGGCAAACGTCAGCTTCGTGCGCGCGACGCCGCGCAGCGCCCGCTGCAACTGATGGATTTCATCGGACACCGTGTGCGCGTAGAGGCGCGGCGTTGCCGCCGAGCCCGTGTACTCCTTGGCGAACACGCTCTGGCGCGATCGGACGTTGAAGAGCCGCACCTGCACGCGCACGTTGTTCGCGTCGGTCTTCTGCACCGTGCCGAAGACCACCGCGTCGGCGCCCAGCTCACGCCACGCCGCAAACGGCACGCTCTCGGGGGTGCGCGCCGGGGGGATCGTGGAATAGGTGTCGCGCGGAATCATGTAGAACTCGCGCTCGAAGTTCAGGTCGTCCCAGAGGACCTGGCCGAGCGTTTTTGCGATGTCCGCCACGTCAGGGGAGAGGGCGACGAAGTCGGGGACGGCAAAGCGCGGCGGTGTGCCGGGCTCGCCGCTGATGACGAGCTGAATCTCTGACGGCTGTTGCGACGTGGGCTCCGCGGGCGGCGGCGTCTGAGGCGCCTGCGCCAGAACCGCCACGACGCCGAGACCCGCGAGGACAATTCCCAACGCCCAACGCCCAACTCCCAAGGAGTTCAGTCGGGCGCGGCCGTCTTGGGAGTTGGGGGTTGGAAGTTGGGCATTCATCGGATTTCTATCCATCTACCGTTGATACTCGAAACGCATGTGAATCGTGAGCGTTGGATTCGGATATTGAATGGGCAGCTCGGGAAGCCGCGTCAGCAGCAGCGCGCGCTGCGCCATGTACTCGTGCGCCGCGAAACCACTCGATTGTTCGACCTGAACGTTCTCAACATTCCCTGTTCGCGTGACCGTGAATTTCATGATCACGTTGCCAGCTTGCGGCTGCCGTGAATCCCAGTTCCGCTGGATGAGCGTCACCATCTGCGACAGGTATTCCGGGCAGCAGAAGTTCGCGGTGTCGAGCGTCACGCCCGTTCCGCCGCCCCCGCCCTGCGTCAAGCCGAAGCCCTGTCCCCGCGCGCCGGTATTCACGCGCGTCGACCCTTCCTGCGGTTGACCGGTAGCCGGCGTGCGCGCGGTCGCCTCCTTCGGCGCTTCTTTCGGCTGCGGCTTGACCACGCGCGCGTTCTTGGTCGGCAGCACCATCTCCGGCGTCTTCGCCGCCGGCGGCGTCTCGACCACCTTCTTCACGGGCTCCGGCGGCGGCGCCTGCACCGTGCGCCCTCCCATGGTCGTCAACCCGCCGTTGCGAGGCCCGGGAGCGCCGCCGAGGCTGATCGTCATCACCGTCCGCGGTCCCTCGTCCACCGCACCGCGCCAGCTCGCCGGCATGAAGATCATGAAGGCGAACAGCGCGATGTGCGCGGCGATCGACAGCGGGACCATCCGGTTGACTCGCTCGTTGATGTTCGCGCGCGCGACGATGATGTCGGTGACGGTGCCTTCGGTCATTGCTCACCGGGCAGCTTCGAGACGATACCGACCTTCTCGACACCCGCGGCCTTCAACCGGTCCATGATGTCGAGCAGTTCCTGCAGCTCGATGCCGCCGTCGCCGCGCAGGAACACCTGCTTGTCCGTGCGGTTCACCATCATCTGCCGCATCCGCTCGGTCAGCACGTCCACTCGGACGGGGTCCTGGCCGATGAACACACGCCGATCCTCTTTGAACGACAGCGGGACGTTGACGAAGATGCGGTCGCTCGCGATCTCGGTCGAGCGGCTGGCGACCGGCAGGTTGACCTCGACGCCCCGCTGCAGCATCGGCGCAGCGACCATGAAGATGATCAGCAGCACGAGCATCACGTCCACCAGCGGGATGACGTTGATCTCGGCAAGGGTGGCCGACACGCGGCGGCCGCGTGTCAATCGGCCGCCACCCGGCGTCGGCGCTGACGGTAGAACCTTCGGCATCTTACTGGGACGGCCTCATCCCTTTACGTAAAGTTGCGCTCCGCGATGTTCAGGAACTCCAGCGAGAAATCGTCCATCTCTGCCGCAAACACTTTCACGCGCGTGCTGAAGTGGTTGTAAGCGAGCACCGCTGGAATCGCCGCGAACAGCCCCGCGGCCGTCGCAATCAGCGCCTCGGAAATGCTCGGACCGACCACCGCCAGGTTAGTCGATCCGGTCGTGCCGATACGCTGGAACGCGATGGTGATTCCAACAACTGTTCCAAACAGCCCGATGAACGGCGCCACGCTCGCCACCGTCGCCAGGAAGGGTACGCGCTTCTCGAGCTTGTTGATCTCGACCGTTGCGGCGCGGAGCAGTGCGCGGTCGACCGCCGTCAGGCTCTTCAAGGTTGGACGAGGCGGAGGGCCGGATGGATTGGCCGGCTGCGGGCCGCTCAGGCGGAACTGCGCGTTGAGCTCGGCGTAGCCGGCCTGGAAGATGCCCACCAGCGGGCTCGCCGGCAGCGTCGCGCAGACGGCCTGCACCTCGGAGAACTTGCTGCTCTTCCGGAACGCCTCGAGGAACTGCGACGTGTGCCTCGCCACCTTGCTGTACGCGAGCGACTTCGACAGGATGATCGCCCACGAGGCGACCGAGATCACGATCAGGATCGCGAGGACGGCCTGGTTGATGACCGTCGCCTTCGTGATGATGTCGATTAAGACGCGGGACCCAGAATTGACAGGGGCAGCGCCGTCCTGCACCTGCAGTGCGAGGACGAGCAAGCCAAGCGTGTGCAACGAAGCCTCCGAAGCATCGGCAGCGCGCCGCTGGGACAGCGCAGACAGGCGAGCGTAGCACGCGACCTGAGTGCTGTCAAACGTATGATACGATTGCAGTTCCGCGTGCATGCTGCGTTTCCTCCGCATCCGCAACCTCGCGGTGATCGAGTCTCTCGAGGTCGCCTTCGACCCAGGGTTCAACGTGCTGACGGGGGAGACCGGCGCCGGCAAATCGATTCTCGTCGAGGCCGTCGGCCTGCTGCTTGGCGCCCGCGCGTCCGGCGACCTGGTCCGGACGGGCGAGGCCCACGCCACCATCGAAGCCATCTTCGAGCAGGAGCGTGACCGCGAGCTGATCGTCCGCCGCGAAATCACGAGCCAGGGCCGAAGCCGCGCGTTCATCAACGGCGCGCTCGCCACCGCCGCGGCGCTGCGCGACCTGTCGTCACGGCTCGTGGAGCTGCACGGCCAGCACGAACACCAGGTGCTGCTCGACCCGCTCGCTCACCTTCCGATGCTCGACGAATACGCCGGCGCGGGCGACGCCGTCGCCGATGTCGCGGCCGCCTGGACGAAGGTGCGAACGCTGCGCGAGCAGCTCGAGCGCTCGCGCATGGACGCGCGCGAGAAGGCGGCGCGGCTGGATCTGATCGCGTTCCAGTTGGGTGAAATCGAAAAGTCGGCGCCGAAGCCGGGCGAGGACGAGGAGCTTGCCGCGACCAAGCAGGTGCTTGCGAGCGCCGAACGGGTCCAGCGGCTCTGCGAGGAAAGCTACTCCGCGCTGTACGACAGCGACGAAGCGGTGCTCGCGGGCCTGGGCGGCGTCTGGAAGCGCGTGGGCGAGCTGGCCACCATCGAGCCGCAGTTCGCGCCGTACGTCGAGTCGCGCGACGGCATCAAGTCGCAGCTCGAGGACCTCGCGTTCTTCCTCCGTAGCTACGCCGACGGCATCGATGCGTCGCCGGGACGGCTGCAGCAGGTCGAGGATCGTCTCGCGCTGCTCGAACGCCTGAAGCGGAAGTACGGCCCGACGCTGCAGGATGTCATCGACATGGGGGCGGCGCTCGCGCGCGAGCGCGGGCTGCTGAGCGGGGCCGGCGAACGTGCGGAAGATCTGACGAAGGCGCTCGACGCGGCGACCGCGACCTATCTGGATCTGGCGCGCGCCCTGTCGCGCGCGCGCCGCGCGGCGGCCGTGGCCTTCGCGCGCGAGCTCGAGGCGCTGCTCGCCGAGCTGGCGATGGCGCGCACGCGGTTCGAGGTGCGCTTCAACGACGGCGAGCTGCCGCCGGACGCGTGGAGCGAGCACGGCATCGACCAGGCGGAGTTCTTCGTCTCGCCAAACCCGGGCGAGGACCTGCGGCCGCTCGCCCGCATCGTGTCAGGCGGGGAGTTGTCGCGGGTGATGCTGGCGCTGAAGACGCTCGCGGCGGAGGACGCGCCGGGCAAGACGTTGATCTTCGACGAGGTGGACGCCGGCATCGGCGGGCGGGTCGCGGATGTCGTCGGGTCGAGGCTGCAGGCGCTCGGCGAGCGGTTCCAGGTGCTCTGCATCACGCACCTGCCGCAGATCGCCGCGCGCGGGACCACGCAGTTCCTGATCGAGAAGTCCGTGCGGGGGAGCCGGACGGCCACGCGCGTCGAGCGCCTCGACGAAGACGGGCGCGTCGAGGAAGTGGCGCGTATGATCGGCGGCGCGTCAGTGACCGACCAGGCTCGGGGCACGGCGCGCGAGCTCCTGGACGGCGGCGCCTTCCGCCAGAGGCGAAAGGCGAAAGCGAAAGGCGAAAGTCACCGGTAACCTGAGGAAATGGCGAAGAAGTACCTCATCGAGACGTTCGGCTGCCAGATGAACTTCCACGACTCGGAGCGCATGGCCGGCCTGCTCGACCAGGCCGGCTACGAGCCGACCACGGAAGACATCGAGGCGGACGTCATCGTCATCAACACGTGCAGCGTGCGCGAGCACGCCGAGGAGAAGCTGTACACGAGGCTCGGCGAGATTCGCGTGCTCGAACAGGAGACCGGGCACAAGCCGGTCGTCGCGGTCGCCGGATGCGTCGCGCAACAGGAGGGCGGTGCGCTCCTCAAGAAGGCGAACGGCCGCGTCATCGACGTCATCATGGGGACGCAGCGGCTCAAGATGCTGCCGGCGCTCGTCGACAAGGCCGCGCACTCGCCGTTTGCCGAGGTCGACATCAACCCGTGGGACGACGTGACGTTCCCGCTCGGCATCACGCGGCGCGGCGATCCGGTGAAGGCGTACGTCACGATCATCGAGGGGTGCAACGATCACTGCGCCTTCTGCGTCGTGCCGTACACACGCGGCCACGAGCGGATGCGCGCGAAGGCCGACATCCTGGCGGACGTGCGCGATGCCGCCGAATCGGGCCGCAAGGAAGTGCAGCTGCTCGGGCAGATCGTGAATCACTACCAGGCGCCCGACGATCCCTCGTGCGATTTCGCGGGATTGCTCGCGGCCGTCAACGAGGTTCCCGGCGTCGAGCGCATCCGGTTCGCGAGCCCGCATCCGCGCCACACGGGGCGCCGCCTGATCGAGGCCGTGCGCGACCTGCCGAAGGTCTGCAAGCACCTGCACCTGCCGGTGCAGTCCGGCTCGTCCCGTGTGCTCAATGCGATGCGGCGCCGATATACGAGGGAGTCGTACCTGGAGCTGGTGGCGGAGATTCGCGAGACGGTTCCCGAGGCGACGCTCTCGACGGATATGATCGTCGGCTTTCCGGGCGAGACCGCCGAGGACTTCGAGCAGACGCTCTCGCTGACCGAGGCGGCGCAGTATCACAGCATGTTCTCGTTCAAGTATTCGCCGCGGCCCAACACGCTCGCACTGAAGCGGCTACCGGACGACGTGAGCGAGGACGCGAAGACGGCGCGCATCGTTGCGCTGCAGTCGCTGCAGCGGGAGATTCAGACGCGGCTGCACGAGCAGGCGGTCGGGTCCACGGTCGAGGTGCTGATCGACTCGGCCAGCCGGCGGCGCGATTCGGAGATTTCGGGCCGGACCAGCGGCAATACCGTCGTCAACTGTGCGATTCCGGGACTGGAGCCGGCCGATTCCGCTTCGCGCAACACCGATGGTGGAAATGCGTCAGACTGGATAGGGCGGACGATTCAGGTACGAATCCGCCGCGCCGGGCCGCACAGCTTGTGGGGCGACGCGGTGGTACCAAACGTGCGAAGGGCGGCGACGCAATGCTGATTGAGATGACCATCAAGGGGCTGATGGTGGACCCGGTCACCAACATGCCGATCGTGATCCTGAAGGACAAGGACGGCGATCGCGTGCTGCCGATCTGGGTGGGAATCTTCGAGGCCAACGCCATCGCGCTCCAGATCGAGAACGTCGCGACGCCGCGTCCGATGACGCACGACCTGCTGCGCAACATCATCACGGACCTGGAGGGGCAGGTCGATCGCGTGGTGGTCTGCGACCTCAAGGACAACACCTTCTACGCCGTCATCCATCTCACCGTGCGCGG
>Ga0070704_100000785_pt1 | contig 15691 bp, 14 predicted proteins | sample KBSK5252metaG_FD_65467 | JGI IMG/M metagenome (GOLD analysis project Ga0070704, IMG submission 65467) | Corn, switchgrass and miscanthus rhizosphere microbial communities from Kellogg Biological Station, Michigan, USA - KBS K5-25-2 metaG | ecosystem: Host-associated > Plants > Roots >...
GTCCCGTCCAGGAGCGCCTGCCGATCAAGCTCGGCGCGATGGGCGGCCCGCGATCATTCCGGCTCGCCGGCGAGAAGTTCGACGGGCTGCACCACGCGCTCGGCTACACGCGCGAAAACTTCGACTACGTCATGGAGAACCTGAGAGCCGGCGCGGAAAGCGCCGGTCGCGACTGGCGTGAGCTCGACCTGGCAGCCTGGGTGGTCTGGGCGTGCGCGGAAGACTCGGCGGCGGCGAAGGAGACGGCGCGGATCATGGTCGCCTTCTACCTCGCCGCGATGCCGGAGAGCCAGCTCCAGAGGCATGGGATCAGCGGTAGCGACCTCAAGCCGATCCTCGACGCGTTCGACGCCGGCGATACACAGAGGGCCCTTGACCTCACAGCACCCGAACTGGGTGAGATGCTATCGATCGCCGGCACGCCCGAGGAGTGCCTCGCCAAATTGCAACGGGACATCCTCCCCACGGGGATCAATCACATCGTGGCCGGAGTCGTCGATCCGCACCTCGTCAAGGTGCTGGCCGATCGAACCGTGCCGAATGGCGTCGATGCAGCGACCCAGCTTCAACTGATCCACGACCGCGTGATGCCCGGCCTCGCGGCGATCGGGGCAGCGCCTCCGGCCTAGGGCCGGGCCACGCGGTTTCCTGCCATCCAATCATCCAGTGCCTACTAGGCTCGGTCGGCGACGTCCCACGCCCTGCGCTCACGCTCGAAACGCTCGGGCTCATCTCTGAGCCAGTCCCAGAACAGCCCGATTCCGCGCCTACCAGTCATGCGACGACTAGACGGCAGGATGGGGTCAGCAATGGACCTTCGCGCGCTCTTCGCGGCTCCGGAGCCGGTGCCGTTCTCGGCTCATACGACGCTATCCCGCGGCGACGTCCTCGACCGCCTCGGGCGATCGATCGGCTTTCACTACCGGACGGACGACCCCGTCATTCGCTTCGTCGTCCTCCGAGGCTCGACGGCGGACGGCCATGTGGACGTGATCGCCGTGCCGTACCTCACCCCTGACTTGAGGGCAAAGAACCGGCCACCGATCGCGCTGAAGGCAGACGTCGTCTCCACAGCCGACGGGAGCGACATCCGCGGAACCGCGACCGCACCCGTTCATGGAGCGACGCCAGCCTTCCTCGCCCTCCTCCTCGGAGGCTGGGTGCTCCTGGGTGTCTCGGGCGGCATCGTCACCGGCACCTTCGTCGTGGTCGTCGGGCCACTCGTGGCGATCGCGTGGACCCTGATCATCCGCCACAACCAGCGGATGGCCCTGGGTCATCTCGACCAGCTCGTGGAGACGCTCGAGTCGATCGTCTCCGAGCCATAGCGATTCGTCGACGGCGGCGATCGGCGACGCGGGCTAGCATCTCCGGAGGCACGAGGAGACCCCAATGATCGACGGCGACATCTTCGGACGGATCAACGCCCTCTCGGACGAGGAGCAGCAGCTCTGGGAGCACGCCGGCGACGGCCATGGCCTGACGGCCGAGGAGCACGAGCGGCTCGAGGCGATCCGGGTCGAGCTCGACCGGGCGTATGACCTCCTCCACCAGCGTGAGGCGCGGCGGGCGGCCGGGCTGGACCCGCGCGACGCCGAGCCGCGTCCGCCCGAGGTCGTCGAGAGCTACCAGCAGTAGCCGGAGGTCAGGCGGAATCCGACGGCGCCACCCGTGACTGCCGGGCGAGCCGGCTCGACAGCAGGCCCGACCGCGGTCCGAAGAGCAGGGCGATCCCGAAGAACAGCGTCTCGACGAGGACGATCGACGCCCCCGAGGCAACGTTCAGGTAGAAGCTCACATAGAGCCCGATCAGCGCCGCGACCATCGCCAGGACCGACGCCAGCAGCATCAGCCGCTCGAACCGGACGAGCAGGAGCTGAGCCGTGGCCGCGGGCGTGACCAGCATCGCGACGACGAGGATCACCCCGACGGCCTGGATGCTGACGACGATCGTGACCCCGAGCAGGCCGAGCAGCAGGTACTCGAGGGCCGCGACGGGCAGGCCGGACGCGGCCGCCCCGAGCGGATCGAAGGTCGCGTAGAGCAGCTCCTTGCGGGTGACGAGCACGATCGCAAGGACGATCGCGCCCAGCACCGCGACCTGGACGAGGTCCCCGATCGAGATCCCCAGGACGTTCCCGAGCAGGTAGCCGAGCAGGTCGCCGACGTAGCCGTTGATCGTCGAGAACAACAGGACGCCGAAGGCGAACGTGCCGGCGAACAGGACCCCGACCGAGGTGTCGAAGCGCAGCCGGCCCCGGCGCGACACCAGGCCGATCGCGAGCGCGGTCCCGACCGCGGCGACGGCACCGCCGAGGTACAGCGGCAGCCCGAGGATGTAGGCGATCACCAGACCCGGGAACGCCGCATGGCTCACGGCGTCGCCAATGAAGGCGAGCCCCTTCAGGACGACGAACGTGCCCATGACCGCGCAGACGACGCCGATCAGCAGCGTGGCGACGAGCCCGCGTTGCATGAACCCGTAGCTGAACGGATCGAGGAAGAACGCGAGCGGGTTCATCCCCGGGTGTCTTCGTGGTAGTGGCGCTCGCCGCCGGCTTCCTGGTCGTGGTGGTGGGCGTCGTCGAGGATCAGCCGGCCGCCGTCGCCCGGCAGGACGAGGACGTGCCCGCCGTAGGTATCGGAGAGCAGCTTCTGGTCCAGCACCATCGCGGACGGGCCGGTCGCGATCACGCGGCCGTTGACGAATGCCGCCTGGTGGAAGCGCTGGGCCGCGCAGATCAGGTCGTGCGTCGAGGCGATCACGGTCTTGCCGGACCGTGCCTCGGCCTCGAGGACGTCCATCAGGTCCTCCTGGGTCGTGGCGTCGACGCCCGTCACGGGCTCGTCGAGCAGGTACAGCTCCGGCTCCGCCGCGATCGCCCGGGCCAGGAACACGCGCCGGCGCTGGCCGCCGGAGAGTGCCCCGATCTGGCGATCCGTCGCGCCGGCCATCCCGACGGTCTCGAGCGCCGCAGCGACCCGCTCGCGATCGATCGCCCCCGGCCGGCGACCGAACCCGAGCCGCGCGTAGCGACCCATCATCGCGACCTCGCCGACCGTCACCGGGAACTCCCAGTCGACGGCCTCGGCCTGCGGCAGGTAGGCCACGGACCGGGCCTCGACGCCCGGCGCGGCGCCCAGCACGGAGATCGTCCCCGTCTCCGGGCGGAGGAGCCCGGCGATCAGCTTCAGGAGCGTGCTCTTGCCGGCGCCGTTCGGCCCGATCACCGCGAGCAGCGAGCCAGGGCGAACGGTCATCGTCACGTCGCTCAGCGCGATCCGCGGGCCGTAGCCCGCGGTGACGTGGTCGAGGGAGACGGCCGGCGGCACGTCCCGGACGACGACCCCCGAGCTTGGAGCGGCGACGGCGGTCTGGGTCAGCGGAGGGCCTCCACGATCTTGTCCACGTTCCATCGCATCATGCCCGGATACGAGTCCGCGGGTGCGGGCCCGAGGGCGTCGTTGTAGAGCGTGGTCACGACCGTCTTGATGCCCGCCTCATCGGCGAGCGTCTGGGCGAGCTTCGGGTTGAACTGGGCCTCGCTGAAGACCGCCTTGACGCCGGCGGCCCTGACCTTCTGGACGAGTGCCGCGAGCTCCGCCGCGTTCGGCTCCTGCCCGACGTTCGCGACGACGACGCCGATCAGCTCGAAGCCGAAGTGGCGGGCGAAGTACGGGAACGCGTCGTGGAAGGTCACGAGCCTGCGGTTGGCGACCCGGATCGTCTCGACCTTGGCCTTCAGCTCCGCGTCGAGCGCGTCGAGCTGGGTGCCGTAGGCAGCGGCGTTCGCCTGGAACGTCGTGGCGTCGGCCGGCGCGAGCGCCGACAGGGCGCTCACGATCTTCGGGAGGTAGCCGGTCTTGACGAGCGTCGGGTCGAGCCAGAAGTGGGGGTTCGGCTCGGCATCGACGAGGATCGGGTCGATCCCCTCCCCCAGCACCAGCCGTGGCGTCTTGCCGCCGCTGCCGGACTCGAGCAGGCGGTTGAGGAAGTCGTCCAGCCCGACGCCGTTCGAGACGATCAGCTGGGCGTCCGCCAGCAGGCGCGCGTCATCCGGCTTGGGCTCGTAGTCCTCCGGCCCGACGCCGGGCGGGATGATCGAGTGGACGTCGGCCCGGCTGCCGCCGACCGACCGGACGATGTCGGCGAACACCGTGGTCGTCGTGACCACCTGGATCGCGCCCGGGCCTGGCGTCGGGCCGGAACCGACCGGCGAGGGTCTGCCAGGTCCCTGACCGCACCCCGCGACCAGGAATGCGAGGCTGAGCGCGACCGCGATGACCGGCCGAACGACGTTTCTCATGCGACTCCGTCTCAATTGGAGAGACCGCGATCCTACTCGACGCGGACCGTTGTTGTCGAGAGCGAGTCTCAATCAGCCTCGGCGACGGGATGCGCATCTGCACCTGCGACCGCAGGCTCCCGACGGATTGGCGGGCGGGGCGCGAGCCATGCGGCGATCGCCGTCGTCGCCGGGACGGCGAGGAGGATCCCGATGCTGCCGACGAGCGCCCGGACGACCTCGACCGCGATCAGCTCCTCGTTCACGGTCAGGCTGAACGACTCGACCTGGATCGCGAGGACGACGAGCAGCGGCAGCGCGGCCCCGAGATAGGCGAAGACGAGCGTATTCACCGTCGCCGCGAGGTGGGCGATCCCGACATTCATCGTCCGCCGGTAGAGCTCGCGCCGCGGCATCGTCGGGCTGACGGCCCGCAGCTCGTCGACGGTCGCTGCCTGGCTGATCGCGACGTCGTTGAGGACGCCAAGCCCGCCGAAGATCACCGCCGCGAGGAGGAGCCCGCTGAGATCGATCCGGCCCTCCGTCAGCTGCTGCAGGAACACGATCTCCTGCGACCCCTGGGCGACCGTGAACTGGGCGGCCGCAGTCACGACGACCGCCAGGATCCCGGTCACGAGCAGTCCGATCACGGTCCCGAGGACAGCCGCAAGAACCTGCCGGTTGAGGCCCTGCGTGAGCAGCAGCGACGCCACGGTGATCACCGTCCCGAGCGAGACGGCGAGGCCGACGGGGTTCCAGCCGGCGAGGAGCGCCGGAATCAGGATCTTCACGGCCAGGACCAGCGTCAGCGCGAGCGACACGAGGGCACGGATTCCGCGCCAGCCGGCGACGAGGATCGTCACGATCGCGAACGCGCCGACCAGGTTCCGGAGGAGCGGCAGGCGCCACCGATCCACGATCGCCACGCTCTGTCCCCCATCGGGGTCGACGTCGATCGCGACGATGACGTCGTCGCCGGGCTGGTAGTTCGGGAGCTGCAGCTGACCGCTCGGACCTTCGACCTGGGCCTGCACGAGCTGACCGGCGGCGGGACCGTCCACATACGAGACGACCGCCAGCGGCGGCGCCTCGTCGGTCGCCGGCGTCACGGTCACGACGCGGGCGTGGGCCCGATCCGAGATCAGCCCGTGGGCGGCCGGCGGGGTGATGTCCGGGAGCAGGGCCAGGAGCGCGAGGATGAGCAGGACCCCGCCGCCGACGACGACGAACTGGCGATCGAACGACCGGATGGTCTGTGTGTCCGGATCCGGCTGTCGGAGCGCTGGATCGGTCGACATCGGGCCCGCCATGGACGGCCCGGCGGTCAGCGGGTCAGGGTGACCTTCTGGAGACCGGGCGGCGCGTCCGGATCGTAGCCGCGGCGGCGGGCGACCGTCTCGGCCAGCAGCTGCCCCGGCAGGATGTAGGCGAGACCCGCGAGCCCGTCTGGCACGTCGATCGGGAGACGAATCGTGCGCGGACCGGGCTCGGTCTCGGCGCCGCCCACGACCCACGGCCGGGCACCGGATCGTGCCGCGGCGGCGATCGCGACATCGACCTCGGGCCCCATCCGCCCGTCGGGCCGGATCGCGAGAACCGGGATCTCGGGGCCGCTCAGGACGATCGGGCCGTGGCTCAGGTCGGCCGCCGAGTAGCCCTCCGCGAACAACCGCCCCGTCTCCTTGAGCTTGAGGGCGATCTCGAGCGCGGTCGCGTGGTCGTAGCCGCGCGAGACCACGATCGAGCGCTCCGACGCCGCGAACTCCGCCACGATCGGGGCGTTGTCGTCGATCGCCGCCAGGGACGCAGCGAGGCTCCCGTCGAGCGTTGTCGGGAGGCGGCCGAGCGCGTCCGCGAGGCCCTTGTCCGAAGCCAGCTCCGCGACCAGCATCGCGCCCGCGGCCAGTTGGGCGACGTACGACTTCGTGGCGGCGACGGCCCGTTCCTGGCCCGCGCGACAGTCGATCCGGTAATCGGCGGCTGCGACCAGCGGTGACGCCGTGTCGTTGGCGATCGCGATCGTGATCGCCCCGCCGGCCCGAGCCGCCTCGACGACCGCGACGAGATCCGGGCTGCGACCCGACTGGGAGACCGCGATCACGAGACCGCCGCGCCAGCGGAGCTCCGCGCCGTAGATCGTCGTCACGGACGGCGCGGCGAGGCCGCACGGGATCCCGAGCTCCGTCTCGATCAGGTAGCGAAGGTGGATGGCGGCGTGGTCGGATGTCCCGCGGGCGACCAGCATCGCCCAGGCCGGATCGGCGCCACGGATCGCCGCCGCCGCCGCGGCCACCTCCGCCCGACCCTCGTCCAGCAGGCGGGCGACGACCTCCGGAGTCTCGGCGATCTCGCGCCGCATCCACGTCTCATCGCGGGCCTCGCCCGCGCCCGCGCCCGGTGCCGGCTCGGGCACCCCGGATGACGTCATCGGATCGGGTCAGCCGTCCGGGAAGAAGCGCGGCAGCCAATGCCGGTTGGCCTGGAGGATCGCCTCGAGAAGCGGTCCGGCCATCGCCGGCCCGCCGGCCAGCGGGTTCGCGGCCAGGGCGCGCCGCGCGATCTCGCGGTCGCCGGTCCGGGCGGCCTCGACGGCCAGGCGCTCGTATGCCTTGACCCGCCGGACCAGGTCGGCCTGGCGCGGCGCGAGCGGTGACTGCGGGACCGGATGGGCGCCGTCACGGTCGACGTGGGCCGGGACCTCCACGATGTCGTCATCGGCGAGGCCCGGCAGCGTCCCGTCGTTCCGGACGTCGACCACCTGGAGGTCGCCGCGACCGTCCTGGAGGGATGCGATCAGCTGGGCGGCCGCCTCGCTGTAGAAGGCGCCGCCGCGGTGCTCGAGCAGCTCCGGCTTCACGTCGAGCTTTGGGTCGCGATAGAGCTCGAGGAGCTCGCGCTCGATCGCCATGACCTCCTCGGCCCGCGTGGGATGGGCCTTCGCGTCGGCAACCACGCCCGCCTCGTCGTCGTAGTAGCGCAGGTAGTACGACGGGATGGCGCGCTCGCTCGCGAGCCGCTCGGTCGTGACGTGGACGTCGTCGGCGAGCTCGTCGTCGAGAAGCTCCGCCATCCGGTCCACGCCGTCGACCCGGACCGCCCGGATCCAGGTCAGGTGGTTCAGCCCGACCTGCTCCAGCTCGACCCGCTCGGGCTCGACCTCGAACCGGGCGGCGAACCGACGCTGGAAACCGATTGCGACGTTGCACAGCCCGAGGCTGCGGTGGCCCGCATCACTCAACGCCTGCGTGACGATCCCGACGGGATTCGTGAAGTCGACGATCCAGGCACCAGGCGCCGAGCGGCGCTCGACTGCGTCGGCGAGCTCGAGGACGACGGGCACGGTCCGGAGCGACTTGGCGAACCCGCCCGCGCCGACGGTCTCCTGGCCGATCAGCCCGTACCGGGGCGGCAGCGTCTCGTCACCGAGCCGGGCCTGCTGGCCACCGACCCGGAGCTGGATGAGGACGACGTCGGCGCCGTCGATCGCGGCGTCGCGGTCGGTCGTCTGGACGATCCGGCCGGCCCATCCCTGACGGGCGAGCATCCGCTCCGCGAGGCCGCCGACGATCGCGAGCCGCTCGGGGTCGATGTCGAGGAGGGCGATCTCGTCGATCTGGACCCGGTCGGTCCGCCGGGCGAAGCCGTCGACGAGCTCCGGCGTGTAGGTGCTGCCACCTCCGACCACCGTCAGCTTGAGGCCCATCTCACCTCGCCCGTGCCTGTCGCCGACGACCGGCCGATGGTCGAAGGCTTGACAGAATGCTTATAACGTTATCAGCATTCATCGACAGCGCAAGAGCCCGTCAAGATCCAGCGTCACCCACGAGGTTAGCCCCCGCGAGATGGCCCGGTTCCATTTCGAGCTCGGTCCGGTTCCCCTGCATCACCAGGTCTATCTCGACCTGCGCTCCGCCCTTGATACCGGCGAATGGCGCCCCGGCGACCTCCTCCCGCCGGAGCGCCAGCTCGCCGGGCGGTACGGCTGCAGCCTGATCACGGTTCGTCGCGCCCTCGGCGAGCTGACCCGCGAGGGCCGCCTGGAGCGGACCCGCGGCCGGGGCACGACCGTCCTCCGCCCCAGGATCGAGCGCGACTTCGGCGGGACGATGAGCTTCACCGAGGAGATGCAGGACCGCGGGCTGGACCCCGAGACGCGGTTGGTCGCCTCCCGGCCTGAGTCGGCTGGCGAGGTGGTCGCGGCGGCGCTGGGGATCGAGCCGGGCTCGCCGACGCTCTACGTGGAGCGGCTGCGGGCCGCAGCCGGCGAGCCGCTCCTGCTCGAGCAGGTCCACCTCCCGGCCGAGCAGTTTCCGGGGTTGCTCGCCTCGGACCTGGAGCACGGCTCCCTGTACGACCTGCTCACGGCCCGATACGGGACGCGGATCGTCCGCGCCCGCGAGTCACTCGAGCCGGTGCTGTTGCGAGCACGCGAGGCCCGCCTCCTCGGCCAGAAGGCGAGGACGCCGGCGCTCCAGATCGAGGGCATCGCCTATAGCGACCGCGGCATCCCCGTGGAGTTCGCCCGGAGCTACGTCCGGGGCGACCGGACCCGCTACTACATCGAGCGCGTCGTCGTCCGTTCGAGCTGGCAGACCGAACCCGGTCGCGGGTCCGACCAGCCGGCAGCCGCCCCCCGTTCCCGATCGACAACTCCCGTGTCCATGTCGTCTCCCAGCGGCTGACGCAGCCCGACCAGACCAGAGGAGGAGGAGCAATGCACGCGCGTCTGTCCCGACCCGGGGTCCTGATCGCGACGTTCGCCATCCTGGTGAGCGCCTGCGGGAGCAGCACGTCCCCCTCGCAGAGTGTCACCGCATCGCAAAGTGGGTCTGCGCCGGCAAGTGCGGCCGCTCCGCCGAGCACGACGCCATCCACGGCGCCGGCGACGCTGCCGCCGGGACCGGTGACCCTGACCTGGTTCTGCTGTCTCGGTGGCGGCGACGAGGAGAGCCAGCAGAAGACGTTCCAGGAGCTGGCCAAGACCTTCGAGGCGAGCCATCCCGACATCAAGATCAAGATCGACCACACCGCATACGAGGGTGCCAGGGACGCGTTCGCCGTCAAGGTGGCCTCCGGGAACCCGCCCGACGTGGTCGGGCCCCTCGGGGTCGGCGGCGCCTCGGCGTTCGAGGGTCAATGGCTCGACCTCCAGCCGCTCGTCGACAAGTACCAGGTCGACCTCACCGGCTACGACGAGCAGATGCTCAACCTGTACAAGGCCGGCGGCCAGGGGCTCTACGGAATCCCGTTCGCGATCTATCCGTCGGAGCTCTACTACCAGCTCGACATGTTCGACGAGGCGGGCCTCGAGTACCCGCCGGCGAAGTACGGCGACCAGTACAAGATGCCCGACGGGTCCATGGTCGACTGGAACTTCGACACGATCCGACAGATCGCGATGCTGCTCACGATCGACGCGAGCGGCAAGAACGCGACCGAGGCTGGGTTCGATCCGAAGAAGATCGTCCAGTACGGCTTCGAGCCCCAGCGGGACGACCTGCGGACGATCGGGGCCGGGTTCTTCGGCCAGGGCCGGCTGGTCGCCGACGACGGCAAGACCGCGCAGATCCCGGACGAATGGCGCGCGGCCTGGAACTGGGTCTACAACGGGATCTGGAAGGACCACTTCATCATGAGCGATCAGGTCTACCAGACCCCTGAGTTCATGGGCGGGTACGACGCCTTCAACTCCGGCAAGGTCGCAATGAACACGAACTTCCTCTGGTCGGTGTGCTGCATCACCGAGGCGGGCGGCAACTGGAACCTCGGTGCGCTGCCGTCATTCAACGGCAAGGTGACCGCCCCGCTCAACGCGGACACGTTCCGCGTCACGAAGAACAGCAAGCACCCTGACCACGCCTTCGAGTTCGTTCGCTTCCTCGTCCAGGGCGAGGGCAAGACGAAGATGCTCAACGCGATCTCCGGCTTCCCGGCTCTCAAGTCCGATCAGGCGAGCTTCTTCCAGCAGCTCGAGCAGCAGAAGGACGACAAGGGCAAGAACATCTATCCGGCCGGCGTCAACTGGGATGTCGTCACCCAGGCGATCCAGTACGCGGACGTCGACAAGAACACCGAGTCGCCGATGCCGAACTACAACAAGTCGCTCGACGTGCTCGTGAAATACCTGACGAAGTTCACCGGCACGTCGGGTCTCAACGTGGATTCCGAGCTCGACAAGATGAAGAGCGACCTGCAGAAGGCGTTCGACCAATAGGCCGAAACAACGGGGCCTCGTTCTCCCGTATGGGCGAACGGGGCCCCGACGTCGAAGGCGTCGAATGACGGCCGTCTCCCTGCCCCGCCCGCGGCTGCAGCGCCGCCGACCGCTCTCACCGCTCGCCCGCACGGAAATGAAGTGGGGGCTGATCTTCATCGCGCCGTGGATCATCGGATTCATCGCGTTCACGTTGCTGCCGATGGTGGCGACGTTCATCTTCACGTTCACGAACATCAGCCTCGACCAGAAGACGCCGCTCTCCTTCGTCGGCCTGGCGAACTACCAACAGCTCGTGAACGATCCGGACGCGTGGGGGTCGCTCGGGGTCACCCTCCGGTTCGCGGTCCTGGCGCTGCCGATCAACGTCTTCCTGCCGCTTCTCGTCGCGCTCCTCCTGAGCAGTCGCCACCTCAGGGGATCCGGCTTGTTCCGGGTCCTGTTCTTCATGCCGTACGTGGTGCCGTTCGTCGCGGGCGTCCTCATCTGGGAGACGATGCTCAACCCGGCCGACGGCTGGATCAACGAGTTCCTGCGGGTCATCGGGATCGCCGATCCGCCCGATTGGCTTCGCGATACCACGTGGGTCTACCCGGGCCTCGTGTTCATCGGCGTGTGGGGGATCGGCGGCGGCACGATCATCTACCTCGCCGGCCTGCAGGGCATCCCGTCGGAGTACTACGACGCGGCGCGGATCGACGGCGCCGGGTATCTCGGCCAGCTTCGCCACGTGACGTTGCCGCTCCTGACGCCGGTCATCTTCTACACGCTCGTCCTCGGCGTCGTCGAGGTCCTCCAGTACTTCCTCGTGCCCCTCGTCCTCAACTCGGGCACGGGCGAGCCCGGTGGGTCCACGCTCTTCCTCAACCTCTACATCTACAAGAACTTCTTCACCTACCAGGACCTCTCCTACGGCTCGACGATGGCCTGGTTCCTGTTCGTGATCACGCTGGTGATCACGATCGCGTTGTTCGGGACCGCCCGACGGTGGGTCTACTACGCGGGCGAGCGCTGACCATGGATCACGCGGAGCCCGACGCCGCCATGGCCGCGCCGCTCGTCCGGCGACCGGGCCTCATCGACCGGTTCCGTGGTCGTGGCGCTCGCCGCCCGTCGGCGAAAGGCGTCCTCCAGTCGTTCACCCTCACGTTCATCGCCGTGGTCGCCCTGGCCGCGTTCCTGTCGCCGCTGCTCCGCTCGTTCACGGTGTCGATCAAGAGTCCGCAGCAGAACTCGCAGGTCGACGGGCCACTCCTGCCGTACACGGCGGCGTCGTTCACGTATCGCGGCCGCGAGTTCGACGTTTACCAGGTCCCCATGCCGGACGGGACGACCCGCGAGCTCGCGCTCGTCCGCAAGGGCCGGACCTCGAGCCAGTTCGTCGATCCGAAGGACGCTTCGGAGACGCTCATCACGTGGGCCGGCCAGTGGCGGACCCTGACGCCTGCCTACTCCCTCGACCCTCAGTGGCACAACTACGTCGACGTCTGGAACCAGATCAACTATCCGCGGCTGTTGTTCAACACGATCGCGATCGCGCTCATCGGTACGCTCGGGACGATCGTCTCGTGCACGCTCGTCGCGTACGGCTTCGCCCGGTTCCGTTTCCCTGGGCGCAACGTGCTGTTCATCCTCGTCATCGCGACGATCTTCCTGCCGAGCACCGTGGTGGTCATCCCGGAGTTCTTCTTCTTCTCGAAGATCGGCTGGGTGGGTACCTGGTTGCCCCTGCTCGTTCCGGCGTTCTTCGCCAACGCGTACGACGTCTTCCTGTTGCGTCAGTACCTCCTGACGATCCCGCGCGAGATGGACGAGGCGGCGGCGATCGACGGCGCGGGGCCGCTCCGCACGCTCGTCTCGGTCCTCATCCCCCAGGCATGGCCGGTGATCATCGCGGTGTCGGTGTTCCACCTCGTGTATTCGTGGAACGACTTCTTCGCCCCCCTCATCTACCTCTCGACGAACCCCGACCTCGTCACGCTGCCGGTCGGGCTCGCGTCGTTCAGCGGCGCCCGAATCGCCGTCAACCCGGGGCTCATCCAGGCGGGCACCCTGATGACGATGGTCATCCCGATCGTCCTCTTCCTGGTCTTCCAGCGCTTCTTCGTGCGAGGCATCGTGATCACGGGCGTCGAGAAGTAACCCGATGAGGGACGCACACACGGACGCGCCGTTTCGGGTCGCCCTGACCTTCGACGCGGAGCACCCGGATCGGCCGCACCGGGCGGGCGTCACCGAGGCGATCCTCGACGTCCTCGCCGCGCGCGGGGTCACGTCGACCTGGTTCCTCCAGGGGCGGTGGGTCGAGAGCGAGCCGGCGCTCGCGCGCCGCGTCGCCACCGACGGGCATCTCGTCGGGAACCACAGCTTCTATCACGCTCGGCTGCCGCTGCTGACCGACGCCGGCCTCGCCACGGACGTCGAGGCGGCGGAGCGGGTGATCCGCGACATGGTCGGGGTGGACCCGCGGCCGTGGTTCCGATGCCCGTTCGGGGCCGGCGCGGACGACGAGCGGGTGCTCGACGGGCTGGCCCGGCTCGGCTACCGCCACATCGGCGAGGACGTCGTGCTCGAGGACTGGGAGCCGCACCGGACCGGGCCGCTGCTCCTCGCCGACGCCCTGCGCCTCGCACCCGCGGCCGGCGATCCCGCCGTCATCCTGTTCCACGCCTGGCCGCCCGGCACGCTCGACGCCCTGCCGGGGCTGATCGACGGGCTGCAGGCGATGGGCGCGCGCTTCGTCCGGATCGACGAGCTGGAGCGGTTCGCCTCCGGCGACGGCGCGGCGCTCGCGCCCGACGAAGCCGCCTCCCTGCCCGCGGCTGGCCGGTGAACGACAAGCGTCACCGGGACGCCGCGCCGATCCTCGCGGTGGACGGCGGCAACTCCAAGGCCGACGTGGCGCTCGTCGCCGCCGACGGACGGTTGCTGGCCGCGGTCCGCGGAGACACGATCTCGCACCAGGCTGTCCCGCTCGCGGTCGGGGTCCGCCGGCTGACCGAGCTCGTCGCCGCGGTCCGCGCGGCGGCGCCGCGGAGCCCCGAGCCGGCGCACGCGATCTACTGCCTCGCCGGTGCCGACTACCCCTCCGACATCGGGCTGCTCCGGACGGCCTTCGACGCGGCCGTCCCGACCTCGGAGAGCCTCGTCCTCAACGACACGTTCGCCGCGTTGCGCGCCGGGACGACGCGACCATGGGGCATCGCCCTGATCTGCGGCCAGGGGATCAACGGCGCGGCCGTCGCCCCGAACGGGCGACGGTTCCGGTTCGCGGGCGTCGGCGACATCTCCGGCGACTGGGGTGGCGGCACGTCGATTGGCCACGCCGGCCTCGGTGCCGCCGTCCGAGCCCGCGACGGACGCGGCCCGCGGACGGAGCTGGAGCGGACGATCCCGGCCGCGGTCGGGCTGACCCGGCCCGAGGCGGTCACGCGGGCGTATTACGACAAGCGCCTCGACGAGGCCCGGATCGGCGACCTCGCCCCTACGGTCTTCGCGACCGCGATCGCCGGCGATCCGGTCGCGCGATCAATCGTCGACCAGCTGGCCGACGAGCTCGCGGTCATGGCCGGCGCCCTCGCCCGCCGGACCGGCCTCACGCGGCGCGATCCCGAGGTCGTCCTGGCCGGCGGCATCTTCAAGACCGATGACGCGGCCTTCCACAGCGGCCTGGCGGATCGGATCAAGGCGGCGATCCCGGACGCCCGGATCGTCCGGCTGGCGGCGCCGCCGGTCCTCGGCGCAGCCCTGATCGGGCTCGACCGGCTCAACGGCGGCCTGCGGGATCCGGCGGTCCAGACGCGCCTACGGGCCACGATCGAGGCGTGGAGCGCCACAGCGAGGGTTGTCACGTCGTCGTAGCCTTGCCGCCCCGGTCGCGAATCTGCATCGCATGGCCTCGGGTGACATCCTTTCCCTGCTACCCCACGCCCGGAGCACCACGTGTACGACGCACCTCGAGCGGATCGCGGATCGGTCCGCGAGGCGCCCCCACGGACATCCCCGTCCGCCGCCGGCTGGATCGCCCTCGGGATCTGGACCGTCTTCGCGATCCTCGCGCTTCTCCTTGCGATCGGCGTCGTGAGCGCCTTCTCCCGCCTCACCCAGGACCTGCCAGCCGTGTCCTCGTTCGACAAGATCGGCTTCTCGGAGCAGTCGGTGATCCTGGACCGGACCGGCAAGGTCGAGCTCGCCCGGTTCGGAGGCGAGCAGCGAGAGGTCGTCGAGTTCAAGGACATCCCGCCGATCGTGATCGACGCCCAGACCGCGGTCGAGGACAAGACGTTCTGGGAGAACTCGGGCTTCGACCCGGTCGCGATCTTCGCGGCCGGCCTCGACAGCCTCCGCGGCAACAGTCGCGGCGCGTCGACGATCACCCAGCAGCTCGTCCGCCAGCGACTCCTGCCCCCGGACCTCGTCCAGGATCCGCACCGAACGCTCGAGCGGAAGCTGAAGGAGATCATCCAGTCGATCCGGCTGACCGAGGCGTATCCGGGCACGGAGGGTAAGCAGCGGATCATCGCCGCCTACCTGAACCAGAACTACTACGGCAACCAGGCGTACGGGGTGAAGGCGGCGGCCAAGTCGTATTTCGGCAAGTCGCTCGACGAGCTCAGCCTTGCCCAGGCGGCGATCCTCGCCGGGATGGCGAAGTCGCCGTCCAACTACGACCTGGTGAAGAACGCGGAGCCCGACTGCGACAAGCCGAATGCCGACGACCCGTCGAAATGTGACGGCACCACGACCCTCATGGTCCCGGACGACAGCCCGATCGTCCAGCGCCGCAACCAGATCCTGGATCTCCTCGCCGCCGGCCGGACGACGCTGTCCGGCAACCAGTACACCGCGGCAGACTTCGCGGCGGCGAAGCAGGAGCCCGTGGTCGTCGCGCCGCAGTCCACGCCCCGCTGGATCGCCCCCCACTTCGTCTGGGCGGTCCAGGAGGAGCTCGCGACCAAGATCTGCGGTGAGGGTGTCCCGACCTGCGACCAGCTGAGCGCCGGCGGCCTGCGGATCACGACGACCCTCGACGTCGATCTCCAGAAGATCGCCGAGAAGTGGGTCCAGGCCGCCGTGCTCGTCCCGAACGCGAAGAACCCGGCCACCGTCGCCCGCCACCTCCCGACGTCCTTCGGCCCGGCCGAGGTGCCGTACGAGCAGTGGATGAAGAACCTCAAGGGCAAGGACCTCA
>Ga0070704_100000787_pt1 | contig 15690 bp, 11 predicted proteins | sample KBSK5252metaG_FD_65467 | JGI IMG/M metagenome (GOLD analysis project Ga0070704, IMG submission 65467) | Corn, switchgrass and miscanthus rhizosphere microbial communities from Kellogg Biological Station, Michigan, USA - KBS K5-25-2 metaG | ecosystem: Host-associated > Plants > Roots >...
CCACTTGCCGGTATCCGCCTTCGGCATCGCTGCCCGGTTGGCCGGCGTATCGATGATGGAGGGGAGAACGGCATTGACGAGAATGCCGTCACCCCTGGCCTCGACCGCGAGGGAGCGGGTCAGTGCCGCAACGCCCGCTTTGGACACCGAGTAGGCAATCGAACCCCCGATCGGTGCCTCGACGACGCGCGCCGCGACGTTGACGATCCGCCCGCCGCCGCTCGCGCGCATCGCCTTCACGGCCTCCCTGCAACAGAGGAAGGCGGTGACGAGGTTGAGCTCCCATTGCCGATCGAGATCGGCGCGAGTGGTTTCGGTGATCGGCTTGGCCTGGTATCCACCGGCGAGATGCACCGAAGCCCAGAGGGGCGGCAGCGCCGCGAAGAAAGCGGTGACGGCTCCTTCGTCGGTGAGGTTGACCTGACCGGTGATCGAAACTCCGGGAGACGGCTGGGTGACGGCCGGTCCCAGAATCGGCAGATGACAGGCCGCCCCGGCCGCGACGAACGCCTGCACCACCGCCTGGCCGAGTGCGCCGTCGCCGCCGGTGATGACGACGTTCCTGCCTTCGAAGGTTCTGGCCATTCCTGAACCCTAAGCGGTGTGGGTCGCCACGAGCTGCAGCGCAGCGATGAGCGTCGCTTCGTCCTGGTGGCCGTCGTAGCGAATGCCGTCGATGAAGAGCGTCGGCGTTCCATTCACTCCGGCGCGGGCGCCGCTCAGAAAACTCTCACCGATGCGCTTGGTGTAACGGCCCGCGCTCAGATCCGCGAGCACGGCTTTCCCGTCTACCCCCGCCTGCACGGCATACCGCGCGAGAGTGGTGTCGTCGAGCGCCCGCTGATTCTCGAAGAGGAGGTCGTGCATCGCCCAGAACGCCCCGGCGCCTCCCCGCGCGCCGACGGATTCGGCGGCTTCCGCCGCGTGCTCCGCATGGGGATGACTGTCCGCGATCGGAAAGTGCCGGAAGACGAAACGCAGCTTGTTCCCGAGCTGCTGCTTGACCCGCTTCAGGACGGGATAGGCCCTGCCGCAATGCGGACACTCGAAGTCGCCGTACTCGATCAGCGTCACCTGTGCGGTCTCATCCCCCAGGATATGATCCCGCTCGGTGACGGGAGGTGCCAGGTGCCGCTCGCTCATGTCTCGCTCCCCGTCCCCGCGGCCTCCGGGTGCCCCAGCTTTTCCAGCGCCTCGAGAATTCCATCGGCACCGGGGTTCACTTCGGGAGGCGAGAGATAGCTCCAGCGGATGATTCCGTCGCCATCAATGACGAAGAGCGCCCGCTCGCTGGTGCCCTCGCGCTCGTCGTACACTCCGTACCGCCGGGAGACTTCGCCTTTGGGCTCGAAGTCGCTCAGCAGAGTGACCTTGAGATGCCGGGCGTCACCGAAGGCCACGTGGCACCAGGGACCGTCGACCGAGATCCCAAGCACCTCGGCGCCGAACCCATCGAACTCCGAGCGAAGCGCGCTGTACAACGTCATCTGGTCGCCGCAGACGGGGCTCCAATCCGCGGGGTAGAACGCGAGCACTACGGGGCGTCCCTTGAATTCCTCGAGCGACACCCGCCGATCCGGAGTGCTGGGCAGGGAAAAAGCCGGCGCCCTGGTACCGGCTGGAAGAGGTCCACTTTTGGTCATGCGACGCGAAGGACTTTCGTCCCCTCCTGTTGTGCCGCCCACGACAGCGCGTATTCCACCACGTCCTCGGTCACCGCCGTGGAGCGAACGTGTTTGTGTAAGATAGCTGGCGCCGGGCCGGCGGGAACGAGGTGAGGCCGGGCGAACCCAACGCCCGAGCCACTGCGTAGGGTTCCCATGCCCGCTTCCCGCCTGGCGCTAATCTCGGCGCTCGCGCTGTCATGCGCCGGCCTCCCCGGGGAGTCGGAACCGCCCGATCCCGCCGCGACCCCCGCCTCCATCCCACTGGTGATCGCAAACGTTCTCGTCATCACGATGACCGGCCCCGTACTCCCCGGGCGCACCGTGGTGATCAGGGACGGCAAAGTGGAAGCAATCGGCGAAAGCGGGTTAACCCGCCCCGCCGGCGCGGTAGTGATCGAGGGCCGGGGACGCTATCTCCTGCCGGCGCTGATCGACATGCACGTCCACATCAATACGGCCGATCTCGAGGCGTACCCGCGCAATGGGATCGCCACGGTGCGCAACATGTGGGGCTGGCCGGGGCTGATACCGTTGATCGGCCGGGTCGAGAGCGGCGAGCTGTGGGGCCCGCGAATCGTCTCGGCGAGCCAGGGGCTCGACGACGAACCGGTGCAGTGGCCCTTTACCGTGGTGGTGGCGAACCCGGCGGCCGCAAGAACCGCAGTGACGGCGCAGCACGACATGGGGTGGAGGTACCTGAAGGTGTATTCCCGGCTCAGCCGGGAGAGCTACGCGGCGGTCATGGCGGAGGCACGAGCCGCCGGGATGATTCCCATCGGCCATGTGCCGTTCGCCGTACCGGTCGAAGAAGCGATCGCGCTGGGCCAATACTCCATCGAGCACCTGACCGGCTACGATCGCGCGGTCAGCCGGTCAGGACGGGTAGGCACCGGAGGCTGGGTGGATGCCGACCCGGCCCGCTATGCCGGACTGGCGACGTTGAGCGCGAGCGCCGGCGTGTGGAACTGTCCGACGCTCGCGATCTACGTGGCGCTGAGCCTGCAGCATCCGGCGGGAGAGCGGCAGGCGATCGTGCAGCAGCGGCGTCAATTCGTGCGGGAGCTCCGCGCGGCGGGAGCGCTTCTCCTGGCAGGGTCCGATGCGGGCATCGACGTCGTGGCGCCGGGAACCAGCCTGCACGACGAGCTGGATGAGCTCGTTGCGTCGGGCCTCACCCCCTTCGAGGCGCTCCGGGCGGCGACCAGCGAGGCTGGGCGGTTCCTCGAGGTCGCGGGGCTGGGAACGATCGCGGTCGGTGCCCCAGCGGACCTCCTGCTGGTGGACGGCAATCCGCTGACCGATGTGCGAAGACTGCGCACGTTCGACGGCCTGGTGCACCGCGGGGCGTGGATTCCCAGGGGAGCGGCGCCGGCGCCCCGCCGCTAAGGACCGACACCCTGCTCAGGGCACCGGCGTTTCCGACTTCGTTCCCACCACGTCGTTCCAGTTGATCAGGGAGTTGAACACCATGTTGAACTCTCCGTGGTTCTGCCACCGGTAGATCGGATTGTTCGAGAAGAGAATCACCCGTCCCTGACCGTGATACGCGCGCGGAATGTCCACCGCGAAGGGCTTCTGCTTCAGTGAATCGGCGCCTTCCATGAGTCCGGAGAGCACCGACGCGTTGCCCCCGACGTAGCGGGCCAGCACGTTCTCTTCGTCGGCGACGCCCACCCGGAACGGCTGTCCGCCGACGTATTTGACCGGAATCGTCTTCCCGGCGTACCCGTAGAACACCGGATGCTCGGGGCGAACGATCTCTCCCTGCACCAGGGGACGCTGGGCGCGCAGCCCCGCGATGGTCACCTTCTCGACCGTTCCCGCCCAGCCGAAATCGATGGGAAGCCGGGCCGCGTCGCCCACTGCTATCAGCGTCCCTCCCGCCTCGAGGAATGCGCCGAAAGCATCGACGCCCTTCTGCCCGAAGCCGCCGGTGATGTCGGCCGATTCGCCGTACATGCCCAGGAACTTGTACTTATCGCTCTTGAGATAGGGGACCGGCTTCTCGCTCGGCTTGGCCATCACCGTCCGCTTGCTCATGTTCTGCTCGGCGGTAAGGATGACGTCGTACTTCGAGCGCAGGTTTCCCTGGACCAGCTGCTCCTTGTAGATCAGATCGTACGGTACCTCGAACTTGTCGAAGGTGAGCCGGTACCATCCCAGATTCTGGGTCCCCGACCACTGCGAATAGATCGCGATCCTCGGCAGGTCGGCCTCGTGCATCGGTACGGCGGGCACCGCCGACAGCGCCGCGCCGGTGAGCCCGAGCGCCTCGGCTGCCGACCGGGCCGCGGCGGCCTGCGCTCCATCGGTGATCACGAACGATCCGGCCGGGAACTCCACCTTGTCCACCGTGAAGGATTTCTCGGCGACCTTCATCGGCACCTGCTTGAGACGATACCGGAAGGTGATCATGTTGTTCGAGCCGTTGTGCGCGATCGCGACGCCCGCCGACCCGCTCCCGGCGACGCTGCCCTTCAGGATGGCGATGCCAACGTCCGTGGTCGGCACCTTCAGGATCGCCGGGTCCGACACCTCCACCACGTTGAGCCCCATCGCGGGTCCCATCGTCCATCCACTGTCGTCGTAGGTGTTGAGCCGGGCATCGGGATAGCGCTGCTTCTCGAGCAGGTTTTTCGCGAGTCGCCCATAGGGCTGATCGCGCTTGATGACATAGGAGCCGGCGGGATAACTCACCGAGTCGACCTTGAACGACTGGCTCGCGACGCCGATCTCGATCCGCTGAATCCTCAGGATGTTCACCAGCTCCGCGGCGCGTGTCATGTCGCGCTGAACCGGAATGACGTAGCCGAACGGCGCCTTGGTCTTCCCTTCCTCGATCGAATTCCTGGTCTTGACGTAGAAGTTCTCCAGCACCGTGGCCGGGAACATCGAGGCGAGCTGAAGCGCCGAAAGGACGCCCGTCTGCATGTAGTTGGTGTTGGCCCGCCGGGTAAAGTTGGCGGAGTCTTCCTTCCCGATGGGAATCCCGCGATACCATTCGCGGTCCTGCCCGCCGCCCCGGCCGGTCGGTACCGCGCCCGCGCCGCCGCCCGGGCCTCCACCGGCGCCGCCCGGTCCGCGGGCGGGCGTCGTGGTGAAATCCGTCTTCGTCGTGTCGCGCTTGACCGCCTTGGCGGTGTCGGGATCCCGGCCAGATTGGGTCTCATACATTTTCATCAAGCCGTTGTGATTGTACGAAACCGATCCCAGGTATCCAGGCGACCATCCGTCCATGAATGCGTGGGTGAACACACCAGGCATTCCATACTTGGTCATCTGCGCCAGCTCCCAGTTGGCGAACCAGGGCAGCTCGGCGAATAGCAGCGGGTCGAGATTGGGGTTTTGCGGGGCGGCACCGCTGTAGGTGTAGAGGAGCGGAAGCGCCTCGTGCAGATCGTGCATGATCGGCGGATGCGCGGTGAAGTACCAGTCCACGATCGTCCGCATCTGGACCAGCACGATATTGATGTCACGGTTGTTGTCGTGATACGCGTACTTGCCCCAGTAGGGCACCGGCGGGGTGTTGCGGCTTGGCGCGTTCCGGATGCTGTCGCGCACCGCCGGGGTGGCACGGCTGGTGTCGGGTGGAGGCAGCGGAACGTTCGACAGCCCGAGCTCCAGGTTGCGATAGAACCAGTCGACGTTGCGGTCGCGGCCGTCGGCGTCGGCCACCGGAGTAATAGAGACGTAGAGGTTGTTGCGGATCTGTGAAATGACGGGAGAGGTCTCGGTCGCGATGCGGTAGACCATCTCCATCAGCATCTCGGACGGCCCGGTTTCACCACTGTGGAGTCCGCCCATCAGGTGATAGTGGGGCTTGGTCGTCCGGATGAGCGCCGCGATCTGTTCGGGCGTCTTCCCGCGCGGATCGGCGATCGTCGCGAGGTTCTTCCGGTTCGCGGCGAGGGCGTTCATGTTGGCTTCCGACGTCACCCACACGACGACCAGCTCGCGTCCCTCGTCGGAGCGGCCGATGGTCTCGACTTTCACGCGCGGGGTGGCGGCCGCGAGAGCGCGGTAATAGCGCAGCTGATCGGCGTAGTAGGTCAGTTTCCGCGGCGCCCCGATGTGATAGCCGAGGACGTCCTTTGGCGTGGGAATCCCATCCACCAGCGGAAGGTGGTCGACCAGGGGGCTGCCGAGCTTCGGATTCGGGAGCCACTCCTTGTAGTTCTTCGCGAAGGAGGGGTCCTGTTTCTGATTGGGATCGCGGGTATCGGTGGACATCTGCTGCGCCGCCAGCGGGCCGGTCAGTAGGGAGGCGACGGCCCCGGCGGTCGAGAGGACGGATCGGAGAGTCATGAAGTGGGAGGCTCGGGTTTTGGCGACACGGTTTCGTCAATATAGTACGTCCCGGGCTCACATCAGTCGCCCTCAGCGAAACTTCCGGCATCGACTCATCGTAACAGTCGCGACGGCCTGAGCCGCGCCCCGATCATTACCCACAACTGAGCACCCGATGCGCCTGTTCCTGCTCTTCGCGGCCGGAATCACCCTGTTCGCCTGTCATCCGGGCAATCGTGAGGCCAAGCGTCTGGGTCAGGCGTGCGATTCGGGAGACGTCAAAGCGTGCAATGCGCTGGGGTTCAAGCTGCAGAAGGGGGAGTACGTCCTTCGCGATGTCGCACGGGCCGCGATCGTATTCAAGCGAGCCTGCGAGGGCGACATCGGGGACAGCTGCGCCGCCCTGGGGGGGATGTATCTGCGCGGCAGCGGCGTTACCCGCGACTCATCGCGCGCGCCCGAGCTGTTCCAGCGCGCCTGTGACCATGCCGGGATGGAAGGGTGCACGGGCCTCGGTGTTCTGTACCGAAAGGGGGCTCGTGTCCCCCAGGATGCGGTCCGCGCGGCTGCCCTCTTCGAGCAGGCCTGCAAGGGCGGCCACCAGCTTGGCTGCGCGCTCCTCGGAGAGCTGTCTGCCGCCGGGCAGGGCGTGGCTCAGGACTTCTCCCGGGCCGCTAGCCTCTTTCGCCAGGCGTGCGATGCCAAGCAGACCATCGGCTGCCTCGGACTCGGCCGCCTTCATGCCGCGGGCACCGGTGTCGCTCGCAACGATTCCCTGGCCGCGTCGCTCTTCAAGCAGGCCTGCGACGACCACGCCGCCGGGGGGTGTTTTCAACTTGCTGTTGCATCAGAGCGGGGACAGGGCCTGCCACAGGATTTCGGACTGGCCGCGAGACTGTATCGCCAGGCCTGTGACGACTCCCACGCCGAAGCCTGCTACAACCTGGCGGGACTGTATCAGAAGGGCGCGGGCGTGAGCCGCCGTCCCGAGCGCGCCATGGAGTTTACCCGGCGGGCCTGCGAGCTCGGATTCGCGGACGCATGTCCCAGAATCAAAGGCACCTGATGCCGCCCGCACCCGCGCTGCTCTCGGCCGACCGCCTCACCAAGCACTATCGCAACGTCGTGGCACTGAACGACGTCTCGTTCAGCATTTCCGACGGTATCACCGGCATCCTCGGCGAGAACGGCGCCGGGAAGAGCACCGCGATCAAGATCTTCCTCGGGTTGCTCCACCCCACCTCAGGCTCCGCCAGCGTCCTCGGTGAGAATGCATCGGAGAACATCGCGGTCCGCGGACGGCTCGGATACATGCCGGAGCACGATTGTCTGCCGACGCATGTCAGCGCGGCGGAATTCCTCACCCACATGGCCGAAGTGAGCGGCCTGCCGCCGGCCACCGCGCGTACCCGCGCCGCCGACACTCTGCGGCACGCCGGCCTCTTCGAAGAGCGCTACCGGGCGATCGGCGGATACTCGACCGGCATGAAGCAGCGCGTCAAGCTCTGCCAGGCGCTGGTCCACGATCCCGCTTTCGTCTTTCTCGACGAGCCGACTGCGGGCCTCGACCCGGAGGGGCGCGAGGAGATGCTGACACTGGTGCGGAAGACCCACCGGGAGTTCGGCATCAGCGTGCTGCTCTCGTCGCATCTCATGGCGGACGTGGAGCGAACCTGCGACCGGATCATCGTGCTGCAAGGCGGACGCCTGGTGCAGTCCGGTGAAGTCGGCCACTTCACACGGGAAACGGAAACGGTGTTCATCGAGGTGGATGCCCATCGCGAAGCCCTGATCGCAGCACTCGTGCGGCGCGGGGTCGTGATCACTCCCGAGGGGAGCGGGCTCACGGTGGAGGGGCCCGACGAATCGGTCTATGACCACATCCGTGACGCATTGGTGGAAGCCGAGGCCCCGCTCCGGCGGATGGCGCCGCGCCGCAGGGCATTGACCGAGCTGTTCGAGCGAGGTGCGGCATGAGCGGCCAGAGCGGCACAGTCTTCGATATCGGCTATCAGCGATACACCGGCCGGCGCGAGGGACGGGGCCGGGCGCGGCGCGCGGTATACAAGGACGGCTTCCGCACCGCGCTGGGTCTGGGCCGCGGTGGGTGGGCCAAGCTGCTCCCCTGGTTCTTCATCGGCCTCCTCGCGGCGATCGCGCTCATCATGGCGATGATCGCCGGCGCGGCGGAACGGCTCAGCGGACCCGGGGCGGCGGAGCGAATGAACCTGCCGTCGCATGGGGACTTCTACGGAATCGCCTCGATCATCACGTTTGTGTTCGCCTCTCTCGTGGCGCCGGAGCTCCTGTCGAGCGACCGCCGCCTGGGAGTGATCAATCTGTACCTGGTGCGTCCGCTCACCGGGACCGACTACGTCGCGTCGCGCTGGGGCGCCTTCGTCACGGTCATGCTGGGGGCGCTCTGGCTCCCCCAGCTCATCCTGCTGCTCGGCCTTGCGATGGGCGATCCTGCCCCCGCCACGTATCTGCAGGCCCACTGGCTCGATATCCCGAAGTTCCTGCTCTCCGGCGCGGTGATGGCGGTCTACATCACGACGCTGGCCCTGCTCACCGCCTCGTTCACGACCCGGCGGGCATACGCGGCGGTGTTTCTGGTCGGACTCTTCGCGATCACGACGCCGTTCACCGCGGGGATGGCTTCCGAAATGGAAGGGCCGACCGCGCAATGGATCTCGATGTTCAACCTGACGAACATCCCGCTGCACGTGGGTGACGTGATCTTCGGGGGGTTCAGCGAGCTCACGGAGGATGCACCGGCCCACACGCTGCCGGCCTCCGTCAAGGTGGGCTGGTACTTCGCCTGGACGCTGGTGCCCGGCGCGATGCTCTGGTGGCGCTATCGGCGGTTGACGCCGTGAGCGGCACATTGGCCCCCGTCATTCAGGTCAACGGCGTCTCCCGCTGGTTCGGGAGCGTGGTGGCGGTGAGCGACGTGAGCTTCGACATCGGCCCCGGCATTACCGGCCTGCTCGGCCCCAACGGCGCCGGCAAGACCACGCTGCTCCGCATGATGACGGGGCTGGCCGACACTTCGAGCGGCACCGTCTCCGTCTTCGGCCAGCCGGTCCGCGACAACCCGCCCCTGTACCGGCGGATCGGGGTGATGTCGGAGCACGAGACGGTCTACGGATTCATGAAGGGCCGCGAGTTCGTGCGGATGATGGCGCGGCTCAGGGGCGTTTCGAATCTCGAGGCCGCGGTGGACCGGGCGATCGAGCTGGTGGACCTCGCCGAGGCACAGCATCGCCCGATGAGCACCTACTCGCGCGGCATGCGCCAGCGAATGCGGCTCGCGGCCACGCTGGTGCACGATCCCGAGGTGCTGATCCTCGACGAGCCGCTGAATGGCGCCGACCCGAGGCAGCGAGTCCACTTCCAGCACCTGCTCAGGCAACTGGCCGCGGACGGCCGCACCATCGTGCTCTCCTCGCATATCCTCGAGGAAGTCGAGCATCTTGCCGATACCGTCCTGCTCATCGTGAACGGCAAGCTCGCGGCCTCGGGAGGGTTCCGCGCCATCCGCGCCGCGCTGAACGAGCGGCCCTATCACGTGCGGGTGCTCTGCGACACGCCGAGGAGGCTCGCGGCCGCGGTCGTCAAGCTCGATTCGGTGGACGCCGTCACCGTCGATCCCGACGGTGCCGTCGTGGTGCTGAGCCGGAACGTGGGAACGCTGCAGCTCGAGCTCCCCCGGCTCGCCCAGTCGGAATCGATCCGGCTGCGGCGGGTGGAGCCACTGGATGATTCGCTCGAGAGCGTCTTTGGCTACCTGGTGGAGCGGTAACGGAATGGGCGCCGTCTACCTGCTCACCCTTCGCCAGCTCTCGGGGCGCTGGCGCCTCCTGGTCCTCACGGTGCTGGCCTCGTTGCCGGTCCTGATCGCGTTGATGGCGCTCTCATCCAGAGAGGCCCCCTCGGTTGATGAGTTCGAGGTCGTCGTCTTCGGCGGGATGCTGGCGGGATCGATCGCGCCGCTGGTGGTTCTGGCGATCGCGGCGGTGGCCTTTGCCAATGAGGTCGAAGACAGGACGCTCGCCAACCTCATCCTCGCGCCCCTTCCCCGCTGGCAGATCGTGGTGCCGAAGCTGCTGGCGTCGATCTCGATCGCCGGCCCGTTCATCGCCGTGAGCGCCTTCGTCACCAGCTATGTGGCTTTTCTCGGAGATCTGCACGCGGCACTGGCGGTTACGGGAGCCGCGCTGATCGGGGTTGCGCTCTACGCCTCGGCATTCGTCTGGCTCGGCCTGGTGACGACGCAGGCCGTCGGGATCGGCCTGCTCTACATCGTGGTCTGGGAAGGCTTCTTCTCGGGGTTCGTGGCCGGGGTGCGGCTCTTGAGCATCCGGTACTACACGATCGGATTGATGCGCGGGTTCGACGCGCGCCGATTCGTGACGGCCGACGACCTGAGCTTCGGGGTCGCGGCCGCGGCGTCGGTGCTGGTGTTCGGGGGCTTCCTCTGGCTTTCGATCCGGCGTCTCAGGCGAATGGATGTGCCATAGGATTCCGCTTCGCTAGTTCGGCACGATCCTGAATCGCTTCATCCCTTCGTTGTCCTGCGCCACGAACGAGACGCTCCCGTCCTCCCCGAATTGCCAGTAGATGTCCGCCTCGTTTTCGAGGGGAAGATTCTGTGGGATGGTGAGCACCCTCTTGCCATCGACGTACACCTGATGCTCCGCACCTTCCCCTCGCGCGAGATAGACGAGATGTCCGGTGACGGTGAAGTGGGCGAATCTCGTCATGCGCGGCGTGGGGAGGAGCTTGCCGTCGAGCATCACTCCGTTGTTCGGCGCCGCGGTAATCCATGCTACGTGCTTGCTGTCGGGGCTCCACTGGATGGTGCCCTGGAATCCGACTCTCCCGATGCCGGGCTCCACTGCCGCCTTGTCGTACGCTGTCCCATCCACCGTGATGAAGGTGCCGGGGTGTTGCCCCGACAGGTAGGCGAAGCGGGTGCCATCGGGACTCAGGCTCACCTCGCTGGCCGACACCGAAGGCATGGCCTTCCCGTCCACCACCACGACCGTGACCATTCCATTATTGGAATTCTGCCGGGCGATATAGGCCACGTGAGTACCCCTTACCACGGCGGGCGGCGGCGTTGCGGCGAAGCTGCGCTGCTCCTCCCGGGTCGTCGGCGTAGCATCTACGATCCAGCTGTAGGCGGTGGACTCCTGGTCCCCTATGATCATGAAGGCTCGCTGGTTGGTGCGCCCGGAGTACACCGGCCGGCCGTCGGCGGTCCAGACCAGATGCGAAATGCCCTCCGGATACTCCTGGCCCTTTTTCCCGTCGATGTACATGAAGGTCATGGCGCAGCGCGCGGCATAGTGCTTCCCGTCGGGGCTCATGTAGACCGCGTCGAGTCCGCCGGTGTTGGTGCATTCGCTCCCCATCGCCTTGCGATTGCCGACGAGCAGGAAGTAACCGCGGGCGCCTCCTTCAAACGTCGCCATTGCGCGACCGAGCATACCGGGACCGACCGGCGCCATGGTGAGCTGCGTACCCCCGGGAACCCGCATGAATGGCTGGCCGTCGGCGAGGACCTCCTCGTTCGCGCCGGCGATGGGTCGCTTGGTGATGAGATGCTTGCTGTCGCCGGTCCACTGCATGTCGCCGGCCAGATAAGGCGCCGGCTTGCCATCGACGATCAGTGCGTAGCGGACCTGAGGAACTGTTCCCGGATCGATCTTCTGGATGTAGGTGTGGTGCTCCCCGTCGGGGCTCCAGAGCGGCGAAACAACCTGCTGGGAGAGGGGCCCCGGCACGCCGTCGAGCAGCATCCGGTAATTCGTCCGGCCCGGTGATATCGTCTCGGTGATCAGGTACCAGTGCCTGCTGCCGGGGCTGAAGCCCAGCTCCCACACCGGAGTCCTGCCCTGGGCCTGGAGGTCGGGGGACCAGGGGCCGCGTGAGACCTCCTTCCCGTCCACGATGACGACGTATTCCTGGCCCAGCTTGCCGTGATAGGCGTAGCGGCTTCCGTCATCGCTCCAGCTGACTTTCCCGCCGCCGCCCCGAGAGCTCAGGGCGAGCACCTGATCGAACCTGGGCCCGTCGGTTCCGTCGTACACCAGCGCCTGCCTGCTGCCCCGGAGCACCACTCCAGCCACGTGCAGCCCTTTCGGGCTGATGGCGTACTGCATACCGGGCTCGGGGGGGAGGAGAAGCTGGGATTCGACCTTGGCTTCCTGGGCCTGAAGCGTCAGCGGACCAAGGGCGACGATCAGGGACCAGGTGGATCGGGCAGTGGCGCGCATGGTCGCACTCCGGTGCCGGAGATGAGAGGTTCTATACCGCTTTGCGCAGGATGGGCGGGGGGACCGTCATCGGGTCCCGGATGAGCAGGCAAGAACATCGACCTTTTTTCGGTTTCGTCAACGGCGGAGCGGAGCAATCCCCCGGCCTCGCTAACCGGCCGGTTTATCTGCAGATTCAAGGTCTTCCCGTTCACATTCACGACCTGGGCTCATGACACACGTCCCCGCGGCGCTGGCGAACGCAATGCAGGACCGGTACCGCCTGGAGCGCGAACTGGGCGCGGGGGGAATGGCGACCGTCTACCTGGCCCATGACCTCCGGCACGGCCGCCAGGTAGCGGTGAAGGTGCTGCATCCCGAATTGTCGGCGGTTCTGGGGGGCGAGCGGTTCCTGAGCGAGATCAAGACCACCGCCGCCCTGCAACATCCCCACATCCTCCCGCTGTTCGATTCGGGAGACGCGGGCGGCAATCTCTTCTACGTGATGCCGCTGATCGAGGGCGAAACGCTGCGGAGCCGGCTCAGCCGCGAAAAGCAGCTTCCGATTTCCGACGCGGTGCGGCTCGCCCGTGAAGTGGCCGGCGCACTCGACTATGCGCACCGCCACGGCGTGATCCACCGCGACATCAAGCCCGAGAACATTCTGCTGCACGACGGACGCGCCGTGGTCGCGGACTTCGGGATTGCCCTGGCGGTCCAGAGCGCCGGGGGGCAACGGATGACGCAAACCGGACTCTCGCTCGGGACGCCGCAGTACATGAGTCCCGAGCAGGCGATGGGCGAGCGGGAGATCACGGCGCGAAGCGACATCTATGCGCTGGGGGTGGTCGCCTACGAGATGCTCACCGGCGACCCGCCGTTCACCGGCTCCACCACTCAGTCCATCGTCGCTCGGATCCTGACGGAAGAACCCCGGCCGATCGCGCCTCAGAGGAAGAGCGTCCCCGAGGAGGTCGAGGCCGCGGTGCTGACCGCGCTGGAAAAGCTTCCCGCAGACCGGTTCGGGAGCGCGGCGGAGTTTGCCGCGGCGCTGGGCGGCGAAGCGACGACGCAAACCGGCGCGAGGACGCGGGGTCGCGCGGTCGCGAGCCAAAGCCGCGCCGCCGCCTCGTCGCGCCTTCGCGTCGCGCTAGTCGCGCTGGTATTCACCGCCGGGCTCGCCGCCTGGGGCTGGCTCCGTCCTCAAGAGCGCTTCGAGCAGCCCGTCACCCGCTACACCGTCGACCTTCCCGCGGCATATGCCCCGAACTTCGGAAGCCGAGTCGCGGTCTCTCCGGATGGATCCCGGATCGTGTTCCGGGGGCCCGGTCCCAATGGGAGTCAGCTCTGGCTCCGGAGCCGGGACAAACCCGATGCCGCTCCGATCCCCGGGACCACGGGGGCGGTGCATCCCTTCTTTTCGCCGGATGGCACGCGGCTGGGTTACGCGCTGGACGCCCCGTCGGTGCTCATGACCATTCGGCTGGACGGCGGCTTACCGACCGAGGTGGCCAAGAGCGTCGGACTCGCCGGTGCTTCATGGGGACGGGACGGAAACATCTACATCGATGGGCTGGGACGGACCCTTCTCCGGATCCCCGAGACCGGCGGAGCGGCGACCGATGCGGCCGTTCCGGACAGCACCCTCGGCGAGGAAGAGATCAACATGCCCTTTGCCCTTCCCAACGGGCGCGGGGTGATCGTTACGATCCACCGCTCATTCCAGCCGGACAGCTGGATGGTCGGTGTGCTCGATACCAGGACCGGAAAGCACCGGCAGCTTCTTCCCGGACTCGCCGGCTACTACCTCTCCAGCGGGCACTTGCTGGTGGTGAGCCAGGCGGGCGAACTGTCGGCGGTCCCGTTCGACCAGAATCGTCTCGAGCTGACCGGGGACCCCGTCGTGATCGCGCGAAACATCAAGCGGGAGGGGTGGCGGGTCGACATGGGAGTTGGGGAGGATGTACTGGCGTATGCCGTGGAATCCACTACTCCGGACTCACTCGAGCTGGGCTGGACAACCGGCGAGGGCGACTACCAGCCTGCCGCGCCAGGCTGGGTCGATGCGATCACGACGTTCAGCCTTTCGCCCGATGGCAACAGCATCGCCTTCGCTCTCGCACGAGAGCGGTCCGAAGTGTGGGTCAGGCGGTTCGGCAACGGCGCGCTCACCCGGCTCTCCCTCGGGAGTGGGTTCGCCGGTGTTCCGACCTGGTCGCGCGATAGCCGGACCGTGTATTACACCGTGGTGCGCGACAAGTGGCTCGAAGTGGCGTCCCGCCCCGCGGACGGCAGCGCCGGAGAAACTTCCCTGGCCCGCGCCTCGCTGTTTATCTCCCGGGTCACCAGCTCGCTCGACGGATCGAGGCTGGTCTACGGGGAGTTCAACAACGAGTCGTTCGGCAATCTGATGACGCTGGTCCAGGGTGATACCGTCCCCAAGCCCCTGCTCTCCACTCCTCTTGACGAAGCGGGTCCGGCGATCTCTCCCGACGGCCGGTGGCTGGCGTTCAGCTCGAACGAAGCCGGCGGGACAACGGACCACATCTATGTGCGGCCATTCCCCAGCGTCACGGAGACGGTGTGGCAGGTGTCGCCTGAAGCGGGATACGCGCCGCGCTGGTCGCCCGATGGCCGGGAAATCTTTTACATGACCGCCGCGAACACGATCGCGGCGGCGGAAGTGTTGCCCGGGCCGACCTTCTCCCTGGGGCGGCGGCGAACAGTGCTTTCGCTGGCTCCGTACCAGTCCGGACCATGGCAGTGGGACATCGGGAAGGACGGGCGGCTGCTGGTCCTCAAACGGTTGAGCGCTCCGCCCGATCTCAAGATCGTGGTGACCCAGAGCATCTCCGCAGAGCTCTCGCCCCGCCCGCGCTGACTCACTGCCTCCCTTACTGCCTGACGAATTTCATCGGGAAGCCGAACGAGGTGCTCTCGTAGGCTTCGTTCACGAACATGAGCACCATCGGCACCCCCTGCTCCAGTGTCACGTGGACCGCGTCGCCCTCGACGATAAAGGTGCCCGCCCTCGTGTCCGGCTGCCCGCCCGGGGGTGTCATGCTCAGGGCCAGCGTATTCCCGGCTTTGAATTCCAGCTTGAACTCGCCGTCGGCGGTGCCGGCGACCCAGGTGCCTGTGGGTGTCGCAGGCACAGTGCGGGTGGAGACGTTGGCCGCCTGTCCGGCCTTGCCGCCTTTGCACATCTTGCCGAAGATCTGTCGCGGCTCCTCGATGCAGTTTCCGTCGCGGATGAAGGTGTGGGTCTGGCCATCGACGCTGACGATGAGCTTCTCGCCGTCGACGGTGTAGGTGCCGCTGGAGGAGCCCAGCCCCTCCGCGGCCATGGTAAACACGCCGCCCGACTTGAATTCCATCGTGATCGGAGTGCCGTCGACGGCCGCATAGGTCCCGGTGGTGCCCGAGCCGCCACCGGAGCAGGCCAGCGCGAGCAGCAGGCCGCCGACGATCGG
>Ga0070704_100000789_pt1 | contig 15643 bp, 15 predicted proteins | sample KBSK5252metaG_FD_65467 | JGI IMG/M metagenome (GOLD analysis project Ga0070704, IMG submission 65467) | Corn, switchgrass and miscanthus rhizosphere microbial communities from Kellogg Biological Station, Michigan, USA - KBS K5-25-2 metaG | ecosystem: Host-associated > Plants > Roots >...
GGTCTCACCGATCGCGAAGTGATGGAATTGATTCTGTTCGGCACGCCCGAAGACCTTCGCGCCGCCACCGCGCTCATGACTGACGAACAGAAGCAATTGGTGCTCAAGAGTCTCATGCCCGAGGTGGAGAAGCGATGATTCCGTCCGATCCCAATCGTGAAGTAATCGATCCGCGCCGGCTGGTGCGCACACAAGGCCGCGAGGCACTGGCTGAGTTGGTCGCCCGCGAGTCGGGCTACATCTTTCAGTTACGGCCGCTCAAGGATCTCTGTCAGGCGCTGATGTCAGGGATGCCGCTGCTGGCCGAGGGCGAGCGCGGTGGGGGCAAGACCGAAATGGTCAACGCGCTCGCCTATTCCTGCAACCGTCCCTACTTCGAGCTGCAAGGCATGGACGATCTCAAGCTGAAAGATATCCTGTTTGAGTGGGATGAGGCGGGTCAAAACAAATTCGTCCTGCAAGCGGTGGAGACCAATCAACTCAGCCTTGATGATGCCCGACGCGAGCAATGGCGCAAGGAGTTCTTGAATCTCGGTGAGATACTCAAAGCCTATGACTATCTGGCCACGACGGGGATTGCACCAATCGTAAAGCTCGACGAGTTCGAGAAACTGCCCTCTGCGTGCCAGGCCTTCTTCTATCAGCTGTTCACTGACGGCCATGCTTCTATACCACGATTTACAGAGAGCAGCGGCCACATCGGCGTCCGCAAAGATCAGGAAAAGCCGATTGTCATTCTCACCTCCAACAATCAACACGTGGTTCACGCGCCGCTGCGTTCGCGCTGTATCTATACCAAGGTCAGGCTGCCGACTGATCGCGAAGAAGTTCGCATTCTTCATTCCCGCGTGCCCGGTGCTTCCATCTATCTGGTGATCCAAGTCGTCAAAATGATGCGCTACGTCCGCGTGATGATGCCGACCGTCAGGGACAAACCGGGGCTGCGTGAGTCGATCGCTCTGTTGCGGACGTTGACTGAAGAGAAGATCGATGCGTTGAGTTGCGAAGTCATTGATGACCACTTGGGATTTATTGCGCGCAACGCCGATGACCTTACAAACCTTGAATTGGGGTTGCATCGATTGGAACAGGCTGCGCGCACTGCGGATGCCGTGATCGAAGCCATGGTCAGAGAGACTTGCGAGGCACAGGGCATTCAACTGCGGGAGGCCGCATGAAGCAGCGAGAACGTGGGAGTGTCTGGCCGATGATATCCGTCCTGGGCGCAGCTTTCTTCGTCCTTGTAGTAGTCCCTTTGATCCTTCACCGCCAGACAACCGCGCGCATGGCCACCGTCGATCCTGATGTCACTATCGGCGATAGTCTTGGCCGTCGCGGATCACGCGGAACTGCTCCGGCGTATCGTTGGCCCGATAGTGAAGTGCCGCACACCGCAGAACGATTGCGCGACGCCACCGCCGTGGCGATTGCTGCGACTACGAATGTGGTTGAAGCGGCACTGCGCAATCAGAGCCCTCGCGATGCTGCGGCGATTCTGGCGAGCATCGCCGAGCGTCAACTAATTCCGGCGGAATGGCTGACTAACCAACCCGGTGTGCTGGCCATGCATCATTCGACCGTGCACCTGCGTTTCCTGCGACAGCCGATTGGCATTGAAGTGATCTCCGTGCCGAATGAACGCAGTGACGGGCCGGCGATTCTAATTCGTATTCCTGACGCCGAAAACACCAACGTCGGTCCACGCTATTTCGAGGCGATACAACTCGACGGTGTCGTCTATCCGGCGCCCTTTGCGCCCATCGCCGAAATTATCGCTTCCGGCTGGCAGCCGCGCCCGTACAAGCAAACGCAAATACCGGATGACCAGCGAGCCCAACTAGAACAGTGGAGCCAGTCGATGAAGCAGCAGTAGGAGAAACGATGAGCTTTCGCGCGACCATCGAGCGCATCGATGCCGACTACTTCATTCCGCGCCCAGCGGATGAACCCGATCTGGATTCGTTTCATGCGGCCACGCGCTTCTCTCGCGATCTCTCACGCGCCGGAACGTTGATCTTGAGCGGTTGCCTCGCAGGGTATCTGTTATTCCGGTCGGGACAGGTGCTGAACCTCGATTTCAAGTGGATGACATTTGTATTGCTGGCCGCGTTGTTCGCGGCGCTGATCGGGTTCTTTGAATCTGCTTCAGTTGCGTATCCCTACTACAGCATCAATCAACGGCTGACTCACGGGTCAGCTCGTTGGGCGACGATCGGAGATCTGAGGGCCAAGGGCTTAGCCCACTTATCAAACAAACCGTTACCGCCAGGTTCTGTGCGCATTGGACGGCTCAGTTCGGCTCTCAGCCGGAGGCAGTACGATCTGGTGCTCAATCGCAAACAATTGCTGACGCACACCGGAATCTTTGGGCCATCGGATTCGGGCAAATCGGCGACGTTCTACATGAATATCTTGCGCGATTGGGCCAATGGCGGGTCGGCAGTGGTAATGGACATCAAAGGAGAACTCTACGAGCACACGGCGCGCTATTACGATCGCGTTTACCGTCTCGACCTTGAGAATCCTCACTTGTCCGATCTTTGGAATCCGCTGCCTCGTTGTTTGCGAAATGGGCAGCTGGCGCACTCCATAGCTTCGATTGTGGTTGGCTACGAGCCTGACAACATGAAAGTCAATGACGGCACGCACTATTGGATTTCAGGCGAAACGGCGCTGCTCACGGCTCTCTGCCTGCATCTGCCGACGATTACTGTCAACCCGACACTGCCGATGATTAAGGAGTATCTCTCGCTGAACGATCTGGCGAAGTTGGGTGAGGACATGAACAACTCCAAAGACCACGAGGCCAAGCTCGAATGGGGTAACTTCACCAAGGTCGATCCAGAAAAGACTCAGGGCGGTGTGATAACGGGCGTCAATAACAAGCTGGCGCCGCTGCGCGCGCCGAACGCACTTCAGATCTTAAAGACAGCTACTCCAGACGAATTGGCACGCGGCGTTCGCGAAATCAATCTCGCCGACCTGCGTACGCCAGGGACTGCCATTTACGTCGTCATGTCCGAAGACGATGCGAAGGATTATCGGATTCTGCTGGAATTGTTCTTCGGCTTGGCCGCTCTAGGCATGCAGCACTCCACGCGCGAGAAAGCGACGCCGGTTTTGTTCGCGCTCGATGAGGCTGGTAACACCAAGCCGCCTAAACTCGAAGAGCGGTTAAAGATCGGGAGATTCCGTAACACGCCGTACCTGTTGGGATTTCAGGATGTCAATCAGATCAAGGCCAAGTGGGGAGAGAACTCCGGGCGCGCGATTCTCGCCGGCATGAAGAACCAAATCTTCTTGCCCGGCATCGATCCCGACACCGGCAACTATGCGTCTTCTTTGCTTGGTTCGACTACCGTCCTCTCGCGCACTGAAGTTGATGCGACCGGCACACAGAACGACGCCGAGCGAGTTTCCGAGAGCCGTCGCGATCTCAGACAAGCGCCCGAGTTGCGACGAATGGTCAAGTATCGCCAGGGAATCGCCATCATCGATACCGCTGACCCCATTCTGTTCCGCTTTCCGAAACGCGCTGATGATGGTGATGAAGTCGTGGCGCCACGTCGCTCTCTTTCGCCCGCGCCTTATCTCACCGAAGCCGTGGCCGCTATGAACGAAATCAGAGAAACAGAGGAGCGACAAAAGCCACCACCAGCCGTGACTCCACCTGAACAGACTCAAACTGCCTCGTCCGAAAGTGGTAGCGCGGACTCATCAACTGCGACCTCGAATGAAACGACGAAGTCGGCAAGAGCCACAGCCAGAGCGGGCCGCATTCAGGTACGCGACATCGAAGAAAAACGCGATCAGAAGGTCTTGCAGTTCATGAAGAGCACCGAAGAGACGGAGGATGAAGAAACATGCGTGGCGTAGAAGGAAAAGCCGGCACGCGACGCTTTGGCTTCTCTTACATCCTGCTTGTAATCGCCATTCTTATAAATCTCGGAGCCTCGGCTTATTCCGTGCTCGCAGCTGAATGGAAAGCAAAAGCCGAGCTGCCGCAAATTGATCCGATTCTCAAGATCATTAAAGGCCTGCGACAGTATCAAGAGGTGACCGCATCATTTCCACAGACTTTCGCCGAAGTCGAAGCCAGGACTTGGAAACATGCAAATCCGCCGGCCTATGGCTCCGGCGGGCACACTCTCGTCTTGAAGAACTACTATTATCTTTACACGTGGATCAGTCCGACGCGCTGCACTCTATGGGCGGTGCCGCTTGGACCGCGCGCAAGTGACGCCAGCAGCTACTTTCTGATTCTCACGCCGACCGAGCGTGAGAAGTACAAAGGCCCGGCGCTCGATTTGAAAGAAACCAGCACGATTACGGGAGTTCCAACCTACGCGCAACTCGCTCTCCTGGGAATGATCAAGCAGGAAGATCCTCCACCAAAGAAGAGATGACTCCATGCGAGTTGTCTTTCACATCGTTTCGACGGGAGGCAGCGGCGGCGCCAGTCGCGCTACCCGCTACATCTCCGAACGGGAGAAAGACCTAGCGCGCGAAGGACCGGGCGCACGGCCTCTGTTCAGCGAGGACCGCGAGGGCATGACCTATCGCAAAGCCGATCGCATTCTCGATCCCGTCACCGGCGAACCAGATAAGAACGACTTGCTGCATGTGACCGTTAGCGTTGAAGAATCAGAATTCGACAAGCTCGGTGACAGTGAAAAGGAAAAGCAGGAACGCTTTCGCGAGGTCATTCGCGAAGGAATGAAGGGCATGGCCCAGGAATTAAACGTCGAAAGTCTAACCTGGGTAGCCGGCATTCACCGCAACTCCGACAATCCTCACGCGCACATTGTAATGCGCAACTCAGCGACCGAGCGGGGCAGCGTCAAAGAGAAGGAAATTGGGCGGATACGCAAGAGTCTGCTTCCTCACAAAGAGATGCAGGATGGACGGGAAGTCACAGTGCCCGGTCGCATCGGCGAGAAGTTCGTGACTGCGCTTGATAAGCAACAACAAATTTATCTGAATCGCGAACCGGAACAGATTAAAGCGCGTCAAGCGGTAGAACAGCTAATCGATCGCTTTGACCCTAGTGTGCGGACGCCCGAAAGAGCAGCGACAGAAGTGTCGGCAAGAACCGAACGAGGCAGACACAAAGCGGGGACGCCGCTAGATCATCGGGCGACCTTGGAGAGTTGGAGTGGAGCAAAGTCTGTCGCTACTGACGACGACCATGATTATCGGATTGCCCTTGGTAAGCACTTGGAGTTCAGCCTGCGACTTGCTTTTGCGGAAGTCTGGCGGGAACGTGCGGTTCGGCACGGTGATACCTATCGTTTCAATGTAATTGACCAGACAACTGCCGAAAAACGCAGGATATCCGACCTTGATGTGCATCGCCGCGCATCAGCACGCGCGCAACGGATCAGCCCGGTAAACAGAGACGATCGCGAACAAGCTTATGAAGCGGATCTCTCAAAGCATCGTGAGACGCTTGATCAACTTAGCGAAGCTAGAGAGTCAAAGATTGCGGCGTTGGGAAAAGACATAGGCTCCCTGCGCGGAACTGTGTCGAAGCTGGAAAGCAATCTCAGCAGTTTTTACGAAACGCCCGGCAAGCAGCAGATAGTTCCGCTGGTTTCGCGATCCACACTCTCAGAGCTTCAGAATCAGGCCGTTCGGCTCAACCTGACGGAGAAAGTATCTGAACTTGAGAAGCTCAGAATTGAATTGGCGCGAGAACACAAAGCCCCGGCACGAACAGATGATGAAGCCGCCACACTGGTCGCGCAGGTCAACGTCGCGCGAGTCGACTTGCTGACGCGCAGTGCCCGGCTCGACAACTTTGAAGCTTCCGAACACTTAACACTGTATGAAGTTCACAACGAGAGATGGTCGCTCGCCGCGATCGACAAACAGATTTCGCGGCGGCGAGAAGATGCGAAGTTTGTTCCCGATCACGCGGCCCGATTAGATCTCCGCTCGTTGGCGCATTTGAACTATTCGGTGGAAGCGAGGCGCGAAGCAGACGTTGAAGTTGAACACCTGGTATTTCTACGCGGTGAGATCGTCAGAGAAATCGAGCGCCAGCGTACGCCGTTGGTCGAAGATCGCGAACTATCGGCGCAAATGCTTGACGTGCTTGAAAAGGCATTTCGCTCAGAAGAACGTACCAGGGTGAGGGAAGGGAAAGAGATGCCAGACCCCAAGTACGAAGCGCATCAGATGAGAGCGCTGGAAAGTAGCGCTGAACTGCTGCGCGATCATCAGCTTCTTCATGAAGTTCATGAGTGGGAAAGAAGCGCGTTCGCCTCATCGATTGACTGGCAAGGTCGAGCAGTTGCGCGTGAGATGATGTCCGGGATCGCCGTCAAAGAGACAAAAGGGCGGCTGCAAAACTTTCTCGACGGCCAGCGAGTGGCCTCCCTGAACTTAGGCCATCACCGGACTGGCACCCTCCGCGAAGTCGAAGCCCGAACATTGACGGACTACTTGGCCCGAGCCATCGAATCATCAGGCGCGCGCGATTACCGCCGCCTCGTGAAAACAGCCGCACATGAGCAGCACAGCCGATTGGTGACAGATTTTGATAAGGCGACCAGATATCATGAAGCCGCGCGAGAAATGGCGAGTGAAGCCGGAAACCGTGACCCACAGTTTACGGATAAGGAAAAGATCAATTTGGAGATTTATGCCGAGCGGCAGAATGATGAAACGGAAAGGGAGAGGCATCTCGAATTAGCGCGTGGCGAGAGTCAGAGCAAAGTTCGCGAAGTCTCTGCCTCACTCAATCGATAATGCTTAAAACGAAGAGCCTGTGTGGCTCACGCGAGGCTTTAGCGGACCTTGCAGGACTGGTACGTTCTGTTGCGTTAGATAAGCCAACCGTTGCATATCGCTCTAGGAACGTTGCAATATAGCTTGACTTCGTTGCACACGCTCGCTAATATGCCCGCATGGAAAAGACCCTTTATCTCTCTGAGATATTCCGCATCGTCGAGGGCGCGCTCCGGCTTGATGCGGAAAAGGTAAGGAATTACACGCTGCTGCTGGCTGATAAATTGCAGGAAGACGGAAACGGATCAGCCGCCATTCGGCTGCGGAAGTTGCTCGAAGAGAAAGGTCATCAATTACGTCCGGCCAAATTGGAAAGCACTGCCACGCCGGTGGATGGTGAAAGCAGGTTTCCCTTATTGCAGAAGGAAGAGATTCTCGAAGGAGTCAGTAAGCACCTTTTCACTGAGTCACAAAGAGAAGCTATTCAGGAGTACCTCTCGGTAGTCACATCGCGCGGCGCACTGGAGGCCAAGGGCATTAAGGTCGTGACGAATCTCTTGCTTTATGGACCACCTGGTTGCGGCAAGACCCATTTGGCAAGTTACATCGCCCACGAATTGAAGCTGCCTCTCTACCTGGTACGCCTGGATGGCTTGGTTTCTTCCTTTCTTGGCAGTACCGCAAAGAACATCAGGGCGGTGTTGGAGTTTGCTTCACGGACGCCTTGCGTCTTGTTGCTGGATGAGTTTGACGCGATTGCTAAGCTGCGTGACGACCAGCAGGAACTGGGGGAGCTGAAGCGCATCGTTAATAGCTTCCTGCAGAACCTCGACGCCTTGGGCAGCGAGGTTACTCTCATCGCAGCTACCAATCACGAGCAACTGCTCGATCCGGCAGTCTGGCGTCGCTTCCAGTATCAGCTGCGATTGGATCTGCCGACCGCGGCGCAGCGAGAACAGTTCTGGGAAATGTTTTCGGGCGAGGTCGCCTGGTCGCCAAAGGAACTAAAGGTCCTCGCCGATCTCTCGGATGGGTTTTCCGTGGCCGCGATTGAGACTGTGATGACCAGGCTTCGGCAACGGCTAATTGTTAATGGCCAACGGGCCACCTTGCGCGAGGCTCTGCTTGCGCTGCGCTCCCTCGCTGAGGGAAAGAAGATTGATGAGTATCCTTTGGTGCGAGCAACACTAAATGATCCGCGCAAGCTGGCGCGTCAGTTGAAGGCCCGCGACGCGCAGCTATACAGTTTGGCAATGATCGGTGAAGTGGCCGGTCGATCGACGGCCACGATGAGCCGAATGGGCGCAAAAGTGCCGGCAGTAAAGAGAAAGAGTAATGGCCGCTGAACGTCTCTACATTAAGGTAATTCTCAAAGACCAGGCTCGGGAACAGAAGAAGCCCGGCGGGGGAAAGGCGCCTGAGCCCTTCAAGAAGGTAACTCCCCAGTTGAGGCAGAGACTTATCTCGAGCGTCGCCAATGTTGAGCAACAGCTGAGTGTTGCTCCTAGCCGATCCAAGATCGTGCCTGCGCGCGTTACTCTGGAAAAGAAGGCCCAAGCGAAGACCCATCGTCCCACGCAACTGTTCAGCGCCAATACCTGTCCCATCATTGGCGCCGGCAAACCCGGCGAGTTGTTCGTCAAACTGAGCCCGACCGGAGCAGCTGCGTTGAAGCATCGGATCAGAGTTGGGCTCTCACCTGCATTAGAGAAGGCGATCTCCACAGTGCAGGAAATCGCGCCGCTGACAGCGAATGATCGATTGAGTGGAATTGCGCCAGACCAGTTGTTCGATGACGCGCCACGAGATGGCGAGGACCGGTTGATTAAGGTCACTCTCTTTGATTATGGCGACGCCGATGAGCAGGACGCCAGCATTATCGAATTCGAGACCTTGCTCTTTAGCAAGGACATTGAAGGTAAGCGTGAAGAGCTTTACCGCGATCAGGATGTTTACACAGTCCGCTGTAGATCCGTCGACCAGATCAACTCGCTCGCCAACGCCGTCATGGTTCGCAGTGTCGCCAAGGTTCCTGTTTTTCGGACCTTGCGCGATTTGCGACTGAACCCGCGGCCAATGCCGGCGACGCTTAAGAAATTGGGCGCCGATCCAACGGATTTCCCGATAGTCGCCGTGGTGGATAGCGGGGTGAGCGCAAAAACGCCGGTGCTGGAGCAATGGGTTCACAAACACCTGCGGTTTGTTGCTACCGAAGAGGAGAATCTTTATCACGGAACATTCGTTGCCGGATTGGTAATTTGGGGCGACGAATTGAACAGTTCGATTCCTGAGGTGGGCCAGCATCCCTGTCGCGTGCTTGACGTCCACGTGCTGCCAAATTCCGACCCTTCTTATGGTCAAGTTGGAGTAATTACGGAAATCGAACTCCTGAACGATCTCGAAAGCTGTTTAAGTCGCTACGCCAACGAGGTGCGTGTCTGGAACCTGTCGCTTGGCAGCGATGAGATGTGCCGGCTCGACAAGTTCAGTGATTTTGCCATGCAGCTCGACAATCTTCAGGAGCAGTATGGCGTGACCTTCGTCGTGGCCGCCGGCAACTACCAGGAGTCTCCGCTGCTGAAATATCCACGAAGCAAAGTCAACGAAGGCAAAGTGCGAATTACCACCCCTGCCGACAGCGTGCTGGCGGTTACGGTCGGGGCAATCTCTCAAGTCGATCATCCTTCCACCGGTGCTCGTCGCGGCGAGCCCTCACCGTTTTCGCGAAATGGTCCAGGCCCGAATTTCACTATCAAACCGGATTTGGTTCACTTCGGCGGAAACATCGGTTTGGACCATTCAATGCCGTTAGGAATTACTTCAATCAGCGATGTGGCGATTGTGGGTGAGAACGTCGGCACCAGCTTTTCAACGCCGTTGGTGGCGCGCCAGCTGGCCTATGTTCATCATCAGATTACGCCTTCACCTTCTACAACGTTGGCGCGTGCGCTGCTGACTCACAATGCTCGTGACCTGCGTACCTTGAGCCGGGTTGAAGACGGCGATGATCGTTACCTGGGTTTTGGCATTCCTTTGGAACTTGATCGGGCGTTGGAGTGCCAGCCTTGGCAGACGACCCTCGTGTTTGAAGAAACGTTGCGGCCGGGCTATCAGCTTGAGTGGGACAACTTTCCTTATCCTGAATCGTTGACGCTGGGTCACAAGTATCGGGGAGAGATCTGGATGACTTTGGCTTATCCACCAAAGCGCAATCCAGCCTACGGATCAGAATACTGCGAGACCTATATAGACGCGCACTTTGGTGTAATGCGCGACGGGAAAGACAAGAAGACCGGGCGGCTCAAGGAAGATTTCAAAGGGTTGGTGCCGCCTGAGCACAATAACCCCGGCGAACTCTTCGAGTCGTTCCAAGTTGAGCGATTGAGAAAATGGGCACCAGTGCGAACCTATCACACGCTGATCCCCAAGGGTGTGAAAGGAAAGCGCTGGAAGCTGATGGTGAATATGCTCACCCGTCACGATGTGGAGAAAATTGATCAGACAGGCGGGGACATAGAGCCTGCACCGATTCTGCAACCGTTTGCGTTGATTTTGACCATCTCCGATCCAGAACGTCGCTCGTTAACGATCTACGACGAAATGGCACGCATTCTGCGGACTCGATTCAAATCTCGCAACCTGCAGCTGAGACCAACAGTTGAAGTTCGCACGCGCACTTGATTTGCGATTTGCTCGGTTGAACCTTGGAGAGAAATGAGCCGCAGAGGATAAACTGCTTTGGTAGCCGTAATAAAAAAGCTGGATTCAGTGTCGTTCGACCAGTTTTTGAATGATCACAATCCCTTTGAGCATGCTGAGTCCAAGTTCAATCTGGGTGGAGTGAAGCTGGTGACGCCAGGTGCGCTGGTCCCGATCGCAGCTGCCTGTCACGCCCTCGCAAGCTCGGGACGGGCGCCTGTGATCACTGTCGATGACTTCTCGGTGCGTTCTTATCTGCTTCGTTGTGGATTCACAGATATGGTAAGCCGGGTCGCGACCTTCGATCCTCCCTACTCGAGTTTCCTGAGCTCAGCTTTTGAATGGCGCCGGGGCCGGAACCCGATGCTTATGGAGCTAACCAAAATCGAGCGCGGGTCAGCGCTGCCGGCATTGTTAGACCAGGTGGTCTGGGTGCTACGCCACCGACTCAAATATCGAAAATACGATGCCTACGACGTTGCTACCGCAATGTCGGAAATCTGCCAGAACACATTCGATCACAACCGAAACACCTGTGGCTTTATGGCTATGCAGGGTTATGGTCAGGGGACCGGGCGCTTTATCGAAATTGCCGTTGCCGATTCTGGCGAAGGTCTGAGGGCTACACTTGCGCGTAACGCAAAGAACGGTTTGATTAGGTCAGACTCTCAAGCGATTCAGATGGCTACCAGGCTCGGTACGTCACAATACGATGACCCGACGCGCGGTACCGGCCTGTACCACCTACTGGAAATTGCCTACAAGCATCAGGGGTCAGTCCAATTCCGCTCGGGCTCAGCCAAGACTCGATTTCGAATGGACACGCGGCGCGGGTGGAGTTTTCAAGTTCCGCCAATGCCGGGGCTGCAGATTACTTTGACGCTGAGATCGAAAGAGAGGCCTTGACGACTAACTCATACAGTTGCTACACTGAATGAGATGGAAAAGGTCTTGAACCTCAAAAAATATGGCAAGGCCCTGTGGACACGCGATCTCGCGAAAGATATTAGAGAGGAGCTGAACAATCTACTATCGGGTATCTCAATCGGCGACGTGGTTGTTATCGACGCCACAGGTGTAGAGGTTTTTGATTACTCTTTCGCCAACGAACTTTTTGGCAAGAGCTTATTCGGACTAGGAAATGAATACCCGGGAAAGTTCCTGGTTGTCGAGGGCCTAACCACTTATACGAGGGAGAATCTAATCAAAGCCCTTGAGAGCCTGAATCTGGCAATGATCGAACGGAAGAAAGGAAAAGTTGAAATCATCGGCAAGATTCATCCGGCTTATCAGGAAACCTTCAAGGTGATTGCTGCGATCAAAGATTCAATTTCAGCTAATACGTTGAAAGATAAATTGAACATAAACCTAACGGCGGCAAACGAACGGTTGGTTAAGCTTACCGCGATGGGCCTCGTGCGCAGAGAGAAAGCCACTTCAACCGCCGGCCGCGAACAATTTTTGTATTCGGCATTGCGATAAAATTTTTTGCAAAGATGTTCAGTACGTTCACTGTATGTAAAGACAGGAAGGAAAAAACGGAAATGAGCAAGCAGGAAAAGCACAAAATTAACTTCTTCATCGACAAGGAAAAGTTTGAGACTGACCAGGCGCAATTGTCAGTTCGAACCTTGCTGGTCGATTTCGCCAAGGAAGACCCGACTCAGACCACCCTGGCTCTCAAACACGGTAACGATATTGAGAAGTTCACCAATCTCGACCAGTTGATTGCAATGGAAAACGGGATGCACTTCATTGTCTATCACAACACTCCAACCCCGGTTTCGTGATGTACGGTCCAGAGCGATTAGTTGCGGATCTAGAGGAGCTGGGCTTCACGGCTCAGCTGGTTGCTGCCGGTGACAATCGATTTGCGGTAGTGCCTCAGTACGAGGTCGAGATCGGTCGCTTTGTTGGAAGGGTAATTGACCTCGGGATACTGGCGACGCCTGACTACCCACGAACGGTCGCTTCGGCGATTCATATTCGCGCAAATCCGCAGCTGTTGGAGAAATCCGACACAGTGCCAAAGGTACGCAACATCACCGATAGTCAGCTAGGGCCTGAATGGCGATATTGGAGTCACAATTTCCAGTGGACTGAAGAGCGAAATGCCAGACGCCTGATCTCGCAGATCAATGGAATTTTCAAAGATGCGTAACGTTGAGCGGAGCGTGGCGCTGACCGATTCGGTTAATCGCGCGCTCCGCGAACATCTCCTCAAAGGTGATGGTGAGGAAGACTTGCTGTTCGCTTTGTGGACGCCCTCGTCGGGCGCGTTTCGCTTTACCTCCCTCATTCACACCCCAATTCCGCCGCTTGCCGGCGACCGTCAGCGCCATGGCAACGCCAGTTTCAATACCCAGTATTTCGAGCGGGTCTGTAAGCTCGCGGCCTCGCAGCCTGGCTGCGGTATTGCTTTTATGCACAGCCATCTTGGTCCCGGTTGGCAAGGCATGAGCGATGACGATTTGCGCGCCGAACTAAAGATTGCGGGCGCGACGGCCGGTTTGACAGACCTCCCGTTGGTGGGTCTTACCGTCGGCACTGATGCAACGTGGAGCGCCCGAATGTGGCCTTATGCAGGAAACAAAGAATATCGGCGGGAATGGTGCACTTCGGTGCGCAGTGTCGGCACCCAACTGCGCGTCAACTTCATGGATGCAATGCGGACCCAGCCGGTATTTCGCGAATTATTCAAACGCACCGTCACTGTTTGGGGTGAGCGAAATCACGCGACCATGGCGCGGCTCCGCATCGGGATTGTGGGTCTCGGCAGCGTTGGCAGTTTGGTGGCGGAGATGCTGGCGCGCATGGGCCTGACGAGTTTCGTGCTGATCGATTTCGATGAGGTTCAAGCACACAATCTCGATCGGCTCATCGGTGCCACCCAAGCTGACATTGGAGTGCTCAAGGTCGCTGTCGCGGAACGGCAGATCAGTCAGTCAGCCACGGCCGACCGGGTCGAAGTGCGTGCGGTTCCTTACAGTGTGGCGGAGGAATCAGGATATCGCGCCGCGCTCGATTGCGATGTGATCTTCTCCTGCGTCGATCGCCCGCGCGCTCGCAGTATTCTGAATCATCTGGCTTACGCTCATCTCATTCCGGTGATCGACGGAGGCATCGATGTTCGCTTCAAGCGCGGTGAGTTCTCTGGAGTCGACTGGCAGCTGCAAACTGTAGCGCCCGGTCGTGCGTGTCTGGAATGTCTGGGCACCTTCCTGCCGTCTGATGTAGCAACTGAAATCGAAGGAAAATTGGATGATCCATCATACCTGCGAGGTCTGCCTGCGGATCATCGTCTCAAACGAAACGAGAATGTCTTTCCCTTCAGCGCCAATCTGGCGTCACTGGAAGTGTTGCATTTGGTCGCCCTGGTTACGGGAGTCGGGGGCATGACGGATTTCGGAGTTCAACGATACCGCTATCTCCCCGGCACGATCGAAACCGATGTCGAACGAACCTGCCGGACGGGTTGTGAATATGTCGAGCTGACGGCTCAGGGAGATCGCTATTTTCAGCTGTTTGGTCGGGATCTCTCGGCCGAAGCTGCTCGTGACCGGCAGCAAAGCCAGGCTGATTCGAATTCCATGGGAGGAATCTCTCGCTGGCTGAACAGGCTGCGGTTCTGGAGAACGAAGTAAGGAGGGAGAGGTACGAAATGGCACTATTCTTTATCAGCTACGATTTAATGACCCCCGGCAAGGACTATCAGAGGCTCTACGATAAGTTAGCAGCGTTGGGCGGCCAGCGTGTGTTGCTGTCATTGTGGGCCTTACGTGGGAACTATACTGCGACCGGTTTGCGAGACACGCTCAAATCATTCATTGATAGCAATGATCGGTTACTGGTCGACGAGAGCAATACCTGGGCATCGTTTGGGGCGTTAGTCGATATAAACAAGATCTGAGACGAGCGGAGTTGACTTGTTGTACGTAAGACCACTTCAGGAGGGAAATCATGAACGGAAAAGCTCATGCTCTGGGCGGCATCGTCGGTGGACCAACCGCCGGTATTGCATTATCCATTCAAGCAAATCGAAAGCCGACATTTGTAGAAGCCTGCGGCTGGCTGACGGCGGGTATTGGCGGAGCAAAAGTACCAGACATCCTTGAGCCTGCCTTTTGCCCGAGACATCGAGAGTTTTGTCACAGTGGGACTGTCTTGGCGATTGATCTGGCTGCGCTGCAAAGTCAAACCATGCAGAACTGGATTGAAGATCTACGCAACAAGGCGAGTGAATATCACCTATTGGCCCAAAACAATCCGGACAGATCACTCATTTATTTGCTCTGGGCCTATTTCCTAGAATTCTGTGCAGGCGCCTTGCCCGGTCTTCTTGGCGGTTACGCGTCACACCTGATTTTGGATTCAACTACGCCTTGTGGGCTACCACTGATTTAGATCAGCGCATACCTGACGGTCCAGGTTCAAGAGACAGGGGACGAGGATGGATATCCTGTGGCTTGAAGCAGTTGGCGGGAGCACCATCAGGCTGGCGGACTCACGATGAAAGCAATGAACGCAGGCGCTCCTTCAGGACCGCCTCCTTTGGCGTTCTAACACCTCGTTGCAACCACTCTCGGACCTTGGTGACTGTCAACGTGTGCTTAATCGAACTGCGGACGTCTACTTCCAACTGAGTTAATCCGCCTGGCTCAAGATCGTGTTTTCGAAAGGCACACAGCCCTAAAACTGATGCTTCGTACAACCCTTCGGCCTCAACCTCGACGGAATGACGGATGCCGTCCAAGTCCACGAATGACACGATACAGGCCGCCATATGGCGGAGAATATCATTTTCGGTAATTTTCGCCAATTGGACGATGTGCCATTTACGGGACGAAATTAGCTACTTGTTCCAAGAATAATACCAGCCGCCGTGTTTTGTTTCGTGTCCGATCACGGGAAAGGCGTCACAAAGTCTTAACTCTCTACTCCACGGCTATTACTGCTGTCGCGGCACAGTTTTCATGGATCGAGTTAATACGAGGGTATCTCCTTTGGGTTTTCTGAAGAAGTGCCGAGTTCGGTGATTGTATAGAGCGCGGTCGGAGGTATTATCTTCGGTTCGCATAAAAATCAAAAAGGGCAAGTGAATACTATGACTCTCTCGGAAGTTTTTGACGCGGTTCGCCCAAGCATCGTGGCGTTAGGCAGTAAGTATTCCGTTGTTGTTGGCGGTAGACCTCCAGCGTTTCCAACGATCCTT
>Ga0070704_100000793_pt1 | contig 15624 bp, 15 predicted proteins | sample KBSK5252metaG_FD_65467 | JGI IMG/M metagenome (GOLD analysis project Ga0070704, IMG submission 65467) | Corn, switchgrass and miscanthus rhizosphere microbial communities from Kellogg Biological Station, Michigan, USA - KBS K5-25-2 metaG | ecosystem: Host-associated > Plants > Roots >...
CGCGACGCAACGTGCGCCGCACCTCGAGCGGGTCGAGCCGCGGCGAGGCGGCACGAGCGGGCGAGGGGGCGCCGGGACTCATCGCGCCAGTGGCAACGAGGGCGTTGCCTCCAGGTCGAGGCCGGCCCGCTCGCCAGCCTGGAAGCGGCGCGCGCCGGCGGCGCCGATCATCGCGCCGTTATCGGTGCACAGCCCGGGCCTCGGGACGATGAGCGGCACTCCGAGCGCGTCGGCCTCGCCGGCCAATCGCGCCCGCAGGATGGAGTTGGCGGCGACGCCGCCGCCCAGCACGATCGAGCGGGCGCCGATCGCGCGCGCGGCCCGCCCCGTCTTCGCGACGAGAACATCCACGACGGCGTCCTGGAAGCCCCACGCAAGCTCGGCCACGACGGCGTGGGGCAGCGGCTCCTCGGGCTCCCGAAGGCCCGCGTCCGCGCGAGCGACGTCGATCGTCCGCCGCGCTGCGGTCTTCAGGCCCGAGAATGAGAAGTCGTAGGTGTCGCCGAGCCAGGCCCTCGGGAACTTCGCGTCCTGGCGAGTCGCCGAGTCGGCGGCCTTCTGGATCGATGGGCCACCCGGGTACGGCAGGTCGAGCAGGCGGCCCACCTTGTCGAATGCCTCGCCCGCCGCATCGTCGACCGTCTGGCCCAGCAGGCGGTACGTCAGGTGGTCGGTCATCTCGACGAGGAACGTATGGCCGCCGGAGACGACGAGGGCCACGAGCGGGAAGATCGGCTCCTGCTCGTCGGCCTGGCCCGGGTCGCGCAGCCAGGCGGCGTACACGTGGCCCTCGAGGTGATTCACGCCGACCAGCGGCTTCTCGTGCACCCAGGCCAGGGTCTTGGCGACGTTGATCCCGACAAGCAGCGACCCAGCCAGGCCCGGCCCGCGCGTGACCGCGACCGCGCCGACGTCGGCCCACGTCGCACCGGCGTCGCGCCACGCCTCGTCGAGCACGGGCAGGATCCAGCGCAGGTGGGCGCGGGCCGCGACCTCGGGCACGATCCCGCCCGCCGGAGCATGGAGCGCGACCTGGCTCGCGACGACGTTCGAGCGGATGCGGCTGCCCCCCTCGACCAGGGCGATGCCGGTTTCGTCGCACGACGACTCGACCGCGAGCACGAGCGGTCCCGCCACGGTTCCGCTCATCCGCGGTACAGGTCGCCCGGCGCCTCGTCGGGCACGTCGTCCGGATCGATCGGGCGCGCCGCAAGGGCGTCACGAAGCCCGGCCAGTCGCTCGCGCATCGCGGGCGAGGCGAGCGCATCGGTGGTCATGATCAGCGCGTCCTCGCCGTTGTCGGAGTAGTAACGGGGCCGGATGCCGACCGGCCGGAAGCCGTACTTCTCGTACAGGCGGCGGGCGGGCACGTTGGACAGGCGCACCTCGAGCGTCGCCTCGCGCGCCTGTCGCGAGACAGCCCGATCGAGCAGGCCGAGGAGCATCCACTCGCCGACGCCGCGCCTGCGCCAGCGCGGGTCGACGGCGAACGTCGTGATGTGCGCCTCGTCGACCATGACCCACAGCCCGCCGAAGCCGACGATCTCGTCGCCCGCGCGAGCCACGACGTAGCTCGCCAGCCGGTTCGTCAGCAGCTCGTTGCGGTACGCGTCGTCCGGCCACGGCACCGAGAAGCTGGCGCGCTCGATCGCATGCACGGCGCGAAGGTCGTCCAGCGTCATCGGTTCGACGCTGATCCTTACCGGGGGTCGCGCGACCACGCCACCGCTCCTTCCGGCTCCATCGTCGGGGCCCCGCGCGGCGCCACCGCGTACGCCGGGACGAGCCGCTCCGGATCATCCGAGTCCCCTGCGGCGAGCCGCGCAGCTCCGATCCGGAGCAGGCTCTCGGGCAGCCCCTTGACGGCTTGGCGCCCGCGTTCGGCCGCCGCGCCTGGCGCCCGACCCGCGAGGTCCACTGCGAGATCCTCGTCGCGGCCCTCGTCATCGCCGTGCACGACCTGCGGCGCCTCGCCGAGGTCGATCCGAAGTTGCGCGCGCGGCCCGGATGGCAGCCACAGCCGCTTCGCCCCAGCGACCCCGGCCAGGAGCGCTTCGGAAGTCGGCACGCCGACCACCGGGAGGCGGAGCTCGTGGGCGAGCGTCTTCGCCGTCGCGATCCCGACGCGCAGCCCGGTGAACGCCCCGGGTCCCGTCCCGACGATCACCCCGACGAGGTCTCCCAGGCGGAGCTGGGCGCGCGCGAGCAGCCGCTCGACCCCGGGCAGCAGCTCCTGCGAGTGCCGGTAGCGGCCCTCGAATGTGTCCGCCGCGAGCAGGCGGCCATCGGGCGTGCCTGCCCCGACGACGATCGTGTTCGTCGCTGTGTCCAGGACGAGGAGCCAACCCGGCGCGGCGCTCATGAGCGTGCTCCCGCGGTCCGGGCCGCGGCCACATAGCGCGTGCCGATGGCGCCATGCGGCTCGAGGGCGAGCGTGCGTGGCTCGTCCGCGCCGCCGTCGATTCGGACATCGAGACGGTCCTCCGGCAGCGCGTCACCCAGCCGGTCGGGCCATTCGATCAGCACGACGCCGGTCGATTGCCGGTCGTCGAGCAGCCCCGCATCGACGGCCTCCTGCGCGCTCGACAGCCGGTACAGGTCGATGTGGAACAACAGCAGCCGGCCGGCGTACTCGCCCATGAGCACGAAGCTCGGCGAGCTGATCGTGTCGCGGACGCCGAGGCCCGCCCCGAAGCCCTTGGCGAAGACGGTCTTCCCGGCTCCCAGCTCGCCCCACAGGCACACGATGTCGCCCGGTTCCGCCGCCGCGGCGAGCGTCGCCGCGAAGGCACGCGTCGCGTCCGGGCTCGTGGTCACCAGCTGCACCTTCGATCCGATGGGTGGCGCCGCCCGCCCGTCAGGCAAAGCGCTCGAGATCGCCGAGCGGGATCGCAACCGGCGGCCGCCCGCCGAAGCGCACGAATGCTGCCTCGAGCGTGACGCCGGCCGGGAACCGGCGCGGCCCGGCGAGCCCGGCCCACGCTCCCTCCGCGCCGGCCAGCGGGCCGGACCGCACGCGGACCAGGTCGCTGGGCGGGACCGGCAGGAGGACGCTCGGGTCGTCGATGACGAGCGCCGGCGGGTCGCCGACGATGGCGACCATGCCGCCCTCGATCGCCTCGAAAAGGGCCATCAGCGGCGAGGCGATGGGCCGGCGCGAGGCGCCGTCGAGGACGAGGATGCCGAAAGGCGGCAGCCCATGGACCGCCGCCCGCCCGCGTCGCTCCGAGGCCAGGAAATCGCGCTGCTCCTTGATCCCGAGGGCCGCGACCACGATCCCGCGGATGCCGACTGCCCGGGCACGGGTGAGCGCCTCGGCATCCATGCGCGCGCCGGCGACGATGATCGAGCCGGCCATGCCCACGTCGACGTGCTGGGCGCGCAGCTCGCCGTCCGCCCCCGTCGCGACCTGGAGCTTGCCCCACGATGGACCCGCGAGCGCCGTTTGGCCAACGACCGCGTTCGCAGTGGAGCGGATCGTCACACCCGCGCCGGGGCGGACCTCGTGGACGACGCCGGCGACGGGCGACTCGAGCGGCTCCGGGCGCTCGCCACCGGCGATCCGCCACCGGCCTCCGCTTCGGAAGAGGAGCTCGCCGTCGAGGTGCTGACCATCACGACCGCGGCTGCCCAGCGGCGCCGCGCGATCGCCCGGCAGCAGCTGGTTGCCCTCGCCGCTCGCGCCCTGGACGACGAGCGTCCGCGGCTCGCGGAAGTGTTCCAGGACCGGCTGGCCCCGACCCACAGCCTCGCCCTCCTTGACCAGGGCGTGGTCACCGGGATGCAGGCGGAAGAACGCGTCGATGGGTGACAGCAGGAGCCGGCGCCGGGCGACGAGCTCGATGCCCGGGGCGTCTGCGACCGTGGCGCGCGTCGGCGAGGCCATGCGCGGCGCCGTCACGCGCCGTCCCCGGCCATCGCTCGTCCGCGCCTCATCGCTCGTCGCCCGGCCAGGCCAGCTCGCCCCACGCCGCCAACGCGGCCCGGCGCCGGTCACGCCGCTCGGGCAGCCGCAGCGGAACGTCGCGCATGTCGACGGCGAGGCCCGCGACCCCGCCCGAAACCGGCACCGCGACGCGTCGCGCCCGATGCCCGACGCGCACCGCGTCTCGGAACTCGAGCGTTGCCAGCGCCCGGTCGCCCGGAGCGAGGTCGATGAACGCGACCTCGCCACTGACCAGGTCGTGCCGGCCCTGGACGTCACCTTCGAGCGTGATCCGGCCGATGCGCGTCGCGCTGCGCCGGCCCGTCGGGACGTTCGCGACGACGACGAGGCTGCCGATCGGCGCGAGCAGGTCGTCGGCGAGGTCGGCAACGAGGGCCCGCCGCTCGTCGGGGTCGTCGATGGTGCCGATCGGCCCGAGCACGCGGGCGTGGTCGCTCGCGAGCTGGGTCGTGCCCGGCCGGCGGATCGTGTCGGCCACGGCCAGCGCGACGGCACGGGCCGGGGCGACCGAGAAGGCACCACCCGAGACGATCGTCACGTCCGGGCTGGGCATCGCTGCGATGTCGGGGCTTTGGGCGTCCAGGCGAGCCAGGGCGGCGCGGGTGGCGGCGAGTCGGAGCCGGGCGCCCTCGCCCGAGACGTCCGCCCACGGCGCCACGCGCAGGTCCATCAACCGATCGCCCATCCGGTGTCGATCGAGGCTGCCGGTGGTCCACGCGAGGACGGCATCCACGCCATCGTCGTCGACTTCGCCAGGCACGAGTGCGGCCTGCGCGGTGCGCACCGCGATCGCCGCGGGACCCTGCTCGGCGATGCCCGGCGAGGCCATTGCCCGAAGCCCGCCGTCGAGCCCGATGTCGATGAGCTCGATGGTTCGGTCGAGCGTGTCGGCAAGGGACAGAAGGGCACGAACCGAGGTATGTCGGGAGTCGGTTGCGGGAAGGAGCCCCTCGAGAATCTCGCGCAGCGGCTCGTCCGGCCCAACGCGCAGGCCCAGCGGCGGGCCTTCGATGATCCGCTCCTGGCTGCCGTCGAACGGCCGTCCCGCCCCCTCGGCCCACGCTGGGCGAGCCGCCACGGGACCGGCCAGCACGACGCGCAGATCCGGACGGCGACGGGTGGCCGCACCCACGAGGCCGGCGAGGTCGTCGAGCCAGCCTCGCTCGTCGGGTCCCGGCGGGTCACCGGCCCCGACGAGCACAGCCGACACCTCCGGCCGCAGCGCCAGCTCGGTCATCTCGCGCGGATCGTGGGTCTCCGGTGATGCGGTGCGGATTCGCCAGGGCGTCCGCGCAGCCACGCTCTCCAGCAGGCCCACGGCCCGGCGGGAAGCACCCAGCACCGCGAGCGTCTGGGGTGGCTTGCTGACTGCCTTGAGCCGCGGCAGATCCCCGATGCTCTCCGCCGAGATGGACAGCTCCACTGCCATGCGCGGATCGGTGGAGATCAGGCGCGCGGCGACGGTCGCGGCGAGCTCGTCGATGGGCGCCCCGGCGGGCGCAGCGAGCGAGCCCAGCAGTCGCCAGCGCTTCCAGGGCTTGCCGAGGAGCGCGACGGAGGTGGTCGCGGACCCGGCGTCGATCGCCAGGAGGGCCCGGGGAACGTTCGTCACCGGCCCATGCTACCGGCTCGGCCGTCGTCCATCCGCTGGGGGCTCGGCGAGGGGCTTCGCCGCGTCAGGCGTCCCAGCCCGTCTCCTCCGACAGGTCCTCCAGCCGCTCGATCAGCTGCTCGATGCCGTCTTCGTCGGCCAGCAGCGCGGACGCGCTCGGCAGCTCGCCACCGAACAGCCGATGCAGCACCGGGTCGAAGAACAGCATTGCGTGCGCCCCGAGCGGCCGGTACGGGCGGGACGCCTGGAGGAAGTGAACCGCCGGGGTGGTCAGCCCGCGCAGCTGGATCTCACGCGCGACCTGCTCGACCAGCTCATCGCGCTGCTCGTCGCCGAGGCCATGGAGCTCGCTCGCCTCGCTCACGGTCGCTTCGACCTCCTGCCGGCGGCGGTTGCCTGGTCCGCGTCCGGGAACGTGTGGCCGAGGAGGGTCCGCGTCTCCCGAGGAACGGAGGCCGCATGGTACACCCGAGGCAATCGCGCGGCGAGGTTGGTGACGACCTCCCACGAGTTCGTTCCGCGCGCCCGGGCGACGTCGGCGGCAGTGATCCGCTCCCCGCCCTGCTCGCCGATGAGCACGAACTCGTCATGCACGCCCACCGGCTCGCCCGGAACGTCGGTGACGTCGGCCATGACCGCGTCCATCGCCACGTTGCCGACGATCGGCACGCGCCGGCCGCGGACAAGCGCCTCGGCGCGATTCGAGAGAGCTCGCGACCAGCCGTCCCCGTAGCCGAGCGGCAGCGTCGCGATCCGGCTTGGGCGCGAGGTGGTGAACGTCGGTCCGTAGCTGATCCCCCAGCCTGCCGGGAGCTCGGCGACGCGGACCGGACGGGCTCGCAGGGACAGGATCGGGCGGAGCTGCGCGGCCCCTTCGGCGAGCGGCCTCGGCGTCGGTCCCGCCGCAGCGATCTCCCCGAGCAGCTCGTCCGGGACCAGACCGTACGTGGCGAGACCCGGGCGAACGCCATCGAGACTGACCGCCTCGCCGAGGACCAGGCTTCCCGACGCCGACAGGTGCCGCGAACCGAGCGGAACTCCGTTCGTCTCGAGGTCGCGAGTGACCCGTTCGAATTCGACTGCCTGGTCCCGTGAGCGCGACTCGTCCTCGGGCGCCTGCAGGTGCGTCCACGCGCCGACGAGGCGGAGGCCGCGAGCGTCCCGGATCGTGATCGCGGCCGCGCGTGCGTCATCACCACGCAAACCTCCCCGACCGAGGCCGGTCTCGATCTCGAGCTGGACCGTCAGGAGTGGGGCGTCGGCATCGCCCCCGGCGGCGGCCACCAGCTCGTCGAGCAGCTGCCGGTCGCCGACGGTGATGGAGATCGCCGCTCCACGGGCCGCGGCGGCGAGCGTCGGCGGGGTCGGGTACAGCACCAGGATCGGGCGGGCGATGCCCGCGTCGCGCAGCGCGAATGCCTCGTCCATCGTCGCCACGCAGAAACCGTCGGCGCCCACCTCCTCGAGCGCGCGCGCGACCGGGATGGCGCCGTGTCCATACGCGTCAGCCTTGACCACCGGGTGCACCGGCGCGCTCCCGCCCGCGAGCGCCCGGAGCGTAGCCAGATTCCCGGCAAGCGCGCCCAGGTCGACCTCGGCCCAGGCCGTCCGTGGCAGCGGCGGCAGCCCGGCGGCAGCCAGGCGGTCCTCGATTGGTGGCTCGTTCAGGTTGACGACCCGTCGCCGTCCCGCACCGTGAACCCGACGCGCTTGCCCGGCTTGCTCCGCTCGGCGACGCCGACGAGGCGCTTCCGCACCAGCGGGATCGAGTCCGGAAGGTCGGAGGCGAGGACGCCGGCGTCACCCAACCGGTCGCGTGCGATGTCGCCTGCCGTCCCGTGCAGGAAGACACCAAGCCGCGCCGCCGGCCCCGGGGCGACCCCTTGGGCGAGCAGCCCGCCGATCACGCCCGACAGCACGTCGCCGGTACCGCCCGAAGCCAGCGCCGGATTCTCGAACGGCGCGACGGTCACAGTCCCGTCCGGCTCCGCGATCACTGTCTTTGCGCCCTTGAGCACGATGACCTGACCCCACGCCTGCGCCGCCGAGAGCGCCGCGGCCCGGCGTGCCTCGTCGTCAGCGGAGAGATCACCGTCCGCCTCGGGCGCCACGCCTGCCCCGGCGCGCAGGCGTTGGAACTCACCGGGGTGTGGCGTCAGCACGCACGGCCGGAGGGAGCCGGTCCACCACTCGCCGAGCGTGGCCATGGACCGGAGCGCCTCCGCGTCGAGGACCATCGGCGGGGGTGAGGCGTCGTCGTCCGGGGCGTGGAGCAGCATCCGCACCAGCTCCGTCGTCGCGAGGCCGGGCCGCAACCCGGGACCCAGCACGATCGCGTCGTGGTCGTGGTCGAGGATCCGCGCGATGGACGGCTCGGGGTCGACCTCCTCGACGTCGTCCTCGGGCAGGGCCATGGTGGTCGCCTCGACGACCTTGGCCGCGAACAGCGGCTGCAGGGACTCGGGCACGGCGAGCGTGACGAGGCCGGCGCCGGCACGGCCCGCAGCGCGACACACCAGCAGCGCCGCGCCGGCGTAGTCGAGCGAGCCGGCGATCGCGAGGACCTTGCCGAAGGTGCCCTTGTGGCCCCGGGCCGGTCGCTCCGGCAGGAGCGCGGCCGCCGCCTTGTCGTCCATCGTCGGTACAGTCGGCTGTGCGGTCGCGCTCGTCGCCGCGGCCGCCTCGTGTCGCCCGAAGCCGAGCGGCCGGCGGTCAGCCATCGCCCTCGTCCTCGGCGCCCTCGCCGTGGCCCGATGCCGCGCGGGCCGACGCCGTGGCGGTCGTAGCCAGGTCCCGCAGCCGCTCCATCCGCGCCAGGATGCGCCGCTCACGGTCGTCGAGGCGTTCCTCGATGTCGGGTGGGAAGAGGAACCGGCCGCCTGCCGTGCGGATACCGAATGCGATCGCGACGGCGTACTCCGCCTCGTGGCTGATCGAGACCGCAATGCGCTCCATGCCCAGCTGCTCGGCGCGGCGCGCGGCGCGACCGTGGAGGCGCACCGACGGCTGGCCGGTCGGCAGCCGCTGGATCTCGATCTCCGTCCAGCCGACGCCTCGGACCCCGAGGCCGAGGACCTTGCTGACCGCCTCCTTGGCCGCCCACCGTCCGGCGAAGTTCTCCGGCCGGTCCCTGACGTAGCGATCCTCGGCTTCGGTCAGGACCCGCCTCGTGAACCGTCGGCCGAACCTCGAGAGGGTCCGCTGGATCCGATCGATCTTGATGATGTCGACGCCCAGCTCGGTCGTGCCGGGCGGTGCCGCGAAACCGGGGTTACCGCCTGGGTCGGTCATCCCGGCACGTTCTACTCGACCGTGACCGACTTCGCCAGGTTGCGCGGCTGATCGACGTCGGTGCCCCGCGCCAGCGCCACGTGGTAGGCGAACAGCTGAAGCGGGATGATCGCGAGAACCGGGCTCAGGAGCTCGGCGGTGTCCGGCACCCAGCACACATCGTCCGCAATCCGCTCGACCTGGCCATCGCCCTCGGTCGCAACCGCGATGACCTTGGCGTCGCGCGCCCGGCCTTCCATGACGTTCGAGACGAGCTTGTCGTAGGTCGACGAGCGCGTCGCCACCGCGACCAGCGGGCACTCGGCGTCGAGGAGCGAGATCGGGCCGTGCTTGAGCTCGCCGGCCGGGTAGCCCTCGGCGTGGACGTAGCTGATCTCCTTGAGCTTGAGCGCGCCCTCCAGCGCCGTCGGGAAGCTTGCGCCGCGGCCCACGAACATGAAGCCGCGCGAGTTGACATACCGGCGCGCGAGGTCGGCGGCGCGGGGAGCGTTGAGCTCGAGCGCCCGGGCGGCTCCGCCCGGGAGCCCGCGCAGGCCCTCGACGAGCGCTGCCTCGGCGTCCTCGGTGAGCGTGCCCCGCAGCTTCGCGATGCCCGCTGCGAGGACGACGAGCGTCGTCACCTGGGTCACGAAGGTCTTGCTCGCAGCGACGGCCATCTCCGGGCCGGCCTGCAGGAACAGGACCGCATCGGCCTCTCGCGTGATCGCCGAGCCGAGGGTGTTGGTCACCGCCACGATGGGGCAGCCACGCTCCCGGGCGAGTCGGGTCGGGGCGATCGTGTCGGCGGTCTCGCCGGACTGGGTCACGGCGATCACCAGCGTCCGCTCGTCGAGCGGCGGCGGTTCGTACCGGAACTCCGAGCCGACCGTGACGCGCGCCGGCAGGTCGGTCAGCTCCTGGATCGCGGCCGCCCCGATCATGGCCGCATACGAGGCCGTGCCACACGCAACCAGCTCCACCCGCGTCGCGGCACGCACGGCGTCCGCGACCGGCTCCAGCTCCGGTGCCTGGATCCGGCCCGCGCGCGAGATCCGGCCGGTCAATGACTGGCGCAGCGCCTCCGGCTGCTCGTGGATCTCCTTGAGCATGAAGTGCTCGTAGCCGCCCTTCTCGGCAGCCTCGGCCGTCCACTCGATCGTCTCGGCAACCCGCTCCATCGGCCGCCCGTCGACGTCGGTGACGATGACGCTGTCGGGCCGCAGGTCGGCGACGTCGCCTTCCTCGAGGTAGATCACACGGCGGGTATGGGCCAGGATCGCCGAGACGTCGGAGGCGAGGAACGACTCGCCCTCGCCGAGCCCGACAACGAGGGGCACGTCCCTGCGCGCGCCCACGAGCCGATCGTTCTCGTCGCGGTGCATGATCGCAAGCGCGTACGCACCCTCGAGCCGGCGCAGGGCGGCGCGCGAGGCATCGGCGATGTCGCCTTCGTAGGCCTCCTCGATGAGATGGGCGATGGCCTCCGTGTCGGTCTCGGACACGAGGGTGTGGCCGCGCTCCTGCAGGCCATCGCGGAGCTCCTGGAAGTTCTCGATGATCCCGTTGTGGATCACGGTGATCCGACCCGTGCAGTCGACCTGGGGATGGGCGTTGACGTCGTTCGGCCGGCCGTGCGTCGCCCAGCGCGTGTGGGCGAGGCCGACCGCTGCGTGTGGCGTGCGCTCCGCGATCGCTGTCCGAAGGTTGCTCAGCTTGCCCGCGCGCTTCTCCACGAACAGGTCGCCGCGCTCGTCCACGAGCGCGATCCCGGCGGAGTCGTAGCCCCGATATTCGAGGCGACGCAGGCCCTCCATGAGGATGGGCCCGGCCTCTCGCGGCCCGGTATAGCCCACGATGCCGCACATGGAGGCGTCAGTGTAGGCGCTGTTCCGCGAGGGTCGACAACGCGTCGGCCAGCTCGCGCACCAGCTCGTGGTCGCTGCCCTCGACCATCACCCGTAGCGCCGGCTCGGTTCCCGACGGACGAACGAGCACCCGTCCCCCGCTCCCGAGGCGGCGTTCGGCCTCGGCGATCGCGCGACGCAGGGCGGGGTCGCCTTCCCATTGCTCCTTGTGCCGCACCTTCACCGCGCGCTGCTCCTGGGGCAGGAGCGGGATCTGCTCGGCCAGCTCGGCCAACGACCGGCCGGCGGACGTGGTCACGCGGAGGACCTCGAGGGCGGTGACCAGGCCATCCCCGGAGGTCGTGTGCTCGCGCACGATGACGTGGCCGCTCTTCTCGCCGCCGAGCCCCGCGCCCTCGACCTGCATCCCCTCCAGGATGTACTTGTCACCGACGGGCGTGCGCACCACCGTCCCGCCGGCAGCCTCGACGGCCATCTGGAGCCCGCCGTTCGAGAGCACGGAGACAACGAGCGTGCCCATGGCCGGGTCGCTCGTCGCGACGCCATTCCGTGACAGTCGCTCGAGCGCGAGCACGCCGAGGATGCGGTCGCCGTCGACGACCTGTCCCGAGCCGTCGACCGCGACGAGCCGGTCCGCGTCGCCGTCCACCGCGAAGCCGAGATCCGCACCCGACTCGACGACGCGCCGCGCCAGGCCGGCCGGGTCGGTGGCGCCGGCATGGAGGTTGATGTTCAGCCCGTCGGGCTGCGCATTGATCACCTCGACCTTCGCGCCGGTCGCCTCGAGGATGCGGCCACCGAGCGCGGACGCCGAGCCGTTCGCGCAGTCGAGCACGATGCGCAGCCCGGACGCGTCGACCCGCCGAGCGAGGGCCTCGCGGTGGGCGAGGTAGCGCCCGATCAGCTCGCGCGCATCGACGACCGTGCCAAGACGGTCCGGCGGCGCCCCAGCGAGCTCCTCCGCCCGCCAGATCAGCTGCTCCAGCTCATCCTCGATCGTGTCGTCGAGCTTCAGGCCCTCGGCGTCGAGCACCTTGAGGCCGTTGTCCTCGGCCGGGTTGTGCGACGCCGAGACCATGATCCCGGCGGTGAAGTCGCCATCCGCAGCGAGGAACGCCAGCGCCGGGGTGGGCACGACGCCGACGCTGTGCACCGAGACGCCCATGCTCGTCGCGCCGGCAGCGATGGCGGTCACGAACATGTCGCCGGAGCGGCGCGTGTCCTGGCCGACGACGATCGAGCCACCGGGCGCGACGAGCCGGTGGGCGGTGGCGCGGCCGAGGGCGAATGCCGTCGACGGTTTGAGGTCGACGTTGGCGACACCACGGATGCCGTCGGTGCCGAACAGGCGGGGCACGGCTGATCAATCCCTCGCGTGCTGGATCGTTCGATCGCGCGGAGGCGCGATGGGCTGGTCTACGACGGCGCCGGCGACGGCGCCGGGGTGGAGACGGTCACCTTGATCGGATTGGGGCTCGCGCTGATCAGGGTCAGGCCGGTGGTGAGATTCGCCGTCGCCTTGACGTCGTGGGTGCCGGGCTCGAGCCCGGTGACGTCGACGGTCAGCACGAGGCTCGTGCCCGACAGCCGATCGAGCTCGGCGATCGAGCCGCCGATCGTCACGAGCACGCTCTCGGTCGACAGCGCGTACTCCAGATCCGGCTGCGCGCCGACGAGCACGAGCCCGGCTTCGAACGTCCGGGTCGCCGTGACCGGGCGGAGCTTCACGGTCACCTTGACGCTCGTGACGTCGAGCGCCTGGACGCCGGTCGGCAGTGCGAAGCCGACGTCCTGGGTGACCTCCGACGAGGCTCCGGAGATGGACACCGGCTGGGTGTCGGCGCGGTCGAGCGTTGCGAGGTCGTTGGCGTCGCCCTGCACCGAGACGACCGGCGGCGTCACCTCGACCGATGCCACCTCGAACCCGGCGGCAGGCGTGCCCACGATGTTCGGCGTCACCGGCAGGGCCTTCGAGCGGCGATCGGTGAAGACCTGGACCTGCACCCGGACCCGCGCCGGGTCGATCTCGATGCGCGAGTCAGCCCCCAGCTCCGTGCCCTTGTCGTCGACGGCGACGAGGGTCACCAGCTCGTCGATATCGATGCCGGAGGCGTCGACCGCGACCGGGGCCTGTGCCTCGGTGATGGTGTTGACGATCGACTGAGGGCCGGTCACCGTCGCGCTCTCGGTGTCGACGACCGGGTCGCCCACGTCGAGTCCGGACGGCACCGGGCCCAGCTCGACACGGACAGGCACCGTCTTGGTGCCCTTCCGATCGATCGTGACGATGATCTTCTTGGGCTCGAAGTCGAGCACCTGGACGCTCTTGTTGATCGCCTCGACGTTGACGTCGAGCGATACCGGCTCGCCGGTCGGGACGACCCCGGACAGGTCGACGAACGCACGGAAGCTCGAGCTGTCGATGCGCAGCCCGAGGTCCGGCGGTGCGACGTAGCGGATCCGGCTCACCGAGCCGAGCTGGCTGAGCACGATGGCATCGGTCGGGGGGTTCACGATGCCGATCTGGACGCTGCCCGGGAAGGCGTCCGTGTTCTGGGAGACGACGAGCCCGCCGTAGAGCAGCGTGGCCAGGGCGATGGCGCCGAGCTTGAGCGGCCAGTTGTGGGTGATGACCCGGAAGACGCGGGTCATCGGCTCCGGCCGCGGGTCCCGGCCGGCACGCGGTCCTTCCTTGGTACGCCATTGGTCGAACCGGCGACGGTCGCGGCCGGCGCGTCGTCAGGCTCGTCGGTTGCCTCCGGCTGTGCCGCCCCTTGCGCGTCCAGGTGGCCAGCTGGCGCCTCGGCCGGTGCGTCGGTCTCGGCGTTCGGCTCCGACTCGGGCACGAGCGGCTCGTCCGGCGGCATCGGCTCGGCGCCCGAGCGGTCCCGTCGACCGGCGCGTACCGCCCGGCCGATGTCGGCGAGTCGCGGCGCCCGCGTCCCCGGCACCGTCGCCCGCAGCCGCACGCGCTCCGGCGCCGGCTCGAGCAGCTGGCGCAGCGAACGAACGACCTGGGACTCGTTCAGGTTGCGCACGATCCGCGCCCGCTGGACGAGGCTGACCTGGCCGTTCTCCTCGGACACGACGACCACGATCGCATCTGTCTGCTCGGTCGTGCCCAGGGCGGCTCGGTGGCGCGTCCCGAAACGCTCCGAGTGGATGGTCGTCTCGCCGAGCGGCAGGAGCGCGCCCGCCGCCAGGATCTTGGTCCCGCGGACGATCACCGCACCGTCGTGGAGCGGGGAGCGCTGCGAGAAGATCGTCCGAAGGAGGTCCGCGGAGAGGTCGCCGTGGATCATCACGCCCGTCTCGGCGATCTGCTCCAGGCCCGTCTCGCGCTCGATCACGATGAGCGCGCCGTGGCCCTCCGCCGAGAGCACCGCGGCGGCCCGGGCAACCTCGGTCGCGACCACCTCCGCGGCCCGATCCTCGGCGGACAGCAGCCAGCCCAGCGAACCAACCCGCCCGATGCGGTCGAGGGCGCGCCGGAGCTCGGGCTGGAAGACGACGACCAGGGCGAACAGGCCGACGACGGCACCGGTCTCGAGGATCTGGGTCAGGAGCCGCAGGTTCAGGACGCGCGCGGCGAAATAGACGGCGAACAGGACCGACACGCCGATGACGAGCCGAACCGCGCTCGTGCCGCGGATGAGGCTGAACAGCCAGTAGATCAGCAGGGCCGTGATCCCGATGTCGAGGATCGCGGTCGCCTGGACCTGATCCAGGATCGACTGGAGGAGCTGCGGCATCGCGCCGAGTTTACCGCGCGGGTTCGGCCGAACGGCCGATTCCGACGGCTCCCTGAGCTCCTAGCGGCGGCTCGCCACGCCGACGGGCTCATCCCGGAGGCGCTCGGCGGCGAGCCCGTGGACATCTGCCTCGGCCTGCGTGTCGCCGGTCAGCGAGGTCAGCCGAACCAGGAGGTCGATCTTCTCGCGGGCAAGTGGCGTCCAGCCGCGATCCAGCTGCAGGTTCGCGATGGCCAGGTGGGCGTGCGGATCGCCGGGGGCGATGGCGAGGAGCTGGAAGCAGACGTCGAGCGCGGCATCGAGCCGGCCGGCGGCGCGGTGGACGGCAACAGCGGTGAGCATCTTCTCGCCGGCGCCGGCCGCGTCGCCTGCGTCGTACAGGGCCGCTGCCTCGGCCATGAGCCCCTCGGTGTCGGGCGGCGGCCCGACGATGGGGGGCGGAGGCGCAGATGGCATGTCGAGCGCGGGCCAGCTCTCGGCCGGGTTGTTCGCGTTGGCGTTCCGCGCCGCTTCAGCGTCCGTCTCGGCGACGATTCGCGGTGGCGGCGGCAGCTCGATCTGATCTTCCTCGGCAGCGGGCTCGGCGCCGGCGCTTGGCGGTGTTTCGGCTGGAGACCCCGCCACGGTGCGCGCGAGTCGCTCGGCCAGCGCCGTTCGTGCGGGCGTCGCGTCGAGCTCGCTCGCGCGGCGCGCGGCTTCCGCCGCCTCGGAGGCGCGCCCCGCCACGTCGAGAACGAAGGCAACGCGCTCGAAATCGGCCGCCGCGCCGGAGCGCATGCCGCGCTCTTCGCGGGCTGTCCCGCGGGCACGCAGCGTCGTCTCGTCGTCGGGTGCGACGCGGAGCGCAGCGTCGAAGACCTCGGCGGCTTCGGGCCAGCGATCGAGCTTGTGCAGGACCGTACCCTGGCTGGCCAGGGCGAGCGTGAGCTCGGGGACCAGCCGGGCCGCTTCGCGGTATGCCTCGAGGGCATCCTCGAACCGGCCGGCGAGCGTGGACATGTGGCCGCGCCGAAGCGCTTCGCGATATTGCTCGAACAGCGGGCCGCTCACGACGGCGAGCCTAGCGCGGCAACCGCGGCAGCGGTCACCGCCCGAGGTACTGGGCGACTAGCGCTTGGTGTACTGCGGCGCCTTGCGGGCGCGCTTGAGGCCGTACTTCTTGCGTTCCTTCATGCGCGG
>Ga0070704_100000797_pt1 | contig 15592 bp, 15 predicted proteins | sample KBSK5252metaG_FD_65467 | JGI IMG/M metagenome (GOLD analysis project Ga0070704, IMG submission 65467) | Corn, switchgrass and miscanthus rhizosphere microbial communities from Kellogg Biological Station, Michigan, USA - KBS K5-25-2 metaG | ecosystem: Host-associated > Plants > Roots >...
TTCCCGATTCCCTTCGGCACGGACAGTTCGAAATCCCATTCGAGCGACTTGCCTGGCGCCGCACCGTCCGCCCGGTCCGCGGAGCACCCGATCTTCTCGACGCGACGGTCGAAGTTACCGGGCCCGATGGGAAGTTCTCGCTGGAAACGCGATTGTATCGGCCGCTGCCGCGGAACTTCCGATGACCTCCCGGAAGCCCGGTCCCGCCGGCTTTACACTCATCGAGCTCATCGTGAGTCTCACCATCACCGGTGCGGTGCTTTCCGCGGGATTTGCCGCCTTTGGCGCGGTGCTCGACCGTCGCGACGCGGCCGCCAGCGGCCTCGATGAATTGAATCGCGCCGCCGGGGTGCGCGACCTGCTCCGTGCATGGATCGAGGCCGCCCGTGTCCCCCATCAGGGTGAGCCGGCGTTCGCGGGGCTTGATGCGATGGACGGCAGGCTCCCTGATGACGGACTGACATTTCTCACCGCCGCGGCGACCGACCTCGACGGCGTAGCGACGGTGGTGCGCCTCGCAGTGGATCGCGACCGGCGCACCCCCCATCGCGGACTGGTGGCGTATCTCACCAGCTGGCCCACCGGCGAGCGCCGTACCGTGGAGATCGATTCCCGGGTTAGGGCGCTGGAGCTCCGCTACTTCTCGGTGCCGCTGGGTGACCGAGGCTGGCTTCCGAGCTGGGTGTCCAGCACGATCATCCCGTCAGGCGTGGAAATCAGACTCGCCGGTGATTCGTTGCCGCCGCTCCTCCGGCTGCCCCTGATGGTCGCCATCGGAGGAGTGCAGTGAGAAATCGCCGAGGCTTTGCCCTGATTGCGGCGCTCTGGCTCCTGATCGCGTTCAGCGCGATTGGCCTCGAGATGGGATTCCGCTCCCGGGCCCAGCGGCTCGGCGTCGCAAATCGGATCGAGGGCGCTCGCGCGTTCGCCGCCGCCGAGGGGGGAGTCGCTGAGGTCCGAGTTCGCCTGGCTGCTCGGCTTGTCGGGGCGCGCGACCTCGGCACCCGCGACCCGAATGCGGCACTCGATCCCTGGCGCCACCCCGGCATGCTCATCCGCGATTCGCTCCGGCTGGCCGGCGCACAAGTCAGAGTCCGCATCGATGACGTCGGCGCGGCGCTCGAGCTCAACGGCGCGGGTGAAGGGGAGCTCCGCGGTCTCTTCGGCGCGCTCCGGGTCGACTTCGGCCAGGCCGACCGGCTCGCCCAGGCCATTCTCGACTGGCGCGATCCCGACGAGCTCAGGCGGGGCCGGGGCGCTGAAGCGGCCGACTACGCGCGCCAGGGACTCTCCTCGCTCCCGGGCAACCGTCCTTTCGCTCGCTTGAATGAGCTCCTCGGCGTGCTCGGCATGACTCCGGAGCTCTATGCGCGCATCGCGCCGCTGCTCACGCTGCGCGGTGTAGGCCGCGTCAACCTCAATGCCGCACCGCGGCCGGTCCTGCTCGCCCTGCCGGGAATGACCGAAGAAGCGGTACGGGTGCTGATTGCCCGCCGGGCCAGCACTCGCCCGGTGCGGAGCCTTCCTGAGCTGGGACTCGAGCTCTCCCCCGGGGCGAGGTCGCTGCTTCTGGCCAATCAGCCGGCGCTCGAGAAGCGGATCGGCTTCGAGACCCGTGACGTGCTGGTGACCAGCGAAGGATGGCTTCCGGGAAGTCCGGTCCGCGCCCGGGTGCAGGCCGAGCTGGTGCGCGCCACCGATCAGGCAATCGTGGTCTGGATGGAGCGGGCGAGATGAGAGCGCCGATCCTCGGGCTCGCGGTGGGCAGCGGGGAGCTGATCGCGGCTCGACGCAGCGCGCGCACGACTCCTGAGACAGCATGGCGCTGCTCCATTTCACTGGGTACTGCCGACGCGGGCGATTGGCGCGACGAGCTCCGGAGCGCGCTCGCCGAGATGCAGGAAGCGCTCGAGATACGGAACGCCCGGCTCGCGGTGACGCTGCTTCCTCCGCTGGTCCAGATCCGCACGCTGACTTTCCCCCGGCTCCGCCTCGCCGAGGTACGCCGAGTGATGGAGCGCGATATCGCGAAGTACTTCCCCGGAGTTCGTGAGCCGCAGGTGGTGGCTCTTGCTCCCGTCCCCGGTGCGCGCCGAGGGCCGCTCCCGGTGCTGGTCGCTTCGGCTCCCGCCTGGCTGCTCGACGGAATCTCGGACGCGGCCCGGAGCGCCGGCTGCACCATCGACTCGTTCGAGCCGGCCCATTCCGGGTGGGCCCGATGGGCCGGACGCGAGGGCCGTCCCCTCGTCGTGGTGGAGGATGGTGAGCGAGCAGAGCTGATCCGCGTCGAGCGAGGCAGGCTTATAGACGTGCGCCGAACTCCGACCTCGACAGAGCGGATCGACGCGGCAATCCTCGAGATGGGTGGAGGCGGCCAGTCGGTATTCAATGAATCGGAGCTCGGCCAGGCAGCGGCGATCGCCGCGTGTTATGCCGGCGGCGGAGGAGCGCTCTCGCTGGTTCCTGGCCGCGAAGCCGCGGCCCGAGTCGGCCGCACCCGCCGCCTGGCGATACGACTCTGGATTGCCGCGGCGGCGGGCGTCGTCCTGGCCCTCGGGCTTCATCGCGCCGTGCTGCTCCGGGAATTGAACGTGCTCGCGCGCGCGCGCGAGATCCGCCGGACCGCGATTGAGGCCGCGCTCAGCGAGCGCGAGGCTTCCCTCGGCGCCCTCGCCCGGCTCGGTGCGCTCAGTACCACGGCATCCGAGGCTCATTCCTGGTCGGCGATCCTCAACGAAGTGGCGTCCGGTCTGCCCGCGGACGCCTATCTCACTTCCCTCCGCGGCACGGCGGACTCCCTCGTGCTCGACGGCGGGGCGCAACGAGCCGCCGGCGTATTCGAGGGACTGCAATCGGCAAGCCGGCTCACCGCGGTGCGTCCCGCCGGCCCGATTCGCCAGGAAGTCCGCGATTCAGGACCACCCATCGAGCGATTCACCGCGTCGGCGACGCTGCGCTCACCTCCTCGAGCGCCGGAGAAGGCGCCATGAACCTGCGCCTCAAGTGGCAGAGCCTCTCCGGGCGCGAGCGCCGGACCTTCCGCCTAGCCGCAGTGGTGGTAATTCCCGCCTTCGCCTGGCCCCTGGTGGTGCGGCCGGTGGCGTCGAGCTTTGCCGGCCTAGAGGGCCGGGTGGCACAGGAGCGCGATCTCCTCCACCGGGAATTGGCCCTCCTTCGCGAGCGGCCCGGCCGGGAGAAAGTCTTCCAGCAGGCGGCAGTAGCGTTGCTCGAGCAATCGCCCCGGCTCTTCGATGGGCGCGATACCGTCACCGCCGGCGCGGCACTCGTCTCCTACGTGACGGGACAGGCCGCAACGCACAGGGTCTTCGTGCAGTCGAGCGATCCGGGCACCGCGGCGATCGGCGACGACGGCATTCTCCGGATCAGGGTCGAGGTGCGTGCCGTCAGCGACATCGCCGGCCTCCTCGCCTGGCTCGGCGCCATGGAGCTCGGCAAAAAGCTGGTGCGGGTCAGGGAGATCTCGATTCTTCCCGCGGCGGAGATCGGCTCGCCGGGGCAGGGAACCAGCACCGAGCTGCTTGGGCTCACTCTCGTGGTGGAAGGCTTTGCCCTCTACGAGCCCGGCTCGGCGAGCGTGCTCGCCAAGGGAGCCGGCCAATGAGGCGGCTCCATTTGTCACCGATGTTGGTGGTCCCCGCCGGCGTCCTCGTCATGCTCCTGATTGCCTCGAGCATCTCGCTGGTGCGACTGGCTCGACCGGTTGAGTTGCCCGAGCCGTCCGTCGAAACGCAGGACTCGGCGCGAGTCGCGAGTCCGCCGGCGGAGCGCACCGAACCGAAGGACCCAGGACTCGGGGCAGCGGTCGCCTCGGATCCTTTCCGGTCCGAGCGCCGGCCTGCCTCGGTGGCCTTTCGCATGCCCGGCGAAGCGCTCGCCGATGCCGAGGCGCACACGCCGCCACCTGCCCAGGTCATCGTGCTGATCGGTACAGCGGTGGAAACCGGTGGCGGATTTGCCATGTGTCAGATCGGGAGCGAGCCGCCCCGGCTCGTGCGCCTCGGCGAGCGTCTCGCCGGCTACACCCTGCGGTCGGTGGGGCAGGGGCGCGCCACCTTCCGAACCGCGACGGGACAACTGATCGAAGTTCTCGTCGCCAAGGCGGGGACCTGACATGAGACGCATCTCGTACATCATCGGTCTGGCAGCGCTATGCGCCGGCGCGAGCACGCTCGCGGCACAGACGCCGGCCGTTCAGGTGACGACCCAGGGGGTGCTGGTGGATTTCCAGGATGCCGACCTCCGGCTGGTGATCTCGGCGCTCGCCGAAGCCGCTGGCCTCAACGTGATCTACGGCGAGCTTCCGGTGCGCCGAGTGACGCTGCGAATGCGCCAGCCGTTGCAGCACGACGCGCTGGTGAGCCTGCTCAAGAATCTGGCGCGCTCCAATGGATTGACCGTTGTCGAGATGGAAGGCTTTCTCCGGATCGAAGGCGCGGCGGGACCCGCGGGACAATCGGGCCGGGACAGTACCGGTCCCGATGGACAGGCCGAAATGCGCCTCTTCGTGCACCGGCTGAAGCACGCAAAGTCCACCGAGCTCGCCGCCACGATTCAGAGTCTCTTCGGCGGAGGACGCGCCGCCGGCACTTCTCGCGGACTGACGGAGGTGTCACTCTCCGAGCGGCTGAGCGAAGCCAATCTTCCTCCCGCGGCCCCCGACAGCGTCGCCCCTCCCGTGCGGGTCGGCGTGGAGCTCGGTGGCCAGCGGGTCTCCTTGCCCGGGACGCTTCGGGGCGGGGTCCAGATCGTGGCCGAGGCGCGCACCAATGCGCTGCTGGTGCGGGCGCAGGCGGGCGACTGGGAGATTCTCCGGCAAACCATCGAAGCGCTCGACGTTCGCCCGCTCCAGGTGATGATCGAGGTCGTGATCGCCGAGGTGCGGAAGACCAGCGAGAAGGGTACCTCGGTGAGCGGGAGTGTAAGCGACGGCAAGAACAATCCGGAGGTCAAGGCGACGCTGGATGGCCCCAGCGTCGGCGACTTCGTGCTCGACATACTGAAGCAGCGCACCAATCTCGACCTGAAGCTGGCTTTGAGCGCGCTGGGCAGCCGGGGCGAGGTGCGGATCATCTCCCGTCCCGTTGTGCTCGCGCAGAACAATCAGGAGGCCCGGATCCTGATCGGGTCAGAGCGGCCGTTCATTCAGGCGTCGCGCTCCCTTCCCACCGACGCCGGGGTGCGGGATCAGATCATCCAGTACCGTGACGTCGGCACCAAGCTCACCATCGTCCCGACCATCAACGAAGACGGCTACGTGAACCTCCAGGTCCTTCAGGAGGTGAGCACCGCCACGGCGGAGGTGCAGTTCGGCGCGCCGATTATCAGCACGCGGGAGGCGTCCACCCTGCTCTTCGTCAGGGATGGGCAGACCGCGGTGATCGGCGGCCTCATCGACCGGCAGCAGGAGAAGACTCGTTCCGGGATTCCGATTCTGATGGACATCCCGATCTTCGGCGGCCTCTTTGGGAGCCGGCGGGAGACGACGACCCACAGCGAGCTCTTTCTCTTTCTGACGCCGTACGTCATCACCACCGATGCCGATCTCGACCGGGCTCGCGCCGGGGTCAGGCAGGCCGCGCCTCTCCTGTCGACCGGAGTCACTGATTCGCTCCGTATTCCGATTCCGCGGAAGCCCTGATGGAGCTCTCCTCCTTGGCGCCGCTCACCGATCAGCTCGTCGCGGCGTACCTCGAGCACTACGGGCTCCTGCCGCTGGAACGGGAGGAGGGAGTGGTGCGGCTCGCTACCTGGCGGGAGCATCCCGACCCGCAAGCGCTCGATGATTTGCGCCTGGTGCTCGGCGCCGAGCTCGAGGTGGTGCATGGTCCTGAAGCGGAGTTGCGAGCGGCGATTCGCCGGGTGTACGCGACGGGCTCGGTGACGGCGGAGAGGATGATCGCCGAGCTGCCGGCCGATTTGACCGAGGCACGAGCGGGAGAGCTGCCGCTGGACGATCTGGTGCATCTCGCCAACGAGGCGCCGGTGGTGAAGCTGGTGAACCTGCTCTTGCTGGAGGCACTGGAGGCGCGGGCCTCGGACGTGCATCTCGAAGCTTCGACCCGGGGCCAGCAGGTGCGCTATCGGGTCGATGGTGTCTTGCAGGAGGCGCCTTCGCCGCCGGCTCATCTTGCCGCCGCGGTGGTGAGCCGGCTCAAGATCATGGCCGAGCTGGATATCGCGGAGCGACGGGTGCCGCAGGATGGGAGAATCCGGCTGCGGCTTCAGGATCGTCAGGTCGACGTGCGGGTGTCCACGGTTCCGACGCTCCATGGAGAGAGCATCGTCCTCCGGCTGCTGGACAAGGAGCAGCACCATGGGAGTCTGGACGAGCTGGGGATGGCGCCGGAGACGCTGGCCCGATTTCAGCGGGCGATCGCGAAGCCGCATGGAATCGTGCTCGCCACCGGGCCCACCGGGTCGGGCAAGACCACGACGCTCTATGCCGCGCTCGACCGGCTACGCACCGGACGGGAAAAGATCCTCACGGTCGAAGACCCGGTCGAGTATGAGCTGCATGGGATCGCGCAGGTGCCGGTGAACGAGAAGGTCGGGGTGACCTTTGCAACGGCGCTGCGTGCGCTCTTGCGCCAGGATCCCGACGTGATGCTGGTGGGGGAGATCCGCGACCGGGAGACGGCGGAGATCGCGACGCATGCAGCGCTGACCGGCCATCTGGTTCTGTCCACACTCCATACCAACGATGCGCCGAGCGCGATCACGCGGTTGATCGATCTTGGCGTGGCGCCGTATCTGGTGGCGAGCACCGTCGAGGCGGTGCTGGCGCAGCGGCTAGTACGGCTGCTCTGTCCCCATTGCAAGCGGGGGGCCGAGCCGAGTCGTGAGGAGCGGGTGCTGCTCGGCGAATATGACGAGCCTGTCTTTGCGGCTGTGGGGTGTGACCGATGCCGGGGGACGGGGTTCCGGGGCAGGAGCGGGATCTACGAGCTGGTGTGGATGGACGAAGAAATCCGGGCGCTGGTCGTGAATCAGCGGCCCGCCGGGGAAATACGGCGGGCGACGCTGGACAAGGGGATGCGCTCGCTGCGGGACGACGGCCTCCGCCAGGTGCGCAGCGGGACGACGACGCTCGATGAGGTGCTTAGGGTGACGGAAGTGGGGAGCTAAGGGGTATCCTTCACGATTGGGCGGTGGGCCGCGCACCGTGCGAACGAGTACGATTCTGCTCTTATCGAGAAGGTGTACATATCCCAACGCTCTGGTGCCTGAACCTTCGACAGACCGTGAGGCGTATCCTCCCTCCGGCCAGTGTGGCGATGCTGGCCGCCATTGCACCCCTTCACGCGCAGCAATCCGACACGTTGTCGATCACCGTCTCGGGGACGGTGGTGGATCCTCGGCGGAGCCCGATCGAGGGAGCCGAAATCGGAATTCCGGGGACGAATATCACGACGATGTCCTCGTCTGCGGGGCAGTTCGTGCTCCGGGTGCCGCAGCGCGACGAACTCTTGATCCGCATTCGTCGCCCTGGCTACAAGTCGCAGTTGCTGAAGGTGCGCGGACAGTGGTCCGGCATCGTTCAAATGGAGCCGGGCGCATTCGAGCTGCCCGAAGTGCAGGTGACGGCCCGGAACGCCAAGCCGGCGGAATATGCGGGGACCACCAAGTACGATGATTTCTTCCGGCGCCAGCGGCAGGGGTTCGGGATTTTCATCGATCGGAACGAGATCGAGCGCCGGGCGCCCACTCGCGTGGTCGAATTGCTGCAGGCCAGGGCAGGGGTCCGCGTGGACATCCGTCCAACCGGCGTGAGCGGTGGGACGATTGTTGCTTTCTCGCGTTGCAACGAGTTCCCGCCGAAGATCAATGTCTACATTGACGGTCGGCGGCAGATGCCCGAGGGACTTGCGCTCCGGCTCGCCGAGGAAAACGCCGCCCCACCCCGGGGCAGGACCTCATCGGGCCAAGGCGATCAGGTGGAGGCAATTCGTCGTGAGGCGAAAGCGATGATCGGAACGATACTGGAGCGCATTGCCATCGGCGATATCGAGCTGGTCGAGGTCTTTCGAGGACCTGGAGAACTGCCGCCCGAATTCAACGATGGCACCTGCGGTGCGATTGCGATCTGGACCCGACAGGGAGGTCGATAGCGGAGTCCGCTGCCCACCCGCACGCCCAACTCGTCATCATGCGCCGAGCAGGTCCCGAATGTCCGCGGAATTGCACCCCGGCGCGTCCGGGGCTAGTGTTCACCAGCCTAACCCGCGCGTGATCTGGATGAAAACACCTCAGTGTTGCCGGAAGGGATTGCCATGAAAGCGATGACGCCGGGCGATCATGTGGCCTCGATGCGGGCCTCGCTCCAGATGCTCGATTTGCAGGTCGGGCGGTCGACGCTTTCGGCGGCAGGGATCGCCGACCTCAAGCGTGAGATCGACAACGTGCGTCTGCGGATCTGGGCGATCATGACCTCGGAGGCCGAGAAAGGGGGCCCGGGTTCCCTCGAACGCTTCAGGATTCTCCGGGCCATCGAGATCACTACCACCGTCGCAGAAGAGCTCGAGCGCGCCAGCATGTCGCCGGCGCATGCGGAGCTCGATACCCTCGACAAGCTGGGCCCGCGGTTGAACCTCGCCCTCCAGACCGCCAGGGGGCGCTCATCAACTTGACCTGGCGAACGCGGGTTCAGAATTCGAAGGCAGCGGCGAGAAGCTGCTCCTGCCGACGGGACCCTGTCGGCGCCAAGGCCGACATGGACGCGGTTGCCGCTGAGACTCAGAAGCATGAGCGTCGGCTCGACAGGGTTGTCCGTTATCGATTCGGGGGGGATCCCGACGTGATGGCGGCGTTGGAGAGTTCGTGCAACACGGCCAATCCCATGCGGGGCAAGGTCACGCCTCCCGAAGTGAGCGATGGGCTCCTTGCGGCCAGTGCGCGCGGCACCGCCACCTGTGCGTGCGGGCACGGGTTACGAGGCTAGCGCAGTCGGTGGACAACGTGAGGTGGGGAAGGGGACTGGGGTGAGCGGAAACAAGCTCCCGCCTCTTCCAGGAAATCTACCAGCCAATTCTCAGTCGTAGCCAGGCCTAAGCGGCTCTAGAGGAGGTAATCTCTTGCTAGTGGCGCGCAGTGTCTCTGTTCTGATTTGCCAGTAAACCGGGGAGATACAGCCAAGAATGTTCCACTGAGCACTTTGCCGACCTTGCTATCGTCGGCCAACGTCGCGTCATTACAGCCATTATGGTTGACTGCATTATCGTGCCCTCTAGAGCTCGCGTTCTCCTCGTAGATGATCATCATCTCATGCTTGAGGGGTTACGATCAGAGCTGGAGCGCGGTTATGAAATCGTGGCTGTCCTGGACAGCGGGGACCGTGTGGTTTCTGAGTGCCTTAGGCTCCGACCTGACGCAGTTTTGTTGGACTTGAGCCTGCCTGGACGGAGCGGCTTGGAGATCATTCCAGACTTGCGGGCCGCGCTTCCGTCACTAAGGATCCTTGTCGTAACTATGCATCAGGACGTCGTGCTCGCCAACGCGACGATCGCAGCTGGTGCAAACGGTTTCGTGCCGAAGGACGCCCAGTTCTCCGAGCTACGCCATGCTATCGACGAGGTGTTGGCTGGTCGAACCTATGTTTCAGACCTTGCTGTAAAGTCCACGTCGAGGTACACCTTATGCGAAGTTGGCGTCCGCCTTGAGTGCCTGTCAGCACGCCAGCGCGACATCGTCAATCTTCTCGGGATGGGGAAAAGTACCGCATCGATTGCGATCGACTTGCACGTTAGCCCCAGCACCGTGACCTACCATCGCGTCAGGATCCGCAAGGCGTTAGGCCTCTCATCCGAATGGGGACTGATGCGGTACGCGATCGCAGTCAAGATGAGTGAACTGCGGATCCAACCTTAGGCAGCACGGTATACTGATTACAGATTTCCGGCCTGCCTGACAAACTTCCTCTAGCCCATACTGCGTTCAAGCGCCCCCAACAGCTAGTTAATAAGTCCTTGCCTGAATCTCGCTCGATACTCGAGCCCGACTGCAGGCCGGCTCCGGGGGCGAGGCAACGAAAGACTATAAGATGTTATAGGATGTCATTAGCACTTGTGTTTCTGCGCTCCACATCGCAGTCTTCGTTTCGGCTCGACCGCGATGGCCCCGTCCTTCTCGATTCTCATACGGCCGCCCAACAACGCAGAGTGCGAGCCGCGCGAGCTCACACGGAGCAGCGCCGGCTAACACAGTCTTCCATCCTCCGCCTGAGGGCCTGTGGGAGACGGCGGTTCCCCGAATGATCTGCACAAGTGGAGAATTAACTATGACTGAACGTTCGGACAGGTTCCTAAACGCTCTGCTAACCGCAGCAGCAATTACGATTGCAGCAGTGGTCGTGCGTAGGGAGTTCTTTGCTGGTACTCCAGCCCGCGCAGAGACACTAAAGCCAGAGTTCGTTCCGGAATGGAAAGACTTTCTCTCCAGTGGCCGACTTGTAGGCAATACCGAAGCAGGTGTCAAGATAGTTGAGTTTTCCGACTTGGAATGCCCGTTCTGCAAAGCCTTCCATGCGAGCGTGCGCGCGATCATGAAAGAGCGGCCCGACCAAGTGGCTTTCACCTTCATTCACTATCCATTGGATAACCATCGCTTCGCACGACCTGCTGCCCGCGCCTTGGAATGCGCCCCAACGGAGGCGGACTTTGCCCAGCTGCTCGATCTACTATATGCAAAGCAAGATTCTCTAGGACTCAAGGCTTGGACGGCATACGCCGCCGACGCGGGGATTGTTGATACGGCCGCGTTTGCGCGTTGCACCGCGGACACCGCGAGGGTCGAGGCAATTGAAGTCGGTGTGGCGCTTGGTGAGCGCCTCGGCGTGCACCTTACGCCCACCATACTTCTCAATGGCTGGCGGTACCATGGCGGGATGCCCCAAGCACAATTGGATGCTGTGATCAAGAGGTTGCTAGCGGGAAAGAACCCTAGCTAAGACCGGAAATGCCGTCGGTCACACTCCCGACCCATGACTACCGTACGAACGCCACCAGTGGTAATCATGGGTTCTGGATTGGGACGGCTTTACTTTGTCGCCGGGATGGTCTCGTAGTCACAACCCGCAACCCAGGTGGTGTTGTCGTAGTATGGCGGCGCTAGGCCAGGCCCTGCGCAACCAACGCTCCGCTCGCAGCCCATGCACGTTTCGTATACCCACGCCGGGATAGAATCGCAGTTCGCTACTTGTACCCACTGTACGCAAAACAGTGCTGTAGTCGCAGATGCCCTCGTAGGATGAAGAAATGCAGCCAGAGCCATGAGCGACACCGCGAGCAGCTTCACTCTCAACCTTGAGCCTCTTGTCATGACAAACTCTCCTTGAAAACCTGCGTGGAGACCGCCGGGAAGAATGCGCTCGGGGACATTTGTCGACCTCGCTCACATCCTGTGCGCTACAATTCACCCGCAGTACTGCGTTGTCAATAGCTGCAAGCCAACTCACAGCGATGGCAACGATGTGGGGAGAACGGCGATCAATCCTATAAGATCTTATAGCATCCGCGCTCAGACATCTGAGATGTGAATGCAACTCGAATGAACTTCACCATTACGCCAAGTGGACGCGCGAGCATCGTATTGTGGCTGCCGGGCCTACGGACTATCTCCAATTCGGCCCGACTTTGTTGTGCTTGCGTTGCGGGGAACACTCAGGGGCGAGATGTGCAGAGTCGGGCGCACCCTGTGTGGTGAAAGTGTTAGCGGTATGGCAGAAATGGTTGCGAGGAGCCGATGATTGTGCACACGCTTGCGGCGCGGCTAGAATGCGTCCGCGTTAGGTTCCTCCAAGCGAACACGTGAATGACAAGCGACACGATTTAGGATAAGGCAAGTATTACTAAGGGCGGCCGACTCAAATGTGGTAGCGATCATCGAACGCCGGGGCGTCGCAAATCGAGCCAATGGACCGATCCCCACTCCAGGTCGACGGTTTGCTTTACGAGTGGTTGCTTCTGATCGAACAGCACCACCGAAATGACTTCGTCAGGTGGCAGGTTACAGAACGCGAAGAGCCCAGTGGCTTCGCTCCATACTCGGATCTGTTTCGTTGCTCCGGCAGGTGTCTGCCATTGTGCCCGAACCTCCTGTCGGGGGATCGGTGCCCCATCTGGTTCTACCACCCGTCCGACGATATTCGCCTGATCGTTGCGGCGTCCACAAAATGGTCTTGCAAGTGTCCGCGCCGACGGCGACGAGAACGCGACGTGACTGGTATCGCCGAGTGAGAGCATTATCGCCTGGCTATTGTGGGAGCCTGGCAAAGTCAGCTTCGAATGCGTGGCGAGCAGCGCATGGTCCCCATGCGCCGACAAGGCGAGCATGAAAACACCGTCGGAGTCGCTTAGGACTGAATCCACGGCGCCTTTCAGGCGCAGCACAACCCCGGCCAATCCGGTGTCCGTGGTGCTATCCACGACCCGTCCAACAATGAAGGCACGATCGATGGGGCTTGCGTTGCCGGTGTGAAGGCTAATGCGGCCACCCACTTCGAGAAAGCCGGTAATGTGAGTCGGAGTATCAGTCGGTGTTGAGCTTCCTCTCCCGACTACCTTCAGGGGAACCCTTGACTCAGACCTTGCGGGGAACGATTCCAATCGCGGCGTGCGGACATACCATGAACTCACGATCCAGGCGCCTGTAGAAAGCCTGAGGTAGTCCACCCTGCCGCCAAGGGCGAGCCTTTGGAGGTCCCTTGGCAATCCAGTATAGGCGAACTCGAGAAACTTCAACTCACTTGATGCGCGATTGACCCACAAGGTTCCTTGCACATCGACGACTTTACGGCCCGGCATGGGCGTGAACGCGAGCCCGATGAGTCCGTCCTGACCAGGTATCGCGATGAAGCAGTGTGTATCCACGAAGTCGTCGGATAGCAGTAGGTGTGCGTCCGGCGCCGCGTAGGTTACGCTATCGTGCTCGTCGGCAACCACAAACCCGTCCTTGATCAAGACGCCAGGTTCGGGCGCCGCATAAAAGCGACCGCGATGGAATGAGGCGGACTCGATCCACTCGCGGACCGGAGTGCGGTCGCGACGCAGTTCGCGACGAAATCCCCGAGCAAGCAGAGGAAGCGCATGTGACTCTTCCGCGATGACGCTGGCATACAAGGCCTTGGCAATCTCCGCCCAAATGACCGCAGCGGTGGTGCCTTCGTCGGTCCGCCGTCCGCAGCGGTTGTTGCCCCTAACCTCGAGCGGAGGCAGAGTCAGCCTGTCGGACTGTATGACCAAGGCCGTTTCTCGGGTCTCGTTGAGACCCAACAGGAAGGGTGCGGTAACCACGCCAGCAGAACCGATACGATCGATGCGAATGCGATAACTTCCCGCTGTCGCGGTCCGGAGCGTAGCTCTGCCAGCTTCATTGGTAAGGGTTTGCATGATTACGCCGCGTTCGCCCAGCAGCCGGACCAACGCCCCTGCCACAGGAGTAAGGCTGACCTGCTCTTTGACCTGGAGTTGGATCTGCTGGGTGCTAGCACCAGCGGGAAGCCACGCGATCGTGACTCCAACACCCAGGATGCGCAGCCACCACTTGCGGCCGCGCACTACTGCCTCGACCAGAGAAGAATGACACCGCATGCTGCGGTGGGACCGCTATAGATACCAGGAACCTGAGCGGGATTTGAATACACCTCGATCGCATCCAGGCTGCTGACATCGAATGCTCCAAGGTCTGGCGGGCGTTCCGAGGCCTTCCCACCGCTACCAACTTTGCTCCCGTTGAGATACACCTGCATCGGGCAATTCGGCTTCCCGCCCGGACCGAGCTTGTAGGGGTTGTACGCCACGGGTGTGCGGACTCCATCGACTGATCCAATCTCAACTATTACACCGCCTTTGCGCCGGAGGAGGTCACGCAGTTGAAGGTGTTCGGACCGACGCAGATCAAGCGTGTCGTAGAATTTGCCGAAGCCCAACCGTCTTCGCTCCTCGAAACCGTCGCGTCCTTCGCCGGTACTTCGCTGGGGAGTCGAGCGAACTGCAATGGAGTCCAACACGAAGGCGCCGGGGATCATGAGCGCATTGGCTCGAGTAGTGTCCCCGGCAGTGAGCATCACCTCGGTGCGGGTAGGCAGGAAACCGACAAGCCTAAACAACACCACTCGTCGTCCCGTTGGAGCAGCCGCGATTACGTACCGACCGTTGGCCGCAGTAACGCCGCGTGCGTTCGTTCCCAAAATCACTACTTCGACCCCAGCCAAGGGTCGCCCAGAAGAATCCGTGCGGACAATCCCCGACAAGTACGCCTGCGCGGATAGGGGAGTTCCGAGAGTCAGAGGAAAGAGTCCAAGCAGGATCGCCCGACTGCACATGGTTGGCAGAACTCTTTTGGGTGGGCTCGATTGGCACTAGGTCGCCCGTTGTGACTCGAGACCCACAGCGGCGGAGTGTCATACTTGCGCAGTGGGCCCTCACGGGTAGTTATCTGTATGCCTGTTGGAAAGCAAGTTCATGCCATCGGGAGGCTATAGGATGTTATAGCGGAGTGGGGTCGTCATGCGGATCCAACTGGGCGGGTGGCTGTTGCCGTTCCACCAACGCAATTCAGCAATACATCAGTTCACCTCGCTCCTCTGCCAATCACGAACAGAGCACCCGGCGCACGACTGACACTGACGGTTCGAGTGATGCGAAGTCATGAGCGATCCCACATACCGGCGCGCAGCAGCTCCGCCACGATATCCTCGCTCTTCCGGTCCGCCGCCTCCGCGCTGAAGTTGGTGACTACCCGGTGCCGGAGCACCGCCGCCGCGACTGACTTCACATCGTCCAGATCCGCCATCGGCCGCCCATCCATCGCCGCGCGCGCCTTGGCGCCCAGCACGAGATACTGAGACGCCCTCGGTCCCGCGCCCCACTCCACATACTCGCGAATGAACGCCGGCGCCTCCACGTCCTGGGGCCGGGTCATTCTCGCCAGTGACACCGCCGCCCGCACCAGTCCCTTGCTCACCGGAATCCGCCGCACCAGTCCCTGCATCCCCCGCAGCGCCGCGGCATCGAGCACTGGCCGGATCACCGCCGAGCGGGAGCCGGTGGTGCGCTCGACAACGGCCTCTTCTTCTTCGCGCGAGGGATAGCCGACTCGGAGCTCCAGCATGAATCGATCTAATTGCGCTTCGGGCAGCGGATAGGTGCCCTCTTGCTCGATCGGATTTTGGGTCGCCAGCACGAAGAACGGCTCCGGCAGCGGATAGGTCTTCCCCGCCGCCGTCACCTGGTGCTCCTGCATCGCCTGCAACAGCGCCGCCTGGGTCTTGGGCGGGGTGCGGTTGATCTCGTCGGCCAGCAGCACGTTCGCGAACACCGGCCCCGGCACGAAACGGAATGCTCTGTGTCCCGACGCCGGATCTTCCTCGACGAGCTCCGTTCCCGTGATGTCGCCCGGCATCAAATCGGGAGTGAACTGCACGCGGTTGAACGAGAGCTCGAGCGCCTCCGCGATCGTGGAGACGAGCAGGGTCTTGGCGAGCCCCGGCACCCCGATCAGGAGCGAATGGCCACCGGCGAGCAGCGCGGTCAGCACGCCGTCGATGACGGTGTCCTGGCCGACGATGCGCTGGGCG